>Ga0137375_10001199_pt1 | contig 29667 bp, 25 predicted proteins | sample SagtaG_24_FD_104936 | JGI IMG/M metagenome (GOLD analysis project Ga0137375, IMG submission 104936) | Vadose zone soil microbial communities from Sagehorn Ranch, Mendocino, California, USA - Sage1_R_113_16 metaG | ecosystem: Environmental > Terrestrial > Soil > Vadose zone | place: USA... | reverse complement strand
TCTTCTTCTACGCGCGGCTCTGGCGCCGCGCCGGCGTTCTCACCGACGTGGAGTTCGCCGAAATCCGCTACAGCGGCAAACCGGCCGCTTTCCTGCGGGGGTTCCGCGCGCTCTATCTGGGATTGCCCATCAACTGCATCATCATGGGATGGGTCAATCTGGCGATGGTGAAGATCCTCGTCATCATCTTCGGCGTCAGCAAAGTCGAGGCGCTCGTTCTGGTATTCGGGATCATGCTGGTCACCTCGATGATCTCGACGTTGTCGGGGCTCTGGGGCGTTCTCATCATGGACCTGTTCCAGTTCGTCCTGAAGATGGGGATGGTGATCGTGCTCGCCGTCTACGCGGTCAAGGCCGTGGGCGGCATGGACGAGCTGAAGAACAAGCTACACGCGCTCGACACCGCGAGGGCCGCCGGCACAGGTGGCCACGGTTCGATCATGTCGTTCACACCCGACGTCGGGTCGGCGTGGATGCCGATGATCACCTTCTTCGTTTACATCGCCGTCAACTGGTGGGCGACCTGGTATCCGGGAGCCGAACCAGGTGGAGGTGGTTACATCGCGCAGCGAATCTTCTGCGCGAAAGACGAGAAGCACTCGCTGCTCGCGACGCTGTGGTTCAACGTAGCGCACTACGCGGTCCGGCCGTGGCCGTGGGTACTGACGGCGCTGGCGTCGCTGGTCCTTTATCCGACGCTCAAGGACAAAGAGGGCGGCTTCATCAAGACGATCGTCGACCCTAACGTCTTTCCGGTCGCGCTGCGCGGCGTGATGATCGCCGCATTCGCGGCAGCATACATGTCGACGATCGGAACGCAGCTCAACTGGGGCGCTTCCTATTTGGTCAACGACTTCTACAAGCGCTTTCTGGTCAAGAACCGAGACGAGAAACACTATGTACGCATCTCGCAGATCGCAACCGTGCTGATCATGGTCGCGTCGTCGATCGTGACCTACTACCAAGAATCGGTGGCCGGCGCCTGGAAGCTCCTGATAGCGCTCGGTGCGGGCACCGGGAGCGTCTTCATCTTGCGCTGGTTCTGGTGGCGCATCAATGCATGGAGCGAGGTCTCGGCGATGGCGGCGTCGTTCGTGACCTCGCTTCTTCTGCAGTTTCAGTTCAACATGAACAGCGACGACCCACGCGAGTTCGCTTGGATAGTGATCATCACCGTCGGTTGCTCGACGGTCGTTTGGCTCAGCGTCACGTTCCTCACCGCACCGGAGAAGGAAGATACGCTGCTCGCGTTTTATCGCCGGGTGCGTCCGAGCGCAGCATTGTGGGGACCCGTCGCGCGCAAGGCCAGCGACGTCACACCTGCGCACGATGGCCTCTTCAACCTGATGGATTGGGCAGCGGGCTGCGCGTTCGTGTACCTGACGCTGTTCGGCGTCGGAAAAATCATCTTCGGCGAGGCGCTGCTCGGCTTCGTTCTTCTCGCAATCGGCGCGCTGGCAGCGGCGCTCATCTACTGGGACCTCAATCGTCGAGGTTGGAAGACGGTGCTCGAGTGAAAACGCAGATTTTTTTCTTTGCCATCTTCGCGCTCGCCGCTTGCCAGCCATCTCGGCCGACGTCGGTGGTGCCGCCGGCCCCCCGCTCCGAACCGGCAGCGCAACCGCAAACCACGTCGCCTCCGACACCGACCTACGCCGTCGTGCCCCTGCCGGAGAATCTGGTGCCGGGCAGCGGAGCGTTCGCGCTAAGCCGCAGCACCCGCATCTTGGTCACCGAGCCAGCATCCAGCGAGATCATGCAGGTTGCAGATTACCTCGCGCAACGACTGCATGCTGCAACGGGCGGCACGTTCAAGCCGGAGCGCACCGATGCTCCCGAGAAGGGAACGATTCGATTCGTCTCGGATCCCCGGTTCGGTAACGAGGGCTATCATCTCATCGTCACCGCCGACTCCATCGATCTTCGCGCGAAAGGGGGGCAGGGTCTCTTCTATGCCGTCCAGACCCTCCGGCAACTGATGCCTCTCGAGCTGGAGACCGAAGGTCGTGCGCAGGGGCCGAGCTGGTCGGTGCCGGCCGTCGAGATCGAAGATTCTCCGCGCTTTCGCTACCGGGGGCTGCACCTCGATACCGCGCGGCACTTTTTCCCGCCTGCGTTCATCAAGCGGTACGTCGACGAAATGGCGATGTACAAATTCAACACGTTTCACTGGCATCTCACCGACGACCAAGGCTGGCGCATCGAAATCAAGAAATACCCGAAGCTCACCGAAGTCGGTGGCTGGCGAAAGGAAACGCTCGTTGGTCACGATCGCGAGCAGCCGCACAAATTCGATGGCGTACGTCACGGCGGCTACTACACGCAGCAGGACATCAAGGACATCGTCCAATACGCGAAGGATCGGTTCGTCACCATCATTCCGGAAATCGAGATGCCCGGTCACGCCCGCGCGGCGCTCGCGGCCTATCCCGAGCTCGCCTGCACCAAAGGGCCGTTCGAGGTTGCCGCCGAGTGGGGAATCTTCGAGGACATCTTCTGCCCCACCGCCAAGACTTTCGGCTTTCTCGAGGATGTGCTGACCGAGGTCCTGAAGCTCTTTCCCAGTCAATACATCCACATCGGCGGCGACGAAGTGCGGAAGGTGCGCTGGAAGGAGAGCCAGGAAGCGCAACGAGTCATCAAGCGCGAGAAGCTGAGAAACGAAGAGGAGCTGCAGAGCTACTTCGTTCGAAGAATGACCAACTTCCTCGGCAAAAAGGGAAGGCGGGTGATCGGGTGGGACGAGATCCTGGAAGGTGGGCTCGCACCGGAAGCCACGGTGATGAGTTGGCGCGGTTTCGAAGGTGGCATCGAGGCCGCCAAGCAGGGCCACGACGTGATCATGACGCCCGAGGATTACGTCTACCTCGACCATTACCAAGACAACGACACGCAAGCCGAGTCTCTGGCCATTGGTGGATACACGCCGCTCGAGAAGGTCTACGAATTCGAGCCGGTGCCACCCTCGTTTTCGAGCGAGCAGGCGCAGCACGTCGCCGGAGCGCAAGGCAACGTGTGGACCGAATACATGACGACGCCCGAGCGGGTGGAGTACATGGTGTTCCCTCGCCTTCTGGCTCTATCGGAGGTTCTTTGGTCGCCGAGAGCGGCGCGAAATTGGGATCGATTCGCCGAGCGCCTGCCGCACGAGCTGGAACGACTTCGCACCCTGGGAGTCGCGCACGGCCGCCACTTCTTCAAGGTCAAACCGAAGATCGAAGCGAATGCGGAGGGACGCTGCGTCGTCGGGCTCCACACGAACACGCCGGAGTCCATCCACTACACGCTCGATGGATCCGAACCGACGCCTCGCTCTCCCCTTTACCAGAACGCGATCGTGCTCGACCGCACGACGACGGTGAGAGCCGTGGCTGCGAAGGACGGCCAGCCGCTCTCTCCACCGATCGCTGCGACCTGCCACGTGAGTCTGGCCAGCGGAAAACCCACCAGATATGGCTCGGCCTTCAGCGAGAAGTACGCGTCCGAGCGCGAGCGGACGCTGACCAACGGGCTCAAGGGATCGACCAATTTCGGCGACGGGCAGTGGCTCGGATTCGCAGGGCAAGACCTGGATGCGACCCTGGATCTCGGCAAATCCATGCCCATCCGAAAGGTCAGCGTCGGTTTCCTGCGCGACGCCGGCGTGTGGATCATGCTGCCGGGAACGGTCGAATTCATGCTCGCCGACGACGGGAAAAACTTCCGATCGGTCGCGATCCTGAAAAACGACGTGGAAGAGCGCGACCCCAAACCGCTGGTCAAAGACTTCAGCGCGAAGCTCGACAACCAGACCGCGCGCTACGTGCGCGTGCGCGCAAAAAATTACGGCAAGCTGCCGGCGTGGCACCCCGGAGCGGGCAACCCCGCATGGCTTTTCACCGACGAACTCATCGTGGAGTAACTCGAAAGGACGATTGGAAGATGGCAACCGAGGAAGTCAAGACGAAGCACCCGGCCCTCTGGGTCCCGACGCTGTACATCGCCGAGGGGCTCCCTTTCATCGCTACGGCAGTCGTCTCCGTACTCATGTACAAGAGCCTCGGGCTTCCGGACTCGAAGATTGCTGCGTTCACCTCGTTGGTCATGTGGCCGTGGACGCTGAAACCGCTATGGAGCCCGTTCATGGAAATGTACAAGACGAAAAAATTCTTCGTCTTGGCCACGCAGTTTCTCGGCGGCCTCTCTTTCGCCTTGCTGGCTTTCGCACTGTCGAGCGATGCATTCGTTCGCTACTCGCTCGCCTTCTTCGCCCTGATTGCATTCAACTCCGCCACCCACGACATCGCCGCCGACGGCCTCTATATCGAATCGCTGTCGAAGGAGAACCAGGCCAAGTTCGTAGGTGTTCAGAGCGCGTGCTGGAACATCGGAAAGATCTTGGCGCAAGGCGCTCTGGTCAGCGTAGCGGATGTCCTCGAGAAGAAATTTGGACCCAAAATAGGCTGGGGCATTGTAATGGGCATCTTTGCCGCGATCCTCATCCTCTTCAGCTTGTACCACCGCATCATGCTGCCTTCGGGCAAACCCGCGCGCCAGGTCGGCACGGCCAAGGATACCTTTCGCGAGTTCTGGCACGTGACACTGGCGTTCTTTCGCAAGAAGAACGTCTGGTGGGGTATCGCGTTCATCGTTCTCTTCCGTTTTGCGGAGGGTCAGGCACAGAAAATTTTCCCGCTGTTCTTGCGCGCGGATCGCGCGAACGGGGGTCTCGGTCTTTCCACGGGCGACGTGGGCATAGGATACGGCTGGATTGGGCCACTGCCATTCATCTTGGGAGCGATTCTCGGCGGCTACTTCGCGTCCAAGCGCTCGCTTCGGCGCGCGCTCTTGCCGCTTTGCGCCATCTTCAACCTTCCTTACGCCGCCTATTTGTTCCTGGCATGGGTGCAACCCAACACTCTGACGGTCGTTGCGGGCGCCATCGCCGTCGAGATGTTCGGTTATGGCTTCGGCTTCGTGGCGGTCAGCCTATTCATGATGCAGCAGATGGCGACCGGACCCTACAAGATGGCGCACTACGCGGTCGCCACGGGCGTGATGAATCTCGGCCTGATCCTCCCCGGTTTCTGGAGCGGCTATCTGAGCGACGCGATTGGTTACAAAAACTTTTTCATCTGGGTCATGGCGTCGACCGCGATCTCGTTCATCGTGACGTGGCTCGTGCCATTCAAGACCGACGCAGAGATCGCCTCCGAAAATGACGAAGTCGCGCGGACGCCCATCGGCCAGGTCGCCTGAGAATCTTTGGTCACCGCCGGATCGCCGTGCCGATTCCGACGCTTCGTACCCATTCGAGTGAGAGAAGGGCCGGGAGCTTGCCTACCGGAATGATGACCGTGAGCACGTCGGCGAACATCGTCTGCGCCCGGATGCCATGCTTTTCGAGCTCGGCGCGGACGACGCTCGGCGCGGACGGCGCGTTCGCCGTGAGCAGTACGAACGCGAAGATCTCGATAGCCTCCGGCGGTTCGGCTTTCGCGACGGCGAGTCTCGCCACGATCGCTCCGGGCCTTTCGAGTTTTTTGAACGCCGTCGGATTCACCCGCGGGCCGACCATTTGCCACCCCTGTGGAACGTCGGAGGCATCGGCCGGCAAAAGCAGCCACGCGTATTCATACGGTAGACCGTGCCAGGCGCCCGATCCGGCGGGACCCACACGCGCCAGAACCTCGCGACGTACGAGTGCAAACGATGCGTCGGCCACTCCGTTCGCGCGCGATCGATATTCCGGCGATTGGCTCCCCTCCCGCTCTTCGTCAATGCCGTTCTGCGTTTCGTGGGGGTGAGGCTTCATCGTACCTACTGCGGCAAAGGATACGGGCGCCAGAAGGTGCAACGCTCGTGCCCCGGCGTTCGACCTGCTAGCGGTGGCGCGAAGCCGACCGACCGGCGATCGACAATCGGACGTGACAGTGACGATCGACAACATCGGCCTGTCACTCGAGAACACCCGATGCCACTCGGCCTCCACCCCGCGATCGGCACTTCACCCGGTGGGCGTTTTTTCACAGGGAGGCGGGGAGTCAGGGAGATTTTGTTGCTGGCGCGTCGGTGCGACGGCGTTCTCCGCGCGGGCCGATTGCCGAACCATCAACAAAATCTTCCCGCTTCTCCGCCTCCCCGTTCATTCAACCCTGACAGCTGGCAAGACACTTCGATCGCTGGTCGGGCGAGGCCGGAAGCGGAACTGCCATCCTCCTCCACCCCGAGATCGGCACTTCACCTGGTGGGCGTTTTTTCACAGGGAGGCGGGGAGTCAGGGAGATTTTGTTGCTGGCGCGGCGGTGCGACGGCTGCTCTGCGCGCGAGCCGATGGCCGAACCATCAACAAAATCTCCCCGCTTCTCCGCCTCCCCGTTCATTCACCCTGACGGCTGGCAAGACGCTTCGATCGCTCGTCCGGCGGCGCGACACTCGGCGCGGGCCTCCGGCCCCGCCTAAGTGTGGGAAAAGATCACTTCCGATCGCCGAGACCATCGGGCGCTTCGCTCGTCGGCGAAGGAGCTGCGCTGAGAGGGTGGGACCCGGATTTGTGTTGGTCGCGGGTATTGCCATGCGCCGGCTGTCCGATTTTGCGTGCCCCCGTCGCAGTGGGAAGACGTTCCACAGGAACGGGAGCCACGCTTTCCGCGAGCTTGGGCTCGGCGGCGGCGAGCTCGCGGATGGGGGGTTCCAGGATGGGAAAAGCCATCTCTCGCCGATTTTCCGTGGGCTCTTTAGGCGCCTCGGCGGGCGATGCGCCGCTCGTTCTCTTCAGAAGCTTGGTTCCCACGATCGCGGCGAAGAGCGCGAGGGCCGCCGCGGCCACGTGCTTCGTCCGAGACCGCCAATGTCTGCGCTGCCGAGGGGCGTCCGGATCGGGATCGATGCTGGCGGCTGTCTTCGCGATGCGGTCGATGCGATCCACGAGCGTGAGCGCATCATCGGCGGCGAAGGGAAGAAGCGCCTTGGAGAGCTCGGCTACGCCTCGATAGCGATCGGAAGCCTCTTTTTTCAGACAACGAAGGATCACCTTCTCGAGCGCAGCGGGCACCTCCGGTCGCGTGCTTCGAATGGGCGAGGGTGGATCGGCGATGATTTTCGCCAGCACCGCCGACGATGCCTCGGCGTCGTAAGCGGGCGCGCCGGTCATGAGCTCGTAAAGAATCGCGCCGAGCGACCATACGTCCGTCCGGCCGTCGAGGAACTTCGAGTGTCGTATCTGCTCGGGCGACATGTAGGCTGGCGTTCCGAGCACCTGGGTGGTCGTCGTGATCGAATCGGTGGAATCCTGAAGGATGGCTTTCGAAATTCCGAAATCGAGTACCTTGACGAGGCATCTGCCGTCGGACCCCTTGGTCAAGAAAAGGTTCGAAGGCTTGAGATCGCGATGAATGATGCCGAGTGCGTGGGCTTCCGCGATCGCTTCGCACGCCTGCAGGACGAGAGACACGGCGGTGTCGATGGGCAACGGGCCGCTCTCCTGCAGCACCTCTTCCAAGTTGGTGCCGAACAGGTACTCCATGACGATGTACGGGAGGCCGGAATCCAGCGTTCCGACGTCGATCACCCTGGCCACGTGGTCGCTTCGTAAGCTCGCCGTCGCCCGAGCTTCTCGCACGAAGCGCGCGACGGCGGACGAATCTCGGCAGCTCTCTGGCCGCAAGATCTTGACGGCGACCATCTGGCCGAGCTGGAGGTGCTCGGCAGCGACCACGTCGCCCATCCCTCCACGCCCGAGCAGGCGACCGACCCGGTATTTGCCGGCGAGGATCTGCCCTTCCCAAGAAGGCAACGTCTCGCTCAGACTCATGTACCTTCCTCGTAGACCGGCTTAGCGGACGGAAGGAGGCGCGCGCCGCACGCCGCGGTGGGCGCCGGAGGAGCCGCTCGGTCGAGCGCGATGATGGCAGGCTGACCCAAGGACTCGAGTTTGCCACAGGACGGACACCAGTTGGCCCACACGACAGCACCTTCGGCGTGTGCGGCTACCGAAGAGGGGGGGGTGAGTTAGGCACAACTAATTGATTTATCACATGTTTTTCGTCAGCGATCGCGTGCTCGCTCTCGCCGGAAATTCATGCCAATTTGGGATAGGACGGATCCCTGGGAGGCCAGCTCCTTTTTCCCCGCGTTCGGTCCAAACGAGCAGCATGACGGCAGGTAACCCAACTTGGGGGGGGTTCGTCGGCGTAGCCGCACTATCTGCTTCGCTCGTCTTCGTCAGTTACGCGCGGGCTGACCCGTCGCCGACCGATCGCAACTTGGCGCAGACCTTGTTCGATCAAGCCCGCGAGCTCATGGGAGCGGGAAAATACAACGAGGCGTGCGCGAAGTTTGCCGAGAGCCAGCGGCTCGATCCTGGCGGCGGCACGCTGCTGAACTTGGCGCTGTGTCACGAAAAGCAGGGCAAGATTGCCACAGCTTGGGCTGACTTCCACGAGGCGCTGAGCGCCGCACTTCGCGACCGGCGAAAAGAGCGAGAAAAGTTGGCGAGGGAACATCTGCAGACCCTCGAACCGAGGCTCCCGAAGCTGACCCTGCAGGTCGCGCAGCCCGTTGCGACGGCGATGGAGCTCAAGATCGACGGGGCCCCCGTCGCTCGCACGGCTTGGGGAGCGGCGGTGCCGATCGATCCCGCCTCGCACGTCATTCAGGCGACGGCTCCGGGTAAGAAACCGTGGAGCGCGACGTTCACCATGCGCGAGGCAGAGCAGCGGACCACCTCGGTTCCGCTTTTGGACGACGAGCCGCAGGCCCCGGCCGCCGCGGCTTCGGCAGCGCGACCGAGGACCAACGACGTCGAGGAGCGTCCTTCGAGTCGACCGCGCACGGGCGCCTACGTCGCCGGCGGTTTCGGTGTTCTCGGCCTCGGCGTGGGAACGTACTTCGGCCTGCACGCGATCGCGGAACGCAAGGAGGCTGATTCTTACTGCTCGGAAACGACCTGCAAACGAGAAGGGTTCGACCACAACGAGAACGCCGTGCGCGACGCGTGGATCTCCGATGCCGCGTTCGGGATCGGGCTCATCGGTGTGGGCCTCGCCGTCTACTGGATGGTTGTCCCCGACAGCTCGTCAACGCGCTCGACGACCGGGTCGACGTGGACGGTAGCACCCAGTGTCGCCGCGCGTGGCGGCGGCGTCACCGTCGGGAGCCGCTGGTGACTCGTTCGCCGATCTTGTGGTGGTTGGCGAGCTTCGCGTCGTGCGCCGCGAGCTGCCAGTGGGCGGGAGACATCCACGAGAAAGCGCTAGAGACAGATCCTTCCCGGAGCGACGCTTCGGCTTCCGACGCACGCGCCGAAAGATCCGGGGCACCGGAAACGGGCGCACACGAGGACGCGCCGTCGGACACCGTTCGCGGCGACGCGGATGCGCGCGATCCTTTTCAGGGAAGCGACGGACCGCTCGAGGGCGGGTTGGCAGAAGCAGGCGATGGCGGTGTCAACCTATGCCACGAGGTTTGCGACCAACAAGGGGTAGGCAAGTGCGTCGGAGGGACGTGCATCATCGACTGTCCGACGAAAGACGCCTGCGGCGACACGGTGATTTGCCCTCCCGGCGTTCCTTGCACCGTGCGCTGCGGCGTACAGGGCTGTCCAAAAGGGGTCAACTGCGTGGGGCCGATCTGTCACATTCAGTGCATGGGCGACGTGAGCTGCTCGGGCATCGTCCAATGCGGCGGCGGCAAATGCACGGTCGAATGCTCGCAATCGGCCAGCTGCTTGGGCGGCGTGCAATGCTCGGCCGCCGAATGTCATCTGAGCTGCGGAGGTGCTTCGTCTTGCGGAGGGAGGGTCGCCTGCTTCGACACCGCCAAGACCTGCAACATTACCTGCGGGGGCCAGTATGCATGCGCGAATACCGTCGAGGGGGCTCATGCCGCTGCGGTGATCGATTGCACCGGCCAGCAAAGCTGCTCGGGTCAAGTGTCGTGCAGCGGAACCACCTGCTCGGTATTCTGCGCGACGAGCGCGTGCAGCAGCGGCGTCTGCTGTGGAAGCAATTCATGCGATCTTCGCGGTGCGACGAATCTGTGCGGCGTGTTTTGACGCTCACTTGCCGTCTTGGCGATCCAACGGCTCTTCCGGCCAGAGGACCCATTCGGCGACGAATGCGTCCTTGAAGAGCTCTCGCACGGCTCTCGCCGCACCGTAGCCTTGCAGACGCTGTCGCACGTCGACCGGATCGAGCGGTCGGTCGGCGATCACCGCAACCACGCGTCGCGGGCCATTCGCCCCCCCCAGCGCGGCAACGGCCTCCTTGACTTCACCGTCGGACTGCGCACCCACGACCGCCGGTGCGGGAACCGCTTGGTCGTGGCTACCTTCGACCGCCGTGCGCGCCCACGTCACATTGCCGACTGCGTCCAGCACGAATGCCAAAAAATAGCGGGGTTCGGCGGCCGGATTCGAGTAACGCAGGACGAGCGTATCGCTCGCGCGTATCGGACGTGCGCCCGCTCGCTCGACCTGACCGTCACGCGCGAGCATCAAGACGGCGCTCGGTGAGCGCTCCGGCCCCGGTCGAACCAGCCCAATCGATTGCCGCGCACGGCCGGCCTCACTCATGCGATGCGCCGTCCACCCGACGGCCCCACCGAGCGCCAGCACGAAGCCCGCGGCCACCAGAAACCCCGGGTGCAACCGCGCCTTCGGCGGAAGCCGGGCTTCGCGTTCGATCGTCTCCATGACCCGCGCGACGAAGACTTTCGGCGCGCTCTGCTTGACACCCACCTCGGCGGGGGGCTCACCCAGCCGACTCAGCATGCGGCGCAGGGACTCGGCCTTCGCTCGACAACTGGCACATTCGGAAATGTGGCCTTCGACCCTGGCGAGCTCGTTGACGCGGGTATCGCCGGTGACCCACCGCACGACGTCGAGCTCGAACGGACACGTCATAGACCCATCTCCTTCGCCCACTCTTTGAGTTCGCAGATAGCCAGAAACACGCGGGATCGGACCGTCGATTCGGGTATGCCGATGATACGGCCGATCTCGTGGTAGTCGAGCTCGGCCCCGTAGCGCATCAGAAGAGCCTCGCGCAGCTTCGGACGAAGGCGCGAGATGGCTTCGTTCACGCGCTGGCTCCGCTCAGACTCGAGCAGTTGCTGGAGCTGATTGGCGTCGCGAGGTGCCGGAGTATAGGATTCCAATTTCTTTTCCACGTTCGCCTTCCGGTGGCTGCTGCAGCAGCGGTTTCGCACGAACGTGAAGAGGTACGCTTCGAAGCGACCGGCACTCTGATATTCGTGCCGGTGGCGCCAAAGATCGACGAAGACCTCCTGAGCGATTTCGTCGCTCAGCGCGACGCTACCGCACCACGTGGCGCAGTAGTTGCGTACGCGTCGTTCGTGCCGGAGAAGAAGCGTGGCGAAAGCATCGTTGACGTCAGCAGCCGAGAGCTGCATCAACTCGTCGTCGCTGAGATCCCCCAAAAGCGCCGCCCTCGACGCCGCAGGCGTCTCGTTTGCCGCGAGTGGAATCACCCTGGCGCTGCTTGGGCCCCGTTCCATCCCTTCCCCTATTGAAACGAACGAGGGGGCCGTTTGTTGAGCTGCCCGGTCGATTTTCCGGATCGCCCCCCGGATCGGGGCTGAAGGACCATCCGTGCTGCCCATCGCTCCGGAGTATTTGCGGGCGCCGCCCGCCTGTCAAACGAGCCACTCCGGAAAATTCCAGAGCGACGAAACCCTGACGTTCGACGATCGAAAAAAGATCTCAACGCACGATCACGAGCCGCGTTCTCATTTTTGAGGGTAAGCGGTTGTCACGCACGCGAGCGCGACAAGCGCAGGCCTCGGATTCGGACGAACGAGGATGATGCCGAACATCGCAGCCGATCGCAAAGGGCCCGTTCTTCCGTTCTCGGGACCGCGCCTAGTCGACGCTCCGCACGAGAGCGAGGGACCCGAGCAATTTGGTGCGCTCCTCGGACATTCGCCCGCCATGCGTGCGCTCTTCGGCGATCTTGCGCGCATCGCCCCCACCGATTTGCCGCTTCTCCTCGAGGGGGAGACGGGAACCGGCAAGGACCTGGCTGCCGAGTCGGTCCACCGCGCCAGCGCGCGGGCCGAGCAGCCGTACGTCGTTTTCGACTGTGGCGCCGTCGCTCCCAGCTTGGCGGAAAGTGAGCTATTCGGCCATGAGCGAGGCGCCTTCACCGGAGCGATTATCAGCCGGCCGGGGATCTTCGAGCAGGCCCATGGTGGAACGCTGTTCTTGGACGAGATAGGCGAGCTCCCGAGAGACGTGCAACCCAAGTTGCTCCGCGTGCTCGAAAAGGGGGAGGTACGACGCATCGGCGGGCTGAAGACGATACCCGTCGACGTCCGGGTCATCGCCGCGACCAATCGCAACGTGCTTGCCGAAGTCGAGCGGGCCCGTTTTCGTCAGGACCTGTACTTCCGTCTCGCGGCGGCGCACGTGAACGTCCCACCGCTGCGCGATCACATGGACGATCTTCCGCTGCTCCTCGAGCATTTCTTGGCGATGGAGTTTCCGCCGCGGCGCCCGGACGATCTGTCGCCGCAAACGTGGGAAGCCTTCCGCTCCTACTCGTGGCCCGGCAACGTTCGCGAGCTCCGCAATGCCGTGCGGCGGCTGCTCGTCGCTCCTCATCGGCTGAACGCCGAACACCGTTCGGCGCCGACGGTGACATTCGACAGCGACATCCTTGCGCAGTGGGAGGACACCGAAATCACCCCCATGCGCATCGCGCGTCGTTCCGCGAGCGACGCATTCGAGCGTCGATATCTCGAAGCCGTTCTCGCCAAGGCCCGGGGAAACGTGACGCGTGCGGCGGCCATCGCCGAAGTTTCGCGGCAAATCATGACCAAGCTTCTGAGAAAGCACGGCCTACGGGGCCGCTCGACGAGCTGCTGAGGCGTTGAAAGCGACCGAGAGCCCTTTTTCGAGTGCATTTCTGAGGTAAGTATACTTACCTCGTCGAGAGCCTTTCTCGGTCGAAACCTGCTAAAGGTCACCGGGGATGACGCGGGTCACGGCGCTTCCCATGTTGTTGCTCCTGCTCGTCTGTCTGGCAGGGGCCGCGCGAGCGGACCCGCCGCCGGCGGATGGGCGGGTGCGGGTCGTTTATTGGGAGAAGTGGACCGGGGTCGAACGGCAGGCCATGCAGGCGGTCGTCGACGACTTCAACCGATCGCAAGGCCGCATTGTCGTGGAGTACGTATCGGTTTCCGGTATTCGACAGAAGACGCTCATCGCCACCGCCGGTGGGAACCCTCCCGATCTGGCCGGACTTCAAGACGAGTACGTCAACGACTTCGCCGACAAGAACGCGCTCGTGCCGCTCGACGACTTCGTGAAAGGCACCGCGATCACCGCCGAGCGCTACGTCCCCGTGTATTGGGACATGTGCAACTATCACGGTCACGTCTGGGGCGTTCCGACGACACCGGTCATCGCCGCGTTGCACTGGAACAAGGATCTGTTTCGAGACGCCGGGCTCGATCCGGAGACGCCGCCCCGCACCATTGCCGAGCTCGATGTGTTCGCCAAGAGGCTGACCAAGCGCCATCCCGCGACCGGCGCGCTCGACGTGATGGGTTTTCTGCACTCCGAGCCCGGTCATTGGCCACAAGCGTGGGGCTACTTCTTCGGAGGGAATTTGTGGGATGGCGCAACCACTTTGACTCTGGACTCGCCCGAGAACGTGCGGGCGTATGAATGGGTCCAAAGCTACGCGAAAGAATACGGGCCGGGCGCGCTTCAAACCCTGCGTTCGTCGTTTGGCTCGATGGCCTCCGCACAAAACCCGTTCCTCAGCGGGAAGGTCGCGATGGCGCTCCAGGGGATTTGGATCGCCAACCTCATCGCCACCTTCAACCCCAAGATGCACTGGGGGGCAGCGCCGTTTCCTTCGGCGCGCGAAGGGGACGAACCGGTGGCACTTGCCTCCACCGACATGTTGGTCATTCCCCGCGGCGCCAAGCACCCGAGCGAGGCCTTCGAGTTCATGAAGTACATGGCCGAGCAGGGGCCGCTCGAGAAGGCGTGCCTTGGTCAGGGCAAGAACTCTCCCCTTCTCGAGGTGAGCGACAAGTTCTTCGCCGAGCACTCAAACCCTTACATTCGCATGTTCCAGAGGCTCGCCCTCAGCAAGAACACGGTGCACTTTCCTTATCTCAGCGTGTGGAAGCAGTATCGCGACGAGGCCTTCAATGCCTTCGAACGCATCTGGCTTTTGCAAGCGACTCCGCGGGATGCTTTGCATCAAGCCACGGCCCGCGCGCAGCGCGCTTGGGACCGCGAGCGGGAAAGGCAGGCCCATACCGACGCGAGCCCCGACAGCTGGATCCGCTGGGCACCTCTCGTCTTGATGAGCGGCGTCGCCGGCGTCGTGCTCGCTCTCGCCGCCGCGCAATCGCGCAAGACGAAACGCGCGACCGGGGGTGCCCGATCCCCCCGCGCCAACGCGTCGCTCACCAAAGGCGTTCTCTTCTTCTCCCCCTGGCTGGGCGGGCTTCTGGTTTTCGTTCTTTATCCGATTGCGTCCTCGATCGTGTACAGCTTCTGCGAGTACTCGGTTCTCACCGAACCGCGCTTCGTGGGCTTTCTGAATTATCGCGATCTGTTGAGCGATCAGCTCTTCTGGGTGGCCCTCAAAAATACGGCATATTATGCCGTTTTCGCGCTGCCGCTAGGACTTTTCGTGGCCTTCTCGCTGGCGCTCTTGCTGAGCAGCAACGTCAAGGGAGTCGGCTTTTACCGAACGATGATCTTCCTGCCTTCGCTCACGCCGGTGGTCGCCAGCGCCATGGTGTGGCTCTGGATCCTGAATGCGCAGTACGGGGCACTGAACCGGATCTTGTCGCTCCTCACCTTCGGGCTCATTCACCATGTTCCGTGGCTCAGGGATGCCCGCTTCGCCATGCCGTCGCTCATCGGGATGAGTGTGTGGGGCGTCGGTCACACGGTCGTCATCATGCTGGCGGCCATGCAGGAGGTGCCCACGTCGCTTTACGAAGCCGCCGACATCGACGGCGCGAGCTTCTGGCAAAAAGTGCGGCACGTCACGCTTCCCTTGATTTCTCCCGTGCTCTACTTCAATGCGATCCTGGGCATCATCGGCGTGCTGCAAGTCTTCGCCATTCCTTACATCATGACCGCCGGCGGGCCCACGCGAAGCACGTATTTCTATGCCATGTACCTTTACGACAATGCGTTTTCCTTTTTGCGTATGGGTTATGCCTGCGCGATGGCTTGGATTCTCTTCCTCATCATTCTGGGCCTCACCGCGCTGGCGGTGCGGGCCGGCAAAAGCACCGTTCATCGCACGGCATGACGATGGACGGTCCGATCACCCCGTTCACCCATCCTTTTCGCCGGCGCCGGTGGACCATCGGTGTCGTGCATGTCCTTTTGGTGCTGGCGTCGCTCCTTTTCATTTTTCCCACGCTATGGATGCTGTCGACGTCGCTCAAGCCGGTGGAAGAAACGATGAGCGCGGAGCCGACGTGGATCCCGCAGGTCACCCAGTGGTCCAACTACCGGGAGATGATCCACTACATCCCCTTCGCGAAATACACGGCCAACACCCTGCTGGTCTCGGTGCTCGCGGCGCTCGGAACGGTCATCTCCAGCGCGCTCGTAGCCTATAGCTTCACGCGGCTCGAATGGCCGGGGCGTGACCTGCTCTTCGGGCTCACGCTGGCGACGATGATGGTGCCCTTTCCGGTGTTGATGGTTCCTCTCTACAGCGTGTTTCGAGCGCTGGGCTGGATCGGTACGCTGAAACCGCTTTGGTTTCCATCGTTCTTTGGCGGAGCGTTCAACGTGTTTCTCCTGCGCCAGTTTTTTGCGAGAATCCCCAAACATCTGTCGGAGGCGATGGCGCTCGACGGCGCATCGGAGCTCGCCATTTTTGGGAGGATCTACGTACCGCTCGCCCGCCCGGCGCTCGCCGTGGTCGCATTCTTCCAGTTCACCTATTCCTGGAACGATTTCTTGGGCCCGTTGCTCTACCTTTCCGACCAGAACACGTTCACCCTCTCGCTCGGCTTGCAGTCGTACCAGAGCCAGCTCGGAGGGACGGCGTGGCACCTGCTCATGGCCGCGTCGCTTTTGACGACGCTGCCGATCATGGTCCTCTTCTTTTTCCTGCAGAAGACGTTCCTCCGTGGAATCACGGTCATGCAGAGCGTCGAAGCGTGAGCGGTCCTGCTCGGTTTCGTGATCACGCGGGCAGAGTCGCGACATCGCATGGCTTGGTGAGCCTCGCCCGTGCCATCGTCGTTTTGCTCTCTCTATTGCTGGTTCAGTGCCGCGCTGAACGCGATCCGAGCAGCGCTTTCCCCCGTGCCGAAACGCTGTACGTCGGCGGCCGGCAATGGGGGGAACCGAGAAGCTTCAACCCGCTGATCAGCTCGCCCGATTGGCCGATCGACGGCATCAACCTGCTCTACGAGACGCTGTTCTTCTACGACTGGCAGACGGGTAAGATGGAGCCTCTGCTGGCTGAATCGTACACCTTGAGCGACGACTCGTTGGAAGTCGTTCTGAACCCCGCTGCCCGTTGGAATGACGGCCAGCCAGTCACCGGATGGGACGTCAAGTTCACCTTCGAGCTCGCCAAAAAATACAAAGCGCTGAAGCTTGCCCCTCTCTGGAAGTACATCCGCGAGGTCCGGCTGCCCGACGAGCCATCCGACATCCGAACCGCCGCGCTCGGCGGCCGCTATCCGCGGCACGTCGTCTTCGTGTTCAACCCAGAACGGCGCAATCCGCTCGTCGTGCTCGACGCCCTGCAGGAAGCGACACAAGCCCGGATCGTGCCACGACACGTCATCGAACCGCTGCTGGCCGGCTTGGGCGGCGATATGAACGAATTCGCGAAGCTCAAATTCGATCAGAATCCGGTGACGTCGGGACCCTATCGTCTCTTCTCGTACAGCAGCGAGAAGATCGTGCTCGTTCGCGATGACGCCTACTGGGGCAACCAAGCGCTCTACGGTGGCAAGCTCCCGGCGCCGAAGTACATCATTCATCCCATCTACAAAAGCGGCGATCATTTCAGCGTGGCGCTCCAACAGGGGCGGCTCGACGTTTCCTGTACGTTCGTGCCTCGCATCTGGCTCAAGCGCAGCAAGGGTGTTCGCAGTTGGTACGAGAACGAACCGTTTTTCGTGTCACTGGCAACTCCGATGCTGGCCATCAACGTCAACCACCGCCCGCTCGACGACGTGAAAATGCGCCGGGCCATGGCGTTCGCCATCAACTACCGAGACATTCGCGAGCTGGCCGTGTCCGGTTACAGTAAGCCTCTGCGGCCCGGTCTCATCGTCCCTTTCGGCCCCGAGGCGAAGTACTACTCGGAGGAGGACGCGCAGAAGTACGGTACCTACTACGATCCCGAGCAGGCGAAGGCCTTGCTGCGCGAGGCGGGATATCGCCCCGTCTTCGGCGCAGACGGAGAGCTCGTCGAAACGCGCGATGCGCAGGGCAACCGCCTGCCGACGATTTACGTCAAATCGCCCACCGGCTGGAGCGATTACGAATCCATCGTGCGCATCGCCGTGCAGAGCATGCGCAAAGTCGGCATCGACGCGCGCGAGCGCTTCGTCGATGCGGGGCTCTATTGGCCTGCCCAATTCACCGGTGACTTCGATCTCCTGCTCTTCATGCCCCCGCCCGAGCCGACCCCCTCCAAGCCGTGGTCGCGTTTCGAGTTTCTCCTGACTTCCAAGGAATGGGCGCCCGAAGGCGAGAAGGTCTACAAGAATTACGGACGTTTCAATCATCGCGGTTCGCCGGACTACGACCCCCGCATCGACGAGCTGCTCGAGCTCATCCCGAAACTCCACGACGAGGGCGAGATCGTGGCCGCCTACCGCGAGCTCAATGTCCTCTTCATGCGATACCAGCCGACGCTACCCGTCGTCTATCGCCCCGATCAGTTCTTCGAGGTCAGCTTGCGGCACTGGACGCACTTTCCGACCGCCGAGGATCCCTACGTACCGCCGCAGATCCCGGGAGACCGTTTGGGGACCAAGATGCTGTGGCACCTCCAACCGACAGGAAAGAACTAGGAGTCGCGGCCGATGCTGAGGAATCACCCCACGTTGCGGCACATGGTCGGACGCATGGGCTGGTACCTGCTCACGTTCCTGGTGGCGGTGACCATCAACTTTTTTCTCCCTCGTCTCGGCGACGCGAACCCCGTCGATACCATGATGGCCAAGGTGAGCGGCAGCCTCGACAGCCAGTCCGCCAAAGACAAAGAGGAAGCCTATTTGAAAGAGTTCGGATTGGTCGAAGTCGACAGTGATGGCACCCTGCAGCGCGACGCCGCGGGAAAACCGATTCGGACATCGCTCGCCTCTCAATTCGGACGCTATCTCGCCAAGAGCCTGCGCGGCGACCTCGGCACCTCGATCCTGCAGCACCCCAAACGGGTCAGCGAAATCATCAAAACCGCGTTGCCTTGGACGCTCGCTCTTCAGCTTCCCACGATCGTGCTGGGCTGGATCGCCGGCAATCTCTTGGGAGCGCTGGCCGCGTATCGGCGTGGCGTTTTCGACAGAGTCTTCTACCCGCTCGCCCTTCTGGCCAGCGCCGTTCCTGCCTTCTGCGTGGGCATCCTCCTCGTGTACCTGTTCGGCATCCGCCTGGAGTGGTTTCCCGCGGTCGGCGGCTACGACGATGGCATGGTGCCGTCTTGGTCGTGGGGTTTCCTGGAGAGCGCCAGTTACTACTACGTGCTTCCTTTTCTCTCCATCTTTCTCATCGTCGTGGGGGGCCAGGCCATCGGAATGCGTTCGATGTGCATTTACGAGCTCGGCACCGACTACGTGAAGTACGCCAAGCTGCTCGGCATCCGAGAAAGCAAGATACTCCTTTACATGTTTCGCAACGCAATGCTGCCGCAGCTCACCGGGCTCGCGCTGGCGCTCGGAACGATGGTGGGAGGCGCGCTCATCACCGAAATGATTTTCAGCTATCCCGGTCTCGGGATGGCGGTGCTCACGGCGATTCAGGGCAACGACTATCCCCTGATCACCGGGTGCACCTTGCTGGTGACCACTTGCGTTCTCGTCGCGAACTTCAGCGTCGACGTGCTGATCGGCTTTCTCGACCCGCGCATCCGTGCGGCCCACGCGGGGGGCGCGGCGTGAAGCTCTTGCTCGGCCTCTTCAAGTCGCCGTCGTTTCTGGTCGGGATCGGTCTTTTCTCGGCCACGGTGCTCCTCGCGCTGGGGGCACCTCTTTTCTTCCATGTGGACCCTTACACGCGGGTGGGCTTGCCCTTTCTGCCCCCTTCGTCCGCGCATTGGCTGGGGACCGACCACATGGGCGTCGACATGTTTTCGATGCTGGTCACCGGCCTGCGCTCTTCGCTCGAGGTCGGGCTCGTGGCCGGAACCGTGGCGACCCTCGCCGGCACGCTCATCGGCGTCTACGGCGGATTCAAGGGGGGGCTCGTCGATGACGTTCTCACCGCGGCGACCAATCTTTTTCTGGTGATTCCGAGCCTCATCGTTCTCATCTTGCTGAGCAGCAGCCTCGAGCACGGCCGCAGCCTCTTTTTGATTGCGCTCATCATCGGCTGCACCACCTGGACGTGGAGCGCGCGGGCCGTGCGAGCCCAATCGGCCAGCCTACGGGGGCGCGATCACGTCAATCTCGCCCGCATCAACGGTTACGGCACGTTCGGCATCGTCGTGTTGCACATCCTGCCTTACCTCTTGTCGTACATCTTCATGGTCTTCATTCTTCAGACGGCCACCGGCATCCTCGCGGAAGCGAGCATCAGCATGCTCGGCTTGGGGCCCTACGATTCGGTCTCGCTCGGCAAGATCCTGAACGAGGCTATCCGCAACGAAGCTCTGACCGACGGCGCCTGGTGGGCGTTTGCCCCGGCAATGTTTCTGGTCACGGTCATCGCCTTTGCCCTTTTTGTCATCAATACTTCGATGGAAGGCGTCTTCAACCCGCGTCTTCGGAAGTGAGACCATGGCCCCCGTCCTCGAAGTCGACCATCTGAGGGTGCACTACCTGACCCGTTTCGGCGTGAAGATTCAGGCGGTAGACGACGTTTCTTTTCGCCTCGAGGAGGGTCAAATTCTGGGCATCGCCGGCGAGTCCGGCTGCGGCAAGACGACGCTCGTCAGCGGCTGCATGGGCCTCTACATTCCGCCCCTCCATCACACGTCGGGCGACGTGCGCATCGCCGGCCGCAGCATCATCGGCCTCGGCCCCGAGCAAAATCGGCGAGAAGTTCTCGGCCGCCGCATCTCCATCATCCCACAGGGAGCGCTCAATTCATTGAACCCCACCCGCAAGATCAAAGATCTCGCCGCCGACATGATCTTGAGCCACGACGAGAGCGCGGACAAAAAGCAAATTCACGAGCGCCTACGCCAGCGCTTCGAACGGATCGGGATGGATGCCGAGCAGGTGCTCGGCGCCTATCCGGTGGAGCTGCCGGCGGGCATGAAACAGCGCGCGGTCATCGGAATCTCCACCCTGCTCGATCCCAAGGTCGTCATCGCCGACGAGCCCACTTCGGCGCTCGACGTTTCCACGCAGAAAGCGGTGATTCGTCTCTTGTTCGACCTGATGGACGAGGGAATCGTGTCGAGCATGATCTTCATCACCCACGAATTGCCGCTGTTGCGGCATGTGTCGAGCTCCATCGCGGTCATGTATGCCGGGGAGTTCGTCGAGGTGGGCACGACCGAAGAGGTCATCTATCACCCGCGTCACCCCTACACGAAAGCGCTCATGAGCTCGACGCTCAGCGCCGAGCCGGGCCAACGCATTCGAAAGCCCGTCGCCATCGAGGGAGCGCCGCCCAACCTCGCCAAGCCCATGGTCGGCTGTCGCTTTGCCGAGCGCTGTCCCACGGTCCGACCCGCCTGCCACACCGAACGGCAGCATTTGCGCCTCGTCGAGGGCCGCCAGGTGAGGTGTGACTATGTCGAGTGAAACGCCGAAGTTCGAAGCGCGGGATCTCACCCGGACCTACGGCCATGGCAAGAAGCTCCGCGTCGCGGTCGATCGCGTGAGCTTCACGATCGGCGACGAACAGATCGTGTCGCTGGTCGGCCAGTCCGGGTGCGGCAAAACGGTGCTCGCCAAGATGCTCCTGCGCCTCGAGCGGCCATCTTCCGGTGAGCTCCATTTCGCCGGCCAACCGATCGCCCGGGTGCCCGATCGGCGCCACCACTGGCGGCGCGTGCAAGCGGTGTTTCAGGATCCCTTCTCCGCTTTCAATCAATTTTTTACGATCCGTTCGCAACTGAAAAGCTCGTTCCATCTCTTCGAAAAAAGCCCAGCCGACGCAGAGATGGAAGAACGGATCGACCATGCCCTCCGCGCGGTCAACATCGAGCCCCAAGAGGTCGAAGGCAAGTACCCGTTCGAGCTCTCCGGCGGCCAGATGCAGCGCATGCTGCTCGCCCGCATCTTCATCTTGCGCCCCGAGGTCCTCATTGCCGACGAACCGACGTCGATGGTCGACGCGTGCAGCCGCGCCAGCATCCTCGACTATCTGATGAAGCTGAAGCGGGAGCTCGCGATGACTATCGTGTTCGTCACCCACGACATCGGTCTCGCCTATTACGTCTCCGACTCGATCTTCATCATGCACGAGGGTCGCATCGTCGAGCAGGGCCCGCCCGACCAGGTGACCCAAGCGCCGAAGAGCGAGATCACCCGCCAGCTGCTCGACGATATCCCGCAGCTCAATCGCGACTGGCTCAAGCGCGGCACACCTTCGGACCGCCCGGCGAATCGGACGGCGTAGGGCGCAACAGAGTTTTTTCTCGCCACCTGCGTTGGCCGATCGCCAACTCAGGTGACGAGCGATGCAAGTCTCGAGACATGGCTCGATTCGGCAAACGCGTGAGAGCTGGCGGCATTCGCTCGAAGATCGAGGTGCGGCATAACTCCTGCTTTGAAACCAGCTCGTGCTTGCGCCGAAGGAGATTGCGAACCTCCTCGTGATCCTCGTTGTATCGTGCAGCTCGCCGGAGCTGGTTTCCGCTCCGGAGTGTCCGCGCGGTCAGTGGCCTCTCCCCCAATCGACCTCGTTCGACTGCGAACCCATTTCTGCCGATGCATCAGGGTGCAAATGGGGAACCGTCAGCGACGCCCGCGCACCCGACGGGGGCACGGTCCTAGAGATCCGGAACTACCCAGCCGACTGCGGGATGATCCGGGCTTCGGAACGAGGTCAAGTTTGCGGCTCACGTGGCTCGGCCGTTTGCTACTGCGGTGCGCTCTCCAACGATGACGACGGCGGGCCACCAGAGCTCGGCTGGAACTGTTACCTATGACCGATCGCGTTAACATATTTTCCGGAAGGACGTTATCCACGGTAAACGGGCCTGCAGGACAGCTATGCCATCGAATGGCATTATGGTGACGTTGTAACTCTCACGGAGCACCTTGCCATGGCCAAGAACACCAGCGTCACCTTGAGCGACTACTTCGAGAACTTCATCGCCGCCGAGATCGCCTCGGGCCGCTACGGCAACACGAGCGAAGTCGTCCGCGCGGGCCTCCGTCGTCTCGAGCGCGAGGAGAAGAAGCTCGAAGCGCTCCGTGCCGCGATCGACGAGGGCTTGAACAGCCCGGAGAGCGAGGACTCTGAGCTGGTCGCCCTGAGCTGCAAACGCCGCGGCTTTTGCCCCGCCTGCCTCGGCCGCCGCATATCCGATACCGCCGTGCATCTGACGCAGCAGGTGCTGCCTCGGGTGCCGATCCGCCACTGGATCGCGTCGCTGTCTTGGGTCTTCGCGCGCTCGTCGTTACGACCGCGCTCTTTGCGCCGAGGTGGTTGGCGCGTTCGTCGACGAGCTATGCCGCTCGCTGAGGCATCGAGCCAAGTCCCTGCTCCGTCTGGGCAGCGTCGCTTGTGCACACGCCGGCGCCCTCGCCGCCGTGCAGCGAACCGAGGATCGCTCGAAGCTCCGATTGCCTCGGGCGCAAAAGGTCAGCGCAAGAGCGATCCGATGGCGCGGTACCACGTGTCGGCCATCACCGCGTAGCCCGCGGGATTCGGGTGCAGCCGGTCGGCGAGGTACGCCGTCGAGTAGTTGGGATTCGAGGTGAACGCTCCGTACATATCGACCATGGTGACGTGCTTGCCGGCGTCGGCTCGGGCCTTGACGAGCCCGGGAATCGCCGCATTGAACTCCCGAATGCTGATGTTGAAAGTATCGGGATTGGCCTTTTGCTGCGGCACGATCTGGGCAACGACGAGCAAGAGTTTCGGATCGGCGGCGAGCATCGTGTCCATGAGATTGGCCAGGCGCGCGGGGATCATCGTCTGGCCCGTGTTGACGTCGTTGGTGCCGATCATGAGCAGGATGATGTGGGGCTTGTAGGTGGTGATCCTTTCCGGAAAAAACTGTGAGATCCCGTTGCGGATTTGAGAGGCATCGAGGTCGGTGTCGATGATGAAGCCGGAGTGACCTTCGTGGCTTCTCGGAAATGGCACGCCGTCGACCATGTCCGGCCCACTCGCCAGCGAGCCGACGAAGGTGATCGACTGAAGCGCGGCATGCGCCAGATGGAACAGCGGTACGCGATAGCCGCCCGTTTCCGGCGTGGGATAGCCGGCTGTGATCGAATCGCCGACGGGCATGATGACGCACCGCGTGCCTTTCGGAGGGCATGGGTTGTAAGCGACCGCGGAATCGGCGCGGTCGCCGTCGGTCTTCGCGTCCGCGAGCAGCCGCGCGTCCCCGCTGTCCACTATCGAAAGCGAACCGCCCGCGCCGCCGGCCGCATCGCTTTCGCCATTGCCCCCCCCGCCGCCGGATCCAGCGGTTGCAGTGCCGGGATGCGAACCGCCGGTCGAAGAAGGCGGCTGCCCCGCTGCGCCGTTGCCTGCTACGGCGCTCTTCGTCCCGCGGTCGTCGCCGGAGCAACCCAAGCCTGCGGCGAGTAAGAGAAGCCAGGCAGACCCAGCACCGCGGATCCTCATCGTGAACGCATGTAGCACGCGCGGCAGGTCGCTATCAAAAGAAAGCTAGCGAGGCGGAGGTCACCAATCTGTCGACCTTCTGGACCAGTCTCTTTTTCGACAACGAGCCGCATTTTCCTGGCCCTTTTTGGACCCACAGGGCACGATATCCGCTTCGTTCTACACCTGACAAAGAGACAGTCGTCTCGAGAGCATCGCCTCATCTCAACATGTCTGCTGAGCATCTATCTTAACGATTCGATGCTTCCGTGCCTGGTCGCGCGTGTGACCAGTCCACTCCCGTCGGGCCGGGCGAAACTCACGAACGACATCGTCGAGCTCTCGACGAGGTTCAACCGCAGCAAGACGATCCAAACCTGCCCCGTAGATGAGCTCGCGCTAGGCGGCGCGAAGGTCCGGCGCTTCCTTCCATTCCGGTTGCTCGTCATTTCGGACGACAGCTCGCGAGAAACGGGCCGACTTACGCGATCGGTACCCGGCGACGATTTCCTTCAGCCAGGTACCGCCATCGCTGACACCGGTCAGCTTGCCGCCGCAGAACCAGCTCGGGACCTTCGCCCCGTTGAGGAATTGCGCATTGAATTCGAGCCCGGCCACGATCATGATTCGACGTGTTTATCGGAGCGAAGCATGCCGTTCTCGAGGCGCGGCATCATGCTGGATCGGGCCTTGCGTCCACCGGAGCGCCGCCTCGCGCCATCCAGTCCAGCTACGAACGAGCGCATAGTCGACTGGGTCGTTCCGAACCTAATCGTCCTCCTGCTGCTCGTCGTGTCGCTTGTCACGCTGCCAAAAGGCACCGGGGGCTTGTCATAGGCGAGCAGCGTGCGGCGGCGAGCGCTTCATCACGTAGGTGAGGCAACTCCGAAGCGGACCGGCGCTGGCGCACGCGACCTGAATGGACATCGCGTCGAGCGCGGTCTCTCCGCTATCGGTCCGCGTCGCACCCGGCGGGCAACCGCAAGGGACAGAGGACTGCTCGCATGTCGACCTGAGCACGTCGACCCGAGCTCTTTCGGTACGGTTGATGCCGATCGCGATCGTGTTTCCGCAGCAATCAATTGTCACCAGACCAACGATGCAATCGGTGTCCGTCGTGCACCACCTACCCAGCTGATCGGCGAGGATGCAGCTGGAAGGCGGTCCACCATCACCGTCCAACGCTCCCGCGCCGGCGGCCAGCAATCCCGGGTCGGTCCTTCCGCCGCAAGCGATCGGCGCGCAAGCCAAAACGAAAAGCGCCACCCTACGCATGGCTTCATCGTAGATTGTCCTTCCGGGAATAGCGAAACGAAGCGGTGGGTCACGTAACCGACGGGAATCAAACGAAACCTCTCGGGCGCTCGTTCGGCCCGAGCAAGCCGTGCCGCTTCCAGCCCTGCGCCAGCAGCCAAGTGCGAGAAGGCGCGAGCGGTCTGTCGCCTGCGCACCGCTGCAGCGTTCCCGTTGCGGGCGGCGCTTTCCAACCCTCGAACCATTCAGCGGAGGAGCAGGGGTCCAAGCCCATCGCTTCCGGAACGTGCTTGCGCCAATTCATGATCACGTCAACCAAACCACGCCGCACCTCGCGCGGTGTTCGCAGTGCTCGCGCGTGAAATCGGTCGCTCCAAAGTCTGCCGCGCCGCCCGAGAACACGGTTGAGGGAACGCGCCATACGAGCCGTGAGCCCGGCCACTCCACGAGAGAGGCAGATCTTGTCCCGTGCTTCGACCAGCAGATGCACGTGATCCGCCTGCACCGAGAAGTGCACGACGCGAAACCACGAAAGCCGCGTCTCCACCAACGCCCGTCGAACCTGTGCGAACGTAACCTGCCGGCGCAGACTGGGGAGTCGGCGTGTGGCGCGCAAAGTCACGTGCACGGGATGGCGTTCCTTGTGGTCGGGGCGAGCGCGGTGCGAAACCCCGCGCGTGCTCCTTTCGGCTTTCGCCCTGCTCCCTTGCGCTTGCCTCCCCACGTGGGACCGAACGGAAGTTGCTCTTGGCGCATGCTCACTTGATTGAGCAATCTAATACGCAATCAGCGTATGTTCAATAGACAAAGCACGCGCGCGACCGCTCGCGGTGCGAGACGAGTTGCTCATCTCGATTCGTTCGATGAAGCGGCCACGTCGGGACCGTCATGCTCGTTTCGACTCTGCCGTGAGCTCATTGGCATCGCCACATCAGCGCAGTGTGACACCAAAATTGCGGTAGGGGCAGTGATATGAACCGTCGTGCCGCTGCCGACCTACTTGCCGCCTGCAGCCGCTCATCATGTACGACGGGTTCAGGCCCGCCACGGGCGAGGTCAAGAACGTGCTCGCCGAGGCGCCATACCCCGCGGCCGCGAGCGGATCGATCACCGGCGTCCCCAGCGTCACCGACCTCATGTACTTCGCCGACTTCTCCTGCGAGACGGCAGGGCGAACGATCGAGCAAGCCTCGGTAGCGGTGCATCAGGTCAAGACGCTCACGACGCTCTTCTCGCTGAATCTGCAGCCCATTTTGGAGGGCTTCGCGCCGTATTCGAACACCTTCACTCTGTACGGCAACGACAGCACCGGCCACATGCTCGCCATTCAGAACTTCTCGACGCCCGCGCTCGCCTTCGTGAAGCCCGGGCACTCGACGAGCGAGTGTGGCATCGCCTCGGCGGTGCAGATCGTGCCCTCAGGTGGCTTCGTGGACATGAACGCGCTTTACGGCGTGCCGAAGACCGGCCTCCCGCTCGGCATCCTCGCCTGTCGCGAGTACGACGGCACCATCCCGGCGTCCATGAACCTCTCCGTGACGTACGACTACCTCGACTAACGGCGCCGGAGCTGCCGACGCGGCGGCGCAAGGGCCAGCGGTGTGGATGCGGGTTCTCGCCCTCGCCCGGCGAGAACCCGCTCCCGCGCGGATGCGCCGGACGCGAGATGCCGCGCACGCTACCCGAGCTCCCGAGGTTCCACCCAGCGGCCGAATCAATCCTCCCAGGGCGTGGATCACGTTGCCGGAGCGTGGGTCGGTCTTTGGGAGGCCTGGATCGCCTCGCCGGAGCACTGGGTCGACCTCCGGGAGCCGTGGATCACGTCTTCCGAGCCCTGGTACAGCATCACGGAGGCCTGGATCGACATCGCGGAGCCGTGGATCGAGGCTCCCGAGCCGTGGGTGCGCTTTACCGCCCCGACTCGATCACCGGGGGAATCCACCGACGCTGTTCTTCGCATTTGTCGCAATCGCGACACATAACGAATGGCGGTACCATCATCGAGTGCACGGGTGTTGCGCGCGCTGCCTGCTCCACCCGCGGCAGGCGCCTGCCCGTTGGTGCGGCGGCGGAGCGCCGTAACGAAACTGTTCGCAGGTGGGGAGTGTGCGAGACCCATTGCCGGTCGGCTCTTCGATGCCGGGATAGTCGTCAAGAATGTCCGGTACCGTATCTCCACTCGCCAGCCGATCGAGCACGAGCGAAACCTTCGCTGACCCCTCGGCGGCGTGGAGGGGTCCGGGCGTGTGATCGGGAGAGTTGCTCCCAATTTGGGACCTGCTAGGCTGGAGACGTGCGGATCCTGACCCGAGGAAGGCTGGTGGCCTTTTGGACGACGCATAAAGACTCAGAGCAGCAACTGAAAGCGTGGCATATTGAAGTGGAGCGAGCCGAGTGGAAAGGACCAGAAGACATCAAGAAACGGTTCAGATCGGCGGACTTCCTGGCCCACGCTCGAGTGATGTTCAACATCAAGGGGAACACCTACAGACTTGTGGTTCACGTGAAATACGCCCCACTCTGCCTGGTTTACATTCGCTTCGTTGGAACCCATGCTGAGTACGACAAGATCGACGCAACAACAGTGTAAGACATGAACATTCGTCCCATTCATACCGACGCAGATCACGAGGCCGCTCTCAAGGAAATCGAGCGACTTTGGAACGCAAAGGCCGGCACGGAAGAGTATGACCGGCTCGACGTGCTTGCGACACTGGTGGAGGCGTACGAGCGCAAGCGCTGGCCAATTTCCAAGCCAAACCCCGTGCAGGCCTTGCTCTTCCGGATGGAGCAACTTGGTCTCTCGAGGAGAGAGTTGGAGCCCATACTTGGGACGCGTGCTCGTGTCTCTGAAGTGCTGAACGGCAAGCGGTCGCTGTCATTGACGATGATCCGAAATCTGAATTCGAAGCTGGATATTCCCGCCGAAGTGCTCATCGCGAAGACGAGGAGAGTGGTCAAAAAGGCCTCGATCGCCAAGAAGTTTGGTTCCCAGAAGTACGGTCCCCAGAGAAGCGCATTCGCTGGCAAACGCGCCGGCTAGCTCAAGCCTGGTTTTCGCGCGGTTCACGGCGCCCTTCTGTTGGTCCTCACAGCTGCAGGACAGCTCCCGACGGACGCTCGTCATTGCGATGGCCGCGACCCTCGACTTGATCGGCGCGACAGGCACGGGTGGCTCCGCCGGTACCGCGCCACGTACGTCGACACCGCGTTCAGATTCAGTCGCGAGCTTGGTTTTTCCGACTCCGGCGGCAGAGGCTTTGGGCTAGCATCGCGCCTCCGATGACCGCCGAAGCCAATTCCACCGATCCATCTCGCGGCCGCGGGCGGGGAGTACCCGCACGTGTTTCATATCGCGCTCGACGGCAATGGCATCAACGGGCTCGAGGGCCTCGCGGGGGTCTGCGTTTTTCGCTTCGATCCCGAGAGCAACCGCTACGCTTACAAGATCCGCTATTTCAGCGGCATTTCCGCCGGCCACGCGGTCAGCGTCAACGCGTCGCAGACAGTCGGCTTTCTCGGCAACGCCGGCCAGCACCTCCTCTTTTACGACGCGAAGACGCTCGACGAGGTGGGGCGGGTCTCCACCTTGTCCTTCGAACCCACGAGCAGCACCATCCAAGGAAGCACGCACGTGGTCTAGCTCGACGACGACCATGTGATGACTACCCCGAAGCTACTCCTCCGGTCCGCCGGGAGGCTTGGTAGGAGAAGCCGGTACCGCGGCATCTTCGTGCGTACGGAGCGGCAGCTTCTTCGCGCGCTCACCCTGGGGAAGGTCGAGACCGAAGCAGAGTCGTAGCCAGGACTCGAGATCCGCGTAGTCCACGGCACGCCCGGACGACACGAGGAAGGATCGGATGTTCGCGCTGAAGCCAGCTCCGCTGAAAACGGCAAGGCCCTTGATTGGCCAAGCCGCGATGTCCTGCAGTAGCGCCGGGATCTTGGTCGACGTGCTTCCGCCCAAGGGAAAAGTCCAACCAGGATTGGCGCGTCAAGGCATGCGAGGCACCTCCTGAAGGGCGAGGGTACCTGTGGGATCCATCGGGCGCGGCCGATGGATGAAAGTCGCCAATGCAGCCACGACGGGCCCGCAGCACAACCCGCCGCTGGTACGCTCTCATCGGCATGAAGGAAAAATGTCGCGGGACGTTATCCTGTGTACAGCGTCAATCCTGCATGAAACTGCGGGTAGGCGAGAGTTGTTGACGGACCGACGTTCTTTTTTTGAACGGATCGGTAGGGCGCGGCAATGAAGCGAGGATCGGCCCGCGAGAACTGAGCATGCGAATCGTCCGCTGGTTCTGGTATCCGTCGCGTCGCGTTACGTGGATCGCCTTGTTTTTCCTCCTGTTTTTTGTAGGTGCCGGAGGCGGCGCCGAACAATGCGGGATTCCCAATATCTTCATGTACACGACCGATGTCGCCCGCACGAGCCTCACGTCTCCGATGCGGATTACGGACACCTTCACGGTCTCGGTCATTCCCGGCAACAACAG
>Ga0137375_10001194_pt1 | contig 29744 bp, 28 predicted proteins | sample SagtaG_24_FD_104936 | JGI IMG/M metagenome (GOLD analysis project Ga0137375, IMG submission 104936) | Vadose zone soil microbial communities from Sagehorn Ranch, Mendocino, California, USA - Sage1_R_113_16 metaG | ecosystem: Environmental > Terrestrial > Soil > Vadose zone | place: USA... | reverse complement strand
GTGGCGGGAGGCGCCGCGCTCATGCCGTTTGCACGCCGGCCGCGGCGGCCCATGCATCAGCGCCCTCGATCGGGACGCTATAGGTTGTTAGCGCGCGTCCAGCACCCTCCGGGCGCGCCACCATCTCTCGCCGGACCACAACATGTTGTGGTGACTGAGGTGAGCGACCGCTAGATCTCGTGCTCAGCCAGCTTCCGACGGCTCGGTCGCAGGAGGTGGCGACATGCGACGAGCATCTGATCCCCGGGCACCGGGGGAGGCATCCCCGGGCACCGGGGGAGGCGCACCCTATTCAACGGGCGGAGGTGGTGGGTCGCAGCAAGGCCCTCGCCGTCGCCGCGACCTCTTCCGAATCGGGACAGCCCGGGCGGCCGTCAGCGTCACCTGGAGCTAATCCGCCGAGACCGATGGGCGCATCGGAGGAGGACCAACACAGCGCCCCACCCACGCAGGAACGTCCCACCTTTCCGCAGCCTCCCGCCCCGGAAGGTCCGCCGTCGTCTGGGCCACCGACTCAGCCGCCGAGTTCGGAACCTCCCACGGAGCCAAGACCGCCCGATATGCCGTAGCCACCCCCACCATCCGAACCCCCTCGGACCGAACCCTACCCACCGACGGATCGCTCGCCAGGAGCTCCACCTCCTCCACCGGGGTCCCCATCGACGCCGCCCACGACCCAACGGTCGCCGCAGTTTCCGCCTGCCCAGCCGCCAAGCGAGTCCGGGCAGCCTGGATCAACGAGAGAATCGGGGTCGGGCACACCGGGTAGCACACCACCGGAGAGTCCCCCGTCCGAAGCGTCACCTGGTTCGAGTTCCTAAAGGACGGGCGACCTGAGGCAATCAGTCAGACTTGTCGGGTGGGAGCCGGCGGCAGTCGAACACTGAGACCACGATCAATCGCCTGGTCTACCGAGACGCGATGCAGGCGGAGATGGCCTAGACTGAGCACGCGCCGTCCGGGGACACAGGGAGGTCCGACATGCGGATCTTGAAGGCGACCGGATTATCCATGGCCCTTGCCGGTGCTCTCCTGGTCGGCCTCGCGCCAGGGGTTGCCGCCGGTAACTCGAGCTGTACGGCCCAGTTCACGAGCGCCTTGGCGCCTGTTGTTCGACCGTTCGGGCAGAACATCGTCGTCCCCGAGGTGCGAAACCTGACCCTGGGTGGACCGAACCTCGGTCAGGAGGTCATGAGCCTGTTCGCCACCGCCGACCGGACGGCTTGCCCTGTTCCACCCGGTTGACCGACTCGGCCAGGTAGCCGCCGGACGTATCGGAGGCGGCCTTCGGGCTCCCCGCCCGGCTTCGCGATTCGGTCTGCCCGCGGCCTACTGATCAGACAGGCCCCGTTCCCTCTTGTCCCATCAGGGCTATGTGGGAGACGAGATAAACGAGGAATCGAACAAGGCGTTGGTCCGTCGGTACCTCGATGAGGTGTGGGTACGTGGCGACGTGGCCGTGCTGGATGAGCTTTTCGTGCCCGGATCGCTCATGGTCGGAGCAGCCAAAGCTAATGTCGCGATGATGCGGCCGGCGTTTTCGGACATTCGAGCCACGATCGATGACCTGGTCGCTGAAAATGACAAGGTGGCCGCCTACGTCTCGTTCAGCGGCGCCAACACGGGTCCGTTGCTCGGATTCCCGCCAACCGGTGAGACGGCCGTCCTCACTGCCCTCTACCTGTTTACCTTCGAAAACGGTCGCATCAGGACGACGGTCTTCGAGACCGGTCTGTTCGGCCCCCTGATGGCCCTCGGGCTCATCCATCTCCCTCAGGCCGCGACGCCGCTGAACGAATCAAGGCTGCCCCAGGTCTGATGGGATTGCCGTCGCCATCCCACGCCAATCGCGCTCATGGGGTGGCCGAGGGAACGCACGGCGAAAGGGTCGGGTTCTTGAAGGCGGGCCCCACCAGGGTGGGCTGGTCTACTGAGGCGTCCAGGGATCGGCCCGAGCCGCTTCCGCGCGACGGCCCCGTGACACATGACGAATACGCTCCGCACATGCCTTGCAGCCGATATGTGCAGCGGAGGAAACCCGGATGACCGAGGAATCTGTCTCAGAGGCCCAGCCCCTGGCTGAGTACGTGACGTCGTCCGAGGAGGCCGATTGGGCCGACTCGTCCGACAGCGAGGATCGGGCGCGCATGATGCTGGCCGAGGACGAGGCCTCCCGCGCCGCCGAGATGCTGGCCCAGGACCAGATGGACACCGCGCGGGATCTGGCTGGCCGGATGGCTTCGTCAGATGACACCGGCGACCTCGGCGAGTGGGTGGTCAACGACTCGGAGTGACCTTGCACCGCGGCGGCTAGCGAGTAGGCCCGCAGAGTCGTGCGGTGGATCCGGCGGGAAGGATGAACTGCAGGCCGAAGACCGAGCCATCGCCCAGCGGCGGTGTGTCGAAGCGGAGCCACGAGCCGGCCGGAAACGACACGCCGCGCTCGTCGAACGGATCCGGCGGCGCGTCGCGACCGAGGCGGACGGCGCCGTAGCCGCCTTCGGCGACCGAGACGAACACGGACGCGCCAACGGGAACGCTGAGTGTCACGGTGCCGGCCGACCCGGGCATCGAGCCGACGATGAGGCAGTCCGCGTCGACCGCGAGGTGGGCCTGGTCGAGCGCGACCACCGCCGGCGGTGACGCGCTGGTCGGAGCGGGCCGAACGACCGGCTGCGGCGCGATCCAGCCACCGACCAGGTCCCACAGCGCGCGGTCCCGCTCGACTGGCTCGGATGGCCTGACGACGGAGGGCACCAGTGCGTCACGCACGGGACTGCCGTACTCGCGAAGGTACCCGCCCAGGATGACCGGCGACGGGATGTAGATTCGGGTCGCCGGCGGGGGCCGGTATGGCAGTCCCGGGCCGTAGTCGTCGGCGAGGGTGACGAACGCTCGGAGCTCGCCGGCCGCCTCGGCGAAGAACTCCGCGCTGGCCGGGAGGCTGCCGGCGTTGACCAGCAGGCCGTTGGCCGCGAGCAGCAAGACCAGCGCCCCGGTGACGGCGGCCCTCGGCGTCGGCCGCGACTGGCCATCGAGCCGTCGAACGGCATCGTCCCCTCGGCGGCCGAGCACCGCCGGGACGGCCAGCAGCACGAATGCGACGCCGAAGTAGATGTATCGCGACCGGCTGGCCTGCTCCACGCCGAACTGGCCCCGGCCCAGCCCGATGAGCACGAACAGGATCACGATCCCGACCGCCGCACCCACCGCCAGGGCGTTGAGGCTGCGTCCGCGCGCCTGGCTCATGGCCCAGCCGATCGTCATGAGGCCGAGCAGTGCGCCGATCGGCGGGGCGAGGCCAAAGGCCGCATCGACCGAATCGGCCACCCCGAACGCGACGAACACCGGAAGGCGAGCCAGGGCTTGAGGCGAAAAGTTCGCGTCGTGTCCGGCCACGCCCACCCGGCCGAACAGCTGGAACCAGACGAGAAATACGACGGCAACCGGGATCAGCCACACGAGCTGCCGACGCCGGGCCCGATCCACCAGGAGCATGGCGCCGGCCGCGGCCACGAACGACAGCCCCATCGACGACGAGGCGATGCTGAGCACGAGGAGGACCATCGCGATCCGGGGATGCCCGTTGGACAAAGCCAGGAGTGCCCCCAGGCCGCCCGCCGCCGAGCAAAGAAAGCCGATCTGGAATGCCCAGAAGAGGTTCTGCTCGCCGCTCCCCATGAACAGGAAGATCCCGCTCGCGGCCAGGGCCACGACGGCGCCGCTCGAGCGGCGGACGAGCCCGAACAGCGATCCGGCGGCGAGGAGATGGAGGACGAGCAGGACCGCCAGGTAGGGCAGGTAGCTCGTGAGCCCCACGGTCAGCAGGAGGACCCGGTAGAAGAAGAAGGGAACCGTGGCCCAGTGCTCGTTGTGGGGACCGAACCAGTCGGACAGCGTCCCGCCGCGCTTGCCGATGAACGTCCACTCATCGTGATAGAACGTCCCGCTCCGCCCCAGGTACAGCAGGACGGCGAAGGCGACGACGGCCATCACGCCGAATAGAAGGGTCGACCTTCGATCGATGAGGTCGAGTACCGCGGCTGGTTCCGGCTTCCGAAGTCGGATCGACCTCACGGCCGCACTGTAGCAGCCGGCCATGACCGAGCCACGTAAGTCGCAGCTACGAGCCGCGGGCTAGCGTTGGCGGAGCCTGACGGCGGAGGCCGCGGCCCGTTGGGGTCGTCAGCCAGAGGATCGTTCGGGCGTGGGTTTCGTGGCCCGCCGCGTATCGGTCGGGAGGTAAGTCGGGTGAATCGCGGGTACGGGCTCCTCGCCGTGGGGAGCGCCTTCGTGCTGGGCGGCGGACTCGTCTCAGCAGGAGCCTCGGGTGCGTCGCCCTCACGGGTGGCTCGCACGTCCATCACATTGATCAACGCCGACGGCTTTCAGCCGGTATCCGAGCAGGTCGTCGCCGCCGACACCGTCGTGGACACGTTCACGTCAGCCGACTCCACGGTCAAGCTGATCGGACGCCCCGGTTCGACGGCCTTGATCTCGCTTGTTCCCGCCTCAACGGACGCGCCGGGGACCTTCCAGGTCACGCTGAGCGCCAACCGGCCCAAGACGGAATCGGACGCCCGCGCGTACGCCGAATCGGGCCGAACGGTGGTCGGCGATCTCGTCGCGCTGGGCATGCCGCGCCATGAAGCCGAGCGCCAGTTCGGCGACATGGAGACCGTCGACGGCCGTAATCCGTATCTGGCTGACACGAGTCGAGGCGCTGCAAGGGAAACACCCCGTCACGCCTCGTCTTCGCTGTCGAGCGCGACCTCGACGGCCGCGTCGAGCACCACTCCTTACGACGTGCTGTGCGCGGACGTCAACGCTCACGGCGGAAAGATCGTGGGCCGCGGCTGCTCGACGTTGTTCCTCGTGACGCAGAACGGCTTTGACTGGTGGTTCAACAACAAGTACAAGCTCTCCGTCCATTCCACGGACACCTCGTTCCCGTTCCCGCTTCGGTTGACCCTGGCGGCGTGGGACATCAGGTGGGCCGCCGGCAACGTCGTGTACGACTGGGACCCGGACAACGAAGTGCCGGTCGGCTCTTGCACGACGGTGACGGCGTCGATCACCGACAGGGGCGGCATCTCCATCTCGGGCACTGTCTGCCCCAACACGCTCGACGTGTGGACGCTCAGCAGCACCAGGAGCGGCGCGCAATGGAACGGGACCGAGCGCGGCACTCAATGGGAGGTCGCGGTGGGAGTCCAGGCCGTCCATAGTCCACCCAGCGCCCCGGCGAGCTACGCCAGTACGCTCGGCCTGGCCTGCATGAACTGCTGACGCCAGATGCTGACTGCGCTGCGACGCCTTCGATCAACCTCGGGTCGCACGATCATCGTGGCAATCGCTGCCTTTGCGCTCGGCTGGGTCGCGGCGACAACCTGGGCGGCGGCCACTGGCTCGGAGCGGGTGCATCTCGAGGGCGACGATGGGGGCGTGGTCACGTTCGTCAACGTCGACGGGTCGAAGTTCTGCTTCACCTCGGACCGAGACGGCCAGGAGCAGTGCGGGGCAGCGTACAAGGCGGTCGCCGTCGAGGTCGGGCAGCGCGTGGAGGTGACGGTCGCGCGCGTCCCGTTGCGTCCCGACGTGGCCAAGCTCTACTGGATCGTCACACTCCCGCCGCCTCGATAGGGCCGAGCGATAGTCTCTGAAGCCCCCGCGTGCGGATGGATCGGAAACCGGCCGTGCCCCAAGGCCCGCCGGCCGGTTACCGAACCGCCAGGGTGAGCCTCGAGGACTGGCTCTTGCCTGCGGCGTCCCGCGCAGATGCGGTGAGCGACATCGTCCCGATGGCCGAGGAGCGCACAGTGAAGCTCACCCGGTAGATGCTCGGCGACAGGCGGGTCATCGTGTAGCTGTACGCCGCGATGCCTGGTTGGCGGATCGTGAGTCGTGGAACCGTGGACAGTGGCTCGGCCGAGGTCACCGTCACGGTCAGGCGCGCGCCGCGAACGGCCGTCGTGCGCGACGTCGCGATCTTGAACGCCTGGGCCGTGACGCCGAATTGCTTCGTCTCCGCCAGGCCGCCTGCTGCCGCCGTCACCCGAAGGACATAACGGCCCTGGGCCGCGAAGGCGCCCGAGCTCGTCCGGCCGTCCCACGACATCGCGTTTGCCCCGGCGGACCTGCTCGAGCGGATCGTCCGGACGAGCCGGCCGCTGGCGTCGAGCACGTCGAGCTGGACGGTCGCCGGAGCGGCGAGCGTGAAGGACACGGTCGTGATGCGAGCGTAGCGATCGCCGTCCTGCGGGTAGAAGAGCCTGGGCGCGACGGTTCCCCCGCGGAAGGCCGTGTAGACGTCGAGCGAGGAGGCCACTTCGGCGCCGACGTTGCCCGCCAGGTCGCGCGGCACCAGCGTCAGGCTGTACCTGCCGTCCGGAGCGATGGCGCCGGCACTCGTGCGGCCGTCCCAGGCGATGGTCGCCGGACCGCCGGCTGCCGCGACGCTCATGGTCCGAACCACCGTGCCCGAGGCGTTGGCGATCGTCACCCCGATCGTGCCGGGCTCACTCGTCGAGTAGGCCAACGCGCCGGTTTCGTGCACCCCGTCACGATTTGGCGAGACGGTTCCCAGGCCGGGCACCGGCCCCACACCGGCCAGGACCGGCGCGATGCTGTCGATGCGGAACGACAGAGTCCGGATCGGTTCGACGTTGCCGGCCGCATCCGTCGCCCTGAACGTCAGGGTGTGCGGTCCGTCCGCCGACACCGGAATCGATCCCGCGTACGGGGCCAGCGCTCCGCCGTCCACGGACGCCTGGACGCCGGCCACTCCCGACGCGTCGTCGGACGAAGACAGCGTCACGGAGACGGGGCCGCGATAGGTACCCGGTGCGTCGCCGACCGGGCCGCCGACCACGGCAGCGGTGACCGGCGGGCGGGCGTCCAGCTTGAAGTCGACCGACTGGTTGGCATCGGCGTTGCCGGCCTTGTCGACGGCCGCGTAGGTCACCGAGTACGTCCCCGAAGCGGTCATCGTGACCGAGGCACCGCTCGTGAACGTGCTCGGCCCACCGTTGACGCCATAGCGGAATCCCGCCAGTCCGGACAGCGAATCCGCACCCGCGAAGCCCAGCGTCACCGGCGAGCGGTACCAACCCGCCCCGCCCGGCGTCCCGGCGATCGTCACGACGCCCGTCGTGGGCCGGGTCGAATCGATCCGCACGGTGAGCGTCCTCGTGGCCTCGCGATTGCCGGCCACGTCGACCGCCCAGTAGGCGATCGTGTGCGTCCCGTCGCCGGCGAGCGGCAGCGGCGCCGTCACGACCGCGCTGGGGCCGCCGTCCGTCGATGCGTGGATCTCGGCGACACCGGAACCGGCGTCGGTGGCGGTTAGCTGGACCGTGATCGGGCCGGTCCACCAGCCGTTGGTGCCGGCAGGTCCGGTGATGGCCGGCCTGGAGACCGGCTTCGCCGCGTCGACCCTGACCGTGATCGACCGTGTCGCCTCACGGTTGCCGGCCCGGTCGATCGCGTAGTAGGCGACCTTGTGCGCCAGCGGCGAGGTGAGCGCGAAGGGTGCGCTGTAGATCCGGGTCGGGCCGCCGTCGATGGCGTAGCGGCGCAACGACACGCCGGTGCCGGTGTCGGTGGCGGACAGGCTGATGGTCGCCGGGCCCACGAACCAGCCGTTGAGCCCGAGCGTGCCCGCCACGGCCGAGCGGCTCTGCGGGTCGGTGTCGTCGATCGCCGCCGAACCGGACGCGACGGCTGGGGCGTTCCCCCAGCCATCGCTGGCGGTCAGGGACCAGCTGTACACGCCGTTGGGCACGAGCGCACCGGCGCTGTCGCGGAGGTCCCAGGTCATGGTCGTCCAGTCGGACGTTGTCGTGAGCGTCCGGACCACCGCACCGGCCGCGTTGCGGACGGTCATCTGCGCGGTCACGCTCTCCGAGGCGCGGTAGCGCAGCGCAAACCGATAGGTTCCGTCGACCGACGCCGTCGAGTACGGCTTGTCGAGCGTCCAGATCCTGGGCTGCGTGCTGTCCCGCGGGAGCAGGCCGGTCGCCGCGACGAAGCCCGAAGAACTGCCGTCCAGGCTGGCCGCCGCGAACACCCGCCTGCCGTCGGCCAGCCGCGCGACTTCGGCGCTGAGCCGCAGCCGGGTGCCGGTCGGGAGCGTGCCCGTCGGATCGCCGGCCAGGTCGGCGCCGGCGAACGTGGGCACCCCCTCGAGAGCGCCTACCTCGGCAGCTCCTGGCACGACGAAGCCGGCGGGGTTCGTGTCGCTGCGCGGATAGGCGGTACGCGTGACCTGGACCGTCGTGAGCGACGGGTCCTGGATGATCGAGCGATACCAGGGGCCGTGGCTCGTGGTCGGATCCAGGATCGCCCGGAAGCCAGGAGTCCGCACGGACGCGAACGGAATGTCGTTACCGTGGTAGGTGGGGTAGATGTGAAACATGCGGTCGATCGTCTGCTTCGCCGTGAACAGGGCGGTGATGTACGCCGTGTGGGGATGCGAGACGTCGGCGATGACCGCCCGTGCCCCGGCCGCGAAGAAGCCGGCGCCGTAGTTGTCGACGCGCGCCTTCGAGTCCGAGAGCGTCCCGATCGGCAGCCCGTCCGAGGTGTTGCCAGAGGCGTAGCACAGGTGATGGAAGAGGACGATCGCGTTGGGGGCGAGCTTGATGTCACGGGCGATGTAGTACTCCCCGTAGTAGACGTGGGCGCTCCCGTTCGCACCGGTCTCCGGGTCGAGACCCAGGCCATCCTTCGTGTAGGGCTGGTACGGCGCATAGATCGACGGCCAGCCGTTGCCGTGGCCCAGGTAGACGACGATCGAGGCGCCCTGGAGGGCGGGCTTGACTCGCGACCACGTCGCCCGCGGCGTCTTGAGCAGCACGACGTTCGATGTGTACTTGCGGGCGGTCGCCGCAATCGCGTCGGCATCGGCTCGATAGTGGGTGTTGCTCGAGCCGACCGGCCCGGCGATGACCACGACCTTCGGGTTGAGCCCGGCGGCGGCGGTCGGGGCCGGCGCGGCGAGGCTGGCCGGCCAGAGCACGGCGACCAGGACGAACGCGAGAGCGAAGACGAGACCAGTCGGACGGCGCACGAGCTTCCCCTGCTTGGCTGGCGTCGCCATCGCGACCCCCGGGATCGGTCCGGGCTCCCTCGCCCGTACGTTTTGGAATCCGCCCTCTCGTGGACCTCATCGATCCTGTCGGAGACCTGCCCACCATTCAAGCGGATTTGTCAAGAATTTCCGAGTGCCCGATTGGTGCGCGGGTGCCCCGGACCATTCTCCCGTCGGCCCGCAGGACCGACTGTCGCAAGGTCGCCTTCCGCGGCGGCCTGACTTCTGGTACAAACCCCTGGTGCGCCGTCACCCCACCGCCGGGCTCCGGGCCGTCGTCGCGGCCGTGGCCATCTTCCTGGTTCAGCCCGTCGCAGGCGGGTGGATAGGCGCGCCCGATGACGCGACGCTGCCCGCCGGCGCCGGCCGGGTCGATCCCGGCCCGGGCCAGGCCGCGCGTGCCGGAGAGCCGGCAGCCGGACCGATCTCCCGCCAGATCGCGGCGCCGCTCGTGCCGGAAGTGCCGGACCGGCCACTCCGTCCAAGGCCCGGTCCTACCGATCCAGGCCTGCTGTCGGGCTACGTCTGGCCGCTGCCCCGCGGCAGGATCACCCAACCGTTCGGTCCGAGCTGGGCGGGAACGCTCCGTGTCGACGGCGTGCCCTTCCACGACGGCCTGGATATCGCCACGTTCTGCGGTGACCATGTCGTGGCCGCGCACGACGGCGTCGTCCTGGCCGCCGGCCGCAAGGTGGACCCATGGATGGGCTGGATCGGCTCGCTGGCGCCATCGGTCGCCCGCCGCGATCGACACCACCTCTGGTACAGCCTGCCGATCATCGTGGTGGTCGACGACGGCAACGGTTACCGGAGCATCTACGCGCACCTGAACGCGCTCAACGTGCGAGCCGGCCAGCGGGTGCGCGCCGGCCAGTTCCTGGGCTGGGAGGGCTCGACCGGCTTCGCCACCGGCTGCCACCTCCACTACGGCCTGTTCAGTCCGCTGGAGACCCGCGCCTTCGCGCTGGAGCCGCGGATCGCCAAGCGGACGAAGCTGCCGGCCCTGGAGGTCGCCCGAATCGACCCGCTGCTCGTCCTCCCGCCGCGGGGTCGCGGGCATCCCGGCGCACCGGCCACGCCAGCCGAGGGGCGGGACCCCACGTTTGAGCCCGCGCGACCGGGGATCCCGAGCCGGCCCCGCTGAGACTGGCGAGCTCGGGCGCTACCCGGCCCGGCGGTAGCGGCGCCCGATCAGTGCATAGGCCGGCAACCGGGCGAGCGTTCGGCTGAGTGGCGGGCCAGGCCGTCCGTCCCGTCCCTCGATCGCCAGCAGCGAATCGGTTGCCGTCGCGTCCGCCGGCCGTGCATCGACGACCGCCAGGTCGATCGCCACCCGACCCGGCTCGGCCGCCCCCAGCGCGGCGATCTCGTCGGCGGGGGGCACATCCTCGTACGAGAGGCGGATCTCGGCCTCAGCTCTCCAGCGCGGCCGCCGCAGCAGGATCGCCCGCCAGCCCTCGGCCACCTCCGGCGTGACGTGGCCGTCGCCCGGAACCGGTCGCTCGGAGATCGCCTCCTTGCGCGTCCACAGCGCGGCCTGGTGCAGGAGTGCGTACTCGTCGAGATCGGCGTACGCGGACAGCGCCTCGGCCGGTGAGCCGATCCCGAACAGCGCCTGGATGCTCGGCGCGAAGACCTCGCCAAGATCGAGATCGATGGCCCTGACGGTCCGATGGAAGTAGATCTGTTGGTACATGAACAGGCGCGCCGTCAGGAACATCTCGAGCGCGCCAACGCCGGGCTCGTATAGGGTCAACCCGGCCGGACCGATGAACGCGTACCGGCGCAGGCGCTCCACGTCCACTGGTCCCGTCGAGACGCCGGCGAGATAAGCGTCGCGCCGAACGTAATCCAGGTTGTCGACGGTGAATACGCCCGACAGGAGCGGTTGCAGCCAGCACAGCCAGCGCGGCATCGAGGTGTCCGCCAGGGCGGGCTTGGAGACGAGGAAGGCCACCCAGCGCGCGTCGATACCCTCGCCGGGCGCGAACCCGTCGCGCTCCGGTATCGCCCCGGGGGCCCGTCGCAGCCCGGCCAGGATCGCACCCAGCTCCCGCTCGATGATGAGCTGGCTCAGGTCCTCGTGGCTGAGGCGCTTGCCCGCCTGCCGGCGGGCGTCAGTCGGCGCGGGGAAAGACGACAGGACGTGCTCGTCGAAAAAGTGTGCGAATGGCCCGTGACCCACGTCGTGGAGCAGGCCGGCAACCCGCAGGGTTTCCACGACCAGGCCCTCGGATGGGACCTGGTCCGGCGCCACCCCATCGGACAAGAGCTGCGCCCGAAGCGACGGGTACAGGTGTCGAGCCCACAGGCCAGCCTCGTGCATGACCCCCAGCCCGTGCGTGAATCGCGAGTGCTCGGCGGTCGGAAAGACCCACCGGGCACTCTGTAGCTGCGAGATCCGGCGCATCCGCTGGAGCCACGCCGAGTCGAGAAGGTCCTCCTCGGCGGCCGATTCGATTGGCAGGCCGGCCGCCGCCGACTCAGCCGCGGTCAGCCGCTTGGTGAGCTCGATGTAGCCGTGGATCGGGTCGCTGATGAGGTTGACCGCCCCGAAGGGATGGCGGCTCATCGAGCGACCCGGTCGCGGGCCGGGCGATCGCCCCGCTCAGGGGATCCAGACGCGTGACAGGCTGCTCCAGGCGCCGACGTTGCCGTTCCGGTCCCGAGCCCGCACTCGGACGGCGTAGTAGTGGCCACGTGCCCTCGAGTACAGCTTGATGGACGTGCTCGTCGTCCCGCTGCGGATGATCCGCCAGGTGCCCGAATCGACCTTGTACTGGACGTCAAAGTTGGCAAGTCCCGCGGTGTGCGTCTGGAGACGCGGATCGTAGCCGCTCCAGGTGAACCAGGCGGTGGTTCCGGTTCGGCCGTGGCCCGTCATCGCGGCACGGGCGGGCGTGTGGTCCCGCGACTCGGTGAACACGATCGATGCGTACGTCGCGTGGGCCGACCAGCGGTAGGCGAGGCCCACGCCGAAGTAGTTGAACCTGCTGCTCATGAGCAGGGCCCAGTGGCTGGAGCTGTGCTTCCACATGCTGTAGAGGGACTTCGCCACGTCGTAGCCCCATGGGTAGCTGGACCAGCCCAGGTCCTCGCCCCACGAGTAGTACTGGACGCCGGCGTTCGTCAACTGCGACGACAGGCTGCCGGCGGCGGTGTGGCTCAGCGTCCCCAGCGAGGCGAGTGTCTCGGCACGCGTCGTGGCCACGCTGCGCAGCGCGCCCCAGTATCTGAGCGGGCGCAGCCCTCGAGCCACCCGATCGCGATTGGTCCAGGTGATGAGGTAACCCTCCACCGTCCGCGCGGTGGGCGAGGTCGGGGTGCTGGTCGAGCCGGACGGCGTGTTGCTGGCCCCGGAGACGACTGCCGGACCGACGATGGTCGAGGCCGCCATGGCCGCCATGAGCAGGCCGATGAGGGCGTGCCGATAGAGGGGTCGGGCGCGGTGGTACATGCGCGGTCTCCGTTGCCGCAGGGGACGCCACGCTGGGGCGGCAGCGCCGAGCCTGCGCGGAGCGACCGGCCTGCATGCGACGCGACGACGCCGCGGACGGGTCACGCGCGAGCGCATGTGCTCACTACCGACCCCGAACGACCGGTCCGCCTCCGGTGTCCGCGGTCGGTGAGCGACCCGGACGGGGAGGAGGGTACCAAAGCTCGCCGGGCGAGGTCCAGTCGGCGGCATGACAGCCCGCTGTGCGGAACGGCCCCGCGATGCGAAACGGCACGAGGGCCGTTCAGGGGCGATACAGGTCGGCCGCCGCGCGGACCGTGGCGGCGACGTCCGCCCGCAGCTCGGGTGGGGCGAGGACTTCGACGTCGGCGCCCCACGACAGGATCCACAGGCGGATCTCGATCGTGCCGGCGACGTCGGCGCGCCACACGAGCGAGCCGTCGGGCTGGGGTTCCCGAACCTCCGAGGGATGCCACCTCGTCTCCGCCACGCGCGACGCCACCGCCGGCCCAAACCGGAGCTCGACGGTCGTCGCGGGTTGGTCGGCGATGATGTCCCAGGCCCGAGCCATGGTCGCCTCGATGGCGCCGCGCTCCGGTCGCGCGAAGCGATCGTTGGTGAGCGCGAGATCCAGGATTCGCTCGATCTTGAAGGTGCGGATCGCTCCGCGGGTCTCATCGTGGCCGATGAGATAGAGGGCATGCGTCGTCGAGGATGGCTCGATCAGGTACGGGTGCACGCGCGCCTGCCGCGGTCCCCGGCCGGGCGCATAGGCGCCCGTGTCGTAGGTCAGTCGGACGATCCGCCGCTCCGCCCAGGCCTGCGTGAGGAGCTGGACGCGACGTCTGTTCTGCTCGCCGGGCGGCCGGCGGGCCATGACCTCCAGGGTGCTCGCCACGTGGTCGGCCAAGGCCTCCGGCATCCCTGAGCCGAGCTTCTGGAAGGCGCCCATCAGGTCGGGATCGTGGGTCGTTGCATAGCGGGCCATGAGCCGGGCTGAAAGGAAGACGGCCAGTCCCTCCGCCAGCGTCAGCTTCAGTGGCGGCAGGAAGCCTTTGGCCTCCACTCCCCAGCGGCCGCCGTCCGCCCAGACGGGGACGCCGATCTCCTCGTCGATCTGGCGCAGGTCGCGATAGACCGTGCGCCGTGACATGCCCACCGCCTCGGCGATCTCCTCGGGCCGGGCGCCGGCGTCGCCGCGCTCTTCGAGGAACCGGACGATCCGGTAGAAGCGCGCCGCTCGATCGCGCTTGGCCGACGGTCGCTCCACCTCGCCGGTCATCGGGGCAACCGGGCCCGGCGGTCCGCGTTCGCGCGGCGCACCGCTCGGCCGGTCATACCGGTCGAGCCACGACGACCGGCTGCCCCCGGTCCGTGGCGGTCATGGTGATCTGGACGGTACCCTGCAGCCCCGCCCCCACGAGTCCGGATCCCGGGAGACCGCTGGCCGCGCCGTTGCCGGTGGCGGCCAGCCGGCCCACCTGGCCGTCGGTGAAGACCCAGAAATCCAGCTGGCCCCGCCAGCTACGGAGGTCGGCCTCGCCAACCAGCCAGCGGACCTGGGGGAATGCGCGCCTGAACGTCGATCCGTCGATCGCGATCCGGCAGTGCCGCGCCCGCGCGCCCTCGACGAACTCGATGCCCCGATCCTCCGCCGCGGCGCGGTAGCCCGGCGTCAGGGCGACCTCGATCGCCCACCGGTCGACCGTCAACGGGTCGATCTGCCCGGCCGGGACGCTGAACCAGCCGCCCCGGCTCTCGAGCTGCCAGGCCTCGTTGCCGATGCGGGCCGCGCCGTACCGCCCGAGGGCAATGTCGGTCGCCACCACGGCCGTCCAGCGGACATCGCCGCCGGATCGGACCCCGTTGATCTGGACCGAGCCGATCGGTCGCAGGTCGATCTCGCCGGTGATGCCCAGGCTCAGCTGGGCGGTCGTTCCGGCGGCGACCGTCCCGTCGCACGGCGGCGGCAACAGGTTCGGGTTGGTTGGGCCGAAGCGCGAGCTGACGGCCGGCCGGTCGCGGAGGGCCAGCTCGTTGGCGATGGCCGCCCCGGCAAAGGGGAAGCCGCAGGCGGCCGTGAGGACGGCGGCCAGGGCCAGCCCGCGGACGAGGCGAGTCCGGCGGGGAGCGCCCACGGCCAGGACGCGCCGAACGATCCCCAGGCTGGCGAACAGGCAGGTGCCCGCCAGGGCGAGGAACCAGGGATAGGCCGCCTCGAGCGATGGCAGAAGGGTCTGGGCGCCGCGCGCCACGAGCTGGCCGATGATCCCCCCGATCGACGGCACGAGCAGGAGGCCGACGCCGAGCCCGAGCCAGACCGTGAGGACGAACGCTCGATCGCCTCTCGCCGCGGGCGGCCACAAGAGCGCCGCGGCCGCGACGACCGCCGGCAGGGCTGCTGCCAGGCCCACCGCGAGGTCGATCGGTCCGCCTGGCCGGTAGCCGAGCAACACGAGCCCTGCGACAAGCGTCCATAGGACAGTCAAACCGGCCGCAATGAGGCGCAACTCGAAGGATCTGACCCGCATCGGGGCGAGTCTACCCGGGCGATATACGGCATCGGTACCAGATGATCGCCGCAAGTACCGGTAGGGATAGGACGCAAGGGGCATCGTCATCGAGGCGGACAGCACCGAAAGTTCCACTACGGCAGCGGTGACACAGACACCAGACGAAGACGAACCACACCGTCACCGATGCCAAACCGCCAGAGGCGGTCAGGAGAATTGGGCAGGAACGTGAGCCATGGCAGAGCAGGGGCGCAGGCGAGGTACACGGGGTCGCGAACGGTCTTTGCGGGCCGATCCGTCCTGGCCGGTGCTCGCGGCGGGCTCCGCGGCCGGATCTGGATCGGGCACTGGCATCACGGCCTTGACGATGGCTCCGTCGACCTCGCACCACGTCCGGACGAAGTCGACGTACCGGCTGCTGCTCATGCGCGGGCTGGCTCCTGACGAGGCCGCCAACCTCACGGCGTTCATGTCCGGCATCCATGTCGGCGGGCAGGGCTGGAAGCTCAACCAGGTAAATCAGCTGCTCTTCCTTCGGGAGCTCAATCGATCGGGATGCTTCGGCGAGACCGACGGTACGGCCCTCGCCAGGTAGTCGATCTCCAAATCGAATATCCCGGCCGCCGCGACGTTCTCCCTCCTCCCGTCGCGGAGGCCACTCCACCCGAAGCGGCGCCTACCTCCTCCAGGCGCCGCTTCGGGATTCCGGCTCCGATACCATCCACTGGTGGGCTCGGCCGTCATCTCGCTGCTGACCGACTTCGGCCTGCGCGATCCGTCCGCGGCGATCTGCCGCGGCGTGATCCTGGGCCTCGTGCCGCAGGCGCAGGTCATCGACATCAGTCACGAGGTCCGCAAGTACGCCGTCCGTGACGGCGCGCTCCTGCTCTGGTGCGCTCTGCCCTACCTGCCCGTCGGCGTCCACGTCGGTGTCGTCGACCCGGGGGTGGGAACGGCCCGCCGACCCATCGCCATCCGGGTCGGGCGAGGGGACGTCCTCATCGGGCCGGACAACGGGCTGCTCCTCCCGGCCACCGAGCGGCTGGGTGGCATGGATGAGGTCCGCGAGCTGGCCGAGCCCGGCTACCGACTGCCGACGGTGAGTGCCAGCTTCCATGGCCGGGACATCTTTGCGCCCGCGGCGGCCCACCTCGCCCGCGGCGTCCCGTTCGAATCGCTGGGGCCGGCCCTGGATCCGGGCACCCTGGTACGGCCCAGGTGGCCCGCGCCGAGGCGGACCACGGCTGGCCTGGAGACGTTCGTCCTCTACCGCGACACGTTCGGCAACGCGAAGTTCGGGGCACTGGCCAGCGATCTCGCGGCGGCGCTCGGCCCCCTGGAGCCTGGAGACCCGCTCGTCGTGACCCTGGGCGGAGGCTCCGCGAGGGCGGGGCAAGCCCTTCGCGTCGAGCCGGTCACGTGGCAGCTGACGTTCGGGGCGGTTCCGCCGGGCGTTCCCGTGCTGTACGAGGACTCGTACGGGCGTCTCTGCCTGGCCGACAACCAGGGCGACGCCGTCAGCCGGCTGGGCCTGGTGGACGACCTGCCGGTCATCGTCGCCCGGCGAGGCGGGGCATTTGCACCCCATGCAAGCAACCGACGGTCACGCCCCGGCCCTTGACGGAAATCGGCGTGTTTCTTGCACTCGACGCAAGAAGTCAGCCAGACGCGTGACGGCGGACACAGATCTTGCGGGGTGCGAAAGGTGTGTGGCCGGCGACGGCAAGAATGCACGGTTGTTGCCGTGGGATGCAACGCTCAACTGACTGGTTGCCGGCCTTGCAAGAGTCCGGCGGGCAGCCCCGTGGGCGGCACGTCCGCCAACCGTGCAACCCCGACGGGCGTGGGGGCGCCCGTCGGTACACTCTGCGGGTCCCGAAAGAGGAGGGTTCCATGGAGCTCACCCCGCGCGCCCCGATCGTGGCCGCCGTCACCGTCCTGGCCATGGTCGGTGCCGGCTGCTCGGCCGCCGCCACGCCGTCACCGTCCGCGCCGCCAACGAGCGCTCCGGCCAGCACGGTCGCGAGCGCGTCGCCGTCGCTGGACCCGTGCGCCAAGACGAGTCTGACCCTCCATACGGCCGGCAAGCTCACGATCGGCACGGACAACCCAGCCTTCGGGCCGTGGTTCGGTGGCACCCCTCCCAAGGGGTCCAGCTGGCAGGTCAGCGATCCGGCCAGCGGCGAGGGCCTGGAGAGCGCGGTCGCGTATGGCATCGCCGACAAGCTCGGCTTCAGCAAGGCCGAGGTCATCTGGGTCGCGGTCCCGTTCAACAACGTCATCAAGCCCGGCGCCAAGGCCTTCGATTTCGACGTCAACCAGGTCTCGTACAGCAGCGAGCGAGCCCAGGCCGTCGATCTGAGCGACGGCTATTCCGACAACAACCAGGCCGTCGTGGCCTTGACCAGCAACGCGATCGCGAAAGCGTCGTCCGTGGCCGACCTCAAGGCCTACCGCCTGGGCGCCCAGGTCGGCACGACCAGCTATGCCTACATCACCGACAACATCCAGCCCACCGCCCAGCCCCGCGTGTACACGACTAACGACGCAGCGATCAAGGGACTCCAGGCGAAGCAGATCGACGGCATCGTCGTGGACCTGGGCACGGCCTTCTACATGCGCGATGCCCAGCTGACGGGCGGCACGATCGTCGGCTCGCTGCCGACCGTCGGCCCACAGGAGTACTTCAGCGCCGTGCTCAACAAGGGCAGCCCGCTGACCGCCTGCGTCAACGTGGCGATCGGGGCGCTCAAGGCGGACGGCACCCTCGATGCGCTGCGGAAGCAGTGGATCGAGAGCAAGGGCAGCGTTCCCGTCCTCCAGTAGGCCGCGGCCGTCGTTCGAATGTCTGGCCAGCCGATCGGTCACGGCAGGTTCCTCGGCGGCCGCCCGGGTGGCCGGCGGGCGATCCTCGTCGCCATCGTCGGCACGACAGCGGTGTTCGGGCTGCTCGGCGCGATCGTCTTCAACGCGCCGGGCTGGGCCCCTGGTTCGTGAGGCGTTCCTGAACGGCCGGTACGTCGCGGAGGCGTGGCCGCGGCAGGTGGCGGCCGTGGCCGTCAATGTCCAGTTGTTCATGCTCGCGGAGGTCCTGATCCTGCCGTTCGCGCTCATGATCGACGTCAACCGAATCCGGCGCCGAATCGGGATCGTGTTCCAGGCGTTCAACCTGTTTCCCCACATGCGGGTCCTGGACAACGTGACGCTCGGGCCTCGCAAGGTGCTGGGCTGTCCCGGTCGGAAGCTGAGGCACGGGCGCTGGACGTCCTGGAGCGGTTCGGCCTGGCCGACAAGCGCGACGAGTTCCCGGACCGCCTGTCTGGCGGGCAGCAGCAGCGCGTGGCGATCGTTCGGGCGCTGGCGATGCGGCCCGACCTCATGCTGCTCGACGAGGTGACGAGCGCGCTGGACCCGGAGCTCGTCGCCGAGGTGCTCAACGTCGTCGGCGAGCTTGCGGCCGGCGGCATGACCATGATCATCGCGACCCATGAGATGGGCTTCGCGCGGGACATCGCCAACCGGGTCGGCTTCCTCGACGCGGGGCGGATCCTGGAGCAGGGGCCGCCCGAGCAGATCTTCCGCGCTCCCACCCAGGCGCGCACCGCTCAGTTCCTGGATCGGATCATCCAGGCCGGCCGGTTGTAGTCGAGAGCGCGGTCGCGGCCCGCCGGGCGCGGCCGCTGGCCGGACCTCGGCAGGCGTCCACGAAGACGCTCCACATGCGTTCGAAGGCGGCCGGTGTCGAGTCGGTCCGCTCGGGGTGGCACTGCACGCCGAGCAGCAGTCGTGCCGCGCCGGGCGACTCGATGCCCTCGACCAGGTCCCCGGCCGGCGACGCGGCCCAGGCGCTCGCGACGAGCCCCGGCGCGAGGTCGCCGGCGCGGACGGCCTGGTGGTGGAACGAGTTCACCTGAACGACTCCACCGCCGACGTTTCGGGGAAAGAGGATCCGGGCGAGACGCGTGCCGGGCGCGACGCGCAGCGGATGGTGCGCGGGCGGCCCCGTGCCCACGCCCACGCGATGGCCGTCCACGTCCTGGAGGAGGCTGCCGCCCATGAGGACGTTCATGACCTGGAAGCCGCGGCAGATCCCGAGCACGGGTACGTCTCGATCGGCCGCCGCGCTCCAGGCCTCCGCCTCCAGCTCGTCGCGGTCCCGTTGGACGTCCGCCGAGCCTCGGTTGGGCTGGCCGTAGCGCGCGGGATCCACGTCCACTCCGCCAGAGAGCAGGAGCCCCTCCATCGTGGCGAACGCGGCCGCGCGCGCGGCGGCCGGGCTCGTCGCGTCGAGCATGATCGGCTCCCCGCCATGACGGCGAATGGCATCGCCGTAGAGCTTGATCCTGGGGATGATCGTCTCCGCGTCGGGCCGGTTGGCGGTGGCGGTAATGGTCACGACGATCCGTGGCGCGTCGGTCATGGCGGCAGCATAGCCGCCCGTCCGCGGGCGGTCAGGCAGCGTGCCACGGTCAAGCGGCGTGCCACAGTCGGACGGCAGGCCGGGCCGCGGCCCGGTCAGTGATACCAGTCGGACAGCCGGACCGGGCGCAGGCCGTGATCGGCAAGGCCGTCCACTATGCCCGGCAGTGCCGCCAGGGTGTGGTACCCGCCGAGGTGCATCAGCACGATCGATCCACCCCGGGCGTTGGCCCGGACCTTTGCCACGATCGCCGCGGTCGTCGGACCGCCGTCCGACTCGGGCCGCCAGTCGATCGTGTCGACGTCCCACATGACCATGTACCGCCAGCCGGCGGCTCCGACCGCCGCCCGCACGTTCGCGTCCTGACCGCCGAACGGGGGCCGGAAGAACGGGCGCGTGGACCGGCCGGCCAGCGGCTCGATGGCCGCCTCGCAGCGATCCAGCTGGTCCGCGATGGCAACGGCCTCGAGCGTACGGAAGTCGGGATGGCTCCAGGAGTGATTGCCGAGCGCGAAGAGCTCGGGGTGGGCCTTGACCCTGGCGAGGACCAGCTTGCCGGTCGTCGTGGTGCCCATGACGCCGGTCGGGAAGATGGTCGCCGGCACTTCGTGGGCGATGAGCCAATCCATGATCTGGAGGGCAGGCTGCAGCCGCCCGCCCATGTCCAGGGTGAGGGCGACGTCGTGCGAGGTGCGCGGGCCGTGGTAGAGGAGAACGCTAGGTCCGGCCGCGGTGGACGGGGCAGGCGTGACGCTCGGTGCAGCGGCCGACGTCGCCGGGATCGGCCGCGGGCTCGGCACCGTGGCCGCCGACTCGCTCGGCACCTCACTGGGAACCGGCAGGAAGTCCTCAGGGTCGGCCTCCACGCCGGGGATGAGCCGGAGCCGCCAGCCGGCCTCGATACGATTGGGTGCGTACGTCGTCGTGTCCGGATCGAGGTTCGGGTACCTGTCGCGGTTCCAGTAGCTCAGGCTCAGAGGCGAGGTCCGGAACCGGGCGGCAATCGCCAGGAGCGTGTCGCCGCTGCGAACGGTGTACAGGGTGAATGCGGGCAGGGGCGTGGCCGCCGGCAGGCTCACCGTCTGGCGGGGTGATGGTGTGGGAGCGGGCGGCGACCCGGACGAGGTCGCGTCGGTCGGGCCGGACGGCGATTCGACCGCGCCCAGCAGCTGGCAGCCGGAGACGAGCAGGGTCATGACGGCCGCCAACAGGAGCGCCCGGGCTGGCCGAGGAGTCGATAGGTAGCGGTGCATCACGCTCATGGGACGGTCGGGCAGGCCCGTCCGTTGCACGCGGCGAGCGCCGATCAGATGGGCAGGCTCGGCGGATCGACGGGAGTCGGCCGCTGGAGCGTGAGATCGCCGGCCAGCGCGAGGCCTTCATCGGCCGTTGCTATGAGGCCGCGACCGGTGCGCTTGGCGACGAAGCAGGCGCGGTCGGCAGCCAGCAACACGGACTCGGCGGACGCGCCGTCGTCGGGGAACGTGGCCAGGCCGATCGAGCAGCTGACGTCGAGGCGCTCGTCGTGCCAGACGGTCCCCGGAGCGCCCACCGAGTGCACGGCGAGCCGGATGCGCTCGGCCACCTGCAGGACGCCCAGGCGATCCGTCGACGGAACGATGACGGTGAACTCGTCACCGCCGTAGCGGAAGACGAGATCGGAATCACGTTCTGACGTCACGATCGCCGCCGCGATCTCGTGGAGCAGCCGGTCGCCGGCCTGGTGGCCCAGCGCGTCGTTGACCGCCTTGAAGTCGTCCAGGTCGACCATGATCAGTCCGAACGGCGAACCTTCGTCCACCGATCGGATCAGCCAGTCCTGGAACGTGCCATGGTTGAGGAGTCCGGTCAAGGCGTCCGTCCGTGCCCGGACCGCCAGGACCCGGTGCGCCTCGGCGTTCTGAAGGGCGATCGAGACCTGGGCGGCAAAGAGCTTGACCAGCTCGAATTCCTCCTCGCTGAAACGGTCATTCGAGCCGAGGCGCTCGATCGTCAGCACGCCGGTCGCGCCCTGCCGGCCACGGAGGGGGACGCAGATCAGGCTCCCCTCGGTTGGTCCGCTGGCGCGAAAGATGTTGACCCGCGGGTCGGCCAGCTCATCGACGACGAGCTGCGGCTCGTTGTTGGCGACGACCCAGGTCGCCAGGCCCACCTCGCCGGGTTCCCAGCCTTCGAGGTATTCGTCGGCGTGAACCCCGCGCGCGGTCAGCGGCCGGAGGATCCCGCTCACCGCGTCCACGACCTCGATCGCGACATTGTCGAAGCGGACCAGCGAGCCCAGGCGATCCGTGATCTGGTCCAGGACCGCCCGGGAGTCGAGCGTGGTCAGGATCGACTCGGTGATCTGCAGCAGCTCCCGCTGGCTGCGCAGCTGGCGCTCCAGGGCGGCCGACTTCGACCGCAGTCGCTCGGTCGCGTCGGCGTTCGCCATCGCCTGCGCGGCAAAGCTCGCGTAGATGACGAGGAGCCGGAGGTCGTCGTCGCTGAACTGGCCGAGGCCGAGCTTGGACAGAACGAGGACGCCGAGCACGCGGTCCTCGAAGATCATGGGCGCGAGGAGCATCGACTCGTCGAGGTCGGGCTCGGTGCCGGGGATCGTTCGGGCGCGCCGGTCCTTGGCCGCGTCCGGCAGGTTCTGGGCCCGCTTGTGCTCCGCCACCCAGCCGGTGATTCCTTCGCCGAGCTCCACTCGGAGCTGCTCCGGCGTTTCGTCGATGTACTCCCCGACCTGACCCTGCATCGCCACGGGAACGAGCTCGCGACCGTCCAGCCGGTAGACCCGGACGTTGTGGAAGTCGAGCAGGCCGCGCAGCTCGGTCGCGATCGTCATGCCGATCTCGTGAGCGCTGGCCAGCCGATTGAGGCGGGCTCCCAGCTGCTGGATGGATTGCAGCTGAGCCGTCCACGATGCCATCTGGCTGGAGCCACGGGCCGGCGCGACCGTCACGGCCGGCCCGCCTCCCTGCAGGCGGTCGCCACGGCGACGGGCCGGCAGAGGTGCGGCGATGGCCGTGTCGTTCAGGTTCCGGCGGAGGGCACGGATCGGTCCCGCGGCGATGCCGTCGGTGCCCTCGCGCCGGATTGGCTCGACCTCGGCGGCGGCCAGGAAGCCTTGCAGGTCACCGAGGCGGTAGCGCCGGTCGCCGCGGGGATTGATCCGGTAGTAGCGCAGTCGACCCTGGTCGCTCCAGGCCCGGACCGTGTTGGGATGCACGCCAAGGAGCCGGGCGGCCTTCGTCACGGACAGGGTCGCGTCGGTCGGGCGAGACGGGGCGGCAGGGGTCACCGGGATTCCAGTGGAGGAAATGTGAGGTTCGACGAGCCGACAGTAGGTAAGCCATGAGGCCGTGCCAATAGGACGAAAGTCCTACCCCTGGTCCCGGTGTTTGGTTCGGTGTGGTTCGGTCGCGCTCAGCTGCCGGGATCGGCAGCCAGGAGTGACGGCAGCGGGTCGAACACGTCGAGCAGGCGCCTGATCCCGGCCCAGGTCTGAGGGATCCTGAACGGCGCGCGCAGCTCGAAGTGGAGGTGCGGAACGGTCCCGGCCGCGTTGCCGGTGCGTCCAGTCCAGCCGACCACCTGGCCACGATGGACCGCGTCACCGACCTTCGCCGCGCGGCTCGACAGGTGGGCGACGATCGCCATGTAGCCGGGCGACGAACTCTCCGTGCTCCGGATGACGACGACCCTGCCGTAGCGAGCCGGATCCCATGGACGCCAGATCGGCGCCGGATCGATGACGATCCCATCGAACGTGGCGAGAACCGCGGTCCCGGTCTTGACGACCAGGTCGACCCCGTCGTGCGCTCGCAGCAGCGTCCCGTCGGCCACTCTGCCGCGGACCTCCTCGTAGGGGTACACCGTGCCGACGCGCGGCACCCGCCATCGATCGCCGTAGCGGTAGTTGCCTGCGGCCGGCAGCGGAAAGCCCATCGGCACCACCGTGTGGCGCAGCCGGAACCCGGTCGCCGAGATCGGGGCCGAGGGACCGGCCGACGGCGAAGCCGACGCTGCGGATGCGCTGGCAGGCCCGGTGACCTGCGAGGGCGATGTGGAGGGCGTGACGACCTGGCCCGACGCGGTGGCGCCGGCCGGCCCCGCAGGCCCGCCCAGGCCGGTCAGCCCGCCAGTCGCGGCGACGACGCCGCCGACGACGAGCACGACCAGCCCGGCGATGATCGCTGTCACGATGCCGAAACGGACCCGGCGACTCGCCGCTGGACGATCCATCATGAGGGCGGCCCCGGTCCGCCGGTTGCCCGAACGTAGAGGAGCGTGAGAGCGGCGGCCGCCAGGCCCAGCGCCAGCACCCCCCCGACCGCAAGCAGGGGCGAGCCGACCAGCCCCGGACCCTCGCCCGCCGACCGCGTATCTCCGCCCGCTGCCGGGCTGGCCGTGGGCGATGCGGCCGATACGATCGCCGGCCCCACGGCCAGCCCGGCCATTCGACCGCCACGGTCATCGGGTCCCGGCCCGACCAGGAGGAGGGTCAGCGCTGCCAGGCCGGCCGGGACGACGACGGAAGCCAGGCGCCGGCCTGCTGGGGACGATCGAGGCCTGGCCGCATCCTCCACGAGCGTCAGTGCAGGCATGGGTATCGCCCAGGCAAGGGCATCAGCGCAGGCCGTCGAGCAGGGCCCAGGCGAGGCCCGCCACGATGGCGACGGCGCCGGCCGCAAGCAGGGTCGCCGCGAGCGCCGTCCGGGCGCGGCGACCGCCGGCCAGCAGGCGCATCGCCTCCGGCACGTCGAGGGTCGTCAGGACCAGGGGACGCCCGCGCCCGGGGCCGATGATCACCGAGCCGTCGCCCGCCGCGACCGGCACGCCCAGGACGATCGCGTGCTCCACGGACGAGACCTGCTCGATCCGCATCCGGACCGGCGTGCCGTCCGGGACATCGGTGGCGACATGGTCGCGGACGTCGGCCGCGGTACCGCTCGCTTCGCGGGGGATGACCACGAGCCCGTCGCCCAGGCCATCGGTGTCGATCGCCAGCGATGCGAGGCCTTCGCGGACCTCGAACGAGACGGCCTCGCGGCGTTCGTCGATGGTCTCCCAGCGATCCCGTAGCCGCGCCTGGATGCGGCGCCGCCTGAAAACGAGGGGCCGGTGATGCTCGTCCTCGAACTCGGCGGCGGAGTCGATGCGGCCGTCCACCCGGACGTACCGGCCGTCGCCCTGGCGCGCCTGGCTCAACGCTTCCTCGACGGTGACATGGGGCGTGCCAGCGAGCAGCCGGCCGAGCCGGTAGCCGGGGCCAAACGACCGGAGCACGAGGCCCGCCGCCAGCAGGGCGGCAGCGCCGCCACCGACCAGGAGCACGGGAAGGGGGATCACGGCCGGGATCATAGTCCGGACAGCGAAAGGCCCGAAGGAACGTACCCGACGCGTGGGCGTTGATGTCATCGCCGCCGTTAGCGTGGGCTCGGCCCCTTCGGGCTGGCGCAAACGGTAGGCCGGCCGGGGGGCGGCGTCAACGTCCTTTGCCTACAGGATCGGCTGTCGCGAGCGCGCCTTTCCACGTCCCGTCCACAATCGCGGGCGCGGCCCGGCCCGGCGGTGGCTCGGCCCGGCGGTGGCTCGTCAGCCGATCGCCCGCCCGGTGGCTGCGTCGAGGGCCCTGACCTCGCCCGAGTAGCTGGTCAGTACCAGCCGGCCGGCAAGAAGCTCCGCCGCCGTGACGACGTCGGAGTGGGCCAGCCGCCACGCGACGACACCGTCGGCGTCGATCGCGAAGGTCTCGATCTCCGCCTGGACGATCACGTGATCCAGCCGAGACGAGCCGAGCACGGCCACGAGCGGGCTCCCGCTCCGGTGATGCCAGCGCAGGGCGCCCTCGCGTGCCGCGATGGCGTAGGTCAGCAGCCCGTAGCCGATGACGAGAAGCCCCGCCGAGTCCCAGAGGGTGCCCCGGGGCTCGTCGTAGATCGGTGAGGAGAGACGAACGGTCCAGACGCCAGCTGGATGCTCGACTCGCAGCTCGGCCCGGCACAGGCGATCCGGATCGGGGCCCGCCAGCGCGCCGAGGTCGGCGAGCGCGCCACCGCTCTCGGACAACGCGAACAGCGCTGCCGCCTGGCCGCTGCCGACCCAGCGGATGCTGGCTCGGATGCCGCCCGGGTAATGGACGACGGTGTGGCGGGGCTCGGCGATCACGGGCCGGCGCGGCTCTGGGTCCGGGGCGGCTCCGTCCTCAGGCGCCGGCGCCCTGCGCGGCGTGACCACTGCCGTAGCCGGATGCCGTCTCGGATGCGTCCGGCCGTTCGGCCCGGTCCGTCTGGTCCTGCGTGATCGGCGACACCATGGCGTTCGCCAGCGTGCGCAGCGTGCCCGGCGGGACCGGGAACACGGCGGTGTCCGTGCCGGCAGCGGCCCACACCGTGCGGAACCGGCCCAGATCCGGGTCCATGATCACGCGCATCGCTCGGCCGTGGCCGATGGGCGGGATGCCGCCGATGCTGAAGCCCGTCAGCTCGTTGGCTTCTCGGGCGGTCGCCCGGCGGATCTCCGGCTCCGCGGTGACGGCGGCCAGGCGGGCAATGTCGACCCGGTTCGGGCCCGATACCAGGCACAGGATGGGCTCGAGACCGCCGTCGTCCGCCGGCGCAACGAAGACGAGCGACTTCACGATCTGGCCGAGCTCGGCTCCGACGGCCCTGGCGGCGTCCGCGGCGGTGTGGGTGCCGGCGTCGAAGACCCGGACCGCCAGGGTAACGCCCTTGCGAGCGGCTGCGTCCAGGACGCGCTGGATCGCGGGGTGGGGCGCGGTCTCGGGCACGGCCCGAGTCTACCATGGGCCCCGAGCCGGCTCGGCCGCCCGGCTCGTGCGCCCGAAGGCGGGTAGGATCGATGGATGGCCCCTGCCGATGGCCCACTGCGCGCCCTCGTCGTCGCCGATGGCGACATCCCCACGCGGCCCGCGCTCGATGCGGTCTGGCCCGGCTGGGCCGACGGGCTCCGGCTCGTCGTGGCAGCCGATGGCGGCGCGCGGGGCGCCGAGCGTCTGGGCGTGGCGATCGACCTGGTCGTGGGCGACTGCGACTCGCTGGGCGAGGCCGATCTGGTCCGCCTGGCCGCCGCCGGCATCGAGATCCGTCGCGCGCCGGCCGACAAGGATGAGTCCGACACCGAGCTCGCCGTGCTCGCCGCGATCGAGCGAGGCGCCGCCACGGTGACCGTGGTCGGAGCGCTGGGTGGTTCGCGCTTCGACCACGCCCTGGCCAACGTGGCGCTCCTTGCCCTGCCGGCTCTGGGCGATCGTCCGTGCGCGCTGCTGGATCCGGCCGCGCGGGTCAGGCTGCTGACCGGGCCCGGGACCCTCGAGCTACCCGGCCAGCCGGGCGGCGTGGTCTCGCTGCTGCCGTTCGGGGACGGCGTCGCGGGAGTCACGACGGAGGGCCTGGCCTTCCCATTGCGGGAGGAGCCGCTGCCGGCCGGCCCGGCTCGCGGCCTGTCCAATGTCCGGCTGGGCAAAACGGCCCGTGTCACCGTCCAGGCCGGCCGGCTGCTCATCGTCGAATCCCCTGCTACGCTCTCGCGATGAGCAGTCCACAGACCGGAGATCCGGCGCCCGACGTCGCCCTCCCCGACGACAGCGGAACCGTCCATCGCCTGGCGGACCAGCGCGGCCGCTGGACGCTCGTCTATTTCTACCCGGAGGACGACACGCCTGGCTGCACCACGGAGGCCTGCCAGTTCCGCGACCTGCACCCGATGCTGGCGGACGAGGGCCTCACGGTCTGGGGGATCAGCCCCGACGGTGCCGCCAGCCACGCCAAGTTCCGGGCAAAGTTCGAGCTGCCGTTCACCCTCCTGTCCGACGAAGGCCATCGGGTGGCCGACGCCTACGGCGCCTGGCAGCTCAAGAACCTGTACGGCAAGTCGCGGGAGGGCATCGTCCGGTCGAGCTTCCTGGTGGGTCCCGACGGGCGCATCGCCCACGCCTGGCCCCGGGTGAAGGCGGACGGCCACGCGGCTGATGTGCAGTCGACATATCAGCGGCTGCGGGCCGGTCAGCCGGTCTGATCTCGCGGCGACTCCGGCAGCCTCAGGCAGGACGATGGCAGATGATTGAGACGACGATGCCTCGTTCGGCCCTGGGAATCGTTAGAGGCTTCGCGCGTGGGGGGAGACGTGCGAAGCCTCGGCAGGATGCTATACGGCCAGTGCTGGCCCTGCAAGACGTTTGGGCCACCCCCGGCTCCGAAGCCGAGGCCTCGGCGCACCGGCTGTGATCGATTCGCCCGACGACGCCACAACCCGCTCCATGGCGCACCCGTGGCGCCCGGCCCGGTTCATGGTGATCGTCGCCCACCCGGACGACGCCGACTTCGGGCCGGCCGCGACGGTGGCTCGATGGATCGATCAGGGCTCGGTTGGCTGGCTCGTCTGCTGCACGAGCGGAGATGCCGGCAGCGAGGACGCCGAGATGGATCCACTCGAGCTGGCGGCGCTGCGCGAGACCGAGCAGCAGGCTGCCGCGGACGTCATCGGCTATGCCGGGCTGACCTTCCTCCACCATCCCGACGGCGGCCTGGCGAACGAGCTCGCCCTGCGTGAGCTCCTGGTCCGGGAGATCCGCTCCTTCCGCCCCGATGCGGTGCTCGCCAACGATCCGGAGATGATCTTCTGGGCGGATGGCGGGGTGAACCATACGGACCACCGGACAGCGGGCATTGCCGCGGTCGATGCGGTGTATCCGGCCGCCCGCAACCCGATGGCCTTCCCGTGGCTGGTCCGGGAGGGCCTGGCACCGCATCGCGTCCGCCGCCTGTACCTCTTCTGGACGGAACGGCCGAACGCGTGGGTCGACGTGTCGGCGACGATCGATCGCAAGATCGAGGCCCTCCGTGCCCACCCGAGCCAGATCCACGAGCCGGAGAACCTGGAGGAGCGGATACGCCGTCGCGCCGTGGAGGAGGGAGAGCGCATCGCAGCGGCGGCCGGCGACGCGTTCCGGCTGGTCGTCATCGACGACGACGAGGACGAAGGTCCGTCCGACTGAGCCCCGGTCAGATCGGCTCGAGCAGTCTCGGTCGTATCCGGCCCCAGGCATTCCAGACCTCGGTCAGTCCATCCGCCCGGTGGCCGAGGAGGGTCACCAGCTCTCCCAGGGTCAGGCCGCCGGCCTCCGCGGCGATGTACTCGTCGGCGGCCACGGTCACATCCTGGAACAGCTCGACCATCTCCGCCTCGCCTGGCCAGCGCCTGATCCGCATCGGGTCCAGCCCGGCGTAGCCGACGGCGAGCGACAGGTCGCGCTGGGTCGGCACCCGGTCGTCGGTGAACCCGCCGAGCCCGTCGAAACGGAAGCCGAGCGACGAGAGCGCCAGTGCGATGTCGCGGCACTGGCGGCGGTTGAACGGGCCCCAGAACGGGTGATCCTCGGGGAAGTCGAAGGCGCACGCGTCGATGGCTCGAGCGACGAGGGCATCGACTAGGCCGGCCAGGTGGACTTGCCATCGCCGCCGCTCCGCCTCATCCTGCCCGCCGACGTCGGCCACGAGCCGTTCGAAGGCCGCGCGATCGCCCGACAGCAGGCGGAGGATCGCCGGCTGGCCTTCGCCGCGGGCCATCAGCGCCGCGAGCGCATCGGCTTCGGCGTCGTCAGCCAGTGGCTGGGTGCGCAGAGCCCGTGCCATGAGGGCGGCCGGCGATAGCGCGGGCTCGGTCTCCGGCAATGGGCCCGGCGGCGCTTCTCCCGGGGCGAGCGACGGGGCCAGGGGCATCCGGGCGGCCGGAGGCTCGGCCACCAGCGCCTCCTCGCACGCGGCCAGCGACTCCCGCGCCTGAAGACATGCCTCCAGGGCCGCCTCGGCCTGGACCCGGACCGCGTCGGCCTCCACGGTCAGCCGTTCGATCGTCGAGACCTGGGCGGTCGCCGCGCGCCGTTCCTGGGTCAGCCGGGCGGCAGCCTCGCGCGCCACCCCGTTGATCCGATTGATCTCCTGCAGCCAGGTCCGGGCGGCGGCCTCCACCTCCTCCCGCGAGCCGGCGCGGCTGCGATCCCTGCGGAAGGCATGCTGGGCCGCATCCTTTGCCGCGCGCTGGACGCGTGGATCGGCGATCGCCTCCGCCTGGTCCGCGGCGCCCACGTGAGCGTCGTAGGTCCGCTGCGCCTGGCGGAGCCTGTCGGCGGCGCCCTCCGCCTGGTTTCGCATCCGTTCGGCCAGGGCGCACGACTCGGTCATGGCTCGCCGCTCGGCGCCGCACGGCCCCTGGGGGGGCATCGGCACGACTGCCGGACCCGCCGTGGTGGAGGCC
>Ga0137375_10001182_pt1 | contig 29941 bp, 23 predicted proteins | sample SagtaG_24_FD_104936 | JGI IMG/M metagenome (GOLD analysis project Ga0137375, IMG submission 104936) | Vadose zone soil microbial communities from Sagehorn Ranch, Mendocino, California, USA - Sage1_R_113_16 metaG | ecosystem: Environmental > Terrestrial > Soil > Vadose zone | place: USA... | reverse complement strand
CGCCGCGCTGACCGAGCGGAACTACTCGTTGCAGTCCGACGGCGCCGACGGGCTCGACCCTGCGCAGCGCTACGCACTCAACTGAGTCGCGCCTCGAGCACGAAGGACTGGCCGTGCCAGCCGTACTGCACGTACGGAACCCAGTCCCAGGTGTCGTCCTCGGCGACCAACTCGAGCAGCGCCTTCCTCTCGCCTGACGGCTGCGTCGGCGACCAGCAGAAGTAATCGTCGAACGCCACGATCATCCCGTGCTTGAGCCGCGGCCGCAGGAACTCGAGCACGGTCTTCGAGCTCGAGTACAGATCACAGTCGACGTAGGCGAGGGCGATGTCCGTCGGTCCCTCCGCCGGCGACCGCTGCGGGAGCGTGTCCTCGTAGAAGCCGGGCACAACGGTGTAGCTGTCCCGCGGAATGCCGTTCGCCACACAGATGGCGTGGAACTCCTCGAGGTTCGTCGCCATCTTCCCAGCGCGCCACTCCGGGTGCTCGTCCTCCGCTCCGCGCGGCGAAGGTAGGCCCTGGAACGAGTCGAACGCCCAGAGCTTGGCCGTGTGGCCGTGCCGCCGGGATTCGCCGTACGCGAGCGTGAACGTCATGCCGCCCCAGCTTCCGAACTCCGCGTAGTCGCCCTCGATGCCGTTGAAGCGGAGCGCCTTGAATGCGTTGTAGAAGAACTCCTGCCGGGCCAGCCGCTCGCGCCGGTAGAGCTGGAACAAGTACGGGATCGCGACGCGGTCGAGTGCACCGTCGACCCAGCGCCGCACGAGCCTCCTCATGGCAGGAACGTCGCCGCGTCGACGGTCACCAGGTCGCCTCGCATGTACTTCTCGCGCTTCCAGTCCGACACCTCCGGAGCCCGGCGCTGGCGGAGAGCGCGCTTGAGCGCGCCACGCCAGCTCCGGTCGTGCATCGACGTCTCCTCGAGGATCGGTCGCACAGTGGCTCCCGCATCGCTGCTCGAGCGGCGCAGGAAGCACATGTGCAGGCAGCGCAGCGGCGTCTCCTCCCACGAGAGCCGCTCGCCGATGTTGTCCACCGCAAGCTCGTCGTAGCCGGGGCGGAAGACGGGCGTGCCCCCGTGGAGACGCTCGGCGCCGTCACCTCGCCACGACTCGAGCGCCGCGAAGTTGTAGAGCTTCGTGATCGAGCGGGACGGCGGTGAGAGGTAGCCGCGCGCACCCTGGTCGTCGAGCTCGACGCAGTTGAGGACGTTCGACGCAACCTTGAAAACACCGCTGTACGCGCCGTCGAGGAGCTCCTCGCGAAAGCCCGACAGCCGCTCGGGGTCGTAGAGCTCGTCGCCGTCGACGCCGAAGACCCAGGTGTCCGTGCCCGCGTACTGCTCGACGATGCGGTGCGACTCGCCGGCATGGTGAACACGCCTCACGTCGACGTGGTCGTACTCCTCGCCGAGCCGGCGGAGGACATCCCAGGTGGAGTCGGTCGAGACATGGTCGACCGCATGGATGCGGTCGCAGAACGCAGCGACGTTCCGGACTGCCTGCTCGACGAACACGTCCTCGTTGTGCACGAGGACGATCCCGACGATGCGGCGCGCTACTCCTCCTCGTACGTCCACTCGAGCAGCGGCCGCACGACGCCGCGGAACTCTCCGCCATACAGCCCGCGCGCCGAGTCGCCCTCGGCCGGGTCGAATACGTGAAACGCTACGATCTTGTAGACGCTCGCATGCGGGATCAACTTCGGCGAGGCGAGCGTGACGATGTCGACGTCGACGGAGTGCCGTCCCTCGTTGAGCAGGTTCGACGGGACCCAGGCGGTCGTGGTGTAGTCGCCGGGCGGCGTCGGCTCGTTCCAGCGAGGCGAGACGTCGAGCGCGTTGAAGCAGATCGCGCCGTGCTGGTCGAGCACCTTGATCTTCGGGACGACCGGCCTGCCTTCGCGCAGCACGCGGAAGGCGATCTCGATGCCGATCGGGTGACGCACGTCGATCGTGCCGCGCGGAGCTCCGTCCTCGTCGACGACACGCACCGAGCGGAGCCGGACGAGATCGTTGCCGGGCGCATCTGCGAGGTCGTCCCAGACGACCCGTGACCCCGAGCCGACCGTTTGCTCCTCGTAGTACGCGACGACGTCGTGTGTCGACCCCTCGCGCGTGATCTGTCCGTCCTGGAGCAGCATGGCGCGGTCGCAGAGCTGCAGGACAGCGTGCAGGTTGTGCGAGACGAACAGCACCGTCCGGCCCGACTCGCCGAGGCTCTCCATGCGGCCAAGCGAACGTCGTTGAAAGTCCGCGTCACCGACGGCGAGGACTTCGTCCACGACCATGATGTCCGGCTCGAAGTGCGCCGCAACCGAGAATGCGAGCCGAACGAACATCCCGCTCGAGTACCGCTTCACGGGAGTGTCCATGAACTTCTCGACTCCCGAGAACTCGATGATCTGGTCGAGCTTGCGCGTGATCTCGCTGCGCTTCATCCCGAGGATCGCGCCGTTCAGATAGATGTTCTCGCGGCCGGTCAGCTCGGGATGGAAGCCGGTGCCCACCTCGAGGAGGCTGCCGACACGCCCGCGGATCTCGGCGCGGCCGGCCGTCGGCCACGTGATCTTCGTCAGGATCTTGAGCAGCGTCGACTTTCCTGCGCCGTTCGGCCCGATGATCCCGATCACCTCGCCCTCGCGTGCCTCGAAGGACACGTCGCGCAGCGCCCAGATCTCTCGTGGCGGGTCGTGCAGGTGCCCCGAGCGCAGTCGCCGGACGTTGTTCATGATCGAGTCGCGCAGAGTCCCGTACGCAGGCTGGAACTGCCCGATGCGGTACTGCTTCGACAGTCCTTCCGCTGTGATCGCAGGCGGCATCAGATCGTGTCCGCGAAGCGCGGTTCCGCGCGTTTGAAGAACGCAACTCCCACGGCCAGCAGCAGGACGCCGACACCCACACTGAGGGCGAGCTGGCCCATGACCGGTGCGGGCCCATCCAGCACTCCCCAACGCCACCCGGAGACGACCGCCGTCATCGGGTTGAGAGACAGCAACCAGCGCCAGGTCGGCGAGATCCCTTCGAGCGAGTACTGCACGCCCGAGAGGAAGGTGAGCGTCTGCATCAGGACGGGGATGACAAACGGAACATCGCGGTACCTGACGTTCAGCGCGGACAGGATCAGGCTCGTGCCGAGCGCCGTCGCGAACGCCAGCAAGATGAACAGCGGTGCGAGAAAAGCGGTGGGCCCGGGCCAGAGGTCGTACCAGGCCATCACGCCGACGAGGACGAAGAGCCCGAGCGCGAAGTCGACCAGCGGCGTCAGGACGGCAGCGAACGGAACGAGGATGCGAGGGAAGTACACCTTCGTGATCAAACCGACGTTCGCGACGAGCGAACCGCTGGCGACGAGGGTCGCCGACGAGAAGTACTGCCAGGCAAGGACGCTGGCGAACGCGAAGAGCGGGTACGGCAAGTGGTCGGCGGGGAAGTTCGCGAACTTCCCGAAGATGACCGTGTAGACGGCGGTCGTGAGGATCGGCTGCAGCAGCGCCCACGCCCCACCGATGAACGTCTGCTTGTAGCGCACCTTCAGGTCGCGCCAGACGAAGACGCCGAGCAGCTCGCGAAAGCGCCAGAGCTCGTGCAAGTCCAGCCGCGGCCACCGGGAAGGCGGCTCGATCACAGAGACGTACCCGGGCGCGGCCGGACGCTCTGCGGCTTCGTCCGCAGGCGCTGCCGGCCTCTGGCGAGGCTCGAGTTGCGTCCCGGTCATCGGGCCGATGCTAGCGGGAGGGGTTCCGGGCGAACGGGCGCTCCAACGCACGCAGGCGTTGCTCGAGGGCGTCGATGCGGCGCTCGACGCGGATGACGTCTGCCTCGCCGAGCACTGCGGCCTCGACGGCATACGTCGCGTCGTCGGCGAGGGTCAGCGGCGGGAACGTAAGCGGCTTCCCGACGGCGAACCCTTCGTCGGTGCGCAGGCTACGGATGGCGTCGCGCAGGCGCGTGTCGACGGCGAGCGTTCCATCCTCGAGACCCCGGGCCAGCGCTACGTCGTCGACCACGAGAGACGAGTGCTGCTCCTCGATCCGTCCGCTCTGCAGCGCGTCGTAGCCCTTGAGGTGGTAGCCGGTGCCTGCGCGCTCGATGTGCTCCGTGAACGCGACGCCCTGCAGCTCGACCTTGCGCCGCCACTGTGCACGCGAACGCAGCGGAAAGTGCAGGACCTCCAATGGATGCCAGGTGCGCAGCGGCAACAGTGAACTGCCGACGAGCCCGTGGTTGCCGCGGCCGACGACGACCTGCGGGTCGGCGCGATGAGCGACCTTCGTCACCGGACGGTAGAAGCTCGAGGGATCGTTGATCGGTGCTTGCTGCGTCAGCCGCGCGGTCATCCGCTCGGCGAAGAACTCACCGTCGTCGGGTCGCGGCACGAACGAGCGCCAGAACGCCTCGACGACGCCGTAGCGCCTCGGAACCGCGGCGAGCACCTGCTTGAGCGATTCGCCCCGCGGCCACCAGAACTCGTCCGCGTCGGTGTTGATCACCCAGTCGGCGGCGAACTCGGTCGCGGCGAGGCGCGCCATACGTGTCACCCACTCGCTCTGCCGGAGGCCTTCCGCCGGCTCGTGGATCAGGTGGAGGCAACCCTCGCGTTCGTACGCGCGCAGGATCTCCGTCGTCCCGTCCTGCGAGTTGTTGTCGGTCGCGATCACCAGGTCGGCGCCGGCGTTGAGGTGGAACGCGACCTGCGCGTCGATCACGTCCGCCTCGTCACGGGCGAGGACGGTGACGACGAGCTTCATCGTGTGAAGCGCCGCACGATGCGTCCGAGCAGACCGCTCTCGACGGCGGCGACGCGCTGCTCGAGCTCGTCGAGCCGACGCTGGACGCGCACGACGTCGGCCTCGCCGACTGCTGCCACGTCGACGGCGTAGGCGGCCTCGTCGACAACCGTCGGCCGGGGAAAGTCGACGCCGGTGAGCGAGAAGCCGCCGTTCTGCGCGGAGCGGAGACCGCGCAGAACGTCGCGCAAGCGCGTGTCCTGGACGAGCGAGCCGTCGGCGAGACCTTGCTCGAGCCCGGCTTCGTCGATCACGAGCGCCTCGTAAAACTCGGCGAACCTCCCTTCCTCCAGCGCGCGCCTGACCTCGTCGTAGTACGAGTTGCGGTTCTCGGCCAGCGAGCTCCAGAGGTTGCGGTACTTGCGCTCGCACTGCTCGAAGCTGCGAATCGGAAAGTGCAGGAACTCGATCGGGTACCAGCCACGCAGCGGCACGAGCGCCGAGCCGAGCAGCGTGTGCGCACCGGCGGACAGCGTCACCCGCGGATCGGCGCGGTGGATCGACTTGAGATTCGGGCGGAAAAGGCTGGTCGGATCGTTGATCGGCGCCGACGTCGAGACACGCGCCGTCATCCGCTCGGCGAAGAAGGCACCTTCGTCCGGGCGCGGCACGAACTGACGGAGCAGCGCGCGCACGATCCCGTACCGCTCGGGGACCGACGCGAGCACCTCTTTCAGCGAGCCGCCGCGCGGCCACCAGAACTCGTCGGCGTCGCTTGGGATGATCCAGTCCGCGCCGAAGTCGGCGGCGGCCACACGCGACATCCTTGTCGCCCAGCCGCCCTCGTCCATCTCCTCGCCCTCCTCGCGGATCAGGTGGAGATAGCCCCGGCGCGCGTAGGACTCGAGGATGTCGGCGGTGCCGTCCTGGGAGCGATGGTCCGTCGCGACGACGAAGTCGACACCGGCGTTGAGATGGAACGCGATCTGCGCGTCGACCACGTCCGCTTCGTCGCGCGTGCGCAGAGTCATCACGACCTTCATGCCGTCAGCCGCCTGAGCCAGCCGCGCTGGCCGGTCAGCTGCTGTCTCACCTCCGTGGCGGCTTCTCCGACGGATCCGTACGGCCGGTAGCGCTCTGCGACCGCCGCGGCGTCGGCCGCCCCAGCCTCTGGGCCGTCGCGTTCGACGACGAGCCTGGTGCGCGAGAGCTCCAGCATGCCGCGCACCCAGCCGTCGGCGCGTGCGATCGCGCGCTCGAGTAGCTCGAAGCGTGTGTCGAGGTCGAGCGCGGCCACCCCAATCTCGGCGGGAGGTTCGCCCTCGAGCAGGAAGACATGCGTTCCCCATTCCATCCAGTCGATCAGCGTCAGCGAGTCGCGCATCAGCTCGACCATGATCGGCACCCACGGCGTGTAGTGGGCGGCGTAGTCCTGGTGGGCGATCACCGACCGTCCGGGGATCAGCGACGGGAAGAAGTCGTGCAGCACCGAGTCGGTGATCTCCGGCGACTTCAGCACGTCGAGGAACAGGACGTCGATCGGGCCACCCGACCAGCCGATCTGCGTGATGTCGCCCTCGTGCACCGTGAGCGGGATGTCGGCGAAGCGCGCGACGTTAGCGTCGTACCGCGGCCGGAACGACTCTCCGACCTGCTGGTCGGGGAAGAACTTGCGCAGCGTGTAGGCCTCGACGCGGAACAGGTCGTAGCTCGCGACCGGCGGGCCCGTCCACGGCTCGGCGCGATCACGGACGCCGGCGAGCAGAGCCGCCGTCGAGCCACCGAGAAAGGAGCCGCCGTCGACGATCGCTGCATCGCCGTGCGCGTAGTCGCGCGCCAGGCCGTAGAGCAGCTTGCGCTCGGTCTTCGAGAGCATCGTCGGGATCCCGACGGCGTCCGGCGGAAGCTCGAGGTCACGCCACGGACGCCGCAGCAGCCAGCGGAGTGGATCGGCCGACATCGGCGCCACTCTAGAGCAGCGCGTCGGCCTGTCTGCCGCGCACGGCCGGCCTGCGCGCAGCGCGGAACGCCGGCCACACCGCGGCGGTGAGGATCACGAGCGTCGCCGCCAGGGCAAGGGCGAGCTTGCCCGCATCACCGGCCGGCCAGGCGCTCTCACCGAGCGGGTAGTACGCGAACGGCACGAACCACAGCGCGGACAACCGCGGCCTCGTCAGGGCGAGCGGGACGAGCAGCAGCAGGAAGTAGTGGACCCACACGATCGGGGACGCGGCGAGCCCGGCGGCGAGGGCGAGCGTCAAGACCGTAACGTCGTTGCCTCCCTCCCGGGCGACCCACCCGGCCGCGGCGAGCAGCGCAACGGCGATCAGGATCGAGAGCACGACTGCGACCGTCTCGGGGAGGTGCGCGCGCACGCCGAGCGCGACGATCGAGTACGACGACGTCGCCTCGTCGTCCGAGAGCCGGTGCAGGAGGTGGGGATAGTCGCCGATGCCCTTGAAGCCCAGCACCGCCCAGGGAACGAGCACGAATGCCAGCGCGCACCCGACCGCAACGACCGCCGCGCGGATCCGCCGCGTCAGTGCGAGCCAGAACACGAGCGGCCAGAGGAAGAGCTTGAGCGCAACGGCGGCGCCCGATGCCGCAGCCGGCTGCGCGACCGCATCGCGCCACCGCCAGGCGACGGCCACCGCCAGCAGCAGCAGCGGCGCGACGGTGCCGAGGTCGACGGCACTGCGTGTGAACGGAAACACCGCCGCGAGTGCGTAACAGCGCCAGTCGCGCAGGCCCAAAAGCCACAACGCGAAGCCGATCGCGGCGAGCGACACGACCGTCCACACCACTGTCGCGGCGGCGGCACTCATCGGATGCAGCGGAGCCGTTAGATATGCGAGCAGGGGCGGGTAGGCGTAGGTCTCGTCGCCACGGAACGAGTAGGGTGACGCGCCGTCGAGCACACGCCCGGCTGCGTGCAGAAAGACGGCGAGATCGTGCGGCGCCACATCGGCGTCGACGTAGTCATAGACGCTGGACGCATATGCCTTGACGGCCCAGACCGCGGCGACAGCCCCTGCGGCGATCCCCACTACGGGCGCCGCCTCCGCCAGACGGGTTTGCCACGGCTGCGTCGCCGCCGCACGCTCCCGACGCGCCGCGAACAACGCGCCGCCGGCGAGGAGGACGAACCCCGGAGCGACGGGCACCGAGTAGTGCGGCTCGGCCGGCAGGCCGAGCGCGCTGACCACGATCACGACGAGGCCGGCGACGGTCGGTGTCGCGAGGGCCAGCACCTTTCTGGGCCGGCGGAACAGTAAGGCGCCCAACCCGAGCACCAGCCAGAGCACGGGAGGCGGAAACCAGCGCGACGCCTGGTTGAGGCGATGCGCGAGCGACGGGCTTCCCTCGCGGTCAGGCAGGTTGCGTGCGAGCTCGTCCATGCGGCGATGCAACGCGTCGTAGCGCGCCCTGGCGCCTGGATGCACGAAGACGAGATGGTGCTCCGTCGGCGACGTCCAGACCGTGTAGATGCTTCCGTCGGGCGTCGTCACTCCCCCCTCGTGCGCCGCGGGGATCGGCTCGCCCTCGCTCGGCTTCGGCAGCGTGCCGCCGCCGACTGTCGGGTTCTGCGCGACCGGCGCGGCTGTCGAGGACGGCGTCCGGTAGACGGATTCCCTCAGCAGCCCCCAGGTCGAGGACGCGACCCCGTGCGCGTACGTGAACGGATGAGCCTTGACCGCCTCAACGCCGACATCGCGCAGCCAGCTGTAGTTGCTGTGCCAGCCCTTGCGCCGGTCCGAGAGCGTCAGCAGGTCCACCTCCATGCGGGAGCTCGCCTCGCTGAAGAAGCGGTGCAAGGTGATGTGGTATGAGCGGTACGGCTCTTTCGGCAGCAGGTCCTTCTCCACCGCGTCGGCGAGCTCGCGCGAAGCAGATCCGTTCGACGGCTCGACGATGCGGTCGGTCACGAACGTGCGGTAGAACGGAACTGTCGCGTTGCCACCGCGCGCGACGGTGTAGTTGTCGTACCGCAGCCCGTTGTGGAGCGCCCAGCCGCCGAGCAGCACGAGTGCCGGCACGAGGAACGCAGCGGTACGGACGAGGCGGGCACGCATGGACGCGCCGAGCAGCAGCGGCACGAGCGCGAGCACGAGCAGCGGCTGGTTGCCGGGGCGAATCAGCGCAAGCACGCCGACGCCCGCACCGAGGAGCGCAAAGCCACGAGTGCTCGGTGCCGACAGGACACGCACGACGAGCAGCGACCAGCCCGCGAACGCCGCCGCGAAGACGGCGTCCGACGAGAGCTCGTGGAAGACGATCGTGTAGCCCGGGTACAGCAGCAGCACGACGACCACGAGCAACCCCGCCCGTTCGCCGAAGCGCCGGGCAGCAAGGAACCACGCCAGGATCGAGCCCGCGTAGAGCAGGGAGACGGCGGGCTCCGCCAGCGCGCCGCCGCCGAACTGGAGCAGGCCGCCGGAGATGAGCGACGCAACCGGCGTCCGACCAAGCACGTAGCCGAGGTCGATCGGGTTCGACTGGAAGAGCTGGACGTAGTCGCCGAGGTACGTGCCGAGGTCCCGGCCCGGCGCGAGCGGGATGACGAGCGCCTCGAGCCACCAGAGAGCGAGCGAGACGAGGAAGACGGCCGCAGCCGTACGATCGCCGAGTCTCCTAGCCACGCGCCGGAAGGCTAGCGGCGGGTCATACTGGACCCCCGTGCTGAGGGCAGAGGCGGCCTGGCTCGCGCGCCGGCTGGAGCGAGCCCCCACGGAACAGCTGTCCCCGCTGCTGAGCGTCGGATCTGGACACGCCGAGCTGAGGGCCACCCAGCCGTGGCTGGAGGAGCTCGTCTACGAGCCGCTGACGCGCCGCGGCGTCCAGGTCCTGCATCACGAGCTGGAGCGGGCCCCGGGAGTCGACGTCGCCGGCGATCTGACCGACGCGCACTTCCTCGAACGGCTCGCGGGGCTCGAGCTCCGGTCGATCATGTGCTGCAACGTCCTCGAGCACGTGCCCGATCCGGCCGGCATCGCCGCGACGCTCGGAGGGCTGGTTCCACCGGGCGGCTATCTGTACGCCAGTGTTCCGCGCCGCTATCCGTACCACCCGGGTCCGATCGACACGCTCTTCCGTCCGACCGTCGAGGAGCTCGCCAGCCTGTTCGGGAGCCTGACGCTCGAGGAGGGTGCCGAGGTCCGCTGCGAGTCGCTGCTCGCGTACTTCCTCGCGTCGCCGACGAAGCTGACGTCGCTCAAGCGCGGCGTGCGTACGCGGGCGCCCGCGGAAGCGCGGGACCCGCTCCGCGAGACCCTGCGCATGTTGTTCCTCTCGACGGCAGTGACCGCCGTCGTCCTGAGAGCCGGAGCCTAGGATGGAGCCGTGGAAATCTCCGTCGTCATCCCCTGCCTGAACGAGGAGGCGGCCGTCGGCGCCGTGGTCGACGAGGCGCAGCGCGGCATCGCGGCGTCGGGCCGCAGCGGCGAGGTGATCGTCGTCGACAACGGCTCGACCGACAAGTCCGCGGAGATCGCGGCCGCCCACGGCGCGGTGGTCGTGCGCGAGCCCGAGCGCGGCTACGGGCGCGCGTACCTCACGGGTCTGGCGCATGCGAACGGCACCTACGTCGTGATGGGCGACGCCGACGGGACCTATCCGTTGCAGGAGCTGGGCAAGTTCGTGGACGAGCTCGAGCACGGAAGCGACCTCGTGCTCGGCTCCCGCTTCAACGGCAACATTCAGGCGGGCGCGATGCCGTGGGCGCATCGCTGGATCGGCAACCCGATCCTGACGGGCATGCTCAACCGGATGTTCGGCGTGCGCGTGTCCGATGCCCACTGCGGCATGCGTGCGCTCCGCCGCTCGGCGCTCGACTCGCTCGACCTGCATTCGACCGGAATGGAGTTCGCGTCGGAGATGGTGTTCAAGGCGTTCCGGCGGAAGCTCAGCGTCAGCGAGATCCCGATCGACTACCGGCCGCGCACGGGCGAGTCGAAGCTGAGCCGCTACGGCGACGCGTGGCGTCACGTCCGCTTCATGCTGCTGTACAGCCCGAGCTGGCTGTACTTCCTGCCGGGCAGTCTGCTGCTCTTGCTGGGGCTCGCGGGGATGGTCGTGCTCGCCAGTGGCCCGGTGAACGTCTTCGGGCGGCCGTGGCAGATCCACACGATGCTCGCCTTCGTCGCCGCGACGATCCTCGGCGCCCAGATCGTCCAGCTCGGCGTCTTCGCGCGGACGTATGCGGTGACGCGCTACGGCGAGCACGATCCGCTGCTCGAGCGCCTCTGGCAACGCGTCCGCCTCGAGCACGGGCTGATCGCGGGCGGGACGCTCTTCGCGATCGGCGTCGGGATCCTGATCGCGATCTTCGTCGACTGGGCGCAGCACGGGTTCGGGCCGCTGGGACACGAGTACGCGACGGCGCTCGGGTTCACACTCGTCGCGCTCGGGGTGCAGGTGGTCTTCGGCTCGTTCTTCATCGGCGTGCTGACAATGCGCGCCGAGTCACGTCCACGCGCATGACGCAGCCGCTGCGGGTGCTGCTCGTCAGCGCCAACTTCCGGCCGAGCGTCGGCGGCATCGAGCGGTACGTCGAGATCCTCGCCGGCGCGCTCGCCCAGCGGGGCCATGACGTCACCGTGGCCGCCTGCCGCACCGACGGCGCACCGGCCGGCGAGGAGCAAGTGGACGGACTGCGCGTCGTGCGCATTCCCGCGACGGACGTGCTCGACAGCCGCCTCAACGTCCCGTACCCGCTGCCCGAGCCGATCGCCGCGGCGCGGACGCTGCGTCGGCTGGTCTCCGAGGCGGACGTGGTCAATCCGCAAGACGCGCTCTACGCAACCTCGGTGCTCGCGCTCGGGCTGGCGCGTCGGCAGGGCGTCGCATCGGTGCTCACCCAGCACGTCGGCTTCGTCCCGCAGGCGCGCCGCGCGCTCGACCTGCTGCAGCGCGCGGGGATCGGCACGATCGGCCGCTCGGCTCGGCTCGCGACACGCGTCGTCTCGTACAACCCGGCCGTAGCGAGCTGGGCGAAGGAGACTTGGGGTCTCGAGGACGTGCGTGTGCTTCCACCCGGCGTCCCGGATCAGCCTGAGGTCGACCGCGACGCCGTCCGGCGTGAGCTCGGCCTCCCAGCCGACCGCTTCGTGGCGCTGTTCGTCGGGCGCGACGTGCCGAAAAAGGGCCTCGACGTCTTCCTCGGGGCACGCGACCCCGCGTATGAGCTGCTCGCGGTGACCGACCGCTCGGCGGAAGCCGCACCCGCCGAAGCGCGGATCCTTCCGTTCCTCGACCCGGTCCGGTTCCGTAAGCTGCTCTGCTGCGTTGATGCATTCGTGCTGCCCTCCGAAGGCGAGGGCTTCCCCCTCGCGCTTCAGGAGGCGCTCGTGACCGGCATTCCCTGCGTGGTCGCGCCCTCACCCGGCTACGACCACTACCTGCGCGCAGACGAAGTTCTCTTCGTCGACCGCGACGCCGGAGCGGTGAGGGACGCGATCAAGCGCCTTGCGCGGGACGAATCGTTCCGCGAGGAACTGGCGGCGCGAGCGCGTGCGGCCGGACGCAGAGAGTTCAGCATCGAGAACTTCGCTCAGGCTTACGAGAAGCTCTATCTCGAAGTCAGACGATGAGGACTGCGTGGCCGACACCCGTTCCACCGAAGTCGTTGCCGTTGTACAGCATCTGTCGCGCTCCGTCGTGATCGAAGACGCATGCGTACTCGACCATCTCCGAATCCCATCCACTCGGGGAAACGTCGATGCCCACCTCTTCGTCCTTACGCACCCATTCCAGTCCGTCGTGTGACTCGGCGTAGCCGATGCGATAGGCGGAGCCGCGGCAGGAGTACCACATGCGATAGAGATCGTCGTCCTTCAGCACGCAGGGACGGGAGATCGCGTATTCGCCCGGCGAGACGAAGTCGATGCAGACGTGCCCGTCGCGTTCCCAATCGATCCCGTTGCCGGACTCCGCGTACTTGATGTGCACGACGTAGTGCGGAGGGCCCGCGCGGCTCGCCGTCCACCCGAGGTTCGAGACGTACCACATGCGCCAGCGGCCGTCCTCGCGAAGAATCCATGGCGACGAACACATGTAGGGATCCACTCGGCTTCGCCCGAGAACTGGCGCCGGCGAGACGCGCTCGAAGGCAGCGTGATCGTCCTCTCGTGTCGCACACCCCACGAAGACGTAGAACGGCACCGTCACACCAAGGCTCCAGCCCTGGTAGTAGAGGTACGAGCGATGCCCATCGCGAACAAGGCAAGACGTCATGACACCACTGTCATCGAACGCGCCGAGAGGGCCTGGCGCCAGCATCGGATTCGCAGTCAGGTCGACCGTTCGTTGACCCAGATCGACCCGTGCGTGGGCGACATGTGAGCGTCGTCGCTCGTCGCGCACCGTGAAGTACACCTCGACTACTCCGGTGTCCGTATGAACGTGCGGGACCGCGGCGTGCGAAGAGACCCAAGGGAGCTGAACCGGAGGCTCGATCAGCAGCCCGCGCTTCTCCCATCTCATTCGCGCGGGCCGTAGTACCTGGACCGAAGCGAGTCGCCCTTACCCGGAATCGGGAGATCGAGGTCGACGAAGGGCGGGCCGGCGCCTACTCGGAAGTCGATGACATAGAAGGCGTTGCCGAGGATCCACCGGATTCGGACCTCCGACGCATTCCCGGGCAGTGCATCGAGCGGGGGCCGGTGGCGGTAGAGCGGATTCGCTTTGACCAGAATGCGGCCGTACAGCCTCCGCCTGAGCCACGGGGCAACAGCTTCGTCTCCGACGACGACCTTGCCGCCGACACGAACGACTCGGTTCATCTCCTCTAGCGCCCTGCGGACCTCGCCAAATGTGTTGATCCCGCCGAAGTGAAAGGCGGCGTCGAACACGTCGTCCGCAAACGGAAGGTACGACGCGTTCGATTGGACATATTCGACGGAGCCGCCTGCGAGCTTGCGCCGAGCGACCCTCAGCATCGCCACCGACAGGTCCTGGGCGTAGAGCGTCCCGTTTGCGCCGATGCGCTGAAGGATGTACTGAGAATCCTCGCCAGTTCCGGAGGCGGTCTCGAGGACCCGTGCCCCCGGCTTCAACTCGAGCAAGTCGACCATTGCATTCCTCGTCGCCGCCGGATCGACGCGGAACGACTCGAACAGCCAGCGCAGCCCTCGGTCGTACTCGTCGGCGCCGACGTCGTATTTGCGCTGGAACTCCGCGTCGGACGGCAGCAACTCGCTCGGATGGACCAAGCGGGGAACGCCTTCGGCGATCTCGAACGTGTGGCCCCGGTCGCACGCGAGGGTGCCGCGCTCAACGGGGTCGCCCTCGGCGCCGTCCAGTGCCAGCTCTCGGAGACAGGTCGGGCAACGCAGAAGCTCGACGGTGGCCCTCTTCACCTAGCGCTGCTCGGCCCGGACGGCCTCGGATGTCACCGGAGGCGCCACATCGCCCTCGCCGCCGATCTCAGTGTCGACGAGATAGAGCGGACGATTCTTGACCTGCTGGAAGATCTTCCCGATGTAGAGGCCGGTCACGCCCGTGCTGACGATGATGAATCCTCCTACCACGAGCAAGAGGACCGCGAGGCTCGTCCAACCCGGCGGCGGATTCACGAGGATCGCAAGCACGATGAATGCCAGCGCAAGCAGGAGCCCGGCGAAGGCGACAGCGAATCCGAAGTACACAATCCAGCGGAGGAGCGTGGCCGTTTGGAAGAAGACTCCTTCTAATGCGAGGCGCGCAAGTCCCCGGAGCGAGTAGGAGCTTCGCCCCGCGTGGCGCTCGGCATGCTCGTACTCGATCGACGTCCGCTCGAAGCCGAGCCACAACACGATCGGCAAGTAATGCCGGTCTCGATCAGGAACGCGAAGGAAGGCAGCCCGCGCCTTCGCCGAGATGATGCTGAAGCTCCCGTACTCGCCGCTGATTCGCACCCCGAGAAAGAGCGCTATGAACTTGAAGTAGACCCGCGCGGCGAGGCGCCGAAAGAGCGGATGCTTTTTCTGCCTTCGCCGTGCGAGGACGACGTCGAAGCCCTCGAGCGCCTTTCGGTAGAGCTGCGGGACGAATTCCGGAGGGTCTTGGAGATCGCAGTCCATGACGACCGTCCAGCGGCCACGGCTTGACGCGATTCCCGCCGTAATCGCAGCCTGCTGACCAAAATTCCGGCTCAGACGAACGACCCTGACCGCAGGATCTACAGCAACGATCTCTTGCAGGACCTCCCACGCCTCGTCAGGACTTCGATCGTCCACGAAGACCAACTCATAGGTAGGCGACAGACCGCGAATCGTCTCCGTCAGTCGGCTGTGGAGTGCACGAAGACACTCGGCGCAGCGATAGACGGGGACGACGACGGAGAGCTCGATCTCGCCGTCCGAGATCAGGTCAACCCTGGCCACTCCGATAGAGCCGCCGCTCGGCCGGCTGATAAAACTCGTCGAGGCTAGTGACGACGCGCGTATACCAACCCAGCAACTGTTGCGTGCGGTCCGGCTGTGCTTCGACGAAGTCGTCCCCGAGCGCTCGAACGTAGTCGATCTGCGGTTTCACCCATGAACGCGTGAACTGCTGGTTCATTGCGAGACGATCTTTGCCGGACGTGTTGTCGCCGGCCGCGTGCCAGATGGTCGAATCAAAGACGAGCATCGATCCCGCGGGGCACTCGGCCGAGACCGCGTGAGCGTCCAGATACCAATCCTGGGGTCGTCCTTCCTTCTGGTGCGTCCCGGGAACGAAGAACGTCGCCCCGTTCGTGCTGGTGAACTCGTCGATCGCAAAGAACGTATTCACCGACATCATGTAGCCGTTCAGAATTCGCGGGAAATCGCGATGGAAGCGCGTCTGAAAGATGTCCGGCGCACCGCCCTCGAGCGACGGCAGCAGAAGGCCGTTCTGCACGTGAAGAATCGCAGTGTCGGAGACCGTCGCATCGACGACGGCAAGAACCTCCGGGAGTGCGAGAAACTCAAGGAACGTCGAATCAAACCGGAGCATGAGCCGCAGCACCCCGAGCTCGCCCGCGCGTTCGAGCCGGTCCTTGCCGATTTCCGCGTGGATCTGCTCCTGGACGTGGTACATCGCGTCCCGCGTCCGCGAGAGAAGGTCTTCCTTCACGACACCTTCGACCACGACGCATCCCACGATGCTCAGCCCCACAAGGCACCTTTCGAGCCAGTCCCCGTCATTCGCATCGACCCGGGGGAGTGGCTGGACCTGCTCGACGACGGCCATGGAAGAATCAAAGCAGCTTCGTGGCCACGCCGCCGCGGCGTCAGCGTGAGGGGAGGCCGGATCTAACTCCGTGAAGCGGTGCCTTGTCTGCGACTCGGTCTACGACGCCCCTGAATGGGTTTGCCCGGCGTGCGGCGCTCGCCCCACGGGCGACCCGTTCCTGCGGTTCTCGGGCGCCGACGGGTCTGAGGAGTTCCCGCGATCGGCCTTCGAGAGCCTCGCCGGTGCCGAGGACTCGAGCTTCTGGTTCAGAGCCCGAAACGCGATCCTGCTGACCGCGATCCGGCGTCACTTTCCCAACCTGAGCAGCTTCTTCGAGCTTGGCTGCGGTAACGGCTTCGTCCTCCGAGCGATTCGCGAGGCGTTTCCGAAGGCGGAGCTCGTCGGAGGAGAACTGGCCATAGAAGGCCTGGAGGTCGCGAGAGCTCGGGTTCCGGACGCGAGCCTGATACAGGTCGACGGCCGGCAGCTGCCGTATCGCAATGAGTTCGACGTCGTCGGGACGTTTGACGTTCTCGAACATACGGACGACGGACCCGTGCTCGCTGAGCTCGCCGCCGCTGTGAAGCCTGGCGGCGGCCTCGTGCTCACGGTCCCGCAGCATCCCTGGCTCTGGAGTGCAGCCGACGAGTTTGGCCAGCACAAACGCCGCTACACACGAAAAGGGCTAATCGCCAAGCTCCAAGCAAGCGGCTTCGAGGTAACGCAGGTCACGTCGTTCATGACCTTGTTGCTTCCGCTCATGGCGCTGTCGCGCTTCCGGCAACGAGACCTCGAGTCGTTCGATCCCGAAGGGGAACTCCGACTCCCCGAGCCCGTCGATCGCGCCCTCGAGCGCATTGTGCGGACCGAACGGCACGCAGTGCGATTGGGGATCTCACTGCCCGCCGGAGGCTCTCTCTTGGCCGTCGCCCGGAGATCGTGATTCAGAAGTTCTTGAGTTCCCAGCTCTTCATTGGCCTCGCATCGGTGCCGCGCGCCGAATAGACGGCACCTTCCTCTGTGTCCTTCATGATCAGCGCTCCAGCTCCGATCACGTTGCGGGGAGCCACGGTGATGCCGTCCCTGAAGGTCGCATTTACACCGACAAAGCTGGACTCCCCGATCGTCACGTTTCCAGAGATCACCACCTGTGAGGCGATGAAGCAGTGGTCCTCAATCGCGCTGTCGTGGCCGATGTGGTTCGCGCTCCAGATGACGACGTCGTTGCCGATCCGCACGTATGGCTGGATGACGTTCGCTTCGAAGATGAAACAGTTGTCACCGACTTCAACATCCTTGGAGACGAATGCCTGCGAGCTGATGTACGTGATCAGTTCGTACCCACGGCGCTTGCATTCCGTGTAGAGCGCCGCACGGGCGCGGTTCACGCCACTGAAGCCAATCGCGACGAGCATGGCATGGTCGGCCGCAGGATGTGTCTTGTCGAGAGTCTCGAACGGCACGACTGGAAGCCCGAGCAACTCCTCCGAGGCTACGTATCGCTCGTGCACAGTGAACGCGACAACCTCGTGTGGACTGTCGTCGCGCAAATAGGCATAGGCGACGCGGGCATAGTCGCCTGACCCGAAGATGACGACGTCGCTCATTCCGCGGGCTCGGACCGAACGAGCACCGTGAACTCCCAAAGCCCGTAATCGTGAAGCAGCGCCACATGCCGCGAGTACCGGCGCTTGCAGTGATCGAAGAAGAACCCGGGGTCGGCGTAGAACAGGTCGTCTCGCTTGCGCTCGGGATCGGAGTAACTGGTGAGCATGTTGAAGGCGAAGCCTCGACGTGAGAGCGCATCCATTGTGTCGAGAGTGCGGAGAATGTAGGCCTCCCACTCGTCCTCGGGCGCCGCGAGCTTCACGTTGAAGATGCCGCTCGCCACCGAGTAATCGGCAGGCTCGAGAGACGTCTCGTCATCGCTGAACGAGCGCCGGGGAGTTTCTCCAACGTCGCTCCGAGCTCGAGCGATCATTGCAGGTGAAATATCAAAGCCGCTATAGGTACAGTCGTATCCGACTCGGTCGACGAGCAGCGCGAGCGCGCCGTAGCCACACCCGACATCGTTGATCGAAAAAGGATGCGACACGTCGACGATCTTGAGCAGTTGACGGAAGCGAAGCTCCTGCGACTCGTCGCTGTTCCAGTCCACTCCCGCCGGAACAGCGCCATGCTCGGTCACCTTTGCGGTGTAGTAGCGCTCAACGGGCCTGAGAACGGAATCACGCTGCACGACTGAGACTCTTCAGGTAGTGGGGTGCCTCGCTTCCGACATGAAAAATGAGATCCAAGATGGTGACGGCGTGTTCGAACGGCGGGTACAGCTGCTCGTATTCGGGATAGCCGGTGTAGTCAGCGTACTCGAGCTCGATGCCGGCTTCCGCGAAAGCGGCTTCGTCGAGATACTCGCGCGCGGTCGGTCCTGAGAGGTATCGACTGGCACTGGTGGCCTGGCAAAGGGACACGAGGCGCGCCGTACGCTCACCGCTGGCCGCGTAGTCGGTCGACCACGATCGCGGGGTGTCGATGCCGAGAATCTCGCAGACGCCGTCGATGAAGCAGCGGTTGATTCGACTCAACAGATTCTCTCGCGATGCCTGCTCATACATGCCTTCGATCGACGACGCGTATTCACGAAAAGCAGGCGCCGCCGAATAGGAGTGAACGAGCGTCTTCCAGTGCCGCTCGGCCCAGTCCGGGTCTGCCACCTCCGTCTCGTCGATCCGTTGGTGGTACCTCCCCTTCACCGCGACGGGGATGCTCAGCCATGCGACTCCCTGTGGCGTCTTGATCCGGTTGCGGCTTCGCCAATCCCTTCGCGTGAACTGCCGGTCGTCGTAGAGGATGAACTCGTCGACGCGATTGATCAGATCGAAATAGCCCTTCCACGGGACATAGCAGGACTGCACGATCGCGACGGTTTTGACGGCCACGTCCGGGGCCTATCTTTAGCCGGTTACTGAACCGGCCGAGTCGAGCGTGCGTCGTGTCCCGCAGAGGAAGGGACACGGCGATGCCCCGACATCGCCTCGGCAAGCGCTTCGACCACGCGCAAGATCTGGCTCTCACTGATGCTGTCCCAGAGCGGAAGCCGGACGAGCCGATCGGCGACGTCTTCGGTGGTTGCCAGCGAGCCGTGGCTCCTTCCGTAGCGAAGCCCGGCGTTGGAGAGGTGGAGTGGCACGTAGTGGAACACGGCACTGATTTCCTGGCTGTGCAGCTCGTCGAGGATGGCCGTTCGTTCGGCCAAGCCGCCGACCAGGACGTAGTAGATGTGCGCGTTGTGCTGAACATGGTTTGGGATGACGGGCCGCCGCAGCACTCCTTCGGACTCGAGCGGCTCGAGAGCTTCGTGGTAGAGACCCCAGGCTCGCAGTCGATCCTGGTTCAGCGCCTGCGCTGTTTCGAGCTGCGCCCAGAGGAAGGCGGCGTTCAATTCGCTGATGCCGTAAGACGACCCGAGGTCGACCCATGAATACTTGTCCACCTCTCCCCGGAAGAAGCGACTACGGTCAGTCCCCTTGTCGCGCATGATTTCTGCGCGCTCGACAAACCTTTCGTCGTTGATGAGTAGAGCTCCACCTTCTCCGGAGATGACGTTTTTGGTCTCGTGAAAGCTCACCGCGGCGAGATCGCCGAGACCCCCGGCAGGCCGCCCGCGAAGGCTGGCGCCCAAGGCTTGCGCTGCGTCTTCGACTACCAATGCGCCGCTACGCGCGGCGACGGCACAGATCGCTTCCATCTCACAAGGGACGCCCGCGTAGTGCACGGGAAGGATCGCTTTCGTCCGGTCGGTGATCGCTTCCTCTACCAAGGCTTCGTCAAGGTTGAGCGTGTCGGGCCGAATGTCCACGAAGACCGGAGTGCCGCGGCGCAGAGTGACGGCATTCGCAGCCGACACGAAGTTGAACGACGGCATCACGACCTCGTCTCCGCTCTCGAGGTCGAGCAGGAGCGCCGCCAGTTCGAGGGCGGCGGTGGCCGAATGAACCAGAAGGGCCCTTTGGCACCCCGTCGCATCCTCGAGCCAGCTACAGCACCTCTGCGTGAAGGCGCCGCCTGCTGACAGCTGACCACGGGCTATCGCCTCCGCGATGTAGCCCTGCTCGGTGCCCACGACCGGCGGCAGATTGAACGGAATACGGCCTTCGTTACCAGGGGTCACGCGCTCACCATCAAGGCGCCAAGTGTAGAGAAGCCTCCTGCCGGACAGACCTCGGCGAAAGCGGTCGGCCTAACCACGCTCGAACACGATCTCGAAGCCCACCCGGGCAGCCTGCAGCTTGAAGTCACGACGCTGCGCGGCCGTCTCCAGACCTTTGAGATCGACCTCCCAGTCGCCACACTTGTCCTGACGGACCTCCAAACCCGCAAAGCCGACCGCCTTCGCACGCCGCTCGAGGTCTTCGGCTGCTTTCCGCGTGGGTCGGTGGCCGAACACCGCGTTCAACCCGCCCTGGGGTGCGAAGGTCCTACACTCGAGGCGCACTTGGAAGCCCACCCCGGCAGCCTCTCGCTTGAAGTCTCGCGCTTGGGCCAAGCTATCCAAGCCGGTGAGGACCACCGCGTATGAGCCACAGCCGCGTCGCTGAACGGCGAGCCCACGGAAGCCGACCGCGTTTGCACTCCTTCGGAGGGCGAGCGCCGCTCCCAAGGTGGTTCGACGACCCAAGAGCACAGCGATGCCCGCACCCTGTTGCGACAAGCAAGTGAGGTTCGGCTTCACGCCGGACCCTCCGATCGCGTAGATGTCGACGTCACCGTCCGAGAACACACCGCGCGCGATCGTTCCCACGAGGGGAGAGGGACTCTGGTGGACTTTGTCGACGACGAGCAGATCGGCGCCGTAGTCTCGCCGCAGCGCACGCAGCGCGCTCTCATCGGCAGCCTGAAAGACGAGATTCGAGAGCGTGAGCCGATGGACGAAAGGCGTTCTCGATGCATCGAGTGAGAACAGTCCACTTGCTGCAGCTTGGGCTGTGTAATCCCAGCTCTCGAGCACGACCCGCCGTTGTGCAAACGCGGAGTAGTAGAAGTACTTCGAGTCGTGGTTGTCGGGATACAGGCTGTGGTTGTTCACCACGAGCACTGCATCCTCGTCCGTGTTGTTGCGAATCCAGAGAAGGCCTTTGTACAGCCCGTCCGTCAAGCCTCTGTATTGCTGGTCGTAGAGAGGGCCTCCCGCCGAAGCGCGCCTGGTCAATTCGGGGCCCCAGTCGAGAGGCGTGTTGAGCACGCCGAAGAGCAGAGCACCGATCACCACCGCAAATGCAGTCCCTCGACGGGTGCGCACGTCGTGCTTGACGACGTAGACCAGCGACAGTGCAACAACAAGCAGACCGAGAACGAGTGCCGCAACGACCCTCCAGGTAGGAGCGTGAGGCAAGTCGTGAGCGAAAGACCCTCCGGCGAGATGACTCCACAGCACACGCGCTAGCCAAATTGCCGGCGTCGCAAAGAGGATCAGACCCACCACGGCCACAGCGGTAGCGGCAACGGCACCCCAACCCGACAGGCCCCGGGCAGCGCCTGCTGCGCTCACTAGGACCAGCGAGAAGAGGGCCACCTCAAGGCCCACCACGTACGACGTCTCGAGCAGGGCGGCGATCGCCAGCGCTGACACGGCCGTGACTGCAACGATCACCGGAGCGGTCATTCGCTCTCGAGGCGTTTGTGAACGGAGAAGCAGCATGAAACCGCTCGCCGCGAGGATCGCGCCGGGGACGAGGCCGAAGAACAGGAGAAAGAGCTGGCTCAAACCCGACTGACTGAGGAGGAACAGTGCGGGTAGGCCGGCAAGGAAGAGGGATAGGAACCAGCTCTCGACCGGCGACAGCCTGAGCCCCTTGTAGCGGAGGAGCACAGCCACTCCGAGGATTGGAATGCCGAGCAGGCCGAAGGTCCCGAACGGCACGCCGAGAACGGCCGGAACGTAATTGATCCCCCACAGCCGCTGCAGGTAAGCGCCCAGGTCATTCACACCTGGCATCCGTTCGAGAGTCGTCAGCGGATCCACGTGCGCCCCGCCTGCACTCCATCTGAAGACGAACACGTTCGCCAAGAAGTCGACCGCCGTGCAGAGGGCGAGCGCGAGCAGGGCAGCACGATTGATCGATCGGTGCCGCACGAGCTGCCAGAGCACGAAAACGGCGAGACCGGCGGCCAGGGAAATGACGCCGTAGGACTTCGCGCCCATACAGCCGACCACAAACGCCCCGAGCAGAGCCCAGACTGCGAGAGGCCTCCTTGCCGAGGGCTTCGGCCGCGCGATCAAGTCGCCGACGACCAGCACTGCCGGAAGGAAGAAAGTCAAACCCAAGAGGAACGTATGGCTCGCGAGCAACCAGTAGAAGAACGAGTCATCGAACCGCCACTGCGCTCCTCCCGAGAACGCATCGAGCTCGCCGCAGAAGACCACGACGACTACCGCCGCGAGCCCGACCGACCATCGACCACCGATGCGCTTTCCCGCATAGATGATCAGCAGCGTGAGGAGGAGAAGAAGAGGGACCTCGTAGAGACGCAGAACGACGACAGAGAGATCGATACCCGTCACCTGGCTCACCGCAGCCATGTGCATGTACGAAAAGAGGTGATAGTGCAGCGCCTGACCGGAGACCATCGGAAGGGTCACGGGCCAGTGATGCAGTGCCTCGGCCGCTATCGAGATCGTGAAGACCGTGTCGTCCGCGTATGTCGCGCCAACTCCGACATCGCGTGGCAGTGGGGTCTGCGAGAACGCGACCGCGGCGGCGTAGACGAGAAGCACACTGCAGAGGAGAGATCCGATCCAGACTGGCCCGACCGGAACTCGGCGGGTTGTCGCCTCCCGATCTTCGAGAGCTCGGCTGGCTCGTGCTCGTCTCCGGGCCACAATGGCCGCTGGCAGTCCCACGACGATCGGATACACGTAGAGGAGCGGCCGTACGCCGCTCGCAGCGCTGACGAAGAACGCGAGAATTTCAAGCAGGTAACCGAGCGACCAGCCGAAGACGATCTGCCGCAGCCGGCCGCCGGCGGGCACAACGGCCGCGCAATACACGAGCCATCCCGGAAGGACGATGAACCCCAGCTCGTACGCGACGAAACGGACGATCTCATCCACCCGCACCCCGGTCAGAAGCCACAGCGCGACGGCCGTCGTCCCGACTAGGGCCGAGGCGCCCGAGAGCGCCGTCCGTTCGCGACGCGATCCGTCGACCGCGCGTGAAAAGGCCCGAGCAGGCCCCCTCCAGAACGCTTCTTCGTAAGACGCGGTGTTCACGGCCGGCGGTTGCGTGAGCGGCTTCGTCCGCGTAGCCGCTCGCTCGCTGCATATTTGCATGCGGACCGAACGGCGCTTGTCACGGCCAGTGTCGCGTCCCGTCAGTACGGTACGGCGCGTGAAAGGGACGAGCCGGCGCTCCCGCGCCTTGCGGCGTTCCACGGTCGCCCTCGCTCTCGCTATCGCAGCCTTGGCGTGCGCCGCAGCGGCTGCGCTCGCCCCGGCGAAGGCAGTCCGCGCTCACTACTCGTGGCCTCCCCGTGTCCTGCCGGCGGGCGAGCCCGATCGAGTCTGGTACACGCCGCTGCTGCTCTCGCGGCATGAGCCCGAGTCGATCGCGATTCATGTGCCATGCAAGCTTCCGCGGCCGCTACGAGCTGCTTCGCGCCCGACACTCGTCCTCGGGACAACTCGCCGGGACGCTCGAACAGGTGGCCTGGCGGTGACGCAGCTCAGTCGGCACCTCGACGTGTCGGTCGGAGGCGGCGTCGTGACAGGGCTCGAGCTCCCGGCCAACACGGCGACGGCTTCGAACTGTGCGTACGACATCGTCCTGAGCGGCGGGAAGTGGTCGACTCGAGGAGGACCTGGAGTGAAGGAGCAAGCCGGAACGACTGCGATGCCGATCGTCGACGGTTTGTTCTCGGGCCTCAGGCTGACTCCCGAAGGTTCGCCGAGGGTTGAGATCACGACCACTCGGTTCGGCTCCAAGACGACGCTCCTGCAAGCGGTTCTGCGGATTCTCGGAACGCTCGCCGCCGTTGTGGCGCTGATCCTCGTCGCGATGACACGGCCTCCCCGAGACTGGTGGCGCGTCTCCGCCGGCGCCGTGCGAGCAGCCGCGGCACGCGCAAGCCTCGCCGACCTCACGATCGGCGTGCTTCTCGTTGGCTGGTGGTTGGTCGGACCCGCCTTCTTCGATGACGGCTGGATCGTGGCCCAACACCAGAACTTCACGACGACAGGCAACTTCTCGAGCTATTACGACTCGTTCGGCGTGACCTCATCGATCCAGTACTGGCTCGAGTGGGTCGAGCACTGGCTCTTCAGGGTCACAAATTCACTTCTGATCCTGCGGATCCCCGCATTGCTCTGTCTGGCGGCGACATGGGGTCTTTGCCGGTGGATTCTGGCGCGGATGCCTTCGGCAGCCGCTCGCAGTCGCGCGGCCATTTGGGCGCTTGCCGCTGCATTCGCGGTCGGCGCGCTCGCCTGGGGGATGACACTGAGGCCCGAGCCGGTGATCGCTCTCCTCGCCACCGGCGTCGTCGCCTGCTCCATCCGTTTCATTGAGCGCGGAACGGCGGCACCACTCGCACTTGCCGCCGTCTTGATCGCCCTCGCAGTCGCGGCACATCCCGCCGGCCTCGTGCTGCTTGCACCCCTGCTGGTCACTCTGCCTGCGCTAGCGCGCTGGGCGCGGACGGCGAAGGTTGCACTCGCGACAATCGTGATCGCTGGCGCCGCGCTCCTCGGCGTTCTCGCGCTGCTCGGCTCCAATCTCGAGAACCTTCGCTCGAACACCTCCTCACTCCGAGCGTATGGAGCACAGTCGGCCGGTTGGCGCGACGAGCTCACGCGCTACGAGCTCCTGGGTCGCCCGCTCTACGGCGCACCCCTTCGGCGTGAATGGGTAGTGCTGGCGTTCTTGACAGTCGTGGCCTCTCTGCTCCGGCGTCGAGGAGGGCGCGCTCGTGCGCTCCTCGACCTTTCTGCAGCGGCGCTTGGGCTCTCCGCCGTGATCTTGATCGTCACCCCGTCCAAGGTGCCGTGGCACTTCGGTGCGCTCATCGGTGTCGCGGCCGTCGCGGTCGGCGCTGAGGTGGCACGCCTCGTCGAGGACGCGCGCGCCACTCCGGGCTGGCACGTGCGTCCCTTCATCGTCATCGGCGCCGCGATGGTGGCCGCCGCGTGGTCGTGGTTTCCGCGCAACGCGTGGAGCGATCTCGACCTGCGCACGTTGAGCTGGACGCTCGGCGTCGAACAAAGAGTGACGTTCGCAAAGCTCGCCGGCCTCTTGCCCTTACTATTGCTCGGCGCGTTGGTTGCCTTACGGCGCGGCAGGCGTGTCGACGACGCCGCTTGGCGCACTGCCATGTGGGTTGTTCCGGTGATCGCGGCTCCGCTGATCCTTTTCACCGTGGGCATCCTCGTCGCCGACGCGCAGAAGACGAGCGGCTGGACGCTGACGCGCCAGAATCTCGACACGCTCCGCGACGACCTTCGCTGCGGCCTGGCCGACGACGCGCTCGTCCCGGCGCCGCCCTCGATGCGCGCGTTGCCGTCCGTGGGCCGCGCACCCGCGATTGCCACTCGCGATCTGCCGGCTGCGCCCGTCGATGTCCCCCGCTTCGTCGTGGGCGCCGCGGCGCCCTCACCGTGGTTCCGGCTGGCGACGAGCAACCGAACGGGTTTCTTCGTGACCGGCGACCCGGGCGCCGGTGACTCGCTCGAGGTCGAGTGGGGACGCGTGCACGGCAGCACCGTCGATCGACTCGGAACGGATGGGGTTCCCGACGCGTCACTCGGAGATCCGAGCCCTGACCTGGTCGCGTGGCGCTTCTATACCGCCGGCAGCCTGCCCACGCCGCCGGCGAACGCAGATGCCATCCGGATCGTGCTGCGGAGCGACATCGCCCCCGGCGGCTCGATCGGTGTCACCGCTCCGGTTAGCTACGAGGACGAGTCGCTGGCGACGCGCCTCGAGAGAAGCCGTCCGGCTCTGGCGCTGCCGAACCTGCGCACCTACGTCCCCTGCATCGACCAACCCACCGTCGCGGGAACTGTCGATGTCCCGAACCTGATCGTCGGGCAGCAGGGGACCCTGTGGCCGATCGGGACCGGCACCAGTCCGTTCGACGGCCTGCCGCGTGTGTACAACCTCGTGCGCTTGCCCTTGACCGATTCCCCAGATCCGCCCGGAGACGTCGCAATCTACGAGGTCGACAGACGCATCCCCGGCGGGGTCCTCGCACCGGTGAGTTAGTGGAAGCGCGCACCGTGAGCGGTGCCCGGAGCGGCGCGGTGCTCGGAGCTGCCTCGGGCGTCTCCATCGTCGCCGCCTACGTTTTCCTGCTCGCCGCCGGACGCATCCTCGGCAGCGAGGACTACGGCTCGCTCGCCGCGTTGCTCGGCCTGCTCGCCGTCGTGCTGATTCCCGCAGGGGCGCTGCAGATGGCAGTCGCGCGCGAGATCTCGCGTCACGTCGCGTCGGGCGATTCGGCGGGAGCGGCGAGGCTCGCCCGCGGCGTCCTGCGCCTGTCGCTGGTCGCGACCGTGCCGCTGCTGGTCGTCGCGTTCGCGCTGGCGGCTCCGCTCTCGGGCCTGCTGCACATCCATTCGGTCGGCCTCGTGGCGCTTGCGGTCGCGACGCTCTCGACCGCCCTCGTCTTCCCCGTCGCGCTGGGAGCACTGCAGGGCCTGCAGCGCTTTCACGGTCTCGCGACGCTGTTCGTGGTCCCCTGGCTCGTGCGGCTGGTCGTGCTCGCGATCGTCGCCGCTGCGGGCTACCGGCTGGGCGGGGCGATCTTCGCCACGGTGGTGGGCGCAGTCGCGTCGACCGGGCTCGCGCTGCTGATGATCCGTGGCCTGCAGGCCGGCAGCGGCGCGCTCTCGCGACCGGAGCTGCGTGCGTTCCTCTCGTATCTCAAGCCGGTTGCCGCCGGGCTCGTCGGCATCGCGCTGCTCACGCACATCGACATCCTGGTGGTGAAGGCACGGTTCAGCGGCGACGAAGCCGGTGCATACGCAGCGGCGTCCGCCTTCGCCCGCGTCGGCTTCTTCCTGCCGGCGACGATCCTCGCGGTGCTCTTTCCGCGCACCGCAGCGCGCCAGGCACGCGGCGAAGAGACGAAGGACATCCTCGGGCGCTCGCTGATCGCGACCGCGGTCTTCTGCGGGGCGCTCGCACTCGCGTACGCAGCGACGGGAGTCGGGCTCGTGACGCTGACGTTCGGCCGCGACTTCGCCGAGGGAGGTGAGGTGCTGGCGCCGTTCGCGCTGGCGATCGGGCTCTTCTCGATCGCCAACGTGCTCGTCGGCTATCACCTCTCGCGAGGGGAGTCGCGGTACGCCTGGATCGTTGCGGGCGGTGTCCTAGTCCAGGTCGCTGCACTCGCGACCATTCCCTCCAGCCTGCGCGGCGTTGTTTGGACCAACGTCGTAATCGGCGCCGTGCTGGTGGCTGCGCACGAGGTGTTCGTAGAGTCGAGCGTCCCGGCACTTCGCGCAGGAGTGCTGCGGCTCTCGGATCGGACGAGGGCGGTCCTGCGCAACGCGACACTGGAAGGCGGCGCCGTCGTCGTCGGCGCGACCGTGATCGTGTGTGCGCTCTTCTGGCCGATCGCCGTCCATCTGGGGTCGGCCGTGATCGGCTCGCTCGGCTCGGACTCGACAGGGAGTGTCTGGTGGTTCTGGCAGCTGAACCACGAGAGCGGCTACCACCTGCTCGGCACGACGCACCACACGCTCACGGGCGCCCCGCTCGGCTGGGACGAAGGGAACGTCCTCAACCTGCAGTGGCTGCTGCCGTACTACCCCGGTTACCTCGCGACGAAGATCGTCGGCGAGGTGGCGGCGTACAACCTCGTCGTCCTCTCGGGCTACGTCTTGTCGGGAGGAGTCATGTACGCGGTCGCGCGCTACCTCGGCTGCAACCGTCTCGTGTCAGCGTGGGCGGGCTTCGTCTTCATCGTCTTCCCGTGGCATCTCGCGCGCGCGGAGCACGCGTCGCTCGTCCACATCGAAGTGCTCGCGCTGCTGATCCTGACGCTGGTGGCGGCGGCACGAGAGCCGTCGTGGCCGCGCTTCGCCCTCGTCGGCGCGGCGACGCTCGCCTGCTGGCTCACGTCCGGCTACTACGGCGCGGAGGCGCTGATCACATCGGCGGCGTTCGGAATCGGCGCCGCGCTGGCGCTCGACCGGCGGCGAGGGCTCCGGCTCGCGCTCGGACTGAGCGCGGGCGCGCTGCTCGCCACAGCGGTGCTGTCGCTCGGTTCCTTCACCTCCGGCGTGAACCGCGGCGCCGGGCTGCACCGCCAGGCGACCGATCTGACGAGCCTCGGCCTGCGACCGCAGGACGCGCTCGTGCCTGCAGACGGCAACCTCGTCGTCGGCGACGCATTGCGCTCCTGGCGGGCGTCGCACCTCCACGGCACGAACGTGACCGAGGGAAGCGACTACCTGGGCTGGCTCACGATCGCACTGGCCGTGCTCTGGCTGGTGGTCGCGTGGCGGCGGCGAGACTCACTGCGGCCCGTGACCGCAGGGCTCATCACGGCCGCCGTGGTCGGGCTGCTGTTCGCTGCGCCGAGCCCGGTGACGATCTTCGGCAGGGACGTGTGGATGCCGTCGCGCCTGCTCTGGGAGGTCGTGCCGGCGTTCCGCGTTCCGGCGCGCTGGACGCCGCTCGTGATGGCGGCACTCATACCGCTGGCCGCGCTCGGACTGCAGGTGCTCTCGAGTCGGTTCGCGCGCTCGACGCTCGCCGCCGTCACGCTCGTCGGTGCGGCCGCAGCCATCTCGTTCTTCGAGCTTGCAATCGCGCCCGCCGACAACCGCTTCCGGACGAAGCCGGTCCCCGCCGAGTACCTCACGGTGGAGTCCGCGCCCCCGGGCATCCTCGCCGAGTATCCGCTCGGCTCCTCCGACGTCTTCCGCTTCTGGCAGCGGGAGCATGGCCGGCGGATCGTGAACGGCGCTCCCGCCGCAACCTCCGCCGACGAGGCACGCCTCGTCCTGCTCGACCCGGCGGCGACGGGCACCGCGCCGGCGCTGAAGCTGCTCGGCGTGTCGGCGATCGTCGTGCACAAGCACGCAGTCGCGGACGTCGAGGTGGCACCTCGCACGCCGACGCCCCACGACGGCTACCGGTTGCTCGCGCGCTACGACAACGGCGACTCGGTGTGGGAGGTGACCGCCGCACCCGCGCCGGTCTTCGTGACTCTGCCCGGCGGCTTTGCCGCGCCTCACCTCGACGGCGACATCCTCGCCTATCCGCTGGTCTCCTCCGCCGGCGTCGGCGTGATCCAGTTGCGCGCGCTGCGGCCCGGGATCGTCGCTCTGGTCTTCGACCTGAAGAATCCGGGCGGCACGCGCCGGTTGCGCATCGCCGACTCGCAGCGCGAGCTTGCCTTCAGCCTGGGCCGGACTGCGCACGTCACCGTCAACGTGCAGTTCCCGCGGGGCGTGTCGCAGCTGCTGCTGAAGCTCGATCCAGCCGCGTCGTCGGAGGCGGACGCTCCGGTCCTTGCACTCCCGCGCGCGCACGCGCCGCGGGGCGACACACAGCTCCAGGCCGACCTCGTCTCGCCCGACCCCGGCTTCTAGACGAAGCCACGGCGCTCGAGATCGCCGACGATCACGTCGGACGGCGACGCGGTCGGAAGCGCCGTCATCCGCCGGAAGCGACCCGGGTCGCCCAGGAAGTCGCGGAGCACATCCGAGCTCATGCCCGAGAGGACGGCGTTCTCGCCCAGGCCTTCGCGCCGCTCCGACTTGGCGCGGTGTACGAGGCACGGCAGATCGAGGTAGTAGCTCTCCTCCTGGCTCCCGCCGCTATCGGTGACGACGAACGCGCTGCGCCGTTCGACGCGCACGAAGTCGAAGAAGAGCAGTCGGGGAACGCGCATGAACGTCGTCGCGTCAAAATGGCGCTCCAGGCCGAATCGCTCGAGCGCGGCGATCGTGACGGGGTGATCGACGAACAGCAGCGGGGTGCGCCGCCCCGTGTCCGCCAGCAGCTCGATCGTCTCGGACAGCAGCCGCCGG
>Ga0137375_10001166_pt1 | contig 30112 bp, 27 predicted proteins | sample SagtaG_24_FD_104936 | JGI IMG/M metagenome (GOLD analysis project Ga0137375, IMG submission 104936) | Vadose zone soil microbial communities from Sagehorn Ranch, Mendocino, California, USA - Sage1_R_113_16 metaG | ecosystem: Environmental > Terrestrial > Soil > Vadose zone | place: USA... | reverse complement strand
GGTCCCGCGTGTGCTCAGCGCAATTCGATTCACGCGATCGATGATCGGAGAGCGTCCCGGCGGCGGCAGGGTAACGGCCACTGCATTCTCGGCAAGGCCATAGACCGGGGCCATCGCGCCTGGCCGGAATCCGTAGCGCGCGAAGCGATCGATGAACCGGCGCAGCGTCTCGACGCTCACCGGCTCGGCGCCGTTGCCGACCAGGCGAAGCGAGCCCAGATCCAATCCTTGCAGATCAGCGTCATCGATCTTGTTGAGGCAAAGCTCGAAAGCGAAATTGGGCGCTGCCGAGATGGTGCCGCGAAAGCGATGGATGGCCCACAACCAGCTTTGCGGCCGCGCAAGAAAGCTCAACGGCGACATGGCATAGAGCGGCGCACCGTAATAGAGGCAGCCCAACCACGCTCCGATCAAACCCATGTCGTGATAGAGCGGTAGCCAGCTCACGAACACGTCGGCGGAACTCGCCTCGACGGCGCGGCCGATGCCCCGAATGTTGGCGAGCAAATTGGCGTGACTGAGGACGACCCCTTTGGGCTCTCCGGTGCTCCCAGAGGTGTACTGAATCAGCGCGGTTGCCGACCCATTTTGCAGATTTGGCAGGGGAACCTCGCTAGCGCGAGCCGAAAGGGTCGCCGCGCTGTCGACCGAGGACAGTGTCGCTACCAGTCCCTGCAGAATTGAACCGAGCCGCAGTGCCTCCGGCACCGTGATGAGCAACCTGGCCCCGGCATTACGGAGGATTCCGGCCTGGCGGCGGGCGTAATCCTCGATCTGAGAGCGTTGCATCGGTGGATAGATCGGGACCGGCACCGCGCCGGCATAAAGTACCCCGAAGAATGCCGCGAAGAAGTCCACGCTCGTGGGCAGCATGAGCGCGACCCGATCGCCCGGCATGACGTCGCGCTCGATCAAACCGACAGCGATCGCGCGCGCCGCCTCGGCAAGCGCCCGATAGGTCATCGAGCCGACCACAGTGGCGTCGTCCTCCAGCACCGTGACGTGAAGGCGGTCGGGATGCCTGGCGGCGTGCCCTTCGAGAACGTCCAGCAACGTGCGCGCCTCGGTGGCGGCGGGAATGGCCGTCAGCGATGGTGCTGCCGGCGCGGCGCCAATCGTCGCGCCCGATTGATCGGCTTGCTCCAGGGCAAGGAGAAGATCGCCGACGGTATCCGCCTCGCCGACAAGCCTTATCGGCAACCGGGCGCCGAATGCGCGTTCGAGGCGAAGCACCAGCTCGGTCCGCCCGAGGCTGTCGATGCCGAGATCTCTCTCGAGCCGGCTCGAAAGGGATATCTGGCCGGCTCTGACGTGTTGAGGATGAAGCTCGCGTGCGAGCTCGCCGACGATGGCGAGCAGGTTGCGTTCCCGCGTGCCCTGATCGGGCTTCTCCTGATGATCGACGGCGGTGTCCATCGATGTTTACTAGTCGCCATCAACCTGCGCCATGTTGATACGGATCAACTCGGCGCTCGAACCGGGACTTGGCCGCATCGAGGCTTGCCGGGACCGTGCCGATGGCACTTGCGCGGGGATCGAGGCTTTTGGCCTTTCGTTGGCAGTCTGGTCAAGAATTTGATACCGAAATCGGGGAGCTCGCGGTGCTGCAGGGACGCTTGAGAGCGATACATCTCGCCGCTCATCTGGAAACGACATCGGTATTGTCTCCAGCGCAGATCGCTCGCTACGGCGAGCTTCGCGGCTATGGCTCCTCTGTTGGGTCGCCGCCGCTACCGAGTGACGGACATGACCGACGGCACGGCGGCTAGGTGCATCCCTGGGTGGCGCAGCCATGCCCTATCGAACAAATGCTGATCTGCCTCCGGCCGTACAGCGGCAGCTGCCGCCGCACGCCCAGGATATCTACCGCGAGGCATTCAACAAAACTTTCGCCGCGCACATCGGCGATTTGCGCCAGGAGGAGGTCTCGCATCGGATCGCCTGGGCGGCGGTCAAGCGAGCCTACGTCAAGGTCGGCGACAGTTGGATCGCTCGCAGAGCCCAGCGCTGACGCAATGAACGGGGTAGACCCATGAGCACCATTAGCCCGATCAGGTGTGGCCTGGTCTTCGGTGCTGTGATCGGCCTATGGCACTTGAGCTGGTCGCTGCTGGTCGCGCTCGGTTGGGCGCAGTCATTCATCGACTTCGTCTTTTGGATGCATTTCATAAAGCCGATTTATGTCATCCGGGCCTTTGATCCGATGACGGCAATCGTCCTCATCGTGGTGACGGCGGTGATCGGATTCGTGATCGGCGGCGTCTTCGGTGTGCTGTGGAACTGGTTTCACCAGCGATGACCGAGGCCATGTTGGCCGGCTCTGGTGGCCGGAAAATGAGCATCGCTCGAGCGCCCGCGGCGCCGCACCGGCGCATTTGATCTAGGTCATGGTGCGGGACGCGCCTTGGCAGAACATTGTGGGCTATTCGGAGCGGATTTCGGGTTGTCTTGGAGATTGTCAAACATGTCCTACGCGACGCTGATGGTGCATGTCGAAGTGGACGGCGAACTAAGTGGGCGCGTCAGCGTTGCCGCTGATCTTGCCGATCGTTTCGATGCTCATTTGATCGGCGTCGGCGGGTGGGGACCGATGGCGGTCTTTCTCGCCCCAGAGGAGCTGAGCAGTCCCGAGCCCACGCAACCTCATTTGCAGGACATGAAGACCCTGCTCGACCAAAAAGGCGAGCAGTTCCGCGCTGCTGTCGGCAGACGCGGCCGTCGCGTGGAATGGCGATCCGTCTTGGATTCTCCGACTGAAGCCGTTGCGCGAGAAGCACGAGCGGCCGATCTCGTCATCATCGGCAACGATCCGCCGACCGGAGGTCCGTTTCGCGATCTGGATCCTGGAAGTCTCCTCCTGAAAGCCGGTCGTCCGGTCCTGGTCGTGCCGAAGACCGTAACGTCGCTCACGCCCAAGCGAATTGCCATTGCATGGAAAGACGTCCGCGAGGCTCGCCGCGCCGTTCGAGACGCGCTGCCGTTTCTGCAAAAAGCCGAGAGCGTCATGATCGTGGAAGTGTCGGAAGAAGATGGGCAAAACCAAACGTCACATCGTGCCCAAGACGTTGCCGCCTACCTGACCCGACATCGGATCGACACCATCGCGGAGCGGGTGCGGCCTGCTGAAGTAGCCGTGACGGATGCATTGATTCGACTGGTTCAGGACGAAAACATCGACTTGATCGTCGCGGGCGCCTACGGACACTCGCGCTTGGGCGAATGGGCATTCGGCGGGGTCACGCGCGAGCTGTTGGCAGAAAGCCCGATCTGCTGCCTGTTCTCGCACTGAACGGCTGAGAGAACGCGATGTCATACGCGGCCCTCATGGTGCATTTCGATGCGGGACCAAATGCGCGGAAACGAGCCCAGCTCGCCGCCGACTTGGCGGGTCGCTTTGGTGCGGCGCTGATCGGCATTGCCGGGCGCGCCTACCTGCCGAGCTTTTTGGCTGACGGCCTTGCGGTTGGTAGCGAGGGGAATGACGCTGAGCAGCACGAGATGATGGCTCTTCTCGCCGACATGGACAAAAAATTCCGCGCTTTGGCCAGACACGTCAAGCACGTGGAGTGGCGTGGGACCGTTGATTACGCAATCAATCTTGTTCCGCTCGAAGCACGGGCTGCCGACCTTATCATCGTCGGACGCAAGCAGGATCCGGGTGACCTGTACTTTTCACTGGATCCAGGCGTCACCGTTCTCAGGGCCGGACGGCCGGTTCTGGTCGTGCCCGACGAGATCGATTCGCTCCCGTCCCGACGCGTGGTCGTCGCCTGGAAGGACACCCGCGAGGCGCGTCGTGCCGTTCGCGATGCGCTTCCCTTCCTCAAGGAGGCGAAGGAAGTGATGATCGTGACCGTCTGCGAGCACGACACCGAGACGCAAGCCCAGAAACAAATCGATGATATCGGAAACTGGCTCCTGCGCCACAAGGTCATCGTGGGAGTCCGGGCGTATCTCCACACCAAACGGCCGGTCGCCGCCGAGCTGCTCCGGTTCGCCGAAGATGAAAAAGCAAATCTAATCGTAGCCGGCGGGTACGGCCACAGCCGATTCGGTGAATGGATGTTCGGCGGGGTCACGCACGATCTACTTTCGGATAGTCCCGTGTGCTGCCTTTTCTCACATTGAACGAAGCGGGAAGGAGCGACATTTTGCGCAGCTGATCAACTCAACCGCGACGCCTGAATGGAGAGCCAAATGAAATCGAGTTCAGGGAACATTAACCACACCATGCCGGCGAGCAACGGTGCAGATGGAACGATGTACCGCTTTATCGAATGCACGGCGAGTCAGTACATGACGCTGGCGGTGAAGACAGTAACGCGGCAAACCACCATGCGCGAGCTGGAGGCATTATTTGAAAAACATGACTTCAATGGCTTCCCTGTCGTGGAAGAAGGAAAGATGCTTGGGATCGTGACCAAATTCGATTTCCTGCGGGCCTTTGCGTTCACCAGCGGTCAGATGGTGCCCCATTACGATGAGCTGATGAGACGGACCGTCGCCGACGTGATGACCGAAGCGGTCGTTCATGTCGAACCGACCGCGCCGTTGACGCGAGTTCTGCAGCTGATGGTTGGTGTCAAGACCCGCAGCTTTCCGGTGCTCGGCCCTGGGCGTCAAGTGCTGGGAATGATTTCCCGCGAGGATGTCATGCGCGCGCTCAGAGACGCGACCCAGGATGCCGGATAAGCCCGCAAGCGTATCGCCAACCAATTCGCCGCGTTGGCGAATCCGGCTTTGACACCGGCACGCCGGAAAATCGCTTGGAATTCGACTGACCTCCGGGCTGTCCCTTAGGGGGAACATCTGAATTTTCGGCCGCCCGACCATTGGGTAATCGTTGACACTCTCAATGGCGACCAGGAGCGAACCATGCTTGCGTCGACCTCCGCCAAGGCCGTTGCGGCCCGCCAATGTTGGCGAAGCTGACCGCATCTTGAGCGTACTTACCTCGCGAAGAGTCTTGGAGCATTCCGATGGACAGGATCAAGATCAAGTCCGGAGACTGGGTCGTGGTGTGCGACGGCCGAAAGGCGCTTGTCCTCGAGAACGTCGGCGACGTTAAGTATCCGAACCTCCGCACCAAAGAAGTCCGTGAACATGAGGAGTCCCGGACAAGCGAGCAGGGGACCGACGCCCCCGGCAAGACGCATCCGTCAGTTGGTACCGCCCGCAGCGCGCTCGAACAGACCGATTGGCATGATCAAGCCGAGCGCGCGTTTCTCACGGCGCTCGCCAGCCGCCTGCATATCGCCATCACGAAGGGTGAGACCCATGCATTGATCATGGTCGCCGCTCCGCGCGCGCTGGGCATGATTCGAGAGGTCTATTCTCCGGCCGTGCGCAAAGCCATCCGTACGGAGGTGGGAAAGGATTTGGTGAAGCTTCCCGTTCATGAAATCGAGAAGCAATTGTTTTCCTCAAATTCGAGAGCGCGGGTGACCGCCGGTTGACGGAATCAGCCGGGTTTGCGCTACGCCATTTGAGATGGATCAAGGGACAAAGAGCGGTGCGGTGTAGGTTTGCATATAGCTGGAATGGAGGACCGTCATGAAAGCCAAAGATGTAATGACCTCTCCCGTCGTGTCCGTCGAGTCGGACACCCCCGTCTTGCAGGCCGTTCGGATCATGCTGCAAAGGCGCATGAGCGGGTTACCGGTGGTCGACCAGGAAGGCCGCCTCATCGGAATTGTCACGGAAGGCGATTTCCTTCGACGGGCCGAAACCGGAACACAGCGCCGGCGGGCCCGCTGGCTCGAATTCCTGGTCGGGCCGGGACGGCTGGCGGAGGAGTACACCCATTCCCACGGCCGCAAGGTCGACGAGGTCATGACGCCGGACCCGGTGACGGTCACCGAGGATACTGCGCTCGAGGACATCGTGAAGCTGATGGAGAAGCGTCAAATCAAACGTTTGCCCGTTGTTCGCGGTCCGTACGTCGTGGGAATCGTCAGCCGCGCCAACCTGCTGCATGCGCTTGCGAGCGTCTCTCGCGAAGCCAAGCCGGCCGAGCAGACCGACGAAGCCATTCGCACGCGCCTGGTCGCGGAGCTCGGAAAGGAGCCGTGGGCGCCGGTGGCCCTCGTCAACCCCATCGTACGCAATGGCGTGGTGGAGCTTTGGGGTACGATCACCGACGAACGTGAGCGCCAGGCGCTGGTGGTGGCCGCCGAGAACATCCCCGGCGTAAAGGCTGTGCGCGACCACCTGGCATGGGTCGATCCCAACTCGGGCATGGTGATCTATCAATCGAATGAAGAGCCCGTGCGGGCGAAGGCATCCTGAGCAGCGCAGCGGTGTCCTCTGCCCTCACAATCGTCGGTCGGACCGGTGAAACGGAACTCTCTCGAGTGGAGAGGGATATTCCGAGCAACCGGAGTTTGCCGGCAGTTGCATCAACGCAAGACGTTGATCGCGCCGTGCGCGCCGGCATTGCCCGCCTGACTGGAGGCCTGGCGCCCAGTGCACTTGCGGGCGTCTTCTTCGACTGGGCGGTCCATCTGGCGGCCTCGCCAGGCAAGCGGTGGGAGCTGGCCGGTCATGCAATCAGTGCCGCGGTCGAAAATTTGGCGTTTGCCTCCCGTTGCGCTCGCGGCGTCGCGAGCGACCCATGTCGTTGCGCCTTGCCGCAGGACAACCGCTTTCGCGCCAGCGAGTGGCAGAATTTTCCCTTCAATGTGTACGCTCATTCGTTCCTTTCCATGGAACGATGGTGGGAAATGGCGACGACCGGTGTCCGTGGCGTCAGCAAGCAGCATGAGAACGCAGTCACCTTCACGGCCAGGCAGGTTCTCGACACGGTTGCACCTTCGAATTTTCTGTTGACCAACCCGACGGCCCTCGCCCGCACGATTTCAACGCACGGAACGAATCTCGCACGCGGTCTGTCAAATCTCGCCGAAGACCTGACGCGTGCCGGTAGCGGAGAGCCGCCGGCGGGGTCCGAGGCGTTCAAGGTCGGGGAAACGGTCGCGGTCACCCCCGGCAAGGTCGTGCACCGCACGCCGCTGGCAGAGATCATCCAATACGTGCCGGTGACGGATCACGTACGGCCGGAGCCGATCGTGATCGTTCCGGCCTGGATCATGAAATATTACATCCTCGATTTGTCGCCGGCGAACTCGCTGGTGAAGTTCCTGACCGGGCAGGGCTTCACGGTCTTCATGATCTCGTGGAAAAATCCAACCAGCGAGGATCGCGACGTCGGGTTCGACGATTATCGCACGCAGGGTGTAATCCCGGCGATCGAGGCGGCGACCGCGATCACCGGGGCAAAGCGGGTCCATGGGGTTGGATATTGCCTCGGCGGAACGCTCTTGGCCATCACCGCCGCGGCCATGGCGCGTGATGAAGACGACCGGTTGGCGAGCTTGAGTTTCCTTGCCGCACAGGTGGATTTCGCCGAAGCGGGCGAGTTGATGCTCTTCATTAACGAGAGCCAGGTCGCCTTTCTCGAAGATATGATGTGGGAGCGGGGCTATCTCGACGCGAAGCAAATGGCGGGCGCCTTCCAGTTGCTGCGGTCGAACGACCTCATCTGGTCACGCATCGTGCACGACTATCTGATGGGCGAGCGGTCGACACCGATCGACATCATGGCATGGAACGCCGATACCACTCGGATGCCATACCGCATGCATTCGCAATATTTACGGTCGCTGTTTCTCGACAATGATCTCGCGGGAGGTCGCTTCAAAGTAGACGGCCGAGCGATCACCGTTCATGATATTCGCGTCCCGGTATTCGCAGTCGGAACCGAACAGGACCACGTCGCGCCCTGGCGCTCGGTGTTCAAGCTCCATCTCCTGGCCGATGCCGACATCGCGTTCGCATTGACGAACCGCGGCCACAATGCGGGCATCCTCTCCGAGCCAGGGCACGAGCACCGGCATTTCCGAATGGCCGTGCACCGGCATGACGAGCAATATGTCGACCCCGAGACTTGGCTGGCGACGAATGCGCCGCGCGGGGGATCCTGGTGGCCGGCTTGGAGCGCCTGGCTCGCCGAAAAATCCCACGCGCCCGTCGCTCCGCCTCCGCTCGGTCGGCCAGACGGCAAGTTCGCCGCGCGACAGGATGCACCCGGCAGCTATGTCCTGATGAAGTGATGCCCGCCTACAATCGCAATTGTTATTGATCTAGCGCAAAGCGGGGATCGTCGTTCCTTGCCATTAAGCTCGCCATGCGTGAGATAAGTGGCCCGCAATTTCCGTCTATCGCCTTCCTCTGGCCGGCACTCGTCGCCGAATCGGCAAGCGAATTCGCCTCGGCAGTTGCTAGGGAATTCGTGAACTTCGCGATCGGACCGGGCATCCAGGCAGATCGGCCCGAACCGCAATGGGCAACGCGCAACAGGATAGCGCTGGAGCTCGGCTCGGTACGATTGCGAGAGTTTTCGGATTCCGATGGCATCGCCACCCTGATCTGCGCGCCATACGCTCTCCACAGCTCGACGATTACCGACTTTGCTGTCGATCACAGCCTTGTTGCCGCATTGCAGAGCGCCGGATTGAGGCGGGTGCTCGTGACGGACTGGCAGTCAGCAAGTCCGAATATGCGCTTCATGTCGATCGACAATTATCTTGCCGATCTCAACGTTCTGGTGGATCAACTGGACGGCGCGGTCAATCTCATCGGGCTTTGCCAGGGGGGCTGGATGGCGCTGGTCTACGCCGCGCGCTTTCCCACCAAAGTCCGCAAACTGGTCCTTGCAGGTGCGCCGATCGATATTGCGGCCGGCGCATCGAGGCTTTCCGAGCTGGCGCGCAATATCCCCATGTCGGTCTTCAAGGAGCTCGTCGACCTCGGCGATGGGCGGATTCTGGGCCGTCACGCGCTCAAGCTTTGGAGCCCAAGCTCGTTGAATCGTGGGGCAATTCATCAATTGCTGCAGACACCGGACGATATCGAATCTCCCGAATTTCGTCGGCTGGAATCTCGGTTCCACGATTGGTATGCGCAGACCCTCGATCTGCCGGGCACATACTATCTGCAAGTCGTCGAGCATCTGTTCAAGGAAAATCGGCTGGCCGGGGGTCGTTTCATCACGCTGGGTCGCCAAATCAATCTCTCGAATGTGCGTTGCCCGTTATTCCTGCTCGCTGCGCGAGACGACGAGGTCGTCGCGCCCGGACAGATATTCGCGACCGAACGGCTCATCGACTCGACGCGGTGCACCATTCAAAAAGCGATCGCGCCGTGCGGCCACCTGGGACTCTTCATGGGAAGGGCGATCCTGTCCGATACTTGGCCCGATATCGCACATTGGCTCGCTCGGCCCGCAAGAACCTGTCAAGAGCGTAGACGCGCACGAGCGTCCTAGCTTCGCGAAGGCGGCCCAACGCACGGGCGAGATGGCGACGCATGTCGAGGAAATGCTCGTAACCGAGCCGGTGTTCTCACCGCCGCATGTTTTTCATGAGCGGGCGCTGGAATTGATCTTTCTCAAGTCGTTTCAGGTTCCTCGCTCTATCGTTGCAGTGACCGAAGGAAGGAGAAACCACATGAGCGTCGTCGGTCTCGAGAGCCTCGAACACACCGTTCAGCTCACCCACATCTGGATCAACGAGTTGGATGACCGGCTCGGCTGGAACAACAAACCGCGATCATATCGGCTCCTCAAGGCGGTGCTTCACGCATTGCGCGACTGGTTACCGCTCAATGAGGCGGCCGATTTCGCAGCGCAACTCCCGACCTTGTTGCGCGGCGCCTATTATGAGCAGTGGCGGCCGGCCGCTACGCCGGTCAGGCATCGGACCAAGGCCGATTTTTTGGCGCGCGTAGAGGACCTGTTCAAGGCCGATCCGCTCGCCCAAACTTCACAAGCGGTCATAGCGGTGTTCGAATTGCTGTCGAAAAAGATCACCGCCGGCGAGGTTGCAGACGTGCGCCACGCCCTTCCGGAGGAAGTAAGAACCCTGTGGCCGGAACCGTATGTTCCGGCCGGCGCAATGCGGTCGTGATCAAGAGAGCTCTCTCGTTGCGCTAGAATAGGATCAAGTGATGAAGGATCTTTCGGAGCAGGAATTTTCCAGGCTTCGAAGCGAAATGGTCGAGAACGCGGTCTTCGCGCGGGGCGTGCGGTCCGAGCTTGTCCTCAGCGCCATGCGCAATGTGCGTCGCGAGCTCTTCCTACCGAAGCAGCTTCGCGAATTTGCCTACGAGGACGCCCCTCTGCCGATTGAAGAGGGGCAGACCATCTCGCAGCCCTACATCGTCGCGTTCATGACCGAGGCGCTGGCTCTCGAGGGTGACGAGAAGGTTCTCGAGATCGGTACCGGTTCGGGCTACGCGGCGGCGATCCTTGCCGAGATTGCCGGTGAGGTCTTCACGGTGGAACGCATCGGCCAGTTGGCGGAGAAGGCCGCCTCCACGCTGGCGGACCTCGGCTATCACAACGTGCACGTTCTCCATGGCGACGGCACAAAGGGATGGCAGGACCATGCTCCCTATGACGGCATCATCGTCGCGGCTGGTGGCCCAAAAATCCCCGAATCCTTGAAAGAGCAACTCAAGGTCGGCGGACGCCTTGTCATCCCCGTGGGACGTGATCCCAGGGTTCAAGAGCTCGTCCGCGTCACCCGAATTTCACAACATGAGTACCAGCGCGAAGACTTGGCCGACGTTCGCTTCGTTCCACTCGTCGACCACGAAGGATGGGCTCCGGCCGATCAACGCGGGGCGCCGCTTCCGCGACAAATGCGGCCGGTGAAACCCAAGCCGACCCCGACCTTGGCACGAAAAGTCGCGGATTCTTGCGAACCTTTTGACTCCATCGAGACTGCGCCCCTCGCCCGATTGCTCGAGCGCATCGGCGACGCGCGGATCGTCCTTCTTGGTGAAGCGACCCATGGAACGTCGGAATTTTACCGGATGCGCGACCGCATTTCGCGGGAGCTGATCGCGAAGAAAGGTTTTCGTTTCGTCGCAATCGAAGGCGACTGGCCGGACGCCGCCCGCGTGGACCATTACGTTCGGCATCTGGAATATCCACCGTCCGAATGGACCGCCTTTGCCCGCTTCCCGGTTTGGATGTGGCGGAACAATGAAGTGAAAGCTTTCGTGGACTGGCTTCGCCACCACAACGCCCCTCTGAAGGATGCTTCCCGCGTCGCATTTCATGGGCTCGATCTGTACAGCCTGTACGATTCGATACGCGCGGTCTTGAACTACCTCGACCAGATTGACCCAGCCACTGCCCGTGTCGCACGCGAAAGGTATGGCTGTCTGACGCCCTGGCAGTCCGACCCCGCCACCTACGGTCATGCCGCGCTCACGGGAGCCTATCCGACCTGTGAGTCGGACGTCGCCGTCGTATTGTCCGATCTTCTGCAAAAGCGCCGGAAATACGCCGAGCAAGACGGCGAGCGCTTCATGGACGCGATCCAGAATGCCAGGCTCATTGCGAATGCCGAGCGGTACTATCGGATCATGTATTACGGCTCGCGCGCGTCGTGGAATCTGCGCGACAGTCACATGTTCGAGACGCTCAAGACCCTGCTTGCCTTCTATGGTCCGAGAAGCAAGGCAATCGTTTGGGCGCATAATTCCCATATTGGCGATGCGTCAGCGACCGAGATGTTCTCCCGCGGCGAATACAATCTGGGCCATCTGTGCCGAAAGGAATTCGGCAAGCTCGCCTATGCGGTCGGGTTCGGCACCCACGGCGGGACCGTTGCCGCGGCATCCAACTGGGACGGCCCGCTAGAGATCAAGACCGTGTTGCCCGCGATTCCGCAAAGCTACGAAAAGACCTGTCATGAGACGAGCGTTCCCTCCTTCTTGCTGAATCTGCATCATCAGTCACTTGAAGGTGCCGAAGGTTTGCGTCAGCCGCGTCTCGAGCGTGCGATCGGGGTGATCTATCGGCCGGAGACAGAGCTCGCCAGTCATTACTTTCAGGCCGTGCTGCCGGACCAGTTCGATGAATACGTTTGGTTTGACGAGACCGACGCAATCTCGCCGTTCGAGACGAAAATGCTGAAAGAAATGCCCGATACTTATCCGTTTGGGCTGTGAGTTTCAGGCGTCCGAATCCCATGCATCCCCGAACCCATCTTGACGCTATGCTTGAAGCGCCGCCAGCTTATAGCGCTTGTTGCGAAGCAACCACCGACGGACGCGGCAGAGGAGGAGGGGGCGGTGAACGAGGATCCCTACACGGTCCTAGGCGTAAAGCGAGAGGCAACGCAGGACGAGATTCGCTCGGCCTATCGTCAACTCGCGAAGAAGCTGCATCCGGATCTCAATCCAGGCGACAAGCAAGCAGAGGAGAAGTTCAAGGAAGTCTCGGCAGCCTATGATCTGCTCGGCGATCCGGAAAAGCGGACCCGCTTCGACCAGGGTGAGATCGATGCGTCCGGGGCCGAGCGGCCGCGCGAGCGCTATTATCGTGACTTTCATGGGGCCGGCGCGGAGGAACATCCGTACAGCAGCAGCAGCGGCTTCGCGGATTTTATCGATGACGAGGACATCCTTGCGGATATTCTTGGACGTGGCGGCGGCCGAACGCGGCTGCGCATCCGCGGGCAGGACGCGCACTATCGTCTGCCGGTCGAATTCATGGAGGCGGTGAACGGCACGACCAAGCGAATCACCATGCCCGACGGTGCGACCCTCGATGTCGCCATTCCGGCAGGCAGCCGGGACAAGCAGATCCTTCGGTTGAAAGGAAAGGGTGGTCCGGGAATCGGGGGAGGTCCATCGGGCGACGCATTGGTGGAGATGGAGGTGCGGCCCCATAAGTTCTTTACCCGCAAGGACGACGACATCCACATTGAGCTGCCGGTCACTCTGCCGGAAGCGGTGCTCGGAGCGAAGCTCGATGTCCCCACGCCCTCGGGGTCCGTGCGGATGACCGTGCCGAAAGGGGCGAATACGGGCACCATGCTGAGGCTCAAAGGCAAAGGCGTGGCGCGCAGCGACGGTAGCCGCGGCGATGAGTATGTCACCCTCAAGATCGTGCTGCCGGAACAACCCGATCCGGAGATCGAGGAGTTTGCGCGGCGCTGGCAAGTGGGACAAAGCCAAAACCCGCGTCAACATCTGGAGGTTTGAATGATCTCCGTTCAAGAATTCCTGGCGCGGACCCGCCTGGAGCGGCGATCGCTGGAAGCCTGGATTGCTGCCGGATGGCTGATCCCGCCACAAACCGAGCCCGAGCTCACGTTTTCCGATGTCGACCTCGCGCGGGCCCAGCTGATTCGTGACCTGCGCGAGGACTTCGGGGTGAATGACGAAGGCGTCTCCGTGATCCTGCACCTGCTCGATCAGATGCATGGATTGCGCCGAAGCATGCAGGAGTTGCTGAACGAACTACGCGCCGGTCGGTAGACATGTTGCGGGTTGCTTATGAGGAGGTAATTCATGCCGCCGAATGTTCGGGCTGCGATTGGCCGCCTAAGGCATTGCTGCGCCATGCTCAATAATCAGGCGGACGCGACGGGGGAAAGCAGGTAAATTGGGGCATTGGCCCAAACGTCGGCGGAGGATCGATTGCAGCTGCATGGTTTTTGCGTGGTGCTTCCCGCGATCTTCGTCGCATCGGCTGCGCTCGCGGCCGATGCGGATAGCGGCAAACGGCTAGCGACGATGCGCTGCATGCCTTGCCACGTCGTGTTGCCGACCGAGCCCAGGGAGGTGTCGCAGGCCCCGCCGTTCGAGGTCATTGCCAGGAAATTCGCGCTCACTCCGGAACTCCTGGCGTTTGCGATCCTTGATCCGCATCCGAGAATGAACGTGACGTTGACCCGCCGTGAGGCCGAGGACATCGCAGCCTATATCAACACCCTCGCAAAATAGTCGATGGCGGAGCTATTTTGGCCACCCCATGGTTGCAAGTCCGCGACGAATTGCGGGTGAGATGGCGCACCCGTGACGCAGTCGGGGCGCAGTCCTTTGCGCGCAGCGACAGTGCGCAGATTGCTAGCCAGAGATATCGCGTCTGACCAGCCAGACTTCTGCATCGCGCGGATCGGCCGCAATGTCGAATCCGAGCTCTCTGCACATTTTGAGCATCGTGACGTTTTCGCGCAGCACTTGTCCTTCGATGGTCTTCAGGCCCTCGGCGCGGGAATATTCGAGTATCATTTGCATCAGCAGCCAGCCGAGGCCTTTGCCTTTCACATCGGACCGGACGAGGACGGCGTATTCACCGGTGTCGTAGTTCGCATTCGCATGCAGCCGCACGACCCCGAGCATCTTGCCCGAGGCTTCCTCGATCGCGATGAACGCCATGGCGCGCGCGTAGTCGATCTGCGTGAACCGCGCGATGAAGGTGTGGCTGAAGTCCTTCACCGGGGCAAAGAAGCGCAGGCGCAAATCCTGGTCCGTCACCGCGGCAAAGAAGGGCCCATAGAGCGGCTCGTCTTCCGGCCGGACCGGCCTGACGAATATCTTTGTTCCGTCGCGCAGGGTGGAATGTCGCTCCCATTCCTTGGGATAGGGCCTGATGGCGAAGCGCGGATGACCACGCGCCCCGCGCCCGGCTCTGTCGACCGGCGCGACCGCCACCCGCGCGTCGACGGCGATCAGCCCGTCCTTGTCGGCGAGAATGGGATTGAGATCGAGCTCCCGTATCTCAGGCAGGTCGGCAGCCAATTGCGCGAGCTTTACCAGTACGAGCGCGATGGCGTTCTCGTCCGCGGCCGGCACGTCGCGATAGGCCTTGAGCACACGCGACACGCGGGTGCGTGCGATCAGCTCATGCGCCATCTTGAGGTCGAGCGGCGGCAGCGCCAGCGCCTTGTCGTTGATGACCTCGACGGCCGTGCCGCCGCGGCCGAACACGAGGACCGGCCCGAAGGTCGGATCATCCGCGATCCCCGCGATCAGCTCGCGTGCCTTCGGCCGCAGGATCATCGGATGGATGGTGACGCCGGTGATGCAGGCATCGGGCTTCTGCGCCCGGGCCCGACGCAAGATGTCGGAGGCCGCTTCGCGCACGGCGCTTTCACTCGTCAGATTCAGCCGCACGCCTCCGACCTCCGATTTGTGCACGATGTCGGGCGAGAGAATCTTGACAGCGACCGTCGAGCCGTCGGCGAGCAGGGGCGCCGCCGCCGCGGCAGCTTCGTCGGCGTCGCGTGCGAGCAAGGCTGGCGCGATCGGAATGGAATAGGCTGCAAGCAGGTGAGTGACCTCGATTGGATCGAGCCAGGTGCGGCCGTCGTGGACTGTGTCGTCGACGATGCGACGTGCGGCCGCGACGTCCGCCGTGAACTCTTCCGGCAGGCTCGGCGGGGTCGCCATCAAGGCCTCGATCGCCTCCCGGTAGCGCACGAGGTGCATGAACCCCCCAACTGCGTCGGCTTCGGTGGCATAACTGGGAATGCCGCCGGCTTCGAAGGCTTCGGAGGCAGGACTACTCCCTCCGACCCAAACGGCGAATACCGGCTTGGCTCGGACGATTGTGTTGCGATGCTTCTGCGCGACGGCGACAACCGATTTTGCCGCGTCGGTAGCCGAGGCGAGCGCGGTCGGCACGTTCATGACCAGGATCGCGTCGTTGGCGGGATCGCCGAGCAGCGCGTCCAGTGCCGCGGCGTACCGGGATCCATCTGCATCGCCGGCGATATCGACCGGATTGGCGCGTGACCAGATTGGGGGCAACGCCGCATCGAGCCGCTTCACCGTCTCCGGCGAAAGGCCGGCGAGCGTGCCGCCGAGGTCCGTGAGCCGGTCCACCGCCAGCACGCCGATGCCGCCTCCGTTGGTGAGTATGGCCAACCGTTTGCCGGCGAAGGACCGGAGCCGTCCGAGGGTCTCGGCGGCGGCGAACAGCTCGTCGAGATCGAGCACGCGCAAAAGGCCGGCGCGGCGGAACGCCGCGTCGTACACGGCGTCGGCGCCGGCAAGCGCCCCGGTATGGGTGGCTGCGGCGGCGGCGCCTTGGCGATGTCGACCCGACTTGACAACGACAACGGGCTTTATGCGCGCGGCCGCGCGCGCGGCCGACATGAATTTGCGCGCATCCTTGATTGCTTCGACGTAAAGCAGGATCGCTCGGCTGCGTCCATCAAGCGCCAAGAAGTCGAGCAGGTCGCCGAGGTCGACGTCGAGTTGATCTCCGATCGAGACGATGGCTGAAAAACCGACGCCGCGCTGAGCCGCCCATTCCACCATTCCGGCCGCGATGGCGCCGGACTGAGAGACGAGCGCGAGGTCTCCCGCGCGCGCCATGCTCGAGGCGAAGGTGGCATTGAGCTTGGCTGGCGGAGCCATGACGCCGAGACAATTCGGTCCGACCAATCTCAGGCCCCCGGCACGCGCGGCTTTTTCGCAGGCCTCCGCAAGCGAGCCCGCCCCGTGACCCAGCCCCGCCGTAATCACGATTGCGGTCGCCGCGCCCGTTTCGGCGGCGAGCGCTACGACGGAAGGCACCAAATTCGGCGGGACCGTAACGACGACCACGTCGGGCGGTGATGCAAGATCAGTGAGGCTCTTGACCGCGCGAACCCCGTCGATCTCGGCGTGGCGAGGATTGACGAGATGAATTGGACCTTCAAAACCTCCAACCCGTAAATTGTTCAGCACGACGCGGCCCACCGAGCCGGCGCGCGGGCTCGCACCAACGACGGCAACCGATCGTGGCGAGAAGAGTTTGTCGAGACGATAGGTTGACATCGGTGGCTGAGCCTACTGTTCCGAAAAAGGCTTCGCGGTGGATCAATCGAATCTTTTCCAGAAAACGCGGGCCAAGAATTGACTTACCTCAAAATAGAGTCGCTGCAGCATTGCCAAGTCGCTTGCGGTGAGAATTGGGGGCAATTCATCCCACACGATTGCGCTCTTGCCGAAATCACTCCTAGCCGATCCTGACCACGATATTGCCCATCGCCGTGCCGGCCTCGACCGCCTCGTGCGCGGCGACAATGTCGTTAAGGTCGAAGGTCTGCGCCACATTGTGGATGAGCTCGCCGCGCTCGAGCATGCGGGTGATGTCGGCGTCGGCGCGCTCGCGCTGCTCGCGCGGCATCAGGTAGACCAGGAAGAATCGCAACGCGATGTTGTTCTGCAGCAGGAACTGGAACGGGATCGTCGCTTCGGGCGCGCCGCTGCCATAGATAGCGACCGTCCCGCTCGGAGCGAGCACGCCGGGCAGCAGCCGCGCGTTGGCCGCGAGATCCATCTCGATCACCGCGTCCACGCCGCGGTTGCCGGTGATCGCCATCACCCGCTCGCCGACATTCTCACGCTTGTAGTCGATGGTGTGGTCGGCGCCGGCCTGGCGGGCGATCTCGGCCTTGGCGGGCGAGCTCACGGTGGTTATGACGGTCGCCTGGCGGTTCTTGGCGAACTGGATGGCGTAATGGCCGACCGCGCCGGCGCCCGCCGCAACCAGGATGGTCGTGCCGTCCCGAGCGCCCGCGAGCTCGACGGCCTGGTAGCCGGTGAAGGCGGGAATGCCCAGACAAGCGCCGGCCTCCAGGCTGATATTGGCGGGCAGCGGCACGGCTTGCTCTGCCGGCAGCACGATCGATTCGGCGGCGGTGCCGAACGGACGCTGCCACTGCCCGTTCCAGACCCAGACCCGCTCGCCCACCCGTGACGGCGGCACGCCTTCGCCCACGCGCTCGATCTCGCCGGCGCCGTCGCTGTGCGGAATGACGCGCGGGAACGCGATCTTGCGGGTCGTCCCGGCGCGGCCCTTGACGTCGGATGGATTGACCCCGGAGGTGAGAAGCTTGACGCGCACCTCGCCGCGCCCCGGCTGCGGGGTCTCCACGTCGGCGACGCGCAGCACGTCGCGGGCGGGACCGTTTTTCTCGTAATAGGCGGCACGCATGGCGATCTCCCTTCGGCTTCGAACTGTCACGCTTTGCGCCCGATCTGTCCAGGCGACACCTCGAACACTTCCGCCCGCGCTGCGATCTCCGCGAATTGGGCGGCGTCGGCGCCGGTCATCCAGACCTGCGCGCCGAGCTGCTCGAGCTCGGCATAAAGCGCCCCCCGCCGCAGCGGATCGAGATGGGCGACGACCTCGTCGAGCAGGAGCAGCGGCGCGAAGCCGGACATCTCGGTGAGCAGCCCGGCATGCGCGAGCACGAGGCCGATCAGCAGCGCCTTCTGCTCGCCGGTCGAGGCATCGGCGGCGGGGATGCCCTTGGCGGCGTGCACGACGGCGAGATCGGTCAGATGCGGCCCGTCGAGGGTGCGGCCGGCGGCGGCGTCGCGGGCGCGGTTGTCCCTGAGCACCGCGCGATAGCGGTCCTCGATCTCGACCGCGGGATGGTGCGCCACGAGCTTCTCCATCCAGCCGTCGAGCGCGATCTCGGCCGCCGGGAACGGCGAGGCGGGGTCGTTGCGGGCGGCGAGCGTGGCCTGCAGGCGGCCGACCGTTTCCACCCGCAGCGCGGTAACCGCCACCGCCAGCTCGGCGGTCTCGTGCTCGACCGCGTCGAGCCAGTGCGGATCGGGACGCGGATCCTCGAGCAGCCGGTTGCGCGAGCGCAGCGACCGTTCGAGCGCGTTCACGCGCGTCATGTGCTCGGCGTCGACCGCCAGCACCAGCCGATCGAGGAACCGGCGGCGCTCGGAGGCGGGCCCGTTGAACAGGGCGTCCATGGCCGGGATCAGCCAGACGACGCGCAGGTGATCGGCGAAGGCGGCGGCGGATGCCACCGGCTCGCGGTCGATGCGGCATTTGCGCGAATGCGTGATGTCCTCGCCGATCGGCGGCTCGATGCCGGTGCCCAAGCTCGCCAAGCCGAGCGCGCCCTCGACGTCCGCCGAGACCGCCCAGGAACCGTCGCCCTCCGAGAAGGCGACATCCTCGAGGGTCGCGCGCCGCAGCCCGCGTCCGGGCGCCAGAAACGAGAGCGCCTCGATCAGATTGGTCTTGCCGGCGCCGTTCGGCCCGACCAGCACCACCGGTCCTGCCCCGACGTCGATCTGTCCCGCGTGATAGCTGCGGAAATTGGTCAGGATCAGGCGGCGGATTCGAGCGGCGGGCATGGTCGATTGTTCAATGCGGCTGGCTGCGGACCTCGGAGAGCAACGAAATTCGCCCATTTCACGGTCAGTCACGGGGGAACCAAGGATGGCAGTCAGGGCTTAACGCAACATGGGAGCGGAAGCGAACACAAGGATGCGTCCGTGACGGCGCCGCGCAGCAGGTCATGGAAAATCGCCAGAACGAGAAGCAACCAGAGGCTCGGGACGCCATCACCCGCCACCTGATCGAGGCGATCGAGCAGGTGCGGTTGGACATGGCCAGGGTCGAATTGTGGGCCTATGCGGTGAGCGGCTTCTCGCGCCCGGTTCCCGGTTACGAGTCCGGAAAAATGACCGTCTGGCTTCCGCACGAGCAGGCGAAGACGCTCGACGGTGACAGTAACCAGTAATCAAAAAATCCTGCGTCGGGTGCTCTGAAGACTGATCACTGACGTCTGACTCCTGTCATACCCGCATCGGCATCAGCACGTAGAGCGCGCCCTTGGCGTCTCGGTCCTGGATCAAGGTCGGGGAACCGGGGTCGGCGAGCTTGAGCACCGCCGCCTCGCCCTCGATCTGGGCCGCGATGTCGAGCAGGTAGCGGGAATTGAAGCCGATATCGAGCGGCTCGGAACCGTATTCGACCTCGATCTCCTCGGTCGCGCTGCCGGAATCCGGGTTGGTGACCGACAGCATCAGCTTGCCGTTGCTCAGCGACAGCTTGACGGCGCGGCCGCGCTCGCTCGAGACCGTGGACACGCGGTCGACCGCCTGCTCAAACTCCTTCTTGTCCACCGTCAATTCCTTGTCGTTGCCGAGCGGAATGACGCGCGCGTAATCGGGAAAGGTGCCGTCGATCAGCTTCGAGGTGAGCACCGCGTCGCCGATCGTGAAGCGGACCTTACCCTGCGACAGCTCGACATTGACCTCGGCCGCGTTGTTCTCGATCAGGCGCTGCACTTCGCCGACGGTCTTGCGCGGAACGATGACGCCCGTCATGCCGGTCGCGCCCGCGGGCAGCGGCAGCTCGACCTGCGCCAGACGGTGGCCGTCGGTCGCCACCGCGCGCAACGTCGCCGCTTTGGCGGTGCCGGCGGTATGGAGATAGATGCCGTTGAGGTAGTAGCGGGTCTCCTCGGTCGAGATCGCGAACTGAGTCTTGTCGATCAGGCGCTTGAGATCGCCGGCGGCGAGCTTGAAGGTGTTGACCATATCGCCGGCGGCGAGATCGGGGAAGTCGCTCTCCGGCAGCGTCTGCAACGTAAAACGCGAGCGGCCGGCGCGGATCGCCAATACGGCGCGGTCGCCGGAGGCCTCGAGCACGATCTGCGCGCCCTCGGGGAGCTTGCGCACGATCTCGTAGAACATGTGCGCCGGCACCGTGGTCGAGCCGCCCGGCCCGACCTCGGCGGCGATCGTCTCGGTGATCTCGAGATCGAGGTCGGTTGCCTTGAAGCTGAGCTTGGAGCGCTCCGCCTTGATCAGCACGTTGGCGAGAATCGGGATCGTGTTGCGCCGTTCGACCACGCGGTGGACGTGGCCCAGCGACTTGAGGAGCTCTGCGCGCTCGACGGTGACTTTCATGTGTGGGCCCGCCCGATCGCGTGGACTGAGTTGGGGGGACAAGAAAGTGGCGTGTGGGAGCGGTTTTCGCAAGTGTCAGCGGGCGCCCAAAGCCTTTTATCCAACGCCAATCAACCCCGTCGCGCGGCGGCGAATCGGCGCGCCCTCGGGCCGGGCGGGCATCCGGCCTGCAAGCGCGCTAACGGAACTCGGGATCAGTCCTGCAATTGGCGCTTGAGCAGCTCGATCTCCTCGGCGAGGGCGGTGTCGGTGCTGACCAGGTTCTCGATCTTGCGCACCGCATGCAGCACGGTCGTATGGTCGCGGCCGCCGAAGCGTCTGCCGATCTCCGGCAGCGAGCGCAAGGTCAGCGTCTTGGCCAGATACATCGCCACCTGGCGCGGACGCACGACGTTGGCGGTGCGCCGCGACGACAACAGGTCGGCGCGACTTACGTTGTATTGCCGAGCCACCACCCGTTGAATGTCCTCGATCTTGACGCGCTTGGGCTCCTGCGGGCGGATCAGATCGCGCACCTCGCGCTCGGCCATTTCGAGCGTGATCGGCTGGCTGGTCAGCTTGCTATGGGCGAGCAGGCGGTTGAGCGCGCCTTCGAGGTCGCGTCCGTTGTGGGTCACGGTCTTGGCGATGAAGATCAGCACCTGGGGCGGAACGTCGAAGCCGGGATGATGCTGCTTCGCCGCCGCGGCCCGATATTTGAGGATTTCGAGCCGCAGCTCTTCGCCGAGCGATCCCATTTCGACCACCAGCCCGCCGGCGAGCCGCGAGCGCACGCGCTCGTCCAGACTCTCGAGGTCGGACGGCGGGCGGTCGGCGGCGATGACGACCTGCCGGCCGGCGTCGATGAGGGCGTTGAGCGTGTGGCAGAACTCGGCCTGGGTCGACTTGCCCTGCAGGAACTGCAGGTCGTCGATCACCAGCACGTCGATAGCGCGCAGCGCCTCCTTGAATGCAATCGCATTCTGGGTCCGCAGCGCGGCCACGAAGCCGTACATGAATTTCTCGGCGGTGAGGTAGAGCACCTTGCGCTCGGCGCTCGAATTGCCGGCCCAGGCGACCGACTGCAGCAGATGCGTCTTGCCGAGACCGACGCCGGCGTGAATGTAGAGCGGGTTGAACATGACCGCGTCGCCGCGCCGGCCTTGCGCCACCTGCTTGGCGGCAGCGTGGGCGAGGGTGTTGGAACGGCCGACGACGAAGGTCTCGAAGCACAGGCGCGGATCCAGCGGGGAGCCGCCGAGCGCCTCGTGCACGGCGGAGACCGGAGGCATCATGCTGCGCGGCTCGGCGCCATTGCTCCTGTGCTCGCGGAGCTCGCGCGGGGCCACCGGCGCTTCCGCCGGCTTCGCCTTGGGCGGAAGGGTCCGAATGACGGCGGAGCGCACCGTGAGCTCGATGCGCAGGATGCTCGGTTGCTCGGCCTGCCAGCAGGCGAGCACCTTTTCGGCATAGTGGGACTGGATCCAGCTTTTGAGGAAGCGCGTCGGCACCGAGAGCTTGACGGTATCCTCCTCGATGGCTTCGAGCTCCATGCGGGCGAACCAGCTGGAATACACGTCGTCTCCCACTTCGGCGCGCAGGCGATCCTTCACCCGCACCCAGCGCTCCTGATCCGTGCTCGTCATTTGGCCGTTCTCTTTTTGTCGACAGGCGGATTTTGTGGAACGCTGCACAAACGCGGGTACTTTCAGGACGCCCAACCGGGGCGGAGTCACTTGAACGCGGGGAACGAAACGGGGTGGGGACTGAGCTGCCGAGGATGAAAGGGGCGTGCGGGCAGCGGATTGGCACGGACCTCTGGGGGACTCGCGTTCACCCGCCTTCGCTTGAGCTTCGGCGGGTGGGCTCGCAAGCCCGCCATAGCCTTGGCGGCGGCGGGCAGCGCCGGGGCGGCGCGGGTCCTTGCGCTGGGACGACCAATAGGGATGATGCAAGGTCGCCCAGCCGGCGCCTGGTCGCGCTGGCCATCGGCACAAAGATTGGCTTCGTTTCTGTCATAGTGCCCCCCTGTCCATCGCCGCCGCTCTTGACGAGGGCCATGCACACATTCCGACTTGCCGAAGTATTGTTGGTTGGCTTCGTGTCGCCGTTTACTAGAACGCCAGCGCCACGAAGCTTAGACTTATGTCCGGACGCACCGAACCTTGAGACAACCGAAGTCGAAAAGGGGACCAATGAGGCATAAATCTCCCCTCCTCACCTTCGATGAGGCTCGAATACGGACCATTTACTGAAAACCGCCGGTGGCCCCGCGGCACGTTCAAAATAGCACGGCGGAGCACTCAGGCAACGGCTCGCAAGCGCAAACACCGCGTGATTCGCGGCTCAATGCGTTCCCCGCGGTCCTGCAAGGACCCGAAAGACTCGCTATAAGCGTTTGAACAAGCTTTCTTATTCCAATGTCTGCAATTGTATTTCCGAGCCGATGTCGCAAAAGCAATTTGGCGCTCGGCGCGACCGCGCCAATTCACAAGAAATGCCCGAAATCTAAGCCCTCGATGATGCTTTCCTATTAAACTGTTCTGCAAACAGTCATATTTCTGTGAGAAAACGCAGGGTAACCCCCGTGCATGACACACCTTCGGCACCGCCGATGTGGCCTTTAGGCAATACTAAAAATGCACATGGAGCGATATAGGTGCGACCCGTGACAGTTTTGCAACAGGCCTAGTGATCAACCGAATTGCCGGTTGCGGCCGATCTAACCCGGGCTTTGCGGTCGGATCAAATGGCAAAAGCCCGGCCCGCGGGGGAACGGCGGTCAGCTTGGAGGAGCTTCGCTAGGTGGCGAGCTTGGCGACCTGGTGGCTGAGCCGGGACACCTTGCGGCTCGCCGCATTGCGGTGGACCACGCCCTTCTGCGCCGCGCGCATGATCACCGGCTCGGCTTGCTTCAGTGCATCCAGCGCCTTGCTGCGGTCGCCGGCGGCGATCGCCTCCTCGACCTTGCGCACGGAGCCGCGCAGCTGGGAGCGACGCCCCTTGTTGACCTCGGTGCGCCGCGCGATCTTGCGCGTAGCCTTCTGGGCGGAAGTGGTATTGGCCATGGCTGTTCTCATTCTGCGGGCCGCCGTCGGCCCGCGCGTCTCGTCCGGCTCGATATCCTAAAACGCGAGCGGCGGCGAGAGCCTCGCCGCCAACGCGCGCCGCTTATAGTCGGGCCCACCGAGAGCGTCAACCGGCCTCCACCGCGCGGTTGCACACGATCTGTCCGGTCCAGGGAGCAGATGATCTGTCCGGTTTTGGTCCCGGACGGCTCACGCCACGCGCTTGGCGCGGACGCCGTCGTAGCCCGCCACCACCGATGCCCGGTCGGCGGCCGCGAATGGGCTCAGCGGCGGCTGCACCCGCGCCCAGGCCGGGTCGCCGTGGATATGCGCCAGCAGCGCCTTCACGCCCGCGACCAGCTGCTTGCCGTCGAACAGCTTGCGGATCGTCACCGCGGCATCGAGCGCGCCGGCATCGCCGTTGCGCCAGACACGCGTGCAGAGATCGGCGTTGAGGTTCGCGGTCGCCGAGATGCAGCCGGCGAACGCACCCGCGCGCGCCTCCAGCAGCACGGCTTCGGTCGAGGGAAAGACCTTGAATCGCGGCGAGATGGCCGCTGCTTCCCGCGCATAGGCCATGTCGCCCGAGGAATCCTTCAGCCCGACGATCCGGCCGCCGTGGGCATCGAGCAGGCGCTTGACCAGCTTGACGTGCCACGGCAGGCCGGACTGGGCCGGAAAGTGATAGAGGTAGATCGGGATCGGCTTTGCCGCCGTCACCTTGACGATGGTGTCGACATAAGCGACCAGCCCGTCGTCCGGCACGCCCTTGTAATAGAACGGCGGCAGGACGAGCGCGCCGGCGAAGCCGAGCTCGGCCGCGTGCCTGGTCAGGGCGACGGCGTCGGCCACCGACGCGGCGCCGGTGCCGACCATCAGACGGTCGAGCGGCAAGCCCGCGTCGCGATAGTCCGTCATCACGCGCTTGCGCTGCGCGAGCGAGAACGAGGTCGCCTCGCCGGTGGTGCCGAGCACGTTCAATCCGTCGCAGCCATTGGCGAGCAGGAAGCTCGCGAGCGCGGTCGAGCGCGCGCTATCGGGCTCGCCGGTTTCGTCGACGGCGGTTGCGATCGCGGCGATGACGCCTTGGAGTTTGCTGTTGGTCATGTGGTTTCCTCCAACGGGGCGAATGGCGCGTAGCGAATGGCGAGTGGCGGCAAGTGGCCTTCCCATTCGCTACTCGCTATTCTGTCATCCGTCATCCGCTGACGTTGAACGCCGCGAGCGCGGCCATGTTGACGAGCTGGGCGTCGTTGGCCGACAGCGGCACGATCTGCACCGGGCGGTCGAGCCCGACCAGGATCGGACCGATCACGGTCGCGCCGGCCAATTCCTGCAGCAGCTTGGTCGAGATCGATGCGGAATGGAACGCCGGCATGATCAGCACATTGGCCGGCCCGGACAGCCGGCAGAACGGATAGGCCTCGCGCAGCTCCATATTGAGCGCGACGTCGGCCGCCATGTCGCCGTCGTATTCGAAATCGACGCGCCGCTGGTCGAGGATGCGCACCGCTTCCTGCACATGCGCCGAGCGCTCGCCTGGCGGATGGCCGAAGGTCGAGAAGGCCAAAAGTGCAAGTCGCGGCTCGTAACCGAGCCGGCGCGCGACACCGGCGGCTTCCACCGCGATGTCGGCGAGGATCTCGGCGTTCGGCATCTCGGTGACCGCGGTGTCGGCCACCAGCACGGTGCGTCCGCGCGCCAGCACCAGCGAGACGCCCATCACCCGATGGCCGGGCTTGGGATCGACGCAGCGCAGGATGTCCGCGAGCGCGACCGAGAAGTTGCGGGTGACGCCGGTCACCATGGCGTCGGCGTCGCCGAGCGCGACCATGCAGGAGGCGAAATGGTTGCGGTCCTGGTTGACCAGCCGTTGGCAGTCGCGCTGCAGGAAGCCGTGGCGCTGCAGCCGCTCGTAGAGATAGGCCGCATAGGCGGCGTTGCGATGCGACAGGCGCGCATTGATGATCTCGATGCCGCCGCCGAGCTCGATGCCGAGAGCGCGCGCGCTTTCGCGCACCTGATCCTCGCGGCCGACCAGCAGCGCCGTGCCCAGGCCCTGGTTGACGAAGCTCGCGGCGGCGCGGATCACCTGCTCCTCCTCGCCCTCGGCGAAGACGACGCGCTGCGGCCGCCGCCGCAGCCGCTCGTAGACGCGCTGCAGGATGCCGGCGACCGGGTCGCGGCGCGAGCGCAGCTGCGCCCGGTAGGCGTCCATGTCGACGATCGGGCGGCGTGCGACGCCGGTCTCCATCGCCGCCTTGGCGATTGCCGGCGGAATCGAGGAGATCAGCCGCGGGTCGAACGGCACCGGGATGATGTAGTCGGGCCCGTATTTCGGCCGCATGCCGTAGGCCGCCGCCACCTCGTCGGGCACGTCCTCGCGCGCCAGCTCGGCGAGCGCGCGCGCCGCCGCGATCTTCATCTCCATGTTGATCGCGGTCGCCCGCACATCGAGCGCGCCGCGGAAGATGTAGGGAAAGCCGAGCACGTTGTTGATCTGGTTCGGGTAGTCGGAGCGGCCCGTCGCCATGATCGCGTCGTTGCGCACTTCGGCGACCTCTTCGGCGGTGATCTCCGGATCGGGGTTGGCCATGGCGAAGATGATCGGCTTTGCCGCCATCGACTTGACCATCTCCTTGGTCACCGCGCCTTTGACCGACAGGCCGAACAGCACGTCGGCGCCGGCGAGCGCCTCGGCCAGCGTGCGCGCGCTGGTCTTCGCCGCGTGCGCCGACTTCCACTGGTTCATGCCCTCGGTGCGGCCCTGGTAGATCACGCCCTTGGTGTCGCACAGAATGACGTTGTCGGGGGTGAAGCCGATCGCCTTGAGCAATTCGAGGCAGGCAATGCCGGCGGAGCCGGCGCCGTTGCAAACGAGCTTGGTCGATTTGATGTCGCGGCCGGTGAGGTCGAGCGCATTGATCAGGCCGGCCGCCGCGATGATCGCGGTGCCGTGCTGATCGTCATGGAATACCGGGATGTCGAGCAGCTCGCGCAGCCTCTGCTCGATGATGAAGCATTCCGGCGCCTTGATGTCCTCGAGATTGATGCCGCCCCAGCTCTTGCCGAGCAGCCTGACGCAATTGATGATTTCGTCGGGGTCCTCGGACGACACTTCGAGGTCGATGGAATCGATGTCGGCGAAGCGCTTGAACAGCACCGCCTTACCTTCCATCACCGGCTTGGCCGCCAGCGCGCCGCGATTGCCGAGGCCGAGAATGGCGGTGCCGTTGGTGATGACGGCGACGAAATTGCCCTTGGTGGTGTAGTCGTAGGCGCGGCTCTCGTCCTCGGCGATCGCCAGCACCGGCACCGCCACCCCGGGCGAGTAGGCGAGCGAGAGATCGCGCTGCGTCGCCATCGGCTTGGTGGCGACCACTTCGAGCTTGCCGGGCCGGCCCTGACTGTGGAACTGCAGCGCTTCCTGGTCGGTGAACGTCGGTCGTGTGCCGCGGCCTTTTGTTTTTGAAGACATTTCAACCCCTTACCAACGCGCCCACGACCGCGGAACATGGCCGGCCGACGGAACCTAGCGGATCGAATGCCGGTCGCTCAAGGGACGCAAGCGATTCACCGCCAAATCCGCGCGGTGCTATGATCCGAATCCTCCAGGATGCGGTCGTCCACAGCTGCAATTTGCCCGCGCCGGCAATAATTGAACCGGACCGCCGAGACGTATAATCGAGGGCCTGGGTGACGCCAGCTTTCCCTGAGCGTATGACGGCCACGCCATGATCCGCTTTGTCTTCCGCTTCTTCGGCCTCTTGTTTCTCGCGGCCGGCTTCATCTTTCTGGTCTACGACGGCACCAGGTCGATCGCCGATCAGACGCTCAACGTCACCAGCGTGGGCTACATCTGGTCGAACATCCACCAGAATTCGCTGCTGCTGCTGCAGCCGGCGGTCGAGCGGCATGTGGCGGTCTGGCTCTGGCAGGGCGTGATCCAACCGTATTTTCTCGAGCAGCCGGTGGCGCTCGCGCTCGGCGTCCTCGGTGCGATCCTGATTCTGCTCGGCCGCAAGAAGAAGCCGCTGATCGGCTACGCGCGCGACTGAAGGTCATTGAAAGGCGAGGCCGCAGCGTCCCGGCCGCGGCCTCGTGTGGGGATGTTCCGACCTGTGCTTGGTCGGAGCAACTACTTGATGGTATCGGCGCCGGCCTTGCAGGCTTGCCCGTCCTGCGCGCCGGTGGCGCCGCTGCAGCCGATCGCGCCGATGATCTTGCCGCCCGACATCAGCGGAATGCCGCCTTCGGAGGCGATGACGCCGTCGAGCGTCAACAGAACGAGGTTGGGCGGATTGGCGGTCAAGCCGTCCTGAAAGACCTTGGTCGGACGGCGGAAGGTCGCCGCCGCCTTGGCTTTGTGCTGCGCGATCTGGATCGAGGCGATCTGGGTATTGTCCATCCTGCTGAAGTGGACGAGGTTGCCGCCGTTCGACACCACCGCGATCGCCAACGGCCAGCCGTTCTTCTTCGCTTCCGCTTCGGCCGCCTCGACCGCCTTCTTCGCCTGCTCGAGATTGACCCCCGGGCTGCCATATTGCGGCGGCCCGGCCGGGGCGGCCGGCTGCTGTGCCCAAGCGGCGGCGCCGAATGCGAGCGCGGCGCAGACCGTAAGCGACGTTACAACGAGATTACGCATGAAGCATCCTCCCATATTTGGATTTTTCCAGCACCAGGGCGGTGCCTGGGGCGCGCATTCGCGCGCTGGCAGAAAGCATAGGGGGAGAATTGCAACTGCGGAATAGGGTTGACGGCCATTTGCTCGCGCCGCCGTGATCCTCCGATACCGGTCGAACGATGAAGATGTGATGCGCCCGGCGGTCGCGAAAATCGCGCAGCGGGACTATATTCGGGATCGCAACGATGGGAGATCGCGCCATGTTCACCTTCAAGAAGAAGCTGGAAATGCCGTCCGCCGCCGAGGCGCTGCCCGGCCGTCCGGCGCCGATCCCGACCGCCCGCGACCATTTCATCTTTCGCCGCCCGCTCAAGGGGCCCTATCCCGCCGGCTTCGAGACCGCGATGTTCGGCATGGGCTGCTTCTGGGGCGCCGAGCGCAAATTCTGGGAGTTGGGCGACGGCATCCATGTCACCGCGGTCGGCTACGCCGCCGGCGCGACCCCTAATCCGACCTACCAGGAAGTCTGCAGCGGCCGCACCGGCCACAACGAGGTCGTGCTCGTGGTCTACGATCCGAGCAAGATCTCCTATGAGCGACTGCTCAAGACCTTCTGGGAGAATCACGACCCGACCCAGGGCATGCGCCAGGGCAGCGACGTCGGCACGCAGTACCGCTCCGGCATCTATGCGTTCACGCCCGCGCAACGCAAAGCCGCGGACGCCTCGAAAGCGATGTACGAGCAGGCGCTCAAGGCCCGGCGCTTCGAGGCGATCACCACCGAGGTGATCGATGCGCCGGAGTTCTACTTCGCCGAGGACTACCACCAGCAATACTTGGCCAAGAACCCGATGGGCTATTGCGGGCTCGGCGGCACCGGCGTGAGCTGCCCGATCGGGACCGCAGAGAAGCTGGCGCAGCCTGCGCAGGCATAGAGCAGAGAAGCTGGCGCAGTCGGCGCAACCCCGTTTTTGCTTGAAATCGTGCTGTTTTTTGCCATCGAGCGCCCCCTTCGCCGGCGCCCGGGTGAGGCTTTGTTAACCATATAAGGCGTTAATCCGCTGAACCTTTTGGTCCGCGTCCGGATTCGCCGACATGCGGCTGTGCCGCCTTCTTTTCCTATTACTGATCGTGGCCGCGACCGCCGGCTGCGCGGGCGTGCTTGCGCCGCCGGTCGCGACCGTTGCGCCCGAGGCGCCGCCGCCCGCCGACCTCGACGGCCTCGCGTACGGCAAGCCGGTCGCCTATGTCGCGCGCGAGCCCATCGCGGTGCCGCTACCCGCGCCGCTGCCGGTGCCCGCCGCGGTCCTGCCCGGGCCGGCGCCGGGCGGCCTCGAGCCCTACACGCTCGATTCCGGCGACCGGCTGCGGATCGTGGTGTTCGGGCAGGAAGGCCTCACCAACACCTACATCGTCGACGTCGCCGGCAAGATCGCGATGCCGCTGATCGGCGCGGTCGCGGTCCGCGGCCTCACCACCACGCAGCTCGCGCGTTCGATCGCCGACCGCCTGCGCCAGGGATACATCCGCGAGCCGCACGTCGCGGTCGAGGTCGAGATCTACCGGCCGTTCTTCATCCTCGGCGAGGTGACCTACCCCGGGCAGTACCCCTACGTGGCCAACATGACGGTGGAGACCGCGGTCGCGATCGCGGGCGGCTTCACGCCGCGTGCCTACCGCTACGACGTCGATGTCAGCCGCTCGTCGAGTGGGGTCACCGCCCGCCAGAAGGTGCCGCTGATCGCGCCGGTGCGGCCCGGCGACACCATCACGGTCGGCGAGCGCTGGTTCTAGGCGGCAGTCGTCATCAGCGCATTCAATCGCGCTCAAACCGGAATCGGATGAGCGCCGCGCCGGCGCCGCGAGTTGCACCTCTCCCCGCTTGTGCCGTTGCCGTCTGTGCCCTCTCCCCTTGCGGGCT
>Ga0137375_10001157_pt1 | contig 30204 bp, 28 predicted proteins | sample SagtaG_24_FD_104936 | JGI IMG/M metagenome (GOLD analysis project Ga0137375, IMG submission 104936) | Vadose zone soil microbial communities from Sagehorn Ranch, Mendocino, California, USA - Sage1_R_113_16 metaG | ecosystem: Environmental > Terrestrial > Soil > Vadose zone | place: USA... | reverse complement strand
CCGCCGTGCCCGAGTACTACGATCGCAATGCTCATTGGCCGAAGGAGAGCCTGGATCGTCGCGCGGCGTTGTTGGGATCCTCGGGACGGCGATGACGCGTTGACGCCTTCGCCGCCAGGCGAGCAGCCGCACACGTGTCCAGCACGAGGGGGCGTCCTTGGCTGGGTCCGATTGACTTGCCGTGGTGTCGGCTCCAGGGAAATACACGCGGAGAAGACCGAAGCCGCGCGACATCGGCAACCGCAGGCGGGCCGAAGGCCGCGCCGAGTGACACAAGCTGTCGGCGCCGACGAGGGCGCGAGGAGGAACCATGAACGAAGCCAACGCGACACCTGGGAAGAAGGTTATTCTCGCGGCCGTCGATTACTCGGAGCCCGCAGGGCTGGCGCTCGCGTCCGCGGCGGAGTTCGTGCGGGCCGACCCCGGCGCGGAGCTTCACATCGTCCACGTGGTGACGCCGGCCTACCGCACCTCGCACGAGGAAGTCCGCACCGGCAACTTGCCGGGCGAGATCCAAGCGACGGGCCGCGATCCGAAACGCGAGCTGCCCGAGTTCTACCGGGAGATCCTCGGTGAGACGGGGCCGAATGTCGTCGGACACGTCCGCTTCGGGCGCGCCGAGCGCGAGATTGTGCTCTTGGCCCGCGAGCTCGGCGCGGACCTCATCGTCATGGGTACGCACGGAAAAACGAAGCTCGCGCGAATTTTCCTCGGGTCGGTGGCCGAACGCGTGCTGCGCGCCGCACCCTGCGCCGTGCTCATCATGCGTACGAAGGAGCAGCCTGATCAGTCGCGAATCGAGCCCAGCTCCGATTCGCGCCATGCCGCCCCGATCACGTTCCGGTTCACCGATCGTCAATACGAAGCGAGGTGAGCCAAACGTGTGATCGATCCAAAGTTTGATTCCTCGCATCCGTCCTTGGCGCGAATCGTGCTGCGCAAAGTGGTTGTGAGGCGCTGGAGGAGGCGGCGAACGATGCAAACGACACATTGGCAATCGGTCCGAACATCGCTCCGGCCGCTCGTTCGACGGATCGCGCCCCTCTTCATCATCGCTGCAAGTGCCGGCTTGGCCGGATGCGCGGCGACCGTCGAGCCGGCCGTTGCGGTGCCCGTCAATTATTACGAATATCCCTATACGTATTATGATGGCCACGTCGTTTATTACGTGCAGGGGCATTGGTATTATCCGCACCGCGATCGGTGGTACCACTACCGCCGCGTTCCGCCCGATCTTGCTCGTCGGTCGACGTATTACTATCATCGCGCACCCTACGGGCGGGGCGGCGGTCCTCCGCCGGGGGTGCGGGTTCGCTAACCTCGACGCTCGGAGGGTCCCGTGTGGTTCACCAAGAAAATCGTGATCGCGACGGACTTTGGCGAAGAATCGAAGGTGGCTGCGGACGCAGCGGTTGAACTAGCAGAACGCTTGCGCGTGCCCCTCGTTCTGGTGCATGGCCACATGGCGCCGCTCGGCGCCTACACCCCCGTTCCGGTCGCGCCCAGCACGGATTACGTCCAGGCCCTGGAGGATGCGGTGCGCGATCTGCTGGAAGAGGAGGCGCAGCGCCTTCGCGCTCGGGGTGTCGAGGTGACGACGATGCTGCGAATCGGGTTTGCTTCGGAAGCCATTCTCGAGGCCGCCAAAGAGGTCGACGCAGGGCTCATCGTGGTAGGAACCCACGGGCGCCGTGGTTTGCCGCGCGCCCTGCTGGGAAGCGTTGCCGAGAAAGTCACCCGATCGTCGCCGGTCCCCGTCCTCACCGTCCATGGAGGCCTCTCGCCAAGCGACGCCGCGCTGCGCGAATCGCCCTCCACCGACGCCCGGGCGGATACCACCCAGAAGTGAATGGCGATGGGACCGGTGCTTCACGCCGACGACTGGGGAGCGCTCATACTCAGGATTGTCGTGGCAGTCCTCGCGGGTGGGCTCGTGGGCTATAACCGCGGGCTTCGGGGCAAGCCCGTCATGATTACGGCAGCTCCGAGACGGCCATCCTGACCGCAGCCTGCGCGCAGTCGACGGGGGGTGAGCCGAGCACGACGTGAAAGCGTCGATTCCCCGGCATCCGTCCGTGCGACCACGCGTAGGCCCTCGTCGCGGTCGGGTGGCCGGTAATGGCGAACACCTGAACCTCGCCATCCCAGACCGTTCGTCCGTCGTGTCTCTCGACCACGGGCACGGAGTGGAGCCACGTCGACTCGAGTCCGTGAAGGCGGCGTATCGCGTCCTGTAGCGCTGGGATGCCGGCGGGGTCCATGTTGTGAGCGTAGCCGACGCGGGAGGCGCGAGTCATCCGGTCGTAGCGATCTGGGCCATACAAATCGGCTATGAGCGCGAGGCGGCCAGCCGTAGCGTCGAGCGAGCGGACGCGCGGACTCGCTCGGGCGACCAGGCAATCGACACGCCCTCGCCGCGCTGCCATGCAGGGAGCATGTCGGTGTAGTGCGGCGACATCGGATTACCCGATTGCCCCCCGGCGAGCACCCATCGGCTCGATTCCCATTGCCCCACGTCGATCACGACGCGCAGATTCGGTACGCCGATCGGATTGCCGAGCGGATCCGCAGGGTCGACCGGTGCCGCCGCGATCGTGCTCGCGTCGCCGCCGAACGCGATCGGTCCGCAATTGAAGACGCGGCCGAGCGGAGGTTGGCTGCCCATCGGATGGACGAGGATCAACGGTCGCGCCCTTCCCCAGATCCAGCTCTCGCTGCTCTCTCCGGCTTGCCTGCGCAGCTGCGCAACGGCGCGCGCGAAAGCATCGGCGATCTCGAGCGGCCAACCGCGCTCGAACCAGCCGGCCGGCTGTTCGCAGAGACAGCGCACGAGATGCTCGTGCCGACGGAGCGCCATCGCGCTGTGGGGCAGCACGGCGTTGAAACCTTCGCCAAGGATGATGGACGATGAGCGGGGCGCCTTCGCGCGGGTGATGCGCACCATCATCTCGGAACAAAACAGCGCGTACACCGCGGCGGCCGGCGAATCTGGAGACATCACCGCATCCCATTCCTCGAGCAGATGGAGGGCCAGCCGGGCGACGGCGGGGCCGTGCGCACGCAGCGCGACGAGGACCGGGTCGCGGATCGCTCGCCAAACGATGGTCGTGCGATCGCACTGCAGCTGCATCGCCCCGGCGACGTTCCAGTCGCGTCGCGACGAGAGCACCTCGACGATACGCGCATACCGATGGCCGTCGAGCCAGTCGGCACCGAGAAAGCCCGGCGTCTCGACGTCGCTAGCCGGGGGCGCTTGGTTCGCGCTGGCGACGAAGCCCTCGGCTGGATCGACACGTCGCGGGAGCTCGTCGAACGGGCGCGGCGCGTCCTCCCAAGTTGCCGAGGCCTGCCAGCCGGCCATCGGCAAAAGTCCACTCGGTCTCTTGCGCGCGGGCACGTCGCCGATCAGCTGCCAGGCGATGTGGCCGCCAACGTCGGCGAAGATCCGATTTTCCGACACGCAGGGGTAGGACGCGTAGATGCGCCGCGCTTCCTCGGCGCTCTTCGTGCGAAACACCCCGTAGCCCCCGAGCTGCCGCTTCGCCATCCAGGTGCCCCGCATCGACAGGGCGTGTTCGCCGGGACCGAGCACCGGGCTCACGATGGGCCCGCGGCGCGTCACGAGCACGCGCTCGACCACGGCGGCTCCCCGCTTGACGCGGATCGTTTCATCGTACGCCTCGCAGGGCACATAACGTCCGTCCTCGAGAACGCTGCTGCCGTCGGGTCCGATACGCTCGAAGAAAAGATCGGTGTTGTCGGCGTGCCCGGCGGTGATGCTCCACGCGACGTGCTCGTTGTGGCCGAATGTGGCGATCGGTTGCGAGGGCATACAGGCGCCGGTCATCGCCCAGCTCGGCGTGCGAACATGCATCAAATACCAGTGCGATGGCAGGGCAGGTGATAGATGCGGATCGCTCGCCAGAAGCGCGCGTCCGGTCGACGTACGCGAGGGCGCGAGAGCCCAGCTGTTCGACGCCCCGGCGAGACCGGCCACGCTCTGTGCGGCGGCCGCATCGGACGCGAATGCATCGGCGGCCCGCAGCAGGCCGACGTCGGTCTCGATGCGACCATCGAGGAGCGCGGCGTCCCCCCACTCGAGGGCGGCGAGCGCCTCGGGTCCGCCGTCGCGCAGGATGTGCAGCCGCGCGAGCTCCGCGTCCCAGTTCGAGCAGAGCGCGAAGGCGAAGAACTGCAGCACCCCGATCACGTCGGCAGGCTCGAATGTCGACGGCTTGGCACCGAGCAGGACCAGCTCATGCGGCTTGCGCGAGAGCCCCCGGCGTGCGCCGTCGTTCACTCCGCGAGCGAACGCTTCGAGTTGCGAACGGGTCGATGCGTCGGCCACGGCGAGCTGCTCGCGTCCGATCCGTGCGAATCCCACACGCCGCGCGAGCCGATCGACTGGCAGCATTTCCGCTCCGACGACCTCGGCGAGCGTTCCGTGTACGAGACGCAGGAGCAGCTCGATATGAAATGCGCGGTCCTGCCCCTGGCAAAATCCCATGCCGTAAAAAGCGTCGGCGTCGGTCTCTGCCTCGACGTACGCCACTCCGTGCTCGTCGCGCCGAATGACGACATCCCGCCCGAGTCCCGCGACCTCGAGGCTGCCGTCGACCGTGGGAAGCCGCGCCCCCAGCACGAGTCGAAGAAGCGCACGCAGCATCCGTCCACGAGCCTATCACGCACGGGAGGTGCGGCGACCAACGCTGTTTCAGCGTGCCGCGACCTCCCTACCGAGCCAGCACCGGGTGGTCGGCCGCCGTGTACATTGTTGCACCCTAGACTATTTGATCTCGGGGGGCAGTGATCCGCAGTTGACGAAGTCGAGATTGGTCTCGATGCGGAAGTTCGACTCGTCGGTGCGGCGCTCGGCGTGGAAAAGGTCGAGCGAATAGACATTGCCCTTGATGATCCCGAGGGTGGTGGCACTGTCGTCGAGGTCGACCGTCTGGGTGAGTTCGTGGTGGAGGCCCCCCAGATCGATGGCCAGCTTCTTTGTTGATGAAGACCCAATGGCGAGGTGCAGGTGGAACGAACGAGACCTCATCAAATCCTCCAGGCCAAGCGCGGGCTAGGGTGGCCGCTTTCTCGGGCCATCTCTGCGGTAAGTATACTTACCTCGGCGGTCACCCGAAAACAGACACGATAACTAGCTCGTCGAATTTTCCGACTCGTGTCGTAAGGATTTCGGCGCGCACAAATCAATCCACCCCAGGGGCAAACACAACCCGAGCCGCCAACTCTCTTTCCCGCTAATGACTAGGTTGGGCACGCCTGAAAGACGATCGTGCCTGATTCGGGTTGGGCGAAGAAAGTCATCACCGTGATATCGGGGTGATGCAGTCGGATCCAGCCCGCGGCCCTTTGCAGATCCAGGATCTGCCGCGCCAGCATCGGCTCTGGCGCGAGCGAAGGGAAACGCGCGCGGTAGTAGCCGCAGCCTTCGTGAGCGACGAGAACGACGTTCGTCAACCGATGCCCTGAAATCAAGAACGAGGCCGACCGGCGTACGGTCTCCGCTTCGGAGTGCGCCGCCGACCACAGGTGAAGGAGGGCGGCGCCGCCGGGAATCGTGAGGGTGTCAATTCGTGGGTGCCCCAACTCGGTGAGCAGCTCTTCCACGGCCTGGGTGAAGCGGCCATCCGAGCAATAGACGGCAAGGGCTCGAGGGTGACTCTCCTCGTAAAGGGTATGGGAATGAAAGATCGTTCGTGCCGCGAGTTCGGAGGCTGACTCCTCCGCGATGACGTCGGCAGGGTCGATATCGATCACGCCGATGTCAGGAACGTCGCTCAAGGTGGCGCACAGGATAAGACGGCGGCGTCGACCCGTCCACTCACGCCGCGCGACATCGATGGCCGAAAACCAGGATGGCTCCAGCCGGCGGTCACAGTGCGATGATCGTAAAATGCCGGCGTGTGCACGGCCGGCAGCAACGGCAATGCGGCTGGCTGAAAGACAGGTTTGGTCTCTCGTGGCAGATCGTTCCCTCCCTGCTGACCTAGATGTTGCAGGACAAGGACGCCCAAAAATCGGACCGTGTGATGCAAGCCCTCCTGCAAATGGTCAAGCTCGACATTGCGCGTTTGAAGCAAGCCTACGAACAGGGATAGGCCCGCCGCAGGATTTTTCCGGCCGCGCATGCGAATTCCTGGTGCTCCCATCCGCGCTGGGGACACTTGATGGTTGCAGGAGCCCCGTCGCACGGCGACGAGGAGGCACCCCGGCCTACGTGTGTCACCTGCAGGGAAGCTCGAGAACTCATCATGCGCGGACCTACTTCTTGGCTCTTTGGTTGCGGGGTGGTCATCGTCATTGGCTGCGGCGACTCCACAGGTCCGGCGGTCACCGGCTCCGGCGGATCCCTGCCCATGGCTGGGTCGGGCGGACGTTCCGTCGCCGGCGCGGCGGGGAGCGGCACGGGGGGTTCGTTCGGAAGCGGCGGCAGCGGCTCACAAGGCTCCGGCGGATCCGCTGGAGCGGAGGATGCGGGCGAGGGCGACGTGTCCGTCGTCGACGCTTCGGATCCCGTCGTCGGTGCCGACGGAGGTCCGTTCCGCCTTCCCGACGGAGGCGTCCCCACCCTGCTGCCCGGTATGGTGTCGATCTTCGATGGCAAGACGCTGAACGGATGGGACGGCAACCCGAAGATCTGGTCCGTGAAGGACGGCGTCATCGACGGCCTCACGCAGAACGGCGGCCAGCTCATCGTGACCAACGAGGACTACGATAATTTCCGCATCACGGGGAGGGCGCGGCTGCCGCAATCGGACAACCATCTCGGCGTCTGCTTCTGGGGTGGACGCGGCGGTTGGGGCTACAATCAGTGCATCGACTTCGTGCCGCCGAGCGGCAGTATCTGGGACTACGGCGGCCTCAACGGCATTAGCACCTATACGTAAGATTGGATGGGGGTGCCGGTCTTGAAGACGGACTGGCATCAATTCGAGATCCTCGCGAACCTCATGACCGGCACGGTCCGCATGGGCGTCGATGGCCACGAATTTCCCGTGTACAAGGACACGAAGCTCGCCGGGCGCAGGAAAGGTCCGATTGGGCTTCAGATCCACGCCGGCTTCTCGGAGGTTCAGTACACCGACCTCGCCGTCGAGGTGAACCCCAAAGAGGATCGACTGCTGACCACGTCGGGGCCACCTACAGCGCCCAAATGACCACCTGACGGACCCTATTCTTAAAACGAAGGTGCTGTCGGATGCTTCGAGCTATTGCATTCCTTCCCACATGAGGAGGAACGCGCCGATGCCGTGCGGATCGTTGTCGGACACGCCGTGGTGGTAGTAAGTGCCCACCAAGTCGGTCGACGCGTTGAGGCCCTCGCAGATCGTTTTGATCGTCGTGCGGTTGTTGGCGTCTTTCGTCAGCTTGAGGTCGATGATGCCCCGCAGGCCCTTCTTCGCAACGGCAGCGTACGTCGCGTCGACGAGCTGGTGCTTGTACGCCCACCAGATGCCGTAGCTGTACATGGACGAGCAGGACGTCTCGAGCCAGTTTTCTGCGTCGGTGCCCCGGTCGACGACCTGGAACCACAGACCGGTCTTCGCGTCCTGATACTTGGCGAGCGCGATGACCAGATCGCGGAGCGTTTTTTCGACGTCGGCTCGGCCGGGCGCGTCGGCGGGCAATGCTTCCAAGCTCATCACCGAAGCCATGACGAACCATCCCATGGCTCGACCCCAGCTGATCTTGTTGGTGTTGCTGGGCGGTATCGCGAATCCCCCACCGGTGCCGTCGTACGCGTGCCAGAGCAGACCGGTGTCCGGGTTGCGCAGATGCTTGGCCGTGTTGACGAGGTTGGTGACCATCATCGGATACGTCGACGTATCGTGGAACACCGTTCCGTAGCGAGATAGGAACGATAGAGACATGAACACCCCGTCTCCCCAGAGCTGCTGGGTCTTGCTCGGCGAGTGCCAGAACACGCCGTCGGTCTTGGGGTAGTTGTCGAAGTGCCTGCGCGTGCGGTCGGCGCCGGTCTTGAAGGCGCCGTCCTGCATCGCCTCGTAGGCATTGTTGAGCGTGGTCATGTGCATGACGCTATCGAGGCTGCCCACGCTGTCGCCGGCATAGCCGCGCGCCGCACCGACGACGGTATTGAGATACTTCGGATCCTTGAGGCGCTTGTAGAGCAGGTAGATGCCGTGCAGCGCCAAGCCGTCGACGTAGCCTGCGCCGAATCCTCGGGCGGCGATCCTGGTGTCAGCTACGGCCTTGCCCCAGTCGAACGGCTCTTGCGATGCTGGACCGGGCTCCGGGATCACTCCACCGTCGGTGGGCGGCGCGCCTGCCGAGCCGCTGTCGGGGTTCTCGCCGCCCCCGGAACCGGCGCTTCCGCTGCTGCCACCCGTTTCTATTCCTGCTGTTCCACCGCTTCCGCCCGTCTCCGATGTTCCGCCGCCCCCCGTTGCCGTGGCACTGGTGCCTCCGGCGCCCCCCTGGGTTCCGGTTTGCGTGCCGGCCCCGCTCGCGGGGCTCGTGTCATCACCGCTGCAACTTGCCGTGAGAACCACGCACAGACCGAGAAGTGTGAAGACTCTCATCCCGAAACCTCCGCTACCGAGCTCCGTGCTCTATGACGTCAACAAGTGCCTCGGGCTCCGGGGAAGAGCCCACAAAACGTGCCCCGGCAACGGCAGCGAAGCGGAAGTAGTGCTAGGCAAATCGAAGATTGCCGAGGCAAACTGCACATATGGCATTCCTTCGCCAGGCTTGGTTCGGCGGTGCTTACGGCCTGGGCATGTAGCGAAGCGCGTGCATCTTCATCCTCGTCTCGTCGCTATTTCTCGTGGTCGCCTGCGGTAACGGGGTGATGTCGGACGGGCCGACTCGGCCTTCGAGCACGGGAAGCTCGGGAGGCGCGCCAAGCGGCGCGACCACTGGCACCGAGGCTGGAGGTATCGGCGGCGCAGATGGCGTCGGCTCTACGACGGGCGTCGGTGGCACGGGCGTGGGCGACCGCGTTCATCCCTTCGAAGCCGGTGTGCTCGATCTCATCCACTCATGACTTCGACCGTCGCTCTTCGTTGCGGCGCTGGAGTGCCGTTTCGAGCGTGGCGCCCACCCAACGGTTCGCGAGTCGCACCATCGCATAACTCGTCCGAAGCAGGGTGAAGTGGATCCGGCGTACGGCCTTGGCCGGCGCGGCAATCGGCGGGATCTGCTCGAGCAAAGCGTAGGGGCGCATCGTGAATTCTTCCTGAATTTCCTGCACGGCCGAGGCTCCTTTGTCGATCGACTCTTCGACGAGGGCGCGATAGCCGAGGAGCCGGTCGCGCGGCGCGGGCGGCGTGCCATCGGGCGAGGACCGTGGGTCGTCGGTGGGGCACGACGCTTGCTCGCACGCGTCGCCGCACCACACTTTCAGGCGAGCGTACACCGCAGGATGGCGCGCCAAATGGATGTGAGCCACGCCGGGAAACACGGCGACCTGATCAGTAGGAAGATCGATGCGAAGACCGGGATGGGTGGCGCTGCCGATGCGGACCAGCGCGTCGCCGAACAACTGACCCAAGAGGTGGGTCTCGTCGCCGATCAACGTACCGGCAACCCAATAATGTCGAAGCCCCGGTCTCAACGGTACTTGCAGAGGGCGAGCGGCGTCGAACGCATCGAGATCTCGCTCCTTCCAATCCTCGTCGCGCAGACTGCCGTGGCGCAGGTCTTTGACTCCGCTGCTTCTCAGCTTCGCGAGTGATGCGGTCAACTTGACGACCGGATTGGGAATCGCCGTGAGTGCGACGGAGACGAGGTGACCGGCCTTCTCGAGGGGTGAGCCTAGATGAGGCGTGCCGAGATAGATCGCGCGGCGCGCAAGCTCGATCCAGCGAAGCCCGAGCTCATCGGCGTAATGGCACGCGCTCCGAATCACGAGCCCACCCATGCTGTGGCCGACCAAGGTGAGCTCGAAGGGTGCGACCGGATGCGCTCGAATCAGTTGCTCGAGCAAGAGCGCAAGGTCGCGCCCATTCTCGGAAACGTGTCGCCCGGTGTTGTAGCGAACGTAGTACGCCGTAAAACCAAGGTCCCGCTCCAGCTGGGAGCCGTAGGAGACCGATGGATCGTCGAGGTACGACCAGCATGCCTCGGTGCATGCCATCCCATGAACGAAAACCACGATTTTCGGTGTCGCGGCCGGGCGGGCGGCGCCGAGCGCCTCGCGGCTCAATGGGAGGGGACGTCCGCGATCGTGAAGGGCCATCGGAATGGCCAAGGTGTTCCCGCGTCGCTCGAGGTAGTCCCCGATCACCGCATTGAGCGCCGCCTCGGTCGCATCGCCCCAATCGGAGCTCGGCTTGTCGATCTTCGGCATGCAGCCACAACATAGCATGCAGCGCTTGCACGACACGCCCGGCCCCCCGATAGGTCATGCATCGGCCGGTGATTGCGCGCGATAGGGGGCGGTGAGCAGAACGAGCGTGCCGAGCAATGCGGCCATCATCGTGCCCACCAGGACTGCTATTTTGGCAACGGCTGAGTCGACACCCGGCAAAAATGCACGATCCGCCATCAACAGTGCGACGGTGTCGGCCACGCCACACAGGCACGCGGCCCCGATGAACTGGTGCGGCGTGACGTCCTCGGGTGCCAACGCGAAGCGTAGCTTGATGGCGACCCACGATGTCAGCAATACGCCGAGCGGCTTGCCGATGACGAGTCCCACGATGATGCCGGTCAGAATTCGGTAAGCGCCTGGCTGGGAGAGATCGACGGCGAGACGGACGCCGGTTGCCGAGAAGGCGAAGAGCGGCAGCACGACGTAAGCACTCCAGGGTGCCAACGCCAGCTCGATGCGATCCGCCGTCGACAGCAGTCGCTCGCTGGCGGCCGAAAGATTGCGGCTCGCCCAATCCCAGATGGGCTCCTGCCTCAGGCGAGCCCGTTCGTTTCCCACCTGCTTCGCTTCGGTCTCGGCATGCTCCAAGGCCGCGAGCGCCGTCGCAGCTTGAGCGAGCAAGGGCCCCGCCGCCGGGGCGGGCTGGGTCGGCAAGAAAAAGGACAATAGAACACCCGCCAGCGCCGCGTGGACACCCGCCCCATGCAGAGCGAGCCACAACAAGCCGGTGACTAGCGCATAGGGCCAGATCGCGTACACGCGCCATCGGTTGAGGGTGAAGAGAAGCGCGGCGGCGGCGGCGCTCACCAGAAGCCAAACCAAATCGAAAGTGCGCGGATAGAAGATCGCGAGCGTCAAGACGGAAAGAATGTCATCCACGACCGCGAGCGCCGCGACGAACACACGAAGCCCGGCAGGAACCCGCTGGCCCAACAACGCCAGGATGCCCAGCGAAAAAGCGATGTCCGTCGCGGTTGGGATCGACCAGCCCTGCGCGGTGGGCCCGCGATTCACCGCCAGATAAATGGCAGCAGGGGCCAGGACGCCTCCGATGGCCGCAATCACGGGCAGCGCCGCCGCGCGACGATTCGCCAGCGCGCCGGCCGTCGCCTCGCGGCGAATCTCCAGACCGACCAACAGGAAAAACATCGCCAGAAGGCCTTCGGAGCACCACTCGCCCACCGTCAACGACAGCTTGCCGAAAAGGGCTATGCTGAACGAGGCCTGGATGAACGCTTCGTAGTACGGGCGGAGCGGAGTATTTGCGCACAGGAGCGCGACCGCTGCGGCGAGTATCAACATGAGACCACCGGAAGCCGGGAGGCTCGCGAAGACACGTGCCGAGCGCTGCACGCGCGCCGCAACGGGGCGCTCCAAAGCCTCCAGCATGGAATAAAAATCCCAAGCGCCGTCATAACGAAACCCGTCCACGAAAAGCGTCGGCGTGCCGGTTACACCGTTGCGCCGGCCTTCGGCGAGATCCTCCTCCACGCGTTTGCGCGTCGCATCGCTTCCGAGATCCGCTTCGAAACGTCCCATATCGAGACCCAATGAACGCGCGAATTCGAGCACGGCGTTTTGATCGACCGGCAGCTCGCGCCCGTAGATCCAGTCATGGATCTCCCAGAAGCGCCCTTGTTGGGCGGCAGCTTCGGCGGCGCGGGCGATGATCTCTGCACCGGGATGTGCCCGCTCGTTCGGAAAGTGGCGAAACACATAGAGGAGGCGCTCGCCGAGCGCTTCACGCAGCCGGGACATGACGTCGCGAAGGCGCCGGCAATAAGGACAAAGAAAGTCGGCGTAGGCGAGCACGGTCACGACGCCGGGCTCGCCCCCGCCGCGCACGTGATCTCGACCGCCATCGACCGGCCGCAGTAGTCGAAACGTGGCGGCTGCTCCAGAAGAACTGTCGTTCGCCATCGCGCCCTTCGCGGTGTGAGAGGAAGGTTCTTCCGGGAGACTACGCCATCCGCCGGCGCCGCCGAGCGTGCCAGACCAGCAAGGCCATCGCCATGGTCCATCCGACAGCACGCGCCGTATGTCCGCGTGGCGCGGAGAGGTGACACCCGCAACCCTCGGACGCGTCGTTTGCGCCAGGCGAGCTTGCGCCGTCGGTTTGCGCAGCGTCGCCTGCTGCAGGCTCCACGTCGGCTTGCGGTGCGTCGAGGTGAGGTGCCCCGTCGCTCATCGCCGCGTCCATCGCGGGCGCAGCATCGGTTGCCGTGCAGTCAGGGTCCTCTGCGAGTGGGACCGTCCCGCACGACGGTACGCAGGCCCCATCGCGAACGCACACTTGGCCGCCAATGAAGTCGAGCTCCGCCGATACCCGGGCGTCGATACCCAGCGCCGAGCATTTTGCGTCGTAGAAAGCGTGAAGGCCGACGAGGATGTCGTCCGGTCCGTCGGTGATGATCGTGGGCCCACCGATGTCGCCCTCGCAGATGCCACCGCCCGAGGTCTGCTCGAAGCACAGGTATTCGGTGTTCGAACGCCCGGCAAGCTCGGTGCAGTCGCCGACCGGTTTGACGATCTGTTTCTGGGTGCCGGATGAATTAGGATCCGGATCGCCGCCGATCAGGCGACTGACGCCAAAACCCCAGAGCCTCACCTCGGCGTTGCGCAGCCCTCCCGTGGTGTCGGTGTAGATGACCGGAAAAAGACGGGCAGCCGCCGGCGTGCTCAGAAGGACCACCCCGACGTCGTGCGCCAAGGTGGCCCTGTCGTATTGGGGATGGACGATCGTGGACTGCGCGTCGACGAATTGCCCGCTCGCTGCGGTCTGCACGTCCTTCGCATCGATCAGCACGCGCGTGTCGTGGGTAACCGCCCGCTGGTCCACGACGCCGAGCTTCACCGGGTCGAGACACGAGGCGGCGGTGAGAACGATCGCCGGCGCAACCAGGACACCGGAGCACAGGCCTTTCGAGCCGACGACGACGGCCACGCTCGTCGATGCGATCGCCGCGTCGGAGGGGCTGCCCAGGACGATGCGTTGATGAGCTACGCCGAGGGGCGGGTCACCGGGTCCGGTGCAGGACACCACGAGAAGAGCGAAACACACCCGGCCGAGCAAGGGCGGTAGACGGCACATCTTGGTCGCACCGTCAGGTGAGCTCGCCAGCATGGTGGACCTTGCTCTAGCACGCCTTCCTCATCTTGCGTGCAAGTCCGGGCGGCGATGGAGGAGCTCCGCTTGGAGAGCTGGAGATGGTAATGAACGTAGATGGCGCAGCGTCGTTTCGGGGCACATGGGCCGAAGCCGCCGGGTGTCCACAAACGCCGCTCGGGAGCGAGCATCGCGCCGGTGCCGGCCTATCATCCCCAGCTCGCGCTGCTGGTGAAGGAGGCTCCCACCGGCGACGGCTGGCTCCACGAAGCCAAATACGACGGCTATCGCATCGGCGCGCGGGTCGTCGGCGACTCGGTGGAGCTCCTCTCACGGCGCGATCAAGATTGGACGGCGGCGTTTCCGAAAGTCGCGATCGCCGTTCGCAAACTCGGCTTCGAGTCTGCGCTCATCGACGGCGAGGTCGCGGTGCTCGAGCCGAGCGGCAAGACCAGCTTCCAACTGTTGCAGAACGCCTTCGAGAGCGGCGTAGCTTCCAACGCCATCTACTTCGTCTTCGACTTGCTTTGGTTGAACGGCGAAGATTTTTCGAAGCTGCCGCTCGAGGAACGCAAGGCGCGTCTCGCAGAAATCATCGGAACCGGTCAGAGCGGCCTGATTCGCTATGCCTCGCACGTGATCGGCGACGGTAAGGCAGTGCATCGGCGTGCCTGCTCGATGGGACTGGAGGGGATCGTCTCCAAGCGACGCGACGGGATCTACCGATGGGCCAAACGCGATCCGAGCTGGCAGAAAGTGAAATGCGTTCTGCGTCAAGAGTTCGTCATCGGCGGTTTTACGGACCCAGAGGGATCGCGCGAGGGCATCGGCGCCCTGCTCGTCGGGTACTACGACGAGAGGCGAGAGCTCGTGTATTCGGGCAAGGTCGGCACCGGGTTCACGCGCTCGCTGGCGCTCGAGCTGCGCGCCCGTCTGAACAAGCTGCAGCAGATGGACTGTCCCTTCATCAATCGTCCGCCCGAGTGGGTTCGGTGGGGCACGCACTGGGTCCGTCCGGAGCTCGTCGGAGAAGTACAATTCACCGAATGGACAAATGACGGCACGCTCCGACATCCCTCCTTCCAGGGGCTTCGGGCCGACAAGAAGGCGAGCGAAGTCCGCCAGGAACGCCCCCGCTCGAACTAGAGCATCGGACGCTCGAATGTCCTACGGAACCTGGAACATCCTGACGGTAACGGTATCGGTCATCGAATTGTCACCGTAGCCGCTGTCGTAATAAAGAAAGGAGATGGGCTTACCGGTGCCGCCATAGAGCATGTAATAGACGTGATCATTGCGGTAAGGACCCCACCAGTTCTTGCGATGCGTATACGTGGCGCCGCTCGTGCAGGGTGCCGGACCGGCGACTTCGTCGACGCCAATTCCGAAGTCTGCGCCACACTCGCCGTCGTTGAAGCGGGTGCCGTCGGCCGGCCAGTCCATGTATTCGGCGTCGCCCATGTGCTGCCGATCGGGCGTGATGGTGCCTCGCGAAACTTGCGCGACCGCTGATGCCTGAAGCAAGTAGATTGCGGTCGCGTCGGTCGCGACATGAGCGGCGACGACCGTTTTGGTGAGAGAGACCTGAACGGTTTCGAGCACGGCACGACCGATCTTCGGCGGTGCGGGCGGCGGAGGTAGCGGCGCGGGCATCGACTCGTAAACGGGGGGCGGCATAGGTCCCAATTCGAAGAGCGAAACCGCAATCGCACCTGCGCCCATCGCGCCGGACGTCACCAGCTCGAGCGTCAGAGGCTTCCCCGCACCGGTGACACACATGTAATAGGTGTGATCGGAGCGTACGCTTCCGTACCACTTCATACGGCCTGGACCCGGTGGCACGATCGTCGTGTGGTTCATGGGATGCAGTTCCAAGAGACCCACGTCGATCCCCACGTCGACCCCGCTCACCGTATCGGCCCCAGCCGCTTGGTCTGGCGCAATGTCGAATTCCGCGTCCTGCCGGTGCGTTCCCACGGCAACGGTCCCCGCGGCCTTGAGTAGGTAGAGTGCGCCGGCAACGAGCGTCGTCTTGAATGCCCGGGCATTGCCTGCTTGCGATAGGCTGATCGATTCGATCGACATGTCCGCCCCGCCCTCGGGGGAGCCAACATCGGATGACGGATTCGTTCCTCGTTCGGGCGTGGCGTCGCCCCCGCTTCCGACCGACAGGTCGGCCGAGGCGTCTGACGGGCGGTCGCCGTCGGTCTCCCAACGCGGCGAATCAACTGCGCCGGCTTCTTTCGGGGTCGCGGAATCATGCTCCGGCTCGAGCGAGCTTCCGCAAGCCGAACCGAGCGCGAGCTCGATGCACATGACGATAGCGAGCTGGCCCATTCGAGCGATCGACATGTTCCTCTGCCCTGCCAACCAAAGTTGCCCGGCAGCATCAACGGCGGACCACAATTCGGTTGCGGCGGCGGCGCAGCTGATGCGCGAACCTTTGGTTGTGAGACCGATGCGAACAATCGTTAGCTTGAAACCTCCATCACCGGCAGCGGGGAAGGGAATAGAGGCCGTCTGCGTTGAAATCGAAGTTTTGCGTGTTCGTCAGGCGAAACCTTACCGACGTTGCATCGACGTAAAGGATATCGATCGTGCCCTGGTAGAAGCTACCGCCACCCCCAGAGCAGTCGCCGCCCCCTCGATCAGGGCCGGTGACGCTGAAGTAGGCATTGAGGCCGCCGCACGCGAGTGAGATGACACCCGGCTTGAAAAGCGCCGGAGGAACGGCGATGGAGACTTGCCAGTAGCCGCAGGCACCGGACACGTGCGGATGCGTGCAAGAGGATGGCTCGGTTCCAAGGGTAATGAACTGCGTATCGGGATCGATCGTGGTGCCGCCGGTCGTCGTGGTGGTGCCACTCGTACCGGTCGTGCCCGTTTGAATGACGAATGGCGGAAAGTCGCCGTAACGCAGCACGAACCCGTTCGTGCGGTCAGCCAAGCCCGCGTCAATCGAACCAGCTCCGCCCGTGCCTCCGGCACCGCCGCTGCCCGCGATACCCGAGCCGCAGGTCCCGCTTGTCATGTTGCTGCCGGTCGTCACGCTGCTCGTACCGGTAGTCCCAGGACCGGAGCCGCCTACGCCGCTAGTTCCTGTGGTCGTGATGACGGTCGAGCTGCTGCTCGGCGACGTGCTGCTCGACGACGTGTCGCCGGTCGTGTTCGTGCCAGTGCCCGTGCCCGACGTGCTGGTTTCCGCGTTTCTCGTCCCCCCAGCGCCACCGCCCGATGTTCCGAATGGATTCTGTTCGACGGCACCGCCACAAGCAGCGAGCGCGAGCGCTACGGAGATCGACAGTTGCCCAAGGGGAAATCGCATTGTTGGTGCCTCCGCGCGCAGCGACTCGAAGCAACCGCTGTGCCAACTCGAAAGCAGGCGAAGACCCGCTGGGGCCGCCTCCACGAAGGGGCGAGGTGTGCCAGCTGTGCCATGGCGACTCGCAAGGTGGGCGTCGTGTCATCGATGCCGAGTGTCAAACTGCTTTGGGCTCGCGACCAGAGACTCCGGTCGATGATTGCCCGAGCCGATCGGGTGGTGTCATGGGGCCGGGCGTGTAAGTGTCGTGTCGGACCCGTTGGCGAGTAGAACATGCCGATTTACGCGCAACGAACATGATCGGCTGCCGTCCTGGATGACCCGGTTAGCCCGAAACTTGTCCCGATCGCCTGGAATATTCCGGCGCGCACGAAGCGAGACCTTCACGCTTCAGAAAAGTGAGCGGCGCCGGGGTCCAACGGTAACTCTAATATCGGAATGACTCGTGCCGTTGGGATTTCGCTTCTCATCCTGGAGGTGTTCTCGACGAGTGCATGCGAGGTGCCCGCAAAGGACGACCGAGCCCGCGGGGTTTCGGAACAGGTCGAGCGCTCGCGCATCGTCGAAGATCGCCACCTTTTGCTCATCGTCGAACGGGGGCCCTCCGGCTTTCGGGTTTTGGAGGCACACGTCGTTGCGACGCATCTTCCCATGACCAGAGCTCCACGCCAGCTCCGCTGGCGCGTCAGTGTCGAGGATGTTGCGGGAGGTAGCCTCTTTTCGGACTGGATTCCGGAGAGCGGTATCCGGCGCGGCACGTTCGCTACCGCGGACGGCGGTACGGAATCCGTCGAGGTCCGGCGAGAAAGGTTCTCGTTTGCGGTGCGCGTTCCTCTCCTACGGAACGCGGCTCGCATTCGGTTCTGGGACACGAGCCCCGATCGACCGAACGATGAACAGCCGCTCGGGGCGAACGCGCCGGAAGACACCGAGCTCGGCGCGGTTGCCTACCCAACGGATGCGCGATGAAGGCCCTCCCCACCGCCCTTGCCCTCGCGCTCTATCTGCTACCAACCGTGGCTCTCGCCTTTCCGGTCACCGTGTTGCAAGAGACAGGACCCATCACCCGCCGCTACAACATCGCCGTCCTCGGCGACGGCTATCGCGCCGACGACCAGGCAAAGCTCACGATCGACGCGAGGACGCTCATCCGCGACATCTTCGAGCAATCGCCGTACGCGAGCTACCGAGGGCTCTTCAACATCAAGGTCGTTCAAGCGGTGTCGGTCGATCAGGGAGCGAAAAATGGAACCGCGGGGGGGTCGCCGAATACGATATTCGACGCGAACTTCGCATGCGAAGGAGTCAGTCGGCTGCTCTGCGTCGACGAACGAGCGGTGCTCGCGGCGGCGGCTCGCGACGTCCCGGAGTTCAACCTCGCGATCGTCATCGTGAACGACACGAAGTACGGCGGCTCCGGGGGCGACGTTCCATGCGTTTCCACCAACCGCCTAGCCGCCGACATCTTGCGACACGAGCTCGGGCACAACCTCGCTGATCTCGCCGACGAGTACGAGACGCCTTATTCGGGATACCCGGCGTGCTCTCGGACGAACGACTGTCGCGAGCCGAACGTGACGCTCCGCAATACGCGGGCAAACGTCAAGTGGCTCGACTGGATCCCGCCGGCGACGCAAGTCCCCACGCCCGAAGGCGCGGGAGTCGCCGGTGTCGGCTTGTTCGAAGGGGCGCGCTATCTGTCCTCGGGCGTCTATCGACCCGTCGAACGCGCCTGCAAAATGCGGACGATTGGCCAACCCTTCTGCCCCGTGTGTGCCGAGGGGCTCGTTCGCGCTTTCTGGAACCTGCCGAACGTCGGGCTCATCGACGCAGCCACGCCGGCCGGCGAGGCGCGGACCGACACCTGCTCCCCGGTCACGTTCTCGGTGACGACCCCCACCGTCGATCCTTCGACGCTCACCTTCTCCTGGTCAGTCGATGGTCAGCCTCACGCAGGCGGCCCGAAGGCCGCGCCGAGTAACACAGAGACGGCAGCGACCGCGTCGCTCGTCGTCGAGCCTCGTCTTCTCTCCGCAGCGCAGCACGTCGTCGCGGTGACCGTGAAGGACGCGACCGCACTCGTTCGCAGCGATCCGCAGCGGGTTCTGCAAGAGGAGCATACGTGGGGCTTCACCGCGGCCGGATGCTTCGACGCAGCAAGCGTCGACGCACCGGGCGGAGGGGTCGTGGGGGAAGATGGAACCGCCGGGAACTTCGGTCAGGATGGCAGCACGAGAGGGGACGCGTCGGCTGCGATCGACAGCGCCGTCACGCCCCCGCCGGACGCGGCAGGCACCGCTGAAACGGGCGGCGCAGGGGCGAGCGAATCCATCCAGGGGTGTGCTTGTCGGATCATCGGTCCTCGCCCGCACGACCGGAAGCGGGACGTCGTGTTTTGGTCGTTGATCATCGCGTCAGCCGCCGTGTCGGCATGGCGACGTCGCAGGGTCGCTCCGAGCCAAGCGCGGTCGTGAACGGGGGTCATTTCCTTGCGTCCCTCGCAGTTCGAGGTATGCTCGTGCGCTTCCCCGGCCCCGCCGTCGTCCTTGCGGGGCCCCTAACCGACCGTGCGCGGCAACGGAGGTTCCGGAGCAACGTCAATGTCGAACCCGAGCGTCAATAAGCGACAAAAAGAAAAGAGTCGCCAAGACAAGCAGCGTGAAAAGGACGCAAAGCGCAAGCAGCGCCGCGACGAGCGCGCCAACCGCGCGCCGGGAGAATCGAGCCTGGATAGGGCGATCGCCGAGATTGTGCCCGGTCCCCAGCCGCCCGCGGACGATTCGTAACGGAGGCCGACGTGGCGCCGCAGGGCTCGTTTTTCCGAGACCCCACGGCGCCGGCGCGACGGGCCCCTAGCCGACTACGCGAACGTTCGAAGCCTGCAGGCCCTTCGGGCCTCGGTTGACTTCGAACTCGACGACTTGTCCTTCAGCGAGCGAGCGAAAGCCGTTCGCCTGGATCGCGCTCTGATGGCAGAACACGTCGTCTCCGCCCTCTTGTTTGATGAATCCAAAGCCCTTTGCGTCGTTGAACCACTTCACTGTTCCAGTTGCCATGATGTTCTTTTCTCTTTCTTTCGCGACTTCGATCGCTTGCCTACTGTAAATTTGCTTCTCTTCAAGTCTCATCTGCGGTTGGCGCCCTGCGGCGGGTCGTCGAGGTTCCGTCCAGCTTCTCGATGCCCGGGAAGCTGCGGTCGCTCGGACCGCATCGCAAAACCAAAGCCCGGCCCAGACCGTTCGGCCACCCGAGTCATGGGGTCGATCGGCTCCATCCTCGCCGAGAAGAAGAGGGTCTGACGCGCAGGAATGGTCAAGGGAGTTTTCGATTTCGACGCGCGACGGGCTTGCGCGGTGCTCGCATTCGGCTGTGTGGTTCGGGTCTTCGTGAACTAGTGCTTCGAGCGGTAACGGTGCATCCTGAGCTGGCTGGCACCGCACGTAACGCCCTCAGCAACGTGCAATTGATGGGCTCGTGTCCTTCGCCAAATAGGCCGAAGGAGGGCAACAGGGCGCCAAGCCTACGACGCTTTTGACAGCGGCGCCAGGAAAACCTCGCTGTGACCGGCGGCAACCTTGACAGTTGAAACTGTAACAGTTATAGATGGCGCAGTAGAGAGTGCCTCAACCATACAGGAGCACCCATGACGACCGCTACCCTAAACGCCGCCACCTTGGACGGCGGCGCTATTGACCCTCGCGCGCTTCCGCGCGGCGATCGTCTGCGCCTCTTCGGCGACGAGCTCGACGCGCTCAAACGGCGCACGCTGGCAGAGGTAGGCGCCGAAGACGTCCGTTACGTGTCGCGCGTCGATCGCTTCTCGCGTACGATGGAGATCGCCGGCCGGATCCTCATTCACGTGAGTCCCGAGCCGGTCACGTTTCTGCTCGGCGTGGGGGCGCTGTGGCTGCACAAGCAACTGCAAGCGACCGAGATCGGCCACGCTGCCTTGCACGGTTGTTACGACAAGCTGATCGGCGCCGAGAAGTTCGCGTCGAAGACATTCGCCTGGGACACGCCGATCGACGAAGCTTCCTGGCGCTACGGGCACAACATCCGTCACCACGGAAGCACCAACATCGCCGGCAAGGATGCCGACATTCACTTCGGCAACGTGCGCCTCACCGTCGAAACGCCCCACGCGCCGCGCAACCGTCACCAGCTTCTCACTTCGATCTTCGTTCTCTTTCCGAACTTCACCTTCGTAATGGCTTCGCATTTCGCCGGTCTGAACGATGTCTTTCTCGACAACGGGCGGAGCGACCGCCTCGATTTTCTGCCTGACCGCTCGAGGGAGAGCGTGCGCGGGGCGTGGAAAAAGGCCTTGCGCAAGTACGTTCCGTACTACCTTCGCGAGTACGCGTTCTTTCCCGCGCTCGCAGGCCCCTTCTTCTGGAAAGTCATGCTCGGCAACTACCTGGCGGCGCTCGCGCGCGACATCTACACGGCGGCGACGATCTTCTGCGGCCACGTCGGTGCCGACGTGAAGAGCTTTCCCGAGGGAACGAAGGCACGCGGGCGCGGCGAGTGGTACGCGATGCAGGCGGAAGCCTCGAACGACTTCGAGGTGAGCCGGCCGATCTCGATTCTCTGCGGCGGGCTCGATCGCCAGATCGAGCACCACATGTTTCCGACCCTTCCGCCCGAGAGGCTTCGGCAGATCGCCCTCGAGGTGCGCGCCATCTGCGAAAAATACGGCGTCGCCTACAAGACCGATACCTGGAGCCGCATCCTCTTCAAGGCATTTCGCCATATCCACGAGCTCTCGAGGGACCGCGGCGTCCGCGAAGTCGTTCGCGCGGCAGCGTGACGCTGGTGGTACAAAGGGGGGTGCTGGCTGCGATGTCCGAAGCCCAGAACCCCGCGCGTACCGAATACACGATCGACGAGCTCGCCGCGGTCACCAAGCTGCCGAGTCGCACGATCCGCTTTTATCAATCGCGCGGAGCTCTCATGGCTCCGGAGATTCGCGGCCGCGTGGCCTACTATGGCCCGGCGCACGTCGAACGGATCAAGCTCATCGCGCAGCTTCAGGATCGCGGGCTGCGGATCGATGCCATCCGCGATCTATTGGTCAGCATCGATCGAGGCGAGCTCGATCTGATGGAGTGGCTCGGCGTCGAGCAGGAAGTGCAGGCTTCCTGGTCGAACGACCAGCCCCGCACGGTGACAGAGGCTGAGCTCTACGAGCTCGCCGGCACGCGCCGCCCGGGACTCATCGGGGAGCTCCTGCGCTTGCGGTTCGTCGAGCGCCATGGAGAAGTTTTTCTCCTCCATAGTCCCGCGCTCCTCGCCATCGCGATGAAGCTCCAGGCGGTGGGGGTCGATCTGGAGAGCGCGGCCGGCGCGTCGGCCATGTTGCGCAAGCACATGGCGCACGCGGCGGAGGACCTCGTCGAGTTTTTCGTCAGTCGCGCCGACGAGGGGACGATCGATTTTGCCGACGTCGGCAAGCTCTTTCAGGAGCTCCGCCCCACGGGAATCGAGGCCGTGCGGGTCATTTTCGGCCGCGAGATGGAGAAGGAGCTCCGCAAGCTACTCGAGTCGGGCAAGCTCGCCAAGCTCCCCGCGCGCGCCCGCCGAGCGGCGAAAAAAAAGCACAGCTAGTCCCCCCAACGGGATGCTTGAAAGGCGGCCCGTTCGGGTATTAGCTGGACCCCATGGTGAACCGACTCGCATTTCTCACCATTTTGATCCTGGGCTGCGGTGCGAAGGAACCCGCCAAATCGGCGGCGCCTGCCGAAACACAAAGCCCGAAAGCCGAAGCACCTCAAGAAGCGGCGCCCCCCCCGCCCGCGAAGGCGGAAGCTCCCGCAGCGGCGTCGGCCCCCGCTTCGCCCGACGACCTGCGCGGGGTGCTCCAAGCGGTCATCGACGACGATGCGCTCACGCCGTATCTCAAATTGCAGCAGCCCAATCGGTTCCCACTTCGTATCAGCGGTCGCGGTGTTCCCAAAGACCTGCAACTGACGAAAGCGACCAAACCGGTGGTGATCGTGGATGACGCCAGCCGAGATCCGAAAAAGCCCGTGCTCGTGATCACCGACATCGAAATCAAGGGCACTGAGGCAGTGGTGAACTACCGGTACGATATCGAAGGAGTTCGCGGCGCTGCGACGCTGAACAAGATGTACGGGCGATGGGCGATCAAGCAGAGTCGCGTGGCCGAGCATTGATCGGGCCCGCAGGCGGGCCGAAGGCCTCGCCGAGTAACACGACCGCAGCCGCCACTTCACGCACCCGGGGAGATCTCGGCACGGTATCCAGGAAAGATCAGCTCCTCGATCGAAACCTGATTGGTCGGTCCCGAGCTGATCGCCGCTTTGTGGATCGACAACTTCACCCGAGATACCCGGTCACCTGGCCAGGTGGGGACTACCGATGCGTGGAGCCCGAGCTCGTCTCCCGTCCAGACCGTTCGATACGCGCCGTCTTCTTGAGTGGATCGCCTATGAGGTCGCCCTTCAGGAAGGTGTACTCGGCCATCTTGATGCTCTTGCCATTACGCACGAGGGCGACGTCTTTGAAGACGGGGTCGACACCCCAGCTCTTCTCCAGGAGCGGACCATCTTGCAACTGCAGATGGAGATGAGGTTGGCTCGAGTTTCCCGAATTGCCGCAGAGGCCCAGCACCGCACCCTGCTTGACCTTCTCGCCCACTTTGACGCGGAGTTTTCCAGGCTGGAGGTGCGCGTAAGCCGAGTAGAGCGAGTCGGTGTGTCGAATGATCACGACGTTGCCGAACACCGCTAATGCGTTCATCGAGCCTGGTGTGTTGTCGGGAACGCCGTCGATCGCAGTGATGATGGTGCCATCGGCCACCGCGAGAACGTCCTGTCCGTAGGCGTAGTAGTCTTCGTTTTTCTTGCCGTCGCCGCGATGCGTCGCTCCACCAGTCCCGACGGCGTCGAGATCAGCGGCACGACGCTGTCCCCGATGGGTGACGTGGATGTTGACGTCTGGGCGATCTCCTCCCCAAAAGACCAACCACTGGCCTCGAAATGGCAACGCGAGGGGAATGCTGCTTCTCGCCACGGGCGGTTCGGAGGCATCGTGTACGGCCAGTCCGGTGACCTTCCCATCGCCGTCGACGTGAAGCTCGAGCATCAGGGCTCCTCGCTCGGCGGTCAGACGGTACAGCCCCTCGCGTGCCCCGTCGGAGCCTGCAAGTCTTTCCGATGAAACGATGCGCCCGACATCGTCGAGAATTCCAGCAAAGAACGGTCCGGTTTTCTCTTTGGGGAAGGCTTTCAGCATGGAAGGGCCGTAGAGTGCGACGATCCCCCTTCCGTCCTTTGCGTTGATGCGGCGGATGAGCTCCGACTCCACTTGATCGACTCCCGACGGAGGACCCGCGGGAGGCGCGGCCTTCGCAGCCGAAGACCCGGTTTGTGACCGAGCCTCGGCCGACGGCGATTTCGGCTCGCTGCCGGCGGGCGCCGCCGCGCACGAAAGCATGCCGAGAAGCAGACTCGTGAAGATCGCTGCAGCGAGGCTACGCGAAACGGGCGGCTCCATGAGGTACTCGGCTCCCTCGAAGGACTGAATCTCCATCGCCACTGGAGACTTGTCAATGTATGGGTTCGCCAAATCCTTTGGGGATGGCTACGTGATTGGTCAGCGCGGCACCAGGCCGTTGTCGCGAAGCCAAGGGATGAACTTGTCCGGCCAGTCGCGGCCGGGAACGTTTTCTCCGACGTTGAACCCGTTGTGTCCACCGCTCGGATAGATCTCGAGGTGGGCGAGTACATGCAGCGCTTGGAGCTGCTGCTCGACTTGTATTGCCAAAGCGATAGGCGCAGTCGTGTCGTCTTGGGCGTGGCACATGAATACCGGAGGCGTGGAGGCCACGAACGTGAACGGCGACGTTGCGCTTCCGTGGGCCCACGAGCACATGGCGGCGATGAAGCTCGGGCGGCTGCTCTCACGTTCGACGAGATCGGCGTCAGTGGGCCGCCCAGAGTCGAAATGGCCCGCCAGCGACAAGGAAAGGTGCGACCCGGCCGAATAGCTGATGACCCCCACGCGCTCCGAAACGACGCTCCATGCGGCCGCGTGCGATCGCACGAGTCTCACCGCGCGGTTCGCGTCGAGCAGCGCATCGCGCTCGACGTCGTTGCTGCCCGTTCCCACCCGGTATTTGAGGCCGAATACAGCGATCCCGAGAGGACCCATGCGCGCCGCCAGCGCGGTGGCGTGTCGTTCCATGTCGAGGTGGTCATATCCACCGCCCGGAAAGACGATGAACCCGATGCCCGTCGCCTGGCTGACGTTCACGGGGTAGCGACGCACGGTAGGGATGCTCACCGAATAGATCCTCCCCCCGTCGCCAATAGTCTCGGGCGGTGCATCTCGACGCAGATTGGGCGGATCGCCGGCATAAAGATTCAGTTCTTGGATCCCGCCATCGGCGAGCGGTTCGTAGTTCGGAAATGGAGGCGCGTCCGCCGCGGTGGCTTCCGTTGCTCGGGCGTCGAGCGTCGCGGCAACGTCGGGCACGGCCGCCGCGTCCATTTCCGACGATGCATCCCTGGCGCCGATGCCCGGCGGCGCCCCATCCGATTGCGAGTCGGCCCGTGCTGCGTCATTGGCGGAACAGCCAGCGACGACCAGGCCGAGAAACAACAGCAGTTGCCCACCGCGTTTGACGTTAAGCATTCTTGTCACTTCGCGATGGCACGGTCCCTTTCACGGCCCACGCGCGCGCCTGCATATCGATGCCATGATTCGGTGCGGCACCGAAGACGCGCTCGCGCAGACGTTCCCGGAGCACCGCTTGACGATCCTTTGGCAAGTTGGCGACGTCTACCGCGGAGAAGCTGATGAATGCGGGCGCGAGTAGGCGACTCCATCGGCCCATGAACCGTTCGTAGGCCTCGGCTTGGGAGAACATCCTTCTTCGCCTCCGGGTGGCCCATCATAGCGAAAGAGAACATAGGATGCTCGACCCGTCGAACCACAGGTCACTGGTGCTTCGATGATCCAAGCCCAATCTACGCGCTCACAAACAAACACACCTTTCGCAGATGCAGGAGTTGTTGCAGCACTTCGGCAACGTCAACGGACAGGTGCCACATACCATACTCCTTCCACAAGAGTCGACCGCGGTGCCACACTCTTGCAAAAGGCAGGGCGATTTGGACCTGCAGCCGCATACGTTGGGAGTGCCACCGCCGCCGCAGGTGTTGGGCGCTACGCACTGCGACATCCCGCAGTCGACGCTCGCGCCGCAGATGTCGGTGACGGTGCCGCACTTACCGGCGCAGGTGGACGTCACGCTGGCGTAGCAGCCGTCGGCTCGGGAAGCGTCTGCGGGCGCGTCGGTGGATAGTCCATCCAGGCTCGCGTCGCTCGTTCCGATCGAGGCGTCCGCATTCGACCCGCCTGAGCCTCCTCCGCCCGTTCCTGCTTCCCCGCCGGCGTTGCTTCCCCCCGTCCCGCTTCCGGCAGTCCCGGTGCTGCTGGATGAAGTACCCCCGCTTCCACCGACGCCCGCCGCGCCACCAAAGTTTCGCTCGCTGCTGGAACAGGCCACCAACCATCCCGCAAATCCTGCCGCCGCAAGCCAACGTCGCTTCAAAACCGAAAGGTCACCCATGATGCTCGTAGGATATCACGCTCTAGCCTTCTCTCCTACGCGACCCGCTCCACTCTCGTTCGTAGAACATCTCTCCGGGACCCTGTACGTGGAACAGTACCGGCCATGAGCGGTGCGACATACATCTCAAGGTTCTCCGAAGATCGCCGTGATCGAATAGGGAGAACAGCGCTTGTATCGCACCCGGAAAATCGCTGCATGTTGGTTGGTCACCGGGTTGGTCACCGTGTCCTGCGGAAGGATCGGCTATGGGGAGTTCGAGTCGGCGGATGGTTCGACGATTGACCATCAGGTGCAAGAAGCGCCGCCGCCTTGCGGCCTCGCCGGCTTGTTCAACGGTATGCCGTACGCGGTCCTCGCACGGCCGGTGCAAGACGATTTCACGATCGAGACTTGGATCAAGACCACGCAGTTAGTAGCCATCGGAAGCAACGCTTGGGATGGCGTTCCCATTATTTACGGCGACCTCTCGGCGCCGGCGTCCGACGATTTCACCACGGGGGTGGTGAACGGCTCTTACGAACTGACGATTGGCTCGCCGGACACCACCGTACGCAGCACGACGAACGTAGCAACCGGCGGCTGGACCCACATTGCCGCCACGCGGCAGCGGAGCACGAGTATGATCCAGGTGCTGGTCAACGGCGTCATCGAACAATCTGCCCCGACCACCAACACGAACTCGCTGACCGCGTCGTCCTACTTGTTGCTCGCGGGAAACCTGGTGAGTCAAATCTATCTCACCGGTCAGATGGACGAGTTTCGCATTTGGAACGTGGTGCGCAGCCCATCGGAGATCGCGTCGACCATGCACCAGCGCTTCACCGGAAACGAGCCAGGCTTGGTCGTCTATTTCCCATTCGAAGAGGGAAGCGGAAACACCCTCATCGACGGCTCGCCGACGAGGACCAACGCCACGGTGATGGGTTCGCTCGCGTGGACACCATCGGATGCTCCGATTTGCCCGTGAGACCTACGCGCGCATCGCGGGCCGTTCGAGCGCGGCACGATTCCATTCGGCGAGGATGGCGGCGGCCTCGTACGTGCTCTGAAGAAACGAGAGCAGCGCCTGGTCCGGATCCTCCGCGGTTCGCACCGCTTCGTACGGCAGGATGAACTCGCCGAGTTGTGCGTGAAAGAATGCTGCCCGAGGTTGCACCGGGTAGTCCGGGAACCCGGCGGGCTGCGGATAGGCATAGGCGTAAAACGCAGCTTCGTCTTGGCCGCCCATTCCACCCGGCCACAAGCCCGCGCTCGAGACCTCATGAGAATACGCCTCCTGAATCACCCAGTCCGCGCAGTTGGGCACGCCTCCGGGGTGCTTCGGCGCCGTTCTGCCCGAGAACCGAGTCACCGCAAGATCGAACCCGCCCCAGAAGAAATGGATCGGACTCACCTTACCGATGAAGCGTGCTCGAAACTCGGAGAACACCCGGTGTGCCTGGAGAAGTGCGCGCCAGTAGAGGTTCGCTGTCCGAGCGTCGTAGCTCGCGTGCCGATGATCATCCTCGAAGCGAATCGCCTCCACGACCTCGACGGGTCGGGTGAAGATATGCACTTCCACCTGAAGCTCGCGAAGAGCATTCATCGTCTTGGCGAAAAAGTCGGCCACCGACATCGGCTGCAGCGCAAAGGATCGCGCATCGCCTTCCGACGTGGTGATCCGCAAGTGATGATCGAGGAAGTCGAAATCGATGGTGAACGACCGGCTCCCATCAGGGATCGGCGAGGTGGTGAGGCCCGTGGTCGTCACGTAGAGGGTCGAGCCCCAGGAATGGTTGACGAGCGGGGCAAGAGCGAGCCGGATCTTACCGACCACCTGGGTCCACATATGCAGAGTGGTGGCGGTATCCTTCCAGTCCTTCAGCCGTGGCAGCGGCGGCCACGCCCCCGGGGCGCCCTTCGATGGATCAGCCCGTCGCGCTTCCACGTCGTTTCTCATGCCCAGGAAGACGGAGCCTCGTCAAGCGGCCCAAAGACACGGCGATCACGTGTCGACCACGCGGCCTGAGGGCCGACCTCGCGCAAGGCGTTCGCGTTCCACGCAAGTCCTGCGTGAGTGTTTCCCACTCGACCACCGTGCCGTCGCCGGCCCACAGCAGCGGCACCGCACGGCGCCTGGGTACGCAAGTTGCGTTCGCGCACCCGCGGAGGAGTCGAGGTCATGTCACTCGAATCGTACTGCAACCGAAAGGTCATCGTGATGAATGCGATGGCCACCGCCCACGAAGCGGCGCGGGCCATGGCACGCCATCAAATGGGCGCCATTCTCGTCGGTGAGTACAGGCACGTCGAGGGTATCGTCACCGATCGCGATCTGGCGCTTGCCGTCGTCGGGACGGGGGCCGATCCGAAGAAGACGACACTGGAAGACGTGATGTCCTATGTCTTCGAAACGGTGGCGATCGACGCCACCGTCGACGACGTCGTTCAGGCCATGTTGCGCGCGGCTTCGCGGCGCGTTCCGATCAGCGATCGCGGGAGAGCGGTCGGCATCGTGACCCTCGACGATTTGATTGCCGATGGCGCCATCGGCCACGATGCCGTGGAATCCGTCGTGCGCACGCAGCTCGAGGTGGCTTCGCTGTTCAGCGTCGATCGCGGCACCCAGCACGATCCCTTCAGTCGCGAAGAGCGCGCCCGACTCCGGCACGAGCGCAGAGCCGAAAACACATTCATTCGCATGGTCAATGCGGTTCAAACGAACGCCGGCCTGTCCACCCGTGAACGGGCGGCGACGGCGCTCGGAATCGTCCTCGGGGCGATTTGCCGGCGGCTCACCCCCTCGGATGCCAAGCACCTGCTCGCTGAACTGCCCTTCTACCTGCGAGAGACTCTGAAAGATCACGTCGACGGCCCCGATCGGAAGGTCAGCGCCGGCTTCATCCTGGCAACGCTCACGAGCGAGCTCGGTCTCCTGCCGATTCATGCGGAAGGCGCGCTTGATGCGATCGGCGGCGTCATCGGCAACGCGGTATCGAGCGGCGAGGTCCGCTTGCCGAGATCTCATCTGCCTGCCGATCTGAAGGACCTGCTGCCTGCGCGGCTGCCCCATAGTGCCGCATGACGCGACTCAGACGTCGTGTATCTCGTCGGTCCAGACGCGGAACGAGCGCAGGGTGTTGGGGCCGAAGGTGGTGCTGATAGCCACGTCGGCGGCATCGCGGCCGCGCGCGATGAGCACGCGCCCGATGCGCGGCGTGTTGTTGCGCGGGTCGAAGGTGTACCAGGCGTCACCGAGAAAAGCCTCGAACCACCCGGCGAAGTCCATGGGCGCTTGCTGAGGTGGGATTCCGATGTCCCCGAGGTAGCCGGTGCAGTAGCGGGCCGGGATGTTCAGGCAGCGACACAGAGCGATGGCCAGGTGAGCGAAATCCCGGCACACGCCCTTGCGTTCGCGAAAGACCTGGAACGCGGTTTTGGTGGCGCTGGCGTGCTCGTACCCGAAGCTCAAGTGCTGGTGCACGAAGTCGCAGACGGCCTGAACGCGCGCCCAACCGAGAGGGAATCCCGAGAACAGTTTCCAGGCGGTTTCGGAGAGCAGGTCGGTCTCGCAGTATCGGCTGCCGAGCAGAAACAGCAGGGTGTCGTCGGGCAGTGCCTGGACAGGCCGCTGAACGGCCGATGGTACGGCTGCTTCAGGTAAACCGTTGTCTTTGACTACGCCCTCCGCGGAAAGGCGAACCGATCCCTGGGGGGCGACGATCCGGCTGCACCAGTTGCCGTAGGAGTCGCGGTACGCGGTCACCGGGACCGACGGGCTGACCACCATGTGATCGGGCCGGATCACGTCGGAGATGCGGCTGTAATGGATGTTGAGGGTG
>Ga0137375_10001126_pt1 | contig 30504 bp, 27 predicted proteins | sample SagtaG_24_FD_104936 | JGI IMG/M metagenome (GOLD analysis project Ga0137375, IMG submission 104936) | Vadose zone soil microbial communities from Sagehorn Ranch, Mendocino, California, USA - Sage1_R_113_16 metaG | ecosystem: Environmental > Terrestrial > Soil > Vadose zone | place: USA... | reverse complement strand
GGGGCGGCCGCTGCCGGCCTTTTTTGCCGGCGGCCGCACCTACGCCATCGGTGAAGCAGGGCAGCGCTACACGATCGTCGTTCGCAACCAGAGCGCCACGCGGCTCGAGGCCGTTGCGTCGGTGGATGGACTCGACGTCATGGACGGTCGATCGGCGAGCCTCAGCAAGCGCGGCTACGTCGTGTCGCCGTGGGAAACCGTCGAGATCGACGGTTTTCGTCAGACCGACAACCACGTTGCCGCTTTTCGCTTCGGCTCCGTCCGCGACTCTTACGCCGCGCGCACCGGAACCGATCGCAACGTGGGCATCATCGGGGTCGCGTTCTTCACGCCTCGCGGTACCCCCTCGTGGCCCTGGACCCAGCGAGAAGTCGACCGGCGCCACACCGCCGATCCCTTCCCCGGCTCCTATGCCGCGCCGCCCCCTCCCCGTTGGTAAACCTGGGATCTGGATCGAAGCGCCTTGCCAACTGTCAGGGTGAATGAACGGGGAGGCGGAGAAGCGGGGAGATTTTGATGTTGGTTCGGCAATCGGCCCGCGCGCAGAGCGGCGTTGCAGCGCCGCGCCAGCAAGAAAATCTCCCTGACTCCCCGCCTCCCTGTGAAAAAACGCCCCAGCGGGTGAAGTGCCGATCTTGGGGTGAGCGCGCTAAGGGTGGCGAGGGCGAGAGTGCCAGCGGAAGGCGTGCTCGACGATCGTGTCGAGCGCCGCATAGCGGGGCTGCCAGGCGAGGACTTCGGCAGCCTTGCGCGCGTCGGCGACCAGTGCAGGAGGATCGCCGGCGCGACGTCCGACCTCGCGTGCCGGAACTTTTCGGCCAGTGATCCTCGCCACGGCGGCGATGACTTCTCGAACGGTGTGCCCGTGTCCGGTGCCGAGGTTCAGCCGAAGTTGGTTTTGGGTCCCGAGCTGTCGCAAAGCCAGAATGTGCGCATCGGCGAGGTCGGCCACGTGGATGTAATCACGGATCGGCGTGCCATCGGGGGTCGGATAATCGGTGCCGAAAATCTGGAGCTCCGGCCCCCTCCCGAGAGCGGCTTCGATGGCGAGCGGGATCAAATGGGTTTCGGGATCGTGGTCCTCCCCGATCTCCCCGTCCGGATCGGCCCCGGCGGCGTTGAAGTAACGTAGCGCCGCGTAGCGGATATCGTAAGCACGCTGGTACCAATGCAGCATCTTTTCGACCATCAGCTTCGATTCACCATAGGGATTGACCGGATGTTGTGGATGGTCTTCCGAGATGGGGACTCGGCTCGGTTCGCCGTAAGTCGCGCACGTCGATGAGAAAACGATGTCGCGGACGCCATGATCCACCATCGAGTCGAGTAGGTGCATCGTGTTGACGACGTTGTTGTGAAAGTACTTGCGCGGGTTGGTGACCGACTCGCCGACATAGGCGTATGCGGCGAAGTGAATCACCGCCGTCACTCGATGTTCCTCGAGCACGCGATCGACGAGCGCCCTATCGCCGGTGTCCCCCTCGACCAGCGGCCCCCACTTGGCCGCCCAGCGGTGCCCATACACCAGATTGTCGAGCACGACCGCCTCGAGCCCTGCTTTCGCGACCAGCTTGGCGGTTTGGCTGCCGATGTACCCTGCGCCTCCCACAATCAGAATCGACACGTTTTCCCGACCTTTCTTCCGATCCTGCTCGTTTAGCATTCCGCTGCCGTCGCCGTCCACGGTTCTTGGGCAGGGAAGCTGCCGTTGGCAGCGTGTCGCGGGCGTGTGTTATTGAGCGCCATGCGATATCGGGTCCTCGGCAAGACCGGTCTCCGCGTTTCCGTCGTTGGATTCGGGACCTGGCAGTTCGGTGGCGAGTGGGGCCGGTCGTTCGATTACACCGACGTCGAGCGTCTGCTCTCGCATGCGAAAGAGAAGGGGATCAATCTGATCGACACGGCGGAATGCTATGGCGACGGCGTGTCCGAATCGCTCATCGGGCGAACCATCGCCGGCCAGCGCGGCGATTGGATCATCGCCACCAAGTTCGGACACAAGTACAACGGTCTTTTCGACCGTACCCCCACCTGGTCGGCTCGCGACGTGCTTCGGCAGCTCGACGATTCACTGCGCCATCTCCGAACGGACTACGTCGACCTCTATCAATTCCATTCGCCCAAGGACGAGTTCTTCGACGACGACCAGCTCTGGAGGGCGCTCGCCGACCAAGTCAAAGCGGGGAAGGTGCGGCACCTCGGTCTGTCGATTGGAAATAACGACAATGTTCATCAAGCCGATGCGGCTACGCGCCTCGGGATCGGGGCCGTTCAGGTCGTCTACAATCGTCTAGACCGCAGGGCTGAGCAACGGGTCTTGCCCTCGTGCCAGCGCCAGGAGCTCGGGGTTCTCGCGCGCGTGCCGCTTGCCAGCGGCTTTCTTTCCGGCCGGTTCAAGGCTGGCGTAGAACACGCTTTCTCCCCGGACGAGGTGCGCGGCCGCTGGTATACCTCGGAAGACGTGGCGAGGATGGTTGCCGAAGTCGATCACATCCGAGCGACGGAAGTTCCTCCCGACGTCGGGATGGCATCCTGGGCGCTCGCTTTCTGCTTACGGCACCCTTCGGTGACGTGCGTCATTCCGGGCATGACGAACCTCGCACAAATCGACGCCAACGCGCGCGCGGCCGAGCTGTAATCAATCATGCTCGAGCGCGCCGGCGGCGGCCCGGGTCGTGAAGATTTCCGGCTTTTTGCCGAAGTGGCGCTCGAGCTCGGACGACAACGCCGCCGATAGCGAAGGCACCGCTTCCCGCTTGACGAGGCTCACGGTACAACCTCCGAAACCGCCGCCGGTCATGCGCGCGCCATAGACGCCGGGCTCCGCGGTGGCAACGTCCACGCACAAGTCGAGTTCGGGACAGCTCACTTCGTAATCGTTTTGGAGGGATCGGTGCGACTCCACCATGAGCTTGCCGAACTCGGCGGCGTCGCTGGCGAGCAGGGCCTTGGCCGCGGCCATCGTACGAGCATTCTCGGTCACCACGTGGCGGCACCGTCTCCGCAGCAGCTCGGGAAGACGGGACTCGAGCTCGTCGAATTGCCCCATCGAGACATCGCGCAGCGCGCGCACGGCCGGAATCATCTGCTGAAGGAGGGCGACTGCCTGCTGGCACTCCAGACGTCGCTTGTTGTAACCCGAAGAGGCAAGCTCGTGCTTCACGCGCGTGTCGCAGATCAGCACGACCATGCCCGGTATGGCGAAGCGTACAGCCCGGTAGGCGAGGGTTCGACAATCGATGAACAAGGCGTGATCGACCTGGCCTAGCGCGGCAATGAATTGATCCATGATTCCGCACATCGTTCCGACGTACGAATGCTCGGCATGCTGACCGGCAAGAGCCAAGTCCACGCGCGTGAGCCCATCGCCCTTCGTCAGCGAAGAGAGCGCAAGCCCCACCGCCATCTCGAGTGCTGCCGATGACGAAAGTCCCGCCCCGGGCGGAACGTCGCTTTCGATCAAAAGGTCCGCGCCGGCGAGTTTCGCCCCGCGCGCTTCGATCGCCTGCGCCGTCCCCTCGATGTAATCGAGCCAGCTGTTGCGTCGCTTCGGGCCAGGTCGGTCGAGATCGAACTCTTCGCTCGTCGGGATGCCTTTCGACCGCACGCGCACCTTGCGATCCGTCCGCTTCGCTGCCGCGACGACGGTGCGCCGATCGATCGCCATCGGCAGTACGAAACCGTCATTGTAGTCGGTGTGTTCTCCGATCAGGTTCACCCGTCCCGGCGCTGAGAAAATGCGCGGCTCAGCGTCGTAGACGGATCGAAACACGCTGCGCAGAGACGCGAGATCAATCACCGCGTCCCTCGTAGCATGGCTCGGAAACCGGACTCTAACCGTGTTTCGGGCACGACCAAACTGCTCAGCAAACGGCGGGCCGATGGCTCGCAGCTCGTATGTCGTTCATTCATTTCGAGTGTGGACAGTGCGACGGAGATTCGTGAAGTATTTTCTTGCCCGGCTGACATGAAATCTCTGGATTTCGCTCCCAGAATCGGGTTCTCATGCGCCCGCATCAGGTGAGAACGGCGGCACGGTCGCATGAGGGAGTAAGCGTTCGCGAGAAGTCGCTGCGCAACCCATCGTACGACAACGAGCGACTGCGATGCTGCTGTAATTACCACGCACTTTCCGTAAAGTAGCATGCGTCATCGCCCAGCGTGTCCCCAGATGCCAACCGCCCCGCACGCCCGAAAGTAGGACTTGTTTGATGCGCACCCTTGAAATCTCCCTACTGTCCTGCGGACTGCTCCTCTCGTTCCCCGTCTTTGCCGCCGACGCTCCCGATCAGCCCGAAGATCGTCCGCCCTCTATGAGACTCGGTTCGGCGGATACGCGAGCGCCTGGTATTCTCACCGTGCCCCCGGCCGAGATCAATTTGCCCCCGACCGGCCAAGCTCCGACAGAAGATCTCGCTTTCGACTACCACGGCTACTTCCGCGTCCCTCTCGTGATGTCGTTCGGCAGGCGCGTGCCGTCCGCTGATCAGACGACGACGACGATTCATATTCCCGCGGTGGTTCCGGACTATCCGGCGGGCTCCTGGCTCAACAACAACAGCATCCCAGGACCGTGGGGGACCGGCCTGTTTTCCTACGGCAACAAGACCGTCACCGGCACGATCGGAATTGCGGCCTTCAACTTCGCGGCGTCGCAAGACTCCGCCATGAGCGCCAACAACTCCGCGGTCAGCCTGGGTCCTGTTTTCTTGCACTTCAATCTGCCGCACTTTCTCGGCACGAGAGCCCGTCTCGATTGGGACGTCGGTGCGTTCAGTAACCGCTATGGCACGTCGGGCAAGTACGATTACGGCGCTTACGCGATGTTTTTGATCGGAGCGACAGGCGCCATTGGCGAGACGCTCGGTGCCGAGACGGACGTGGGGCCGCTCACGCTGCGCGTCGAGCATGGCATCGGTGGCAATTATTACGTCGACAACAAATTCGCGAGCACGTTGCTGCACCACGCGCATGCCTTCGCCGGCTATCAGCAGATGGCGAAAATCGGTGTTCACTATCTCACCTCCTGGACGACCGACGAGCGCAATCCTCCCGTCAGTCCCAACGAGCCCGACGGGCGCGTCTCCGTTCTCGGGGTCGACGGACGTATCAACGCTGGGATCTTGGGCGAGCTTTACGCAGGCGTCGCTCAAGCCAAGGCCATTCATTCCCTCAATGTCGGGCCCATCATCTACACGATGAATGCGCTGGGCGGCACCGGCTTGCGCGACAACTTTCTCGGCCCGCGCTCCGACGGAACGGGATCGGTGACGTCGATTCTGGTGCAATACGACTACAGCTTCGGGACGCTGGCTCGCTATCTCTCTCGTTATCCGAAAGCGTATTGGGCCGATGGTCCCGAGCTCAGGCTCAGCCTCTTCGGTACGTATTCGAAAGTGAAGAGCGACGATTTCGACTTCGACGGGACCAGCAAATCCAAGTTCGGCGGCGAGCTTGTCTACAGCCCCCTTCCGTTTCTATCGATTGCCGGTCGGTTCGATCGCGTCAATCCAACGAACAAGGATACCGCGCAGTCGTTCTCGGTCATCTCGCCGCGTATCATGCTGCGAACCGACTTCTTCAGCCACGACGTCGTGACGATTCAATACTCGCGCTACATGTACGGTGGCGCATATCCACGAATGGCGTCGTGCGGGAGCGAGAGAGATCCGGGTTGCATCGGCGGCGACGCCCTCCTCAGTCCGACCGGTGGCGTCCTGGCCGGTAAGACGATCAACGATCTTTACGGCAAGACGCTCGACCCCCTTGCGACCGGAAGGTCGGATTACTACGACAAGGATGTCATTTACGTGTCCGCCAGCATGTGGTGGTAGCTCGGGCGACGTTCGAAGGCGCCAAACCCTGCATCACAAGCGCGCGGTTGTGCTCATTATTTTGACCGTTGGCGGCGACGTCGTGGTAGGAACGTTGTGTCCACGGCCGAAACACGACCATGGGCGCCGGCTGTAGCCTCCACGCGCAGGCCGGTTTCGTTCCTTTTTTGGAGAGTGCTCGTGGGCCGTCGTCTGCCGAATCTGGTCTTTCTTGTCGGGCTTGCCATGGCCTTCGCGCTTCGCGTCGCTCCCGCCTGGGGAGCGCCCAAGGACGCGGCCGCCATGCGGCTCGATCGCGACGCGATCGATAACGACTATCTCGCGATGAAGTTTGGCGACGCCGAAAAAAAGCTGAAGCAGGCGCTGGCGCTGTGCGGCAAAACGGGATGCTCACCGAACGTCGTCGCCCAAGTCCACCGTGACCTCGGTATCGTTTATGTCGTCGCGTCCAGGGTCGACGAAGCCAAGGCGCAGTTCTCGGAGGCGCTGCAGGCCGACCCCTCGATCACGATTCCGAAGGAGTTGGGGACGCCGGAGATCGAACAGGCCTTTGCCGCCGCCAAAGGGGGCGCCACGGCCCCGGGGGCGACCGCCCCGCCAGCTGGGGCACCGACGGGCCCTTCGCCCCCCGCGGCGCCTTCTGGCGGCGGAGACAACATCTCCCACACGCCGCCAGCCGAGCAGGCGATTCTCACGCCGGTACCGATCTATGCCGAGATGCCCGATGGGCTCAGCCCTGCGAAGGTGCAGATTCGATACAGGCCCTTCGGCGCCACCGATTGGAAATCGGTCGACATGAGGCGGACCAAGACCGGTTACGGGGCAGAAATCCCGTGTGTCGACGTCGGTACGACCACCGGCGACCTCAAGTACTACATTCAGGCGCTCAGCCCGAACGGTGACGTGATCGCGACGAGCGGCACCAAAAACGCGCCTCACAAGGTCGTGATCAAGGGTCAGCTCGCCGGAGAGCCCCCGCACCTTCCCGGCAAACCGGCACCGACGAAATGTTCCGGTCCTGGAGCCGTCGACTGTCCGCCGGGCTTTCCCGGTTGCGAGTCGCAGAAGAAAAAAGGGCCGGGCTTCAGTTGCGAAGATGGTGGCGAGTGCGAATCGACCGTCTGTCAGAACGGCACCTGCACGGCGCGCGAGATCGAATCGAAATGCGAATCGGACGCGGGCTGCGACGCCGGGCAGTGGTGCAAGAAGGGAGTGTGCGCGGCCGCCAAGAAGAACTGGCTCGGCGGCGCCATTCAGCAAGACGCGCTTCTTCTGCCGGCGGCGACGAACGTTTGCTACGAAGGTGCCGAGTACAGCTGCTACGACGGAGACGGCCAACCGTACGGCGTCGGCCAGCCACAAACGGTGCAGAATAACAGCGACGAAATCGCGCTCGGGTTCGCTCCGTCGACGACCCGCTTTCTACTGGCGTTCGATCATGTGGTTGCCTCCAGAGTCTCGATCGGAGCACGCGTCGGATATGCGATCGGAGGCGGCCCGGCACAGGACAAGCCGTTCTTTCCGGCCCATATCGAAGCGCGTGTCGCGTATTGGCTGGTGAACGAGCCTTTCATCGCGCTCGGCGTTCGTCCCTACATTCTCGGCGGGGTCGGGGCTGGCCAGTTCGACGCCAAGGTCGACGTCAAGGTCTGGGAACAGAACGGTCCCACCGGAAGGCCGATCAACACGTCGCTCACGGCGTGGAGAAAAGCGGGCATTCCGTTCGGGACTCTGGGATTCGGGCTCATGTACGCGCTCGATCATGATTCCGGGATCCTCGCAGAGCTGAAAGCGCTGCAGGCATGGACCACCACCGGGTTCACGTTCCAGCTCGGCTACTCGCGCGGCGTCTTCTGAGCGGTCTACTCCAAGACACGGACGCGAATGGAGTTGGTCGTTCCCGAAACGCCGATCGGCGCGCCGAACACCGCCACGATCTTGTCGCCTGGAGAACCGAGCCCATTGCCCAATACGAATGCGTTGGCGCGCTCGACCATCGCATCGGCGTCCTTGAGGGTCTCGATGGCCTGGGGGACTACCCCCCAGTAGAGGGCGAGCCTGCGCCGCGTGGTTTCGTTGGGACAAAAAGCGAGGATGGGCACGTGCGGTCGGGCTTTGGACACGAACCGCGCCGTCGAGCCCGTCTCGGTAAACGCCACGAGAAGCCGGGCTTTGACCTCCCGTGCCACGGCACAGGCCGCGCGCGCGATGGCTTCGGGCACCGTGACGGCGTCGCCGGCGGGTGAGGACGGCGGCGCGTAGAATGGGCTCGACTCCGTCTCGATGATGATCCGCGACATCATCGAGGCCGCGAGATCGGGATGATCGCCGGTGGCGCTCTCGGCGGAGAGCATGACCGCATCGGTGCCATCGAAGACGGCGTTGGCGACGTCGCTGGCTTCGGCGCGCGTGGGGCGAGTCGCGTGAACCATCGACTGCAGCATCTCGGTCGCCACGATGACCGGCTTCTGGTACATGCGGGAGAGACCGAGGATTTGTTTCTGGATCACCGGCACGCGCTCGGGCGGAAATTCCACGCCGAGATCGCCGCGCGCCACCATGATCGCGTCGGCCGAGGCGATGATGCCTTCGAGGTCGTCCACCGCGGCGGGCGTCTCGATTTTGGCGACGATCGGTGTCGGTCGGCCCCAAGCTTCGCAGATCTCGCGCACCAGGCGAACGTCGTCCGACTTACGGACGAAGGACAGCGCGACGTAGTCGATGCCGAGCGACAGCCCGAAGGAAAGGTCGGCCTTGTCCTTCTCGGTCAGGGTGGAGATGCGCACGCTACGCGAGGGCAGGTGCACGCCGGCCTGGTCGCGGACGGTGCCCGTCTGCACGACCTGACAAACGACGCGGCCGGCTTCGATGCGGTGCACGCGAAGCCCGACGCGGCCATCGTCGATCAGGATGGCGTCGCCGGGCTGAACGTCTTGGGCGAGCCCTTCGTACTGGATGGGGATCGTGTCTTCCTCGGCCAAAACCCCGTGCTTGGTTTCGACGAGCGCCACTTCGCCGGTGGGCGGCAGCACGTAAGCTCCTCGAGGAAAGGAGCCGGTTCGAATCTTGGGACCACACAGGTCCTGCAACGCCGCGACCGGCTTTTTGCAGCGGGTCGCCGCCTCCCGCAGCCTTTGGAGGCGGCGGGCGTGTTCCTCGTGGCTGCCGTGCGAGAAATTCAGGCGCGCGACGTCCATCCCCGCGCGGATGAGCCGCTCGAGCGCTTCGCCGGAGTCGCTCGCCGGACCGATGGTGCACACGATTTTGGACCGGCGTTCGAACATTTCGGCGGCGGTGTAGAGCGGAGGCGGTCTCGCGTCAAGTTGACCCCTGCCGCCCTCTGTGAGCCCTCTGATTCTGGGGGGGCGAAGGTCCCAGGGGTGGCCGTGACTTGGCTACCCCAAGTACGAAGCATGGTTGCCACGATGCGGCGCGACAAGCAGGAGCGGGTCGAATTCGCGGGGGTGGAGATCACGCACCCCGATCGGCTGCTTTATCCCGATACCGGGATCACAAAAGCCGAGCTCGCGCAGTTCTATTTCGACATGGCCGACCGCATTCTCCCTCACATCGTCGGGCGGCCACTCAGCGTCATTCGATGTCCGGAAGGTCTCGACCCACACGCCGCCATCAAGGGCATTCACCAGACATTCCGTGGCCCCCGGTTGACCAAGTGCTTCTTCCAGAAGCATTCGAGCCGGGGCACCGCCGGCGCCGTTCGAACCGTGCTCGCGCCCGAGCAACACAAGATGGCCGAGTATCTCGCGGTCAAAGACGTGAAGGATCTGGTGACGTTGATTCAATTCGGCACGCTCGAGCTCCACCCCTGGGGATCGCGCGCCGACAAGCCGGACTTGCCCGATCGGATGTTTTTCGATCTCGATCCGGGTCCTGCCGTGCCATGGGAGGCCGTCGTCGAAGCGGCGCGCACCGTACGTGAGATCCTCGACTCGTTCGGACTCTCGTCATTTCTCAAGACGACCGGAGGCAAAGGATTGCACGTCGTGGTGCCGCTCGCGCGCAAGAACAGCTGGGACGAGGTGAAAGCGTTTTCGCTCGCCATCGCGGAGCGGATGAGCCGAAACGATCCGGCCAAATACGTGCCTACCATGGCCAAACACCTGCGCGCGGGGAAGATTTTCGTCGATTACCTCCGCAATGCACGCGGATCGACCGCGGTCGCACCGTATTCCACGCGAGCGCGTCCCGGTGCACCGGTTTCGACCCCCATCGCGTGGTCGGAAATCGCCGACACGCCGCCGGACGCGTTCGGCGTTCGCAACTTGCGTGAGCGGCTCGGGCGCTTGCGCCGCGATCCTTGGGTCGGTTTTCGCGAGTGCCGGCAATCGATCACCAAGGAGATGGGTGAGACAGCTCGGTCGGTGAAGACCGCCTGACTTAGGTTCGAGTCGAGCTGATTGGCGGCTTCATGCTGGGCAGACCGTTCTAAACTCATGGGGCGCGGACGCGCCACGAGGTGATCATGTCGAGTGCATCGCAATCCACTTTGTCCGGGCTCTGCGCCGCGCTGACGTTCGACCATGCTCGCATCGAGACCTGTGGACGTCACGCGCTGTCGCTCTTACATTGCTCGGAACAAGACGAGTGTCGAGCCAGCTGGTTCATCTTCCGCAAGCATCTTTTCGCCCACCTCGATGCGGAGGAGAAGTGGATCCTGCCCGCGTTCGATGCTGCGCGGCCGGAGGCATGCGCGGCCGTGCGCTCGGGTCACGCGGAAATCAAGAGAGCCATGGCTACCGTGAGCGCCTCGCTGGCGTCCGGAACGGCCGATGAGCATGCGATGCGCGAAGTTCTGGATCTGCTCATCTCCCAATGCCAACTCGAAGAGAGGGAGCTCTATCCCTGGTCCGAGACCGCGATCGATCCGACTCATTCGCGCGCGGTGTTGGAGCAGCTCGAACCAGTCAATCGGGAAGAAGATGGAACCTAGGCCGGATACTGGTGTCGGTGGCGTTAGGCAGAACTACGAAATTGGGGGCGGATGAAACGGGAGCGGAAGATGGTCACCATCGTGACAGCCTTTGCAACGCTCTTGGGGTTCGGCGTCGCGCTGCTGATTATGCGCGCGCGGGCGCGCCTTCGAGCGGGCGGGCTCGTCGCGCGGCACCTGTCGAGCGAGGAGTTGGCTCACGCCTACGCCGAAGGCGCCGGCTTTCCCGAGCACGATCCGCGCGGAAGCGGCACCGACTCCTTGGACATCGTTCAGGAAGCATCGGAAGAATCATTTCCCGCGAGCGATCCTCCCCCGTGGCCATAGTGCATTCCGGCGCTTAGCATTACTGCCTGCCGCAGTCTTGGCATCGACCGATCACGATCGGCAGATTCGGCGACGACCCAACGCAAACTAAGGCGAGGCCGTCGGAATCACCCCGATAGACGAAACGAGCCGCGACGCCCTGGCCAGCCTCGCTCCGCAACACCGAGAAATCCGCTGTTCGGTCAGCTTAAGTGGGCCTATGGCCGCTCCGACGATCGATCTGGTAACGGAAACCTGCGGCAGTGTGTTAGTTCCGTTCGTAGAAACGGGCGCGACCGTTGTCGCATTCGGCACAAAGCCCAAGTGCCGAGATCGTCTCCGAGCTGCACCTGACCCGCTAGCGACGATATGGTCGCAAGGAGGCTGAAATGGCGCAGGACGTTTTCAAAGGTCAGTGGAAAGAGCTACGCGGCAAGATCAAGGAGTGGTGGGGGGATCTGACGGACGACGACGTACAGCGCATCGATGGCAATCAAGACAAGCTCGTCGGTACGCTCCAGCAGCGTTACGGCTATGCCAAAGATCGCGCGCTGAGCGAAGTGAGCCGGCGAATCGACGAGTTTTCGAAGCACTCGTCGCATTAGGATTGCACTACGCGCCCTGGCGCGAGTCTCGCCTCGGCAAGGGGTGTAGCGGAGGCTCTCCGGTCGGAAGATCGGGAGCCTTCGCTCGCCGCCAGGGAGTCGAGGCGACGATCGCGGCCGCGACGAGCGTTGCGACCACCGCCAACGACACACCGATGGGAATCGCGTAGACGCCGGAGATCAGCATCTTGATCCCGACGAAAGCCAGAACCAGCGCCAACCCCGCCTTGAGGTATCGAAGCTTGCCGAGAACGTCGGCAAGAACGAAGTAGAGAGCGCGCAGACCCAAAATCGCAAACACGTTGGACGTGAACACGATGAACGGGTCGGTGGTGACGGCGAAGATCGCGGGAATCGAATCGACCGCGAACACGACGTCGGTGCTCTCGATCGTCAGCAGCACCAGGAGAAGAGGCGTCGCATACCGGCGGCCCGACTCGACCACGGTAAAATGGGAACCCCGGTAATCCGCCACCGAGGGTATGAACTTCCTCATGATGCGAAGGACCGGGTTTCGCTCGGGGTGGACGTGACCCTCACGCTGGAACGCCAAACGGATGCCGGTCACCAGTAAAATCCCGCCGAACACGTAGATGAACCAATGGAAATGCTGCAGGAGCGCGGCGCCAACCAATATGAAGACCGCGCGCAGCAGGAGAGCACCGACGATGCCCCAGAACAGCACGCGGTGCTGGAGCTCCGCAGGAACGGCAAAATAAGAGAAGATCACCATCATGACGAAGAGATTGTCGATGGAGAGGGCCTTCTCGATGAGGTAGCCGGTCAGAAACTCCAGACCTTTCTCGCTGCCCATCCAAAGGTAGATCCCGACGTTGAAGGTGAGCGCGAGAGCGATCCAGACGATCGTCCAGACCAACGCTTCGCGCGTGCGAATCACGTGGGCACGACGGTGAAACACGCCCAGGTCGATCGTCAGCATGGCTAGAACGAAGATCGTGAATCCAATCCAAACCAGGGGGGTGGCCGCGCTCGTCATATCTTGGGAGTCCCATGCGTGGCCGTTCGGGCCCCGTCGAGGATGCAACGTTCGATACTACCCCAATGTTCCGGCGTCAGGCGTGTGATGCCCGTCGCGGAGCGCCAGCGGCGGGCGGGGGGGCCTTGAAGGGGGGGGCTTGGAAAGGGGGGGCTTTAAACCAGCTGGCGATCGCGGTCCGCCAACGCCGATATCGAAGACGGCGCGCAAGAGACGTCGAAGCAACGGGCGGTTCGCCTTGGTCGGCTCCGATCGCCGCGCGCTCGCGTGCCAAAAAGGCGGTGTGACGCGTCACATTCTGCAATTGCCATCCGGTGACCAGGCTGTCGTAGCGCCGGAGAGCGAGCTCGACACGCGCGCGAAGATCTGCAGCGAACGCTTCAGGGACCGACGTCGCGACGCGAGCGATCTCCTGCTCTGCGTGACGCGCGCGCGTGTGCGCACCGAGGTAGTCTCCGTTGCGCGCAAAGGCCCCGGCCTCCTCGAGCCATCGATCGACGTCCCTCGCCAAGTCCACGCTCGCCCCCGTATTCTCGTCCATCATTCGATAAGCCTTGATTCGCGCGCCCGTATGTCAATCAGGCTGGCTCCGTCGAGGCGAGATCAGCGGGCCGAAGAACGACACCCGAGTGCTCCGCTCGGGCTCTCGTCCGAGATCTTTGGTCCGTGTACGAGTGCGAGATGTTCTGAAATCATTTCAGCATGGCTTCGGTGCATGCGTTCGATGATGAAGCGCGCAGCGTAGCGCTCGCGATGCTGGGGCGGCTCTTCGCCGAGATCGACAAGGCCACGTCGAGGGGGGACTACGAGAGCACGAGGGCCATGCTGGGCAAGGTCGCAGAGGCCCTCGACATGTCGCGCAATTCGGACGGGCAGTCGGGCTACTCCGCGGCGACTGAGCTTCGCCAGATGGCGTTCCCGAATACCTTGGCAGGGGCGCCGGTCTCGAAAAGCTGATCGTGATCTGTCATGCCCAAGGATCTACACCGTAACCTTGGCTGCATTTTCCTGGACCCAAAGGAGGTTCGCCGGCCCCTTACCCGAGCTTGGGAGAGTGCATGCGCCAGCGTCCATTCCGCCGTTCGGTCTCGTTTGTGGTGTCGTTGGGATTTGTCATTGGTGTCGGATGCTCGTCCGAAACTGACGCCGTCCGACCGCCCGGCAACGCGGGGAGCGGCGGAGGAGGTGGGGACACGACGGCGACTGGCTCGAGCGGCGCGCCGGCGGGAACCGGGGCGGGAGGGGCGAGCACCGGGGTCGGGGGCACGAGCGCAGGCACCGGCGGCGATGGCGCGGGTGGAGCGACGGACGGCGGAGGAGGAGCGTCGCCCATCGGCGATGCCGGCGGGCCGAATCTCGCCAAATGGCAGTACTTCAAAGCGATCACCCTGGATACGACTGCCAACGGTGCCAACGTGAGCGCCGCCGTACCCAAGTATCCGGTGCCCATCGTGCTGACCCAAGCCAACTTCGACTTCACCCAAGCCAAGGACCAGGGAGCCGATCTTCGTTTGTCGACGGTCGACGGCGCGCTCCTTCCCTACGCGATCGAATCCTGGGACAGCGCCGCCAAAGTCGCCGCGCTCTGGGTCAAGGTCGATGTCAAAGGCAACGACAACTCGCAATCCGTTTTGTTGAACTGGGGGAACGCCGAAGCGGTCGACGCGAGCGATTCGCATTCGGTCTTCGACGTGAAAGACGGATTCGTTGGCGTCTGGCATCTCGGCGAGCCGGGCAGCACCACCGCCGGAGGATACAAGGACGCGACGGCGAACGCTGCCGACGCGACCGGCATCAACGTGGACGCTGCCGCGACCATCGAAGGCAGAATCGGCAAAGCCGCCTCCCTCACCCACAGCAAGTTGCAATGGATCCGGCTCGACGGCGACAAGAACGCGCTCTTCGATATTTACAACCAGATGACGTACTCGATCTGGATTTACGCGAAGAGCCACACCGTCGAGTATCAAGCGGCGTTCACGAAGGGGGAGACCGGCTTCCGAATGCACTATTACGGCATGCCCTCGTGGACCGAAAACAGGGGTAAGAACATCGTCGAAATCTGTGTCGAAAGCGCAGGCGGCGGCGACATTTGCCCGCTGAAAGGCGGCAACGCCAACGCCTGGCAGGGGACCGACGTGGCGCCGGGGAAGTGGTTTCACTGGGTGGCTATCCACAACAATCCGAATCTGACCTTCTATCTGAATTCGGTTCTCGAGGTCTCCGCGAACGAAGGGGGGACCTGGACCTCGGGTGCCGCCAAGCCCGTTGCGATTGGCAACAACAGCAACTCGACCACCGGCGCTCGATCGTGGGATGGCTACCTCGACGAAGCGCGGGTGATGAAGGTCGTCAAGGACGTCAACTGGGTCAAGCTCGAGTACGAAAGCCAGCGAGAAGGGCAGAAGTTGGTCACGCTCGGTTCGACGCAGCGACGTTTCTAAATACCTCGAATGGCGTCGAGGATGATCCAACCCCAAACAGGTTTGGGAACGATGACCGGGTGGGGGGGCTTGTCGTCTATGTCCAATGCTTCTACGAAGCGGTGCGGCTCGCTGGTGACCAGAACGACGAGCACTCGGGGCTGGTCGCGGCGAAGGCGGCGCACTTCCCTCAGCACGTTCTCTCTCACGAACTCGTCGGGAAAGAACACGACCGCGCCCTGCGGTGACTCCGCCGTCCGGCCGCCCTCGAGTTGGCGCGTGCCACGCGCGTCGAGACCCGCCTGCTGGAGATAGGTCTGCAGCCCGTCCAAGGTCTCCTCGTTGGCGGACACGATCGTTACATGGACGGGACGTCGCGCGGGATCTTTCATCGATCTTTGCCTCGTTCGAGTCGATCGAGCATCCCGAGAAGCCCATCGAGAATCGTGAAGGGGTGGGGCGGACATCCGGGGATGTAGAGATCCACCGGAACCACGCTGTCGGCGCCATTGTGGACCTCGGGATGATCGATGTACGGACCGCCCGAGATCGCGCAGGCCCCTACGGCGATCACGATCTTGGGATGGGGGACGGCCTCATATGTTTTTTGGAGCGCCAACTTCATGTTTTCGGTGACCGGTCCAGTGATGAGGAGCCCATCGGCGTGGCGCGGAGAGGCCACCATCTGAATGCCGAATCGACCCAGATCGAAAACGATGGTGCCGAGAACGTTCACGTCGGCCTCGCACCCGTTGCACCCGCCTGCGCTGACTTGCCGCAGCTTGAGCGATCGTCCGAACAACTTTCGCAGCTTCTCATCGAGTTTTTTCGCATTGGGTAGCGCGCGGTCGCGAACGATGAGATCCGCGCGCTCCCGCGCCGCCAAGCGGTATTCCCCGGTGAGCGCAACGGCGCCGGTGGGACATGCGTCGACGCACTCCGTGCAGAACAGGCATCGACCCATATCGAGCGCCAATCCGGCGGCATCCGATTGCAAAGCGCCGGTGGGGCAGGCGTCGATGCAGTCACGGCAGCCTTCTCGACACTTGCTCGCGTCGAGTGACGGTCCTCCGCGAAAGCGCTCGGGCAGACTGGGCGGCGAATCGGGGTAGGCCACCGTTCGGCGCCCCTGCTGGAATCGTGCGACGAGAATTTTGAGCATTTCCTTCCCTCAAAGATCTTGTCCGCAATAGGACAAGTCGAAGCTCTTGTTGCAGAGCGGAAAATCCGAAATCTGCTGGCCGCGCAACGCCATCGCGAGGCCCGTCCAATTGTGAAACGATGGGTCGACCACCTTGTAGTTGGAAAATCTTCCGTTCTCGTCGGTCAGGGCCACGTGACAAATCTCGCCGCGCCAGCCCTCCACGAGCGACACGCACATTCGATTGGGCGCAAGCGCGTTGCAGGTGGTCCGGGTGGGACCTTCGGGGAGCGCTTCGAGCTGCTCCTGGATGAATGCGCACGATCGCCGTATCTCGAGCCACCGCACGTAAGCGCGGGCGAAGACGTCACCGGTGTGCCAGGCCGACACGGGTATGTGCGCGAGCCGGAAGATGCCGGTCGGGTGGTCATGGCGTACGTCGCGCTCGAGTCCGCAGGCGCGCGCGGCGACCCCTACCAAGCCGAGGGCTTCGGCCACGTCCGCCGAAACCGCTCCCGTCCCTTCGAAACGTGCCTGTACCGACGCGCTGTTCCACAAAAGCTCCACCGCGCTCTTCACGTCGTGCAGAGCGGCCGCGAGGCGGCTCTGGATCTGCTTGCGCTGTCCGCCGTCGATGTCGTATCCGACGCCACCCGGCCTCACGAGCCCGCGGCCGAAGCGGCTTCCGCAGAGCAGCGCCGTCAAATTCAAAAAATCGCCGCGCAGCCGTCCGCAGAACGATGCGGTCGGGAGAAAACCGACGTCGTTCGCGAGAGCGCCGAGCCCGCCGGTGTGATTCGCGAGCCGCTCGAGCTCGAGTGCGACGCCGCGAAGGACGTGAGCTCGGGCGTGAACCCGACCACCGGCGAGCCCTTCGACGATCTGGCAATACGCGGTCGCGTGCCCGACCGACGTATCGCCGGCGAGCGTCTCCATATAGGCGATCGTTCGTTTGCTCGGCCCGCCCACCAGCGCTCGCTCGACGCCTCGATGTTGGTACCCCAGGGAAATCTCCAAATGGAAGACGTTCTCGCCGTGGCATTGGAATCGAAAGTGACCGGGCTCGATCACGCCGGCGTGTACCGGCCCTACGGCGACCTCGTGAACTTCGTCTCCTTCGACCCGATAGAAGTCGGTGACGCCGACGATCGGCGCCTCGCCTTCCGGTCGTTTCCAGGCATCACGCCCCGGCCGTTGCGAGCGCACGAAGCGCACCGGCTTCAGCCACGGATGTCCCTCGGGCACGATGCCCCACTGCTCGGCGATCTCACGTTCGAAGAGGTGCACCTGCGGACAATCGGGTGTCAGCGAGGGGAACGCGTCGCCTTCCAGCTTGGTATTGGCAATCTCGATCAACCCCTCGCCGTCGTCGGCAAGAACGACGATGAGCTCCGTTTTACCGTTCGGGGCGCCGGTTCCGAAGAGCGCAGCAACTCGTTTGCGGCGGGAGGGAGCGTCTATCACCAGGCGACGAAATTCCTCCCAAGGGAGCTCCGGGATCTTCTCCCGTTCGAGCGCCCTTCCGTTGCGGGTGGAGATCGAGCTCACCGCCCTGCCTCCAGCGCCAACGCCGCGTCGCGAACGAGCGCATTCACCGGCCCCGGTATGTAGACTCCCAGCATGAGCACGAGGCCGATCAGGACGATCCCCGGCATCACGCTGGAGAAATCGTCGCGAAGGGTCGTGGCCGATGCGTTGGGGGATGGTTTCCCTTGCACCACGGTGAGTACGGTGGCGCCCATCCCGGTGAAGATGACGACGAGCAGGAGCAGAAAAACGCCGGCGATCGCATAGTGGGCACCGGAAATGGCAGCGGATAGAATCGTGAACTCGCTGAGGAACAGACCGAACGGAGGGGAACCGGTGATCGCGAAAAATCCGGCGAGCAGGAGCGCCGCCGAAACCGGCAGACGATGGAGCGCACCGCGAACCTCGTCGGTCGTCTTGCTCGCATAGGCGCGGTGGATGTTCGCCGCGCTGAGAAAGAGCACGCCCTTGGCGAGGCCGTTGTTCAACATGTGCAGCATCGATCCGAAAACTCCCGCGCCCCCGATGCCCACGCCGAGCACGAGAATGCCCATGTGCTCGACGCTGGAGTAGGCGAGCATGCGCTTGAAGTCTTTTTGCCGAGCCATGAACACACCAGCTACGGCCATCGAAAAAAGACCGACGACGATCATGAGCTCCTGCGCGAAACGTGGATCTCCCGAGGCGCTGCAGATTTTGTAAAAGCGCAAGATGGCCAGGAAGGCGCAGTTGGTGAGTCCACCGGCCAGCAGAGTACCGACCAAGCCGGGCGCCTCGCCGTAGGCGTCCGGCTTCCAGGTGTGCATGGGTGCGAGGCCCATCTTGGTCCCGTAGCCCACGAAGAGGATGACAAAGGCCGATCGCAACCATGGCTTCGAAAGGCGCGGTGCGTCGGCGATGAGATCACCGAGAAGCAGGGAGGGCTGGAGTCCACCGCGCAGCTCCGAGTAGGCGAGAAAGAGCGATCCGAGGAGAGCCAGCGCAATCCCGACCGAACCGATGAGCAGATATTTCCAGGTGGCTTCGAGCGACCGCGGGCTTCGCTGAAAATACAACATCGGTGCCGAGGCGAGCGTCGTCGTCTCGATGGCCACCCACATCAGACCGAGGTGTTGCGCTTCGGCAATCAGCGTCAGCATCGCGATGAAGGCGAACATGCAGGCGCAGAAGATTCGGTTCGAACGATCGGGGTAGAGCGCCAGATAACCGCGCGCGTAGATGGAGCAAAGAAAGAAAAGAACCGAGGTGAGCGCCAGCACCAGCCTCGCCACGCTGTCGACGACCAACCACCCGCCGAGGCCGGAAACATGCGGCTGCGTCAGAGCCCAGAGGACGAGTACCAGGTGGACGCTTCCACCAACGGGGACCAGCCACGGCCGCAGGCGGTTGGAAGGGATCGCCAGCGCGGCCAGCGCGAAGAGCAGAGGAACGAGAACGAGGGCGACGGCCATTCGAAGATTCCTATTCCCTGAGGTGCGTCAGCTGGGCGGTGTCGAGGGAGGCGAATTCGCGGTTGATTTGGTAGATCATGATTCCCATGATGAAGATGCCGACGAGGAGGTCGAGCAGGACGCCCACCTCGACGAGAAATGGGATCGCTTCCACCAGAGTGAGTCCCATGATGAAGATGCCGTTCTCGAGGATGAGATAGCCGGCGACCTGCGTGATCGCTTTGCGGCGCGTGGTGAGCACGATGAATCCCGTCAGCACCGTCGCCAGCGACGCGGGGACCAGAAGGGAGCCCACGTGTTCGTCGGCGAGCGGCAGGGTAGCGGCGAACACGATGGCCAGCCCGGTGGCGACGGCGCCGGCGAAAAGCGACGGGATGTAGCCGATGAACGGCTCTACCTCGCGGCGGATCGCCACGTCACGCATCGCGCGCAACAGAAGCCAGGGAATGACGAACCCTTTGATCGACGCGGCGCCGAGCGCGATGAGAATGGGCCGTACGCTGAATTCGTGGTGGGCGAGGACCGCCAGAACGCCGAGTAAGATCCCCTGAAGGGCGGTGGCATTGATCACGGCTCGCAAACGGCTCGTGCCGAGAACGAAGAAGTTCAACAGTAGTACGGTCACGAGCAGGGCATCTACGGCGTCGGACATGGTCGTTACCTCGCGAGCAGAATGATGCTGAAGCCAGAGAGCAGGCAGGCCGCTACCAGAAGGCTCGGCACCTGGTTGAGACGCAATCGCGCCATGGCCGACTCGACCATCCCGATGACGACCGAGAGCGCGATCATCCCGCCAACGAACACGCCCCAATCGATCCATGGATTGGCGGTATCGAACGGAAGCGCGAGACGCACGATGATGGCGCCAAGAACGAAGAGCTTCATCGCCGCACCGTAGAGGATCATCCCGAATGCGGGTCCGCTGTGGTCGAGAACCATCACCTCGTGGATCATGGTGAGCTCGAGATGAGTGTTGGGATCGTCGAAGGGAATGCGGCAGTTTTCTGCGAGCAGAACGATGAAAAGGCTCACGAGCACGAGCACCAGCGAGGCGCCAGCGCCGAGCCATTCTGCAGAAAGACCGCTGCCCAGCATCGTTCCGAGCGAGAGCGACGCCGATCGCTTGACGAGCACGAGCAGGCCCAAAAAAAGGGCAGGTTCGGCAAGGGAGGAGAACGTAGCTTCGCGCGCGGCCCCCATGCCCTCGAAGGCCGACCCCGTGTCGAGCGCCGCGCACACCGTAAAGAAGCGCGCCAACCCGAAGAGGTAGGCGAACAGGATGAGATCCCCCGCAAACGACAGTGGTGCGGCGTGATGCCCGAGCGGAACGAGAAACGAAGCGAGGAACGCCGTGGCAATTCCCACCACCGGGCTCGCGCGGAAAACCCAGCCGGTGGTCGTGCTGTAGACCGTTCCTTTTCGAAGCAATTTGAAAAGATCGTAATAGGGTTGGAAAAAGGGCGCTCCGACGCGCCCGGCGACCAAGGCCTTCGTCTTGGTGATGACGCCGAGGAGAAGCGGCGGGAGCATGACGACGACGAGAACGTGAATCACCGTGTCGATAGTGAACAGGGGCATGGTCTATCGCCGAACCAACAAGGTGAGAAGGAGGGTTGCCAGAATGTAAAGGAGGTAGACGTGGACATTTCCGCGCTGCGCCCAGCGAAACCACACGAAACCACGGCCAATACCACGGAGCGTAGGCAAGATGGCACGATCGAGAAACGTATCGGGTACGTGGCTCGAGAAACTTGCCGTTCGTGGGAAGGGCGACGCCAAGCTGGGCGATCGTTGCTCGGGGCGAAGCGCCCAGGAGAAGAGCCGAACCAGCGAGTCTGCGAAGGACGACGCGGTGTATTGCATATGCGACGAAGGGGCGGCGTAACCGCAATCCCAGGTGACCGAACGGCGGACGCGCGAGGGCCCGGTGAGCCGCGCGATCAGCACGCCGCCCAAAGCGAGCAGAGTCACCAGGGCGAATCCGGTGACGCTCAGCAGCGAAAGCGGTGCCAAGGATCCCAAAGGCACGCCATGGCTCGTCTCCGGCGCCCAGATCCGTGCGGCGTGGTCGAGAATGGGAGCGATCGCCGAAGGCACCAGCCCGATGAAAGCGCAGCAGGCTGCCAGAATGGCCATCGGCGCGATCATCAGGGCACCGGCCTCATGGGCGTGATCGACGCGATCGGACCGTGCCGATCCGAGAAATACTGTGCTGAATACTTTGGCGAAGCACGCCAAAGCGAGCCCACCTATCAGGGCGAGGGCCGGTGCCCCGAAAGCGCCGGCGATCCATGCGCCAGGGGAGGCGAGCAACATCGAACGAAACAGGGCTAGATAGACGAGGAGCTCGCTGACGAAGCCGTTGAGCGGCGGAAGCCCACAAATCGCGACGGCCCCTATGACGAATGCGAGCGCCGTCCAGGGCATCTTCTTGGCGAGCCCGCCCAGCTGATCGATCTCACGCGTGCCGGTCGCGTGGAGCACGGCTCCGGCACTGAGGAACAAGAGCGCTTTGAAAAGACCGTGATTCCAGACGTGGAGCAGCGCACCGGTGATTCCTAGAACGACGAGCTCGGGTTGCTCGAGAGAACGGCCGATTACCGCAATCGCAATGCCGATGGTGATGATGCCGATGTTCTCCACGCTGTGGTATGCGAGAAGGCGCTTCATGTCGTGCTGCCCGATGGCGAACGCCACACCGAGCACGCCGGAAACGATTCCGAGCACGAGCAGCGTCACACCCCACCAGAGCGGCGGATGCTCGAAGAACGAGCAGACGCGCACCAGGCCGTAGATCCCGCTTTTGATGAGCACGCCGGACATGAGCGCCGAGACGTGGCTCGGCGCGTTCGCGTGCGCCCCGGGCAGCCACACGTGCATCGGCATCATGCCCGCCTTGAGTCCGAAGCCGACGACGGCCAGAACGAAAATAGTGTTGGCGAGAGAGGGCGCCATCGCCGACGGCGCGGCGAACGTCCAGCTGCCGGCCGCCACATGGAGCAGCGCGAACATGGCAAATAAGCACAAGGTGCCGACGCGCGTGGCGACAATGTAGACGAATCCCGCTGCGTGGACCTCTTCGTCGGTGTCCTCGGTCGTGATGAGCACGAATGCGGCGAGCGCCATCGTCTCCCATCCGAGGAGAAAGAGGAGCGAGTTATGCGCGATCACCAGAAGCGCGAGGGCGGCCGTCAGCACGCCGAAAAAGAGACGCAGCTTGCGGCCATTGTCCGGATGCTCGGATTGCTTCCAGTAGCGAAGCCCGTAAATGGACCCGAGCGGTGCGATCAGGAAGATCTGGAGCAGAAACATGGCGGCGATGCCGTCGATCCGAACGGCGAGCTCTCCGCCGGGCACCGCCCACGGAAGGGAGAAGTCCGTCAGCCGTGCGGCCAACGCAACCGCGCCGGCGCCGGCGATGCCGCACGTCGACCCAACGACCATGAGCACCGCCGCAACACGCTCTCCCACCGCCGATTGACGGGAAAGAAATGCCCCGGGGAGCCCGCTCGTCCCCACCAGCACGATCCCGACGAGGATCAGCGCCTCATTCATCGGCCGAGCCAATCGTAGAGCGAGCTCCATGCCAGCGCCACGAGAGCCGCGAACAGAATGTAGAAGAGGTAGACGTGGAGCACGCCCTGCTGTAGCCAGCGAAGTCGAGCGAACCGTTCGGCCCACCGGGTGACGAATGGCTCGTACACCCCACGCGTCAGCGGGTCGGAGCATGCGGAGGAGAGCCTGGCCGGCACCGGAAAGAGCGTGCTCGGTGCGACGACGGAAAGCTCGGCTCGAAGGATCTTCGGCATTCGCGCGCTGATGAGCTCGGCAAATGAGCTCGCCGTGTACTGCATGCGCGGCGAAGGTCGCGCGTAACCGCACCCCCAAGTCGCGTCGAGTGTGATCGAGCGGCGCCGATGGATCGCCACCCGGCACAGCGTGCCCAAGGCCAACGCCAGCCACAAGCATCCGTTCCAACGACCGAGCGTGGCGAGCGGTGCGTCGGGCATGAGCGGATTGGCGACATTTCCGAGGAGCTGCGCGCTCACCCGTGACGTAGCGGCAACGAAGGTATGGGGGTAGAGCGCAACGAGCGCCGAGATCGCAGCGAGCATCATCATCGGCACGGTCATCCCGGCGGGCGATTCGTGGGCATGAGCACTCGCTCGGCCGCGGGGTTCACCGAGGAGTGCAATTCCAACGAGCCGAACGAAGCAGAGCAAGGTCAGTCCGCCGATGAAGGAGAGCAGCCCCACCGAAAGCAGCGCCGCCACCCCCGCCGCGCTCGTGCTCGAGAGCGCCCCTCGAATGAGCCCGAGGTACAAGAGCCATTCGCTCACGAAGCCATTCATGGGAGGCAACGCCGCGATCGCTAGCGCAGCGAGCACCATGGTGGTCGCCGTGCGGGGCATGCGCTTCATCAAGCCGCCGAGCTGTTCGAGATCCTTCGTCCCCGAACCGTGGACGACGCTGCCCGCGCCGAGGAACATGAGCCCTTTCATCAACGTATGGTTCCAGATGTGCAAGAGAGCTCCGCTCATTCCGAGCGCGGCAACCTGCGGTCGATTCGAAATCGAGCCCCACGACGCGGTGCCCAAGCCGATGGCGATGAGACCTACGTTCTCGATGCTGGAATAAGCCAGCACACGCTTGATGTCGCGCTGGTAGAGCGCAAGCGAGATGCCCAAGAGCCCACCGGTCAGCCCGATCGCGATGAGCACAGGGCTCCACCAGGCGGCGGGGTGACCGAGAAGTAGCCACACTCGCAAGAGCCCATAGATGCCCATCTTGATCAAGACGCCGGACATCAACGCCGAAACGTGCGATGGAGCTGCGGCGTGAGCCTCCGGGAGCCACACGTGAAAGGGAACGAACCCCGCCTTCACGCCGAATCCCGCCAGCGCCAATCCAAACAAGAGGCCCGACAGGGAGCCGGACATCGGCAGCATCTGGACGGCGGCGAAATCGAAGCTCCCGCCATGTCGCGCGAGCAGAAGGAACATCGCGAGCAGGAACGCAGTGCCGACGTGCGTCGCGATCAAATAAACGAACCCGGCTCGCCGTACGTCGGGATCCTCGTGTTCGAAGGTGACGAGCACGTAGGCACAAAGCGACATCAACTCCCAGGCGACGAGAAAGAGCAGCGCTTGTCGCGCCGTCACCACGACGGCCATGCTGACTACCAAAAGATTGAAGGCGAACCATGCAAAGCCGACCGGTTTTTTCCCGTGGTACGGCTTCATGTACTCGCGTCCGTACACGGCGGCGATGGCGGCCAACCCGAATATCGGCATCAGGAAAAACGCGGAGAGCGGATCGACGGCGGCGCGCAGCTGCCCGTACGGTAGCTGCCATCCCAGCACGACCTCGGGCTCGCTCCCGTGCAGTAGCACCTGTACCGCTTCGGTCCCGCCGACGACCGCACCGGCCACGACGCCGAGCACCGCCAAAGCAGAACCAACCGCGGGCGAGCGCGCGAGAACCAGCGCCGCGACGCCGCCGGCGAGGATGAGCGGGAGCCCGCTCGAGAAGAGCATCACTTTGTGGTTTTCCGCTTGCTGGGGGCGGGTAAATCCGAGAAGCGGCTCTCGAGGCGGCGCGCTCGTTCGAGGATCTGCTCTGGTGGTGCGCGCCGTAGCACCGCGTCCTTGAAGTCCGCATCGAGCAGAGCAGCCGAGAGTCGGGACAGGAGATAGAGATGTGATCGGATGGTTCGGGTCACCAGGGAAAAGATCGTGTCGACGGGCCGGCCATCGAAGGCGGCAAAGTCGACGGGTTTCTCGAGGAAACACAGCGTCACCGCCGGATGCGGGACGTGCAGAACGACGGGATTTCGAACGTGCGGAATGGCAATTCCGTCGCCAACGCCGGTCGACCCGAGCGCTTCGCGAGCGACGAGAAAGTCGTAGATGAGGTCACGGTCTTCCTCTTCGATCGGCATCACGTTCACGACGCTTCGCAAGACCGCCTCCCGGGTCGAGCCACCGACGCCGTAGTGAATTCCGCCGAGCTCCAGCGCGTTCGAGAGATGAGGCTGCTCGTTCCCGTTCCCGATGGGGCCCCGAAATTCTTCCGACGACACCCGGATGCCTCGTGAGGTGGCCCATTCGAGAAGCTCCGCGCGGTGAAAGCGATAGTTCTCGCTCACCCGGTGGACCGGAATGCTTTCGTCGCGAATCCAGCGATAAACGACATCCTCCGACACGTTGAGCATTCTCGCGACGTCACGGACCGTGAGCTTCATCGATCGCTCCTAGAGAGCAACCTGCATGCCGCTCGAGCCGCTTCGAGAAATCTGCTTGTTTCTGGGAATCCGCAGGAGCGATGTCTCAATCCGCGGGTCTCGTATCGCAGCAGCGAACAAAAAGACATATGATTAGTCGAAACATGACTGGAAAACGACAAATTGACGTGGTCCTCGAGCCCGTCATGCAATCTTCGTCGATGCGCCAGTTGGACCGCCTCGTGCGTGTCCTGGCCGCGAAGGAGGTGGGGGTGACGTTGGTCGGCGAAAGCGGCAGTGGTAAGGAGGTCCTCGCGCGCAGGGTCCACGACCTCTCGCATCGTCGCACCGGACCGTTCGTCCCCATCAACTGCGCGGCGATTCCGGAGCCGCTCTTCGAAAGCGAGCTCTTCGGCCACGAAAAAGGGGCCTTCACCGGGGCCAGCGCTCGTGCTCGCGGCAAGATCGAGGCGTCGCAGGGGGGAACGCTCTTCTTGGACGAGATCGGAGATATGCCGATGGCTCTCCAGGCCAAGCTCTTGCGCTTTCTGGAGAATCGCAAATTCATGCGCGTCGGGGGTACCACGAAGATCAACGTCGACTCGCGCCTCATCTGCGCGACGCTGCGCCCTCTCGATGAGGAGGTCAGAGCCGGACGATTTCGAGCCGACCTCTACTATCGAATTCAAGGAGTCAGCCTGAAGGTGCCGCCGCTTCGCGATCGGAGACCGGACATCGCTCCATTGGTGCACCAATTCGTGGCGCAGATTTCGGCCAAGCATGGCATAGCGGCGCCCAAGATCGGCCGCGCGGCGATGGCCGTGCTTCGCGAGTACGATTGGCCGGGCAACGTTCGGGAGTTGCGCAACGTGATCGAGCTCGTGAGCTTGCTCCGAGCTGGGAGCCAGGTGCGTATCCGTGATTTGCCGCCTGCCCTGCAAGAAGGCATCGTTTCCAATGGTGGGCGACGCGTCAGCCCAGCTTGGGTGAGCAAGGACATCATCCAGGTGGGTTTGGACCGACCGCTCGAGGACATCATCGATCAGGTGCTTCACGCCGTCTTGGAGCTGGAAGGTGGCAACCGCTCGCACGCGGCACATCGCCTCGGCATCAGCTTGCGCACGGTCCAGCGCCACCTGGCGCGCCAGTGAGCGGTGGCGTCAGTCTACTTGCAAGGCTTCGACGACTTGCCGCACGGCTTTTTGCTAGCCGGGGATGACGACACCCGCGTTCGCGAAGGAGCGGGGGCCTTGTCGGAACCTGCGGTCGCCGCCGGCGGCTCGGCCGCCACCGCCGTTGGAGGTGCCGGGGCAGTGTTGTTCGGTAGATTGACTTGATTCTCGTTCGCGGGCGAACCGGGGAGCGCGGCGCCTGTCGGCGCCGCCGCGCTCGGACTCGTCGACGAAGCCTCTTTCGGTGTCGCCGCCTTTGCGGAGCAGAGCGCCCAAGTCACGAGAACGAGGACGAGTGCACCCATCCCCGCACCGGCCATCTTCAGCCTCGCCGACCTCGCGCCGGAGGTCGCAGGTTTGCCCGATCCGAATCGGGCGGGCGTCCCGTCATCGTCGATGGGCGTTGCATCGGAGACGCTCTGCCGGAAGGATTCGGGGGTTGCCTGCTCGAACGCGGTGAGGGCAGCCACCAATTGCGCAGGCGGAGGGGGAAGGTCGATGGACGGCGCCGAGCCCGCCCCAGCCGTCCCCGGGTCTGCGGCCGTTCCTTGCGGAGACCCGTTGCCGGTCCTTCCCGCGTCGAGCAGTTCTCCTGATTTCTTCTCCACCCAAAATCGAGATTACAACGATCCGGTGCAACTGCGCCAGAGTCCGTGAGAATCCCGCCGAGCTCGGGCGGTCGCAGATGTGGCGACATGTGGTTCTTGGAAGGGCTTCGCTCCACCGGTGCAGCGGTTCGAAGGCGAGAGAACAGCTACCGAATCATGGGCGGCGGATGAGAAGATCGGCGACGTGCCCAGCACTTGGGACAGTGCCACTCGGCCACCTTGCGCCCGTTGGGGTCGGTCGACCGCAAGACGCGCCAACCATACTGCGGACCGATGAGCGTGTCATTCGTTTCGGTCGCTGGCGATGATGTTCCGCAGTCCACGCAATGGTTACGGCTTTCTACATCTGACATCGCCCCTCTACCTTACTTACGGCGATTATCTGGGTTCGGAGTAAGCGTAATCGGGTCAACCTCCGCAGGTGCCACAGATCGCAGTCGGCAGGGCGCACAGGCCGCAGCTCCCGTCACAGCAAATCTCGCCGGGGTTACAGTCCTTCGTACCGCAGGGAACGCCGGCGTCTCCGGTTCCGCCCGTTCCGCCCGTTCCGCCCGTCGCCGCACCATCTTCCGCCGCGCCGCCTGAGCCGCTGGCGGGGCCCATGCCCGCGCCGCCCCCATCGGAGTCAGAGCCGCAAGCAATTGCAAACAGCACAAGTACGGCCGCCCAACCATTCGATCGCATCATACCGGCCTCCGCCTAGCTAATCGTACCGTGCACCAGTGTTCGCTTTTGCAAGACGGCTCAGATCGGTCGAAGGTTTGCCGTAGGTCGATCGGCCGATCGGCCGCGAGCTTGCCGTCACGGCCCGAGTCTTGGCATCGCGGAGGGTCTGACCTCAGCAGAGGCGAGCTGACCTGGATCGGTCGCCCTCGCTCGTAGGGCGTTGAAGTCGCAGGTGGTCTTGTCGCCGGCACGCATCGACGCGGACTCAAGCACGCCGATGCAACGCCGTACTCTCCATCTCGCGGTCGTCGACCTCGAGTCGCCGCTTTCAACACATGGCCCGCTGGTTCGATGATCGCGAAACGAGGAGTTTCTATCGAATGCGCATCGAAGTCATCGGTCTGCTCACGTCCTTGCTCGCGACCGTCACCTTGGCAGGGTGTGGGCGCATGCCCCCCCCTGCTACCCCGCCGCCAGTGCCGTCGTCGTCGCCATCACCGATCGCGGTTTCGGAACCAACCCAAGCTCAACCACCCTCGAAATGCGAATCACTCGAGGAAGGATGTATTGCCGCCGACAACACGAGAACGGCGGTAGGTCGCAGCGGTTGGACGATTGCTCTGCCGCGTGGTTGGACATTTGCGCGCGACGCACACGCGACGATTGCCGCCAATCTGGGAGCCACGATCGCCGTCACCACGTACGACCGATCGAACCGATCGCGTTCTCGCGACGCCGTCTTGCGTCGGATCGCCGAGGGGCTCGGAATCGATGTCGCCGGTCGAGAGACGCTCCTTCCGAAACGGCCTCACAAGCGGCAACCCGTCGGTGACGTCGTGGTCTCACTCTATGAGTTGGGGCGAACGAGGCGCTCGCAGCAAGAAGGCGTGTTGGTCGTGTTCACGACCGACTTGCCGAGCGATGCGGCCGTCCTCGGTGTGGCTTTCGTTACCGAGCATGACAAGACGACCGCGGGTCCGCAGAGTGTTCGGGCCATCGAATCGCTCGATCCTCCTGTCGCGCCTGGCTCTTCGCTCGAGCCTCCCCCGGTGGTGAAGGCGCGGCTCTCGTCCGACGTGCCCGACGAACCAAACTATGGCCTCGATCTCCATACGCTCCACTAGCGCGGCGCAGCTGCGCTGCGGGCACTCTCTCTTGGTTATCGGGGGCTCCGCCCCCGCGCCCACCGGAGCAAGTCCGTAATAGGGCCCACCCCCGCGGCGCCTCCGGCGCCGAACACGACGGCATTCGCAAAACATGGCCGACTTTCTGGTGGACAGAACTAGATAGCCGGGGACCTCGGTCTCGAGGGCCCGTCCGCGATGTCACAATGCGGTGCGCACCTTACGCCGCTGGGCCGATTTCGTTCAGACCGGGCCTGACCCACCTCTGACGGGTGGTGCAGAGTCAGCCTGATTTGGAGATGGAGCAACTCGGCCTACTTGCCGATGTCATCGACCAGCGCAGAGGAACGATCGAACAGCGCTGGCTCAAGCGAGTGATGGCCGACGTCGAGGCTCGCGATGTCTCACTGACTGCACTCCGCAGCGCGATGCCCGACTATCTCGTCGCTCTCGTGAGAGCGCTGCGTGCGGGGTCCCATGTGGAGAGCAGCGGCGCCGCCGTCTGGGCCCCCCTCGCTCGCGAACATGCCGTCACGCGTGTGCGACTCGGCTTCGATATCGAGCAGCTCGTACGCGAATTCATCGCGCTGCGTCAAATCCTTTTCGAAGTCGTGGCGGAAGCCGGATTGTCGCAGGCCTGGCACACGGCGCGGCTGGCCGATCTCGTCGAATCGGCCGTCGCAGTCGCGGTCCAAACTTACATCGAATCGCGCGACTTCGCTGCTCGGCGCCTGGAAGCCGAGCACATCGGATTCATCACCCACGAGCTACGAAATCCTCTCACGACAGCGGAGCTGATGGCATCGAAGCTCCGGCCCGAGCTGCCTCTGAGCGAGGGGCAACAGCGCGCGTTCGACTTGTTGATTCGAAGCCAGCGACGGATACGCGAACTCATCGAGGCCGTTCTCCAAGTCGAACGCTTCGATGCCGACGAAGTCGACGTCCAACCGGTCAATGGGCGATTGAGCGAGTTCCTTGCGGAATCGATCGAAGGTGCCGAGGTAGCCGCCGCAGCCAAGGGCATCGAGTTCCTGGTGGAACCGATTCCTGACATCCTCGTCCGGGCGGACCCGAGATTGACGAATTCGGTTATCGGCAACTTGCTCGACAACGCCATGAAATATACCGACGGGGGGCTGGTGAAGCTGGCTTTCGACGATATCGGCGACCAAATCGCCGTCCACGTCTATGACAATTGTCGCGGCCTTTCCGCGGAGGAGCTGCGAACGATTTTCGAACCGTTCCGTCGCGGCGGGCACTCCGGCAAACCGGGCACCGGTCTGGGACTCGCCATTGCACGTCGTGCCGTCGAAGCGCAGGGCGGAGCCATCGGTGCCGAGTCGGCCACCAAAGGTTGTCACTTTTGGTTCACAGTGCCAAAGGTTCGTCACTAGTGCCGTTCGCCAGAAATAGAGTCCTATTTCTGGCGAACCCGCGCTTCGCGCGGCGCAGCTGCGCTGCGGGCACTCTCTCTTG
>Ga0137375_10001122_pt1 | contig 30540 bp, 25 predicted proteins | sample SagtaG_24_FD_104936 | JGI IMG/M metagenome (GOLD analysis project Ga0137375, IMG submission 104936) | Vadose zone soil microbial communities from Sagehorn Ranch, Mendocino, California, USA - Sage1_R_113_16 metaG | ecosystem: Environmental > Terrestrial > Soil > Vadose zone | place: USA... | reverse complement strand
GCGAGGTCTGGGTCGACTCGCGCGTCCTCGATACCCAACACTTGGACGCACGAGGCGACCAACGACACCGCGCTCGCCACGATGAAGCAGGCTTTCATCACCACGTCCCGGTGGCGCGAACTCCCGCCCCTCCGGTGAGCGTCCCGACCGAGACTTGCACACGTGGTTCGGCCGCCGTGGAGCCCGGTCGACCGGGGCGCCCGAACCAGTAGACCACCACGCCGCTCGTCACGAGCGCTCCTCCGATCGCGAGGGTCAGCGTGGCCGCGGAGGCGAGCTGTTTGGCTTGGTCACGCAAATCTTTGCCCTGTTGCGTGCAAAGGTTGGCATCGTCACTGCGGCACTCAGCCAGCGAATCTCGGTTTCGGTCGTAGGCCTTGTAGGAAAGAAACGCGCTCCCACCGAGAACCATCAGCCCGAGACCCGCCGTCACATAGCCCGCGGTGCGCAACGCGCTCGAACCATCGTCTCGTGCGCCCGCGGATCGATCCGACGCTGCGCGGGCGAGGTCCACCGGCTTCGGCGCGAGCGCGGGAACCTCCACGATGCGCACGGTGGGCCCCTCTGCGATCTCCAGGTTCGCCGACCACGGCAGCCGTCCCGGCGCGGACACTTCGATACGCTGGCGTCCGGGGTCGACGGGAACCGGGGTGTCCCATGTCGCGCGTGGAGCGGTCGCTCCATTGATGCGCACTTCGAGACCGGCGGAGATGTTCTTGGGATCGAGCTTGAGCTCGAGTCGGGAGAGCCGCTTCTCGAGATCGGCGGCGCGCTCCACGGCGATGCGCTCACGTTCGGCTTCGCCTCGGGTACGAGCCAAGGACGCCGCCTCACGAAACGTGGCCCAGGCGCTGGTACTCTTGCCCAGGCGGTCGTCGCAATCCGCCAACCGGAGCAACGTTCCCAACGCGGGATCGAGCTGTTGGCTTCCCTCGAACTTCTGGCAGGCGGCGGCGAATTGCTTCTGCGCCATGAGCTCGGTGCCTTGTTGAAAGAGCGCTTCGGCTGCCGCCTTTTCCTGAGCGGAGGGATCGGCACCCGCACGCGCGCACAGAACGAGCGACGCCGCGCCCATCGCCAGCGTGACTGCAACGCGAGCGATGGTCATGGCGCCACGAGCGACCAGCTCGGCATCACGCCGGTGAGGTCTCCTGATCGTCGGTCGGCTGCGGCGTAGTAGAGGGGAGCGCCCCTGTAAGCGAGCTGCTGCCCGCCGGATCGGAGAAAGACGCTGAAGTCCGTCGGCTCGAGCGCAGAAACCGCCGAAATGCGATTTCTCAGGAGAGCGGGGTAGCTGTCGAGACAACCACCGGTGCACGCGCTTACCGGGTCGGAACTGGCGGTTCCCTTCGCATCCTGATCGAACGCGTAGAGCGTTCGGCCGGTGCCGTCCGCCAGATACTTCGCCGTTCCTGCCTTCATGATGACGATGCCTGGAGGAATGACGGTTGCGGCAAACCACGTTTTGGCCTTCCCCTGCCCGCCCAGAGCTCCCCGGACCGTATCGGTCTTGAAGTAGTAGAGTGGCCAACCGTAGTAGGTCGTCTGTCGCGTTCCGTCGGCGCGAAGAATGCTCCCGAACACGCGATCGTCGAGACCGGTGGCAAGCGTCCGCGCGCCGGCGTCGAAGGGTGGCCACGCGATCGCGCAGTCCTTCTCGCACGTCGACATCGGTGGATACTGGCAATCGCCGGCGAGGTCAGCCCCTGTCGTGTAGAGCGTACGTCCGCCGGAATCCGCGAGGTAGCTTCCGATGAACGGGCTCACTTCGACGGTGATGCTCGGAGGAGGGCCTCCGTCCCCCCCATCGCGAAAACCGCCGCCGCCGGGCGCGTCCTCCGACCCGGCGTCGTCTTGGCGTGTTCCTGGTTGGAAAGGAGCATCATCGTGAAAAACACATTTTGCCTGAGACGTGCCGGCGTCTCCGTTGGGGCTCTCACCATCGTGAACGCCTGCGTCCTCCATTGCTCCAGCGGCCCCGCCACCTGCCGCGCCCGCCGCTCCACCGCTCCCCGCGCGCCCGCCCGAGTTGTCGCCGCCCGCACCGTTGACGCCGGTGGAGCCTCCTTCGCCCCCGGTTGGCCCTGCTCCGCTGGCGCCACCAGCGCCCCCCTCACCCGTCGCGCTGTCGGACGTCGGAGGACTGAGCGCACCCACATGATCGGAACTGCACGCGATCATCAGAAGCACGGGACCTGATAACGCCCCGACGTTGACTGCAAAACGGGTACATCTATTCATCACGACTTCCCCCTCTCTTCGTCTTCAGTGCTCAGCGTCTCCCGCCGAACGTCGCCGGATCCCATGCATTCGGCGCGGCGCCGTCACGTCCAGCGGCACGTGGTCGCTCCGCGGTGGGCGCCACCGCGGCGTTGCCGGTCGACAAAGGCGTCTGCCCGGTCGCACTCGGTCGTGGAGCCATGGCGCCAGCCACCTTGTGTACCGCCTTGGCGGCAGTCGGCTCCCGGCGATCATCGGTCACCTCGGGCATCGATGTGGGGCCTGCTTCCGCGACCCAGCTGGGCGAAGGCACCGGTCCCGCGACCGGCGCTTCTGCGATGCCGCTCTCTGTCGCGCTCGGAACGGGACTCGTCGCCGCAGCGGTACGGGTGGACTCGTGCGTGCGAAACAGCCGCGTCAGCATCCATGCGAGTAGCAGCCCGAAGATCGCGGCCGCCACTCTGACCCAGCGCGCGTCGGTGCGTATGGGTAAGCGCGACGGGGCTTCGGCGGCTGCGTGAGCGGAAGGAATCTCGGGCCGCGTCGCGCGATCCGCGCTGCGGGTGGACCCACTCTCCCCACTCGCTCCCTCGACCAGCACGGCACGGAGTGAGCCTTGACTGCCCGCTCCGGGCTGCGGCGTTATTTCGGTTCGAAGTTGGTCGGCGATCTCTTGCGCCCGCCGCAGCTGCGCGCGACGCTCACGCGCCCTCTCGCCGAGGAGCTTGTCCATGTACTCGGCAACCTGGACCTCGAAACTGCCGTCGAGCGCCTGCGGCATCGCGCGCTCGAGCGCCGACAACATCTCGTTGGCCGTCGCCCAGCGGTCCTCCGGGGCTTTCCTCAGCGCCTTTTGCACCACGGCCTCGAGCTCCGGCGGATATCCGCGCACCAAGATCGACGGCGGAACCGGTGGCTTGGTGTCGCAGATGTTGTGCAGGGTCTCGGCCGGATGGGTGCCCTTGAAGGGGTGTCGACCGGTCGTGACGAGATACAGGATGACGCCCATTCCGAAGATGTCGCTGCGCCGGTCGATGGCGGTCGCGTGCACCTGTTCGGGAGACATATAGGCGAACTTGCCCTTGAGCTCGCCATCGACGGTGAGCGACGAACAGCGCATCGTTGCCTTGGCAATTCCGAAGTCGACGAGCTTCGCGTTGCCCGAGTAGGTCACGAGCACGTTCTGGGCCGAGATGTCCCGATGCACGAGACCGAGCAGTGCGCCCGATTCGTCGCGCAAATCGTGGGCGGCATGAAGTCCCTTGCAAGCCTGTCCGACGAGGTTCACGGCAATGGACAGCGGAATGCCGCCCAGCTGAGCGGCCCGCGACATGACGACGTTCAGCGACTCTCCGTCGACCCATTCCATGACCAGGTAGAGCATGCCCTCGTGCTCGCCGAGCTCCAGAGTCCCCACCACGTTGGGGTGGTGGATCTGGGACGCGAGTGTTGCCTCTTCGAGGAACATCTGCTCCAAGCGTGCGTCGTCGATCGTTCCCGCGAGGATCGTCTTGACGGCGACGATCTTCTTGAAACCGCGGGTACCGCGGAGGCGGGCCGCCCACACTTGCGCCATGCCCCCCTTCGCGATCGGAATGAGCAGCTCGTAGCGTCCCAGTATCTGGCCTGCTGCGGGAATCATGATTCGTCGCTCTCCCTGCGGCGGCACCGAGAGCCGAACTGCGTTGCTGTGACGTCGAGGCGCATGCTGCGGTACCAGTGCCCCCCGGTTGCCGCGGCTGCTCACCCCCAATGGCGCACGCCGGACAATCGGCTAGCCACCCCCAACGGCCGTTTCGTACTCGGCTTAATGGTTGATGGACGTTTTTTTTACCAGTCCATGGTCAGTCCGCGTGTCAGCTCACCTGAGCGAAATCGCCCTTTTGTGAGCGAACGGTTCCTCGAGTGACCGGCCGGTGCTCCGTCTGGTTTCCGGTCCCACTCAGAACCGGGGCTTTCTCTTTTCGAAGAAGGCGGTGAACGCTTCGGCTGCCTCGCTCGAAGCGAGCCGTTGCCGAAAGACATCGCCTTCCCGTGACATGGCCGCAAAAAGCTCGCTGCGCAGCGGTTCGCGCAGCAGCGCCTTGGCCGCCGCGACCGCTTGTGGCGGCAGCTCGAGCAAACGTTCGAGCCACGACGAAGTACGCGACTCGAGCTCCCCGTCGGCCACCACCTCGTTGGCGAGACCGATTCGATACGCGGTGGCGGCATCGAAGGGTTCGCCCCAGAGAACGAGCTCCGACGCACGGTGCAGACCGACGAGCCGTGGCAGCAGAAGACTCGAGCCCCCCTCGGGCGACAGCCCGAGCTTCACGAACGGAAGCTGAAAGCGCGACGATGACGCGGCAAGGATCAAATCGCAGTGCAACAGCATCGTCGTGCCGACGCCGATCGCAGGTCCGTTGACCGCCGCGATGATGGGCTTGGGAAACCGCGCGAGAGCCGTCAAGAAGCGAACTACGTGGCTGTCGTCGTCGATCGGTGGTTGGCCGATGAAGTCGCGGATGTCGTTGCCAGCCGTGAAAATGTCGCCCGCGCCGGTGATGACGACGGCACGAACTTCGGCTGATGCGGCCGCCTCGACGAGCTGGTCCGCCAACACGCCATACATGGCGACGGTGAGGGCGTTCCTCTTGGCGGGGCGATTGAACACGAGCACACGAGCTTGCCCGCTGAACTCATTTCTTACTTCGATTTCCATCGGTGCGGAGGTTTTAAGGCAACGGGAGCAGCTCGTCTACGAGCACGTCGATCGTGCGGGTGGAAAGGGTGAGTCGGTGCGTCGAACCCACCGCGCCGAGCAACATGCGATCCACGGTCGCGATGTCGAGCGACGCCAGCGTCTGGCCATCGATCGCGAGCAAGTCGTCGTTGACCGTGATCTGCTGGCGCGCGGCGTCGGTGCCTTCGAATACACGCTGCACGGCGTAGGTGATCCCCGACGAATCGATGAGGCCACGAATCGTGATCCCGACGCGGCGGTACTCGTCCACGACGTGCGATTCGTCGATGTAGCGATGGAGCTCGAGGCGTCCTTCGGGGTAGTCGACCTTGACGAAGAACTCGCGCAAGAACGCCGCCCCCAAGAGACCATCGATGGGCTCGGCAATCTCGCTCGACACGCCGCTCAGCAGATCGTCCACATCCGCGGCAGCTGCCGCCACGGCACTCGTAACCTCGAGACCTTGCACCTCGACCGAGCGCAGCCTGGTCACCTGGGTCGTCGTATGGCCACTCGCCAAGCTCGCCTCATCGGTGATCTGGCCTCTGCCATCGCTCGCAATCGCCTGAAATAACGAGGAGCGCAGCGCCACCCAGCTCGCGCCGGTATCGAGTAGAAACGTGAGGGGGCGCCCCTCCACCGTCGCGCCGACGACCACCCGCGATGCGGGAAACTCGATGACTTCGTTGGTTTCGGGCAAGAGGCCGACCCCTCCGCCTCGAGGCGAGAACGGCAGCGAGATCGCCGCATCGAGCCCATCGGACAGCGGCGCCGGCCCGACGATGACTTCGCGATTGCGATAGTCGAAGGAGGTCTGGAACTGTCCGAAAACGGTGTGCCCGATGATTCCGCCGAAGCGTTGGCCGTTCGGTGCGAACGAATCGTCGCCGGTGATCCCGACGGTAGGCACTTTCCAGAGGATCGTGCCGCCGAGCGACATCGCGGCGACGCGACCGCTTCCCTTGGGAACGGCGCCATGAAAAGCCTCCGGGTGCAAGAGAGCAATGGGAGCGCCCGTATCGACGACGACAGGTGCCGTTTCCCGTCCATCGATGCCGAGATCGACCCAAAACACGTTGGCTGCCGTCGACGCCGGCAGGTGGACGCCGTTCTTGCCCAACCACAGCAGGGGGACAGGTCCAGCTGAACCGCCACACCCTGCGCCGAGGCAGAAGAGCACGACGACGAGCGACCTCCGCCGATCACAAGTCATACTGGACCCGTACTCCGAAGGTGAGCCAGAAGTGCATGGCGGGATGCATGGGCGAGGAAGACGCGGAACCGGCAGGCGTTCCCGTGGTGCGGTTCGTGTACTCTGCGATCGCGAGGCTCGTGAAAGCTCCGATCCGCCAAGGCGCAAGCCCTGCGTAATCGCCGCCGAGCTGAAGATGGCCGAACTCGAACCCTTCGTCGGTTTGATGCGATTTCGCCTCGCCGGCGGAAAGCTGGATGATCGTGCTCTCGTAGCCGGCGCCGAGGCCCACCCAAGGATCGAAGGCTCCTGCCCAACTGCCGCGATTCACCAGCGATTTGAAATGCCAGTGCACTTCGAGCCCGAAGCGCAGGTCGGTGGACTTGCAGCGCAAGAGCGGTCGCGGACACACTTCTTCGGAGACCAAGGCAAATCCCCATTGAAAGTAGCCGCCGGCGTAAAACTGCTCGCTCAGGCGATAACCGGCATCGAACCACAGCGGGACCATCCCGTCGAAGTTCGCTTGCATGCTGTCCCCCTTGACGAGAGAGCCAAAGGGAATCGCCCAGCCGGTCCGCGCTCCTACCGAGAAGCCCCGTTGCGGCGCAGAACCGATCGAGGACTCGACGGGTGCGGCCGGTGGTTCCGCCGCATCTGGCATCGGGTCCGCCCACGCGCCGGACGCCGAAAAGAGAATCGACCACTCGAGCGCGAAGAAAAGGATGCGCGGCATGAAGAAGTTCGCCATAGCATAGCCACGAAAGGTCGCATGAAGTTCGTCCACGCCGCTGATCTTCACCTCGACAGCCCGCTGCGTGGCCTCGCGCGTTACGAGGGAGCGCCGCTCCAGGCGATTCGAGGAGCCACGCGACGCGCTTTCGAGAACTTGATCGACCTCTGCCTCGAAGAAGGAGCCGCGTTTCTGCTTTTGGCCGGCGACATCTTCGACGGCAATTGGAAGGATTACAGCACCGGACTTTTTTTTGCGGCGCAGCTGGCGCGCTTGCGCATGGCGGACATTGCGGTCGTCCTCATCCGAGGTAACCACGACGCGGCCAGCCAAATCACCCGCCACCTAAGACTGCCGGAGAACGTTCACGAGCTTTCCGTCCGCGCGCCGGAGAGCTTCGAGATCGCCCCGCTCGGCGTGTTGGTGCACGGCCAGGGCTTCGCAACGAAAGCGGTCACCGAGGACCTGGCGAGCGGCTACCCAGCTGCGTCGCGCGGCGCGTTCAACATCGGACTGCTCCACACGTCGGCAGGCGGACGCGAGGGTCACGAGAACTATGCGCCGTGCCGTCTCGAGACGCTCGTCGACCGGGGCTACGATTATTGGGCTCTCGGTCACGTGCACCAGCGCGAGATCCTGGCACGCGATCCTTACATCGTATTCCCCGGCAATCTCCAAGGAAGGCACGTTCGCGAGACCGGCCCGAAAGGCGCGTCGCTGGTGACCGTCGAAGACGGCCGGGTCACCCACGTCGAGCACCGTCCGCTCGATGTCATCCGATGGGACCGGCTGGAGATCGACGTCTCCGGCTCCGCGTCGGGGTACGACGTCGTCGGGTTGGCGCGCGACGCCATCGAACGGTCGCTCGCCCGAGCGGACGGCCGGCCATTGGCGGCACGGGTCGCGCTCTTCGGCGAAACGGCTGCCCACAGTCTACTCGTCTCGAGTGCCGAGCAGTACGCGAGCGAGATCCGCCTCGCGGCAACGGACGTGGGCGGCGCCGGAGCTTTCGTCGAGAAGATCTTGCTCGAGACCCGCAGTACGATCGATCTCGTCAAGGTGCGCGAACAAGACGACCCTGTCGGCCAACTGGCTCGCTCGCTTCAGCAAGCGAAGAGCGACCCTCGCGCGCTGACCGACTTGCTCGGCGAGCTCGCCGATCTCAAGCAGAAGCTCCCTCTCGAGCTACGCGAAGGTGAAGGCGCGTTGACGCTGGACGAAGCGCATCTTCGCGAGATTCTCATCGAGGTCGAGCAGATGCTGATCCCGCGCTTGCTCGCCAGGGAGCTCGCCCGGTGAAGCTGCTCGAGCTGCGGCTTCTTGCCTACGGCCCCTTCACGAACGTCGAGCTCGATCTGCTTCCGGCCGGCGTACACGTGCTGTACGGCAGAAACGAGGCCGGCAAGAGCACCGCCCTTCGAGCGATCACGGGGCTGCTCTACGGCATCCCGAAAAACACGCCCGACGCCCATTTGCACAGAATGCCGGACCTGCGCGTGGGAGGAACGATCCGCGGCCCGAACGGCGCACCTTTTCGCCTCGTGCGAAGGAAAGGCAAGGAAAACACGCTGCTCGACGGCGACGGTCACCCCGTCGACGAAGCGGTTCTCGGCAAGATGCTCGGTGGCGTATCGCAAGAGCAGTTTCTCACGATGTTCGGGCTCGACCACGACACGCTGCGCCGCGGGGGCGAAGCGCTGTTGCTCGGCCACGGAAACGTGGGGGAGAGCCTTTTCGGAGCCGCGATGGCCGGCGGCGAGCTGCACCAGGTGCTTCGTGCGCTGCGCGCCGAGGCGGACGCGCTCTTCAGCCCCAAAGCTCACACCAAACCTCTCAACGAAGCGCTGAAGGCGTATGCCGAAGCGCACCGCCGCGTGCGCGACGAATCGATGTCGCCCGACTCGGTGCTCGCTCAGACCCGGGGCTTGGAGGAGCTGCGACGCGAACGGGCGGAATGCGACGCCGAGCGGCTCCGCCTTGGCGTTGCGCGCGCGAAGCTCGAGCGCGCGCGACGCGCGCTGCCGGTGCTCGCCAAACGCCAGTTGGTCGCGGATCGTCGTGCTGCGCTCGGGGATGTGGTGCTCCTTGCCGCCGACGCCTCGGCGCGGCGCCTCGAGAAGCAGCGCGATGCCAGGGAAGCCACGCTCGAAATCGCGCGCCTCGAAGCTGAAATCAGCGAGCTCCGTCGGCGCCGCTCGCAACTCCTCGTTCCCGAGTCGCTCGTCCGCTACGGCGAGGTGCCTCTCGACCTCGCCAACCGCCTGGGAAGTCACCTCAAGGCTGCCCGCGATCTGCCTCGCCTCGCCGGCGAGATCGACGAACTCGAGGCACAGGCTCGCACGATTTTGCGCGGCCTCGGTCGCGACGTTCCCCTCGACGAAGCCGGCATGTGGAGGGTGGACGCCGGTACGCAGGCCGCCATTCGAAAGCTGGCGCTGGACGGGGTGAAGCTTCTCGAGGCCAAGCAGCAGACCGAGCGAGTCTTCGCCGAGCGTGCCGTTCTTCACCGCGGATCGTCCGCCAAGCTGCAAGCCTTGCCGCCGGCAGCAGACGCCACTGCGCTCGAAAAAGCCGTTTCGCGCGCGGAGCGCGAGGGCCCCGTCGACGAACGCTTGGCCAAAGCGTCGGCTCAAGCCGTGCGAATGGAGCAGGCCGCGCGCGCGCAGCTTTCCGCGCTCGGCCTCGGACACCTCACCCTCGAGGCCGCTTGCGGGTTGGCCGTTCCGTCGCCGGAAACGATCGAGCGTTTCGTCAAGCAGTGGGACGCACTCGAGCGGGACCACCAGCAGATGGCCACCGAACGGCTCGACCTGCACGACCACGATGCCCATTTGAAGCGCGACATCGAAGCCCTGGAGCTCGGAGGAAAGGTGCCGACCGAACGCGACCTCGAAGGGGCGCGTGCGCGTAGGGACGCCAGCCTCGACCTTCTGCGCGCTGCGCTGCGGCCTGCGCCGAGCGCCAAAAGCCGGGGCGGCAAAGTCGAGGAACTCCTCGCCCGAGTCGAAAAGGATATGAGCGATGCAGACGGGATCGCCGATCGCCTGCGGCGCGAGGCCGAGCGGGTCAGTCGACTCGCCGCTCTTCTCGCCGAACGCGACGCCTGCGCTCACCGCAAAAATGCGGCCGCGGAGCGCGAGAGCGAGCTCGCCGCCCGTCGCCACGAAGTGCAAAAGGAGTGGGTCGAGCTCTGGAGCAAGGTCGCCGTTTCGGCCCAGCCACCTTCCGAGATGCGCGCCTGGATGGTGCGTCACGCCGCGCTCGTGCGGGCTGCCGACGATCTGCGCGCGATCGAAGCTGACGCCGCGTCTCTCGGAAGCTGCATCGACGCTCACCGTCGATCGCTCCTCGCGCTTCTCGAATCGTTCGGTTCCCCTCCCCCGAACTCACCGAGCCTCGGAAGCCTGCTCGATCACGCCTCGCAGGTCATCGAGCGGGTGAAGGCCGCTGCGCTCGAGCGCGGGCAGCTCGAACGCGACGTGGCCCAAATCGAGTCGCAGCTCGAAGGTCTGTCCTCGCAACGCCAAGAGCACGAACGAGCGCAAGCGGAGCTCCAGCGAGCGTGGCAAGCGGCGGTCGCGCGCGTCGGGCTCACCGAAAAAGCGTCCCCGGAGCAAGCCACCGCCACGATCGATTCATTGGGCGAAGCCTTTCGCAAGATCGATCAGGCCGAGGCCGAACGGCGTCGCGTCTCCGGCATCGAGCGTGACGCTCAGGCGTTCGCCCACGATGTCGAAAACCTCGCCAAAGAGCACGCTCCCGATCTGCTGGAGTGCTCGACCGAGCGAGCCGCGACCGAGATCATCGAGCGCTATCACCGCGGCCAAACCGCGCTGGCCGAGCGCCGCGAGCTCGACCGCCAGCTCGCCGAGGCCGAACGGCGCTTGGCGGACCAGCGCGAGCGCCTCCGCGCGGCCGAGGCCCACCTCGCCGAGCTCCGCGCGCGCGCGGATGTCGACAGCCTGGAAGCCTTGGAAAACGCGGAAGCACGGTCCGACCGAGCGCGGGAACTCGACCGCGTCTGCGCCGAGCTCGATGCCGAGCTCGAAACGCTCGGAGGCGATGCTGCGAGCCTCCGAGCCGAAATCGAAGAACCGGATCTCGACGCTGCCGAAGCGCGGACGGCGGAGCTCGAGTCGGAGTCCGACCAGTTGCGCGAGCGTGCCAGCGTGATCGATGGCCGCATCGGAAGCGCCGAGGCCGGCCTGCGCGACCTCGGCGATCCGAAGGCTCGCGCGGCGGACGCCGCGGCGGAGGCCGAAGCTCATCTGGCGAGAGTGCGCGAAGTGGCGGATCGCTATCTCAAGGTTCGGGTCGCGTCATTCGTGCTTGCCCGCGAGATCGAACGCTACCGGCAGGAGAATCAAGGGCCTATCTTGCTTCGGGCGAGCGAGCTCTTTCGCAGGCTGACACTCGGCTCGTTCGCCTCGCTCACCGCCGACTTCGACGAAAAGGATCAACCTGTCCTTCGGGGCGTGCGCGCCGCAGGCCCGCGCAGCGAAGTCGCCGTCGATGCGATGAGCGACGGCACCCGTGATCAGCTGTACCTCGCGCTTCGTCTGGCCACGCTCGAACGCTATGCCGAGCATCACGACCCCATGCCGCTGGTGCTGGACGACATCTTGATTCATTTCGACGACGAGCGGGCGCGCGCCGCTCTCGAAGTGCTCGGCGACATCGGCGGCCGCACGCAGGTTCTCTTCTTCACGCACCATACTCGCTTGGTCGATCTCGCGCGCCAGGCCATCCCGCCGCAAAAGCTCCTGATCCGCGAACTTTCGGAAGGCGCCAGCGTTTGGCGCGAGCAACCCCGTGAACTAAGGTAGGCAAACGGAGACGACGATGACCTCATTCAGCCAGCTTTTTCTCAACGAGACCATCCAACTCATTCACGAGATCAACAGCGCAGCCATCGAGGGACTCGCCGAAGGACTTGCCGCGGTGCGCGCGGGAGGCGGACGCCTCTTCATTCTCGGCGTGGGCGGATCGGCTGGACACGCGAGTCACGCGGTGAACGATTTCCGGAAGATCTGCGGTTTCGAGGCGTATACCCCGACCGACAACGTGTCCGAGCTGACGGCTCGCGTGAACGACGAGGGTTGGGATACCTGCTTTTCGGAATGGCTCAAGGGCTCGCGGCTATGCAAAGGGGACGGTGTGTTGGTATTCTCGGTGGGCGGCGGCAACCGGGAGAAAAATGTCTCGGTGAATCTCGTGCGCTCCCTCGAGCTGGCGCGCGAAGTGGGCGCCCGGATTTTCGGGGTGGTGGGGCGCGACGGGGGATACACGAAACAAGTCGCCGACGCGTGCGTCGTCGTGCCGGTCGTTTCGCAAGAACGCATCACGCCGCACACCGAGGGATTTTGCGCCGTCATTTGGCATCTGCTCGTGAGCCATCCCAAATTGGCGGCCCATCCCACCAAGTGGGAGTCGGTGGTGGGATCGAAGCGCCAGTAGGGAAAATGCGATAGTCTGGGTGGCATGAAAGCCGCCACAGTTCTGCCCCTCGTGCTGTTGAGCTTCGCCTGCGGCGGAGGGGGCGGTTCGGCCCCTCCTGCCGAAGGGCCGCCCTCGTCGAAGGAGCCCGGAGCCGTCGACATGCCTCCGGCGAGCACCGGCGGCTCTGGCGGTGGGCCGGCGGCTTCACCCGCAGCAACACCGACCGCTTCCCCTGCGAGCACGGCACCTCCACCGCAGAAGATCGAATTCCCTCCTCACGCCAGCGTCGAAGATGCCACCAAAGCCGTTCCCCAGGGACTGCCGCGGATGAACATGTCCGACACCGTTCTCCAGGCCCCCTTGCTCGATCACGCACGCTACGACAAATGCAAAGTGCCCCGTACGACCAAATTCTCGATCACAGTCGCCGTCTACGATGGCGCGGCGGTCGGCGTCGACGTGACCACCAAGCCGAAGAATGCCAAACTAGAGGAATGCCTGGACGGCATCGTCAGAAGCATGACCTGGGACAAGGTTCCTTCTTTGAACCATGCCACCGTCACCTTCTAATCGCAATCGACCCACGTCTGGGGGGGCAGAGTCACACGACCGCAGGCCCCGCGGTAACATGACAAAGGAGAACTGATGGATCGAACACCCGCGAGCTTCGAGGAATTTTGGCCAGAGTACGTACGCGCGCACTCCAACAAGCTCAACCGGACGCTGCACGTGATCGGAATGAGCCTCGCGCTTGCCTGCGTCGCTGCCGCGATCGTCAAGAGGCGGCCGTGGCTGCTCGTGTTCGCACCGGCATTCGCGTACGGCTTTGCATGGTGCGGCCACTTTTTCGTAGAGAACAATCTGCCGGCCAGCTTCTCGCACCCGGTGTACAGCCTGCGAGCGGGTGCCCTGCTTTTCTGGAAGACGATCCGCGGAGAAATGGACGACGAAGTCAAGCGCGTGCTCGAAAACGAGCCCGCTTCCGAAACATCGGAACCTCGTCCGAGCACCGCGGAAGTGAACTGAATCGCGCCGGCACTCCGAGAGTCGTACTAACGGCTTTCGGACTGCTCGGTTTGCAGACGATGATCGGCGTAGAGCTCGATGGTGGTCTTCGCCAGTGCGAACACGAGCGGCCCGAGTAGAAAGCCGGCCATCGCGGTGAGCGCCGCGAGCTCAGCCGCGCGGCGAATGCCGAGGATCCAGTAGCCGATGCCCACCACGATGCCATGTACGATTCGTTCGCCCGAGGAGCCATTGTCGTACCGATGGTGACGCGCGGCCTGGGCGGAAATCAGCAGGAAGGAATAGGCCGCCCGCCCAGCCGACATATAATGGGTCGATGCCGGAACTGCGAGAAGAGCTCCCGTTCATTCTCCGCTCGGCTAGCAAAGCCGACGTCGGCCGCAGGCGAAGGCACAATGAGGACGCCGTCCTCGTTCGGCCGGACCTCTATCTGTATCTTTTGGCGGACGGGGCGGGCGGGCATCAGGCCGGCGAGATCGCAAGCGCCGTAGCCATGACCTCCGTTGCCAACTTCTTCGAAGCGACCCAAAGCGCCACCCTGCTCAAGCCGGACGTGGACGAATTCGGTCTGTGGACGGGTGAGCGGCGTCTGGGCGCCGCGGTCAAGAAAGCCAACCTGGATATACTCGATATCGGCAAGACGTCCGACCAGCACAACGGAATGGGCACGACCATCGTCGCGGCATCGCTGTCGCCGCGTTCGGGAATGCTGCACGTCGCGCACGTGGGGGACAGCCGCTGTTATCGTCTGCGAGATGGGCATTTCGAGCAGATGACGCAAGACCATTCCCTCATCGTCGACGTGCTCGAGCTGCGGCCCGAGATCGACGACGAAACACTCGCGCGTCTGCCCACCAACGTGATCACCCGAGCCCTCGGGATGGAGGCGAATCTCAGGGTTTCCGTCCGTTCGCATCAGGTCGCAGAACGAGACCGTTACTTGCTCTGCTCCGATGGATTGTGGAGCATGCTCACCGACGAACAGATGGCGGAGACCCTCGGCGGCAACAGACTCCCGGAGCAAATCGTCGGTTCTCTCATCGCGCTTGCCAATCGCGCAGGTGGGGACGACAACATCGCGGCCGTGGTGATTCAATGCGAGCCGGGGTCGGATGGTTCCAGCGTGAAGGAGCATCGCAGTGTGACGACACGGGCCGCTAAACCGGTGACCGCACCGCGAGAAGAATCGTTCCCCGAAATCATGATCATCGGCATCGAGGAAGTCGAGATCGAGCCCAACATACGGGTGCTGCCCGAGCGGAGCATGAGCGCCGGAGAACAGGATGCCGTCGCTCAGTTCGTGGCCCCGATGCTGAGGCCGGGTCCTCTGGCCGCACGCTCCACCGCGACGGCGTGCACGCGCTGCGGGCAAATGGTGGAGGGCGACTTCTGCCCCTTCTGCAACAAGGCGCGGGAAGGGCGCCTGAGCCATGACCAGCGCAGCCGAACCGAGGAAGCGTTTGCCGCGAGACGTGCTGAACAAGCTGGCCGGCCCGATCGTCGCGGCCGCAGAGAACGCACACCTCGGCATCTCGGTGAGCGTCGTCGAAGGTGATTCGGTTCGGCGCATCTACGTGAGCGATGTCGCGGCGAAGCTCCTCGGCTATTCTGCCGAGGAGCTGATCGGCAGCTCGACCTATCTCACCTACGCCCCCGAGGAGGTCGAGCGCATGTGCGGCCTTTCTCAACAATGGCGAACCGGCGGTTGGATTCCGCACTTTCTCGAGACCGTGGTCGTGCGAAAAGACGGGACGCGGGTCCCCGTGGAAGTCGCCTATAGCCCGGTGGAGCTCGATGGCAAGCAGGCAACCGTCGCCTTCTTGCGCGATATTTCCGAGCGCAAACGCACCGAAGAGGCGCACAGGAGGTCCGAGGAGCTTTTCCGCAAGCTCATCGAGGCGGCGCCGGAATCGGTATTGGTCACCCGCGGCAAGCGCATCGTCTACGCCAACCCTTGCTGCTTGCAATTACTCGGCTACGACCGATTGGAAGAGCTGGCGCAGAAAACCGTCGTCGACGTCGTGCACCCCGACGACCGCGTTTCGCTCGAAGAGCGGCGCAGGCTGATTCTCGAGTTGCAGACTCCCCTGCAGCCCCGCGAGTACCGGCTTCTGTGCCGCGATGGCCGTCCGGTCAGCATCGAAGCGTCGTCACTGCCCATCGACTTCGAAGGGCAACCGGCCATCCTCACGTTCGCGCGCGACATCACCGAGCGCAAGGAAAGGCAAGCCCAGCTCATCCAAACCGACCGCATGGCGACCATCGGCACGCTGGCGGCAGGCGTCGCGCACGAGCTCAACAACCCCCTCGCCTACGTGCTCCTCAATCTCGGCATTCTCGAACGGGAGCTCGACGACTTCGTGGATCCCGAACACCGCCAGCGAATCCAGCAGCGGTTATGCACATTGCAGGAGGGCGCCGAGCGGATGGTGACCATCGTGCGCGACCTGCGTAGCTTCTGCCGCCCTGACTCGCCGGCGCTCGTGCCCGTCGAGACGCAGCAGATATTGGAATCGGCCATCAACATGGCCATGAACGAGCTCAAGGACCGAGCACGCATCGTCCGCGATTACGCTCCGGTCCCACCTGTGCTGGCCGACGGAGCGCGGCTCGGCCAAGTGTTCCTCAATCTGTTGCTCAACGCCGCGCAGGCGCTGCCCGATCGGGACCTCCGCAACAACGAAGTGCGAATCGTGATGAGGCTCGAGGGAACCGATCGGGCCTGCATCGAAATCATCGACTCCGGGCACGGCATCCCACCGGATATCATGGGTCGAATTTTCGAGCCGTTTTTCACGACGAAGCCGGTAGGCGTCGGAACGGGGCTCGGGCTGTCCATCTGCCAGAGTATCGTGGCGAGCTTCAGGGGGGAGCTCGTCGTGGAGACTCAAGTCGGCCGCGGCAGTACGTTTCGCCTTCTTTTGCCGCTCGCCCCTCTGGTTCAGGCATCGATCCCGCCCGCTGCGCGCGCGCATCGAACCGACCAACGCCCCCATCGCGCGGCGCGCATCTTGGTCGTCGACGACGAGACGGCGATCGCCAGCGCGCTCAAAAAAGTTCTGGACGTCGAGCATCAGGTCACCGCGGTGACGACCGGCGGTCACGCCCTCGAGCTTTTGCTGCAAGGCACGCGCTTCGATGTCGTCGTTTGCGACGTATTGATGCCCGACGTCAGTGGAATCGATCTCTACCGAGAGCTCGACTCCAAGCGCCCCGAGCTGGTGAATCGGATCATCTTCATGAGTGGCGCGTCGTCACTTCCGCGGGTCACCGAGTTTTTGGCAAAAGTCCCCAACCGCTGGATCGACAAGCCCGTGAATCTCGAAGAGCTGCGCCGGCTGATCGTCGAGATCACGCGCCAGTGAGCTCCGTTCGCCGCTATTTAGGACCATCCGGGTGATCGACGGCATCGTGCCGTGCGTCGCCGGCGCCCGCGTCGCCTTCGGCGGGAACATCGGCCCCGGCATCCTTCGGTCCGTCGGGCATACCGCCGTCTATCGTAGACGCATCACCGCCCGTACCCGCTGCGCCACCACCGCCGCCGGTGCCGACCGAGCCGCCTGCGCCACCCGTGCCCGTCGACGTTCCGGTGCTGCTACCGGTAGTGACGGTGTCGGTGCCAGTCCCGCCGCCCGCGCCCGTCGTCGCCGTGCTCGTGGAACCGGCGGTTCCCGCGGTTCCCGCAGGGTTGGCACTACCGCAGGGCGGCTCCGGCTGAGGGTTCAGACACGCATCGGACGAACATCCTGCGAACAATCCTCCGACAGCCAAGGCTCCGAGGAAAATCAGCCATCGCGGCCGCGGCATATGTCTGCGTTTAGCACGTCCTGGGCCAACATCGAAACCCATGATTCAGGGCCCGGCAGGGCTGCACCTGTGCCACGACCCATCTATTTGGCACATGTTGTGCCACGGCAGGGCACGACGGTCCGCTCTTTCAGTGAATCTTGAGCCCGGTGATGCCGGACAGGGCGGAGACATCCTTCACGAGCGAGCCCTCGATATAGAGCTGCTTGAGCTTGCGCAAGCCTCTGAGAGGCGAAACGTCGCTCACCCGGGTGCGCTTGATGAGCAAAACTTCCAACTTTTCGAGACGCGCGAGCGGCGAGAGATCCTCGACCTCGGTGTCGTCGAGCTCGAGCTCGGTGAGATTCGTGAGCGCGCCGAGCGCCTTGAGATCGCGCACGGGTGTGCGTCCGACATCGAGGCGATCGAGCTTCGTCAAACCCGAGAGCGGCGAAAGATCGCTCACTTTGGTGGCTGCCACGCGCAAGGATTCGAGGTTGACCGCCGCCTTGATCGGCGACAAATCGTCGAGGTCACCGGGTGGCAGGTAGAGTCCCTTGAGACCGGTCAGGTGAGCGAAAACGCAGGGGTCGAGGACGTCACCATGCGCCTGCTGCGAGAGATCGAGCGTCTTGACCTTGCGGAGCTCCGCGCGCGCGATCGGGCCGCTCGGCTTCTGAAGCTGACGGCGTACCGTGGATTCTAGGATCGGGTCCTCGAAAGCGATGGGGCCTTCTTTGGGGCAAGTCGCGGGATCCTTTCGTTTGCGGGCCGGCACGACGCTGCTCGCCGCCGCTGGACCGGGCGATGCCTCGAGCGGAGTGGCAGGGATGGAGCTCGCCTCGGCCGCCGTCGGCGGCGGCGATGATTTTGGGCTGTCGCACGCCGCAACGATGCACAGCAACCATCGAAGACCCCCGGAAATTCGGCGCATGCGCGCATGCTACACCGGTAGCATGACTGGGTCAGATCCTCAGCGGGACATGGCCTTCCAATGTGGGCAAAAGCGAGGGACCAGCGCTTGCGCGGCGACTCGAACGCACGCATAACTGCGCCTCCCATGCGCGTATCCCCCGAGAGCTCGCCGACTCTTCCCGTCGCTCGCCACCTCCACATGGTGCGCTACGAGATCCGAGGGCCACTCGCGCGCCGCGCGCAGGAGCTCGAACGCGACGGCTACGAGGTCATCAAGCTCAACATCGGAAATCCCGCCGCGTTCGGCTTCCGCACGCCGGAAACCATGCGGATCGCCACCATCGAGAACCTGTCTGAGGCCGAAGGTTATTGCCATCAGAAGGGTATCTTCCCGGCCCGCGAAGCCGTCGTCATGGACACGCAGACGCAAGGGATCGCGGGCGTTACCGCCGAGGATGTCTTCATCGGCAACGGCGTTTCCGAGCTCATCCTGATGACGATGGAAGCGCTGCTCGAGCCGGGCGACGAAGTCGTGATGCCTGCCCCTGATTACCCGCTGTGGACGGCAGCGGTCGTCATCACCGGGGGCAAGCCGGTCTACTATTCCTGCCGCCCGGAGGCAGGTTTCATCCCCGATCCGGACGAGATCGCGCGGCTCGTGACGCCGCGATGCAAAGCGCTCGTGCTCATCAATCCGAATAACCCGACCGGCGCCGTTTATCCCCGGGAAGTGGTCGAGCGATTCGTCCAGATCGCCGAGGAAAATCAGATCGTTCTTTTTTCGGACGAGATCTATAACCGCATCCTCTACGACGGCGCACAGCACGTACCGGTCGCCACCCTGTGCCGCGATACCCTCTGCGCGACGTTCGGCGGCCTCTCCAAGGTGTACCGCGCCTGTGGTTTTCGGACCGGTTGGGTGTTTTTCAGCGGCCGCAAAGATCATGCGACCGATTATTTGAATTGCTTGGAGCTTCTCGCCTCCCTGCGGCTCTGCGCCAACGTGCCGGGGCAATGGGCGGTTCAGACGGCGCTCGGCGGCGTGCAGAGCATCTACGAGCTCACCGCCCCGACCGGGCGTCTCGGCCGGCAACGCCAGGCGCTGCTCCAGGCCGTTGCCAACTCACGTTATCTCACGGTGCAAAAACCAATGGGCGCTTTCTACGCCTTTGTCGGTGTGCGGACCGACAACTTTCCATCGTTCGACGACAGCGAGTTCGCCATGGCGCTGCTCGAGCGCCAGCACGTGCTCGTCGTGCCGGGGTCTTCCTTCAACGTCGACTACAAAACGCATTTTCGGGTGACGTTCCTGCCCGACGAGGAGACGCTGCTCAACGTCTTCGCGCGCATCGACGCACTGCTCGCAGAATGGAAGTAGGAAGAGCGCGCTACAGAACATCTCCCTGGGCGACCGTGAGCAGGTAGCGCCCGTCCGCACATCGCAAGCCGATCGCGGCGTCGAACGCATTGGCGAGCGTCTCCTCGGTGAGAACTTCGGCCTTGGGTCCACACGCCAAAACGCGGCCCTGCTTCAAGACCAGCACGTGCGAAAAAACGGGCATGATCTCCTCGACATGATGGGTGACCAGCACGAGTGTCGGAGCGCTTTCGTCCTTGCCCCATCGGTCGAGAAACTGCACGAAATGCTCGCGCGCGGCGGGGTCGAGGCCGGCGCAAGGCTCATCGAGAATCAGTAGCGGCGGATCCGCCATCAGGACGCGGCCGATGAGCACGCGCTGTCGTTCACCTTGCGAGAGACAACGCCAGGGGCGCGCCTGCAGGTGTGTGCACTCGATTCGCTCGAGAATGCGGCGAGCGCGCGCGAGCTCGTCATCGACGACAGGCCCCCAGTATCCCAGCATTGCCGATTTTCCACTGAGGATCGTCTTCAGAGCGGGCTCACCCTCCTCGAGCATCGGCACCAGGGCAGAGCTCACGATCCCGATACGCCTGCGCATCTCACGCCAGTCGCCTTCCCCGTAGCGCTCACCCAAGACCTCGATGTCCCCCTGAGTCGCAGGCAGGTAGCCCATGACCGAGCTGAGGAGCGACGTTTTGCCGGAACCGTTGGCCCCCAGCAACACCCAATGCTGGCCGCGCTCGACCGTCCAGGAGACATCCTCGACGATGACGATCCCGCCCCGCTCGATGCGGATGCGCGACAGACGAAGAACGGGCGACACGATCTAGTCGGAAGCCTTCGGCTCCCCCTTGGCGAAGAAGTTCAATAAGTACTTCTGCGCGAATTGAGAGTAGCCATCGCCGGCCATCGACTCGTAGACCGTCGCCTCGAACGATTCTTCCCCCTTGCTGAGGGTCATGTCGGGGGGCCGCCACGCCGTGTGCTTGAACCGAAACGGCTTACCCTCGTCGGGAATCCGGAAGGTCGCCTCGCATTGGAGCCCGAGCCCCACGAAGATTCCCCGCGGATTGTTGCTCAAGTAAGCAGCGGCGGAAACGTCTGGAGTGTGCTCGACGAAAAGCGTCGGCACGGTGTTCGGCGGCAGCGGCCCCTCCGGATCGGTAATCGGCGGCCCGAGCTCGAACGACAACGTGTCCGGAGGGAACGTCTGAGCGAACCGGCTGCTGATCGTTTTGCCGACGACCGCCTCGCGGCGACGCGTGTGTGCATCGTCGAAGTACTGAGAGGGTATCGAGATGTTGCCCATGAAGTAGGGATTTCGTTTGACCTGTGCGTCGGCGATCTCCATGGACCGAGTCGTCCTGCGGCGAAACCGCATCTCGACCTTGGGACCGTGCTTTTCGGCGAACGCCAAGAGCCGCTCGATGAAAGCCACCGCGGCAGGGTCCTTGCTGCCCGATTCCTTGCGATACTTCGCCAGGGCCGCCTGGTAGACGGCATGGATGGCCTGGCGAAGCTCGTTGTCCACGAGCTTATTGGGATGACGCTGGGCGAAGTCGGTCAGAGCGGCAACCGTGCCGGCGCGCTTGGTGGCCTCGAGCTCCACCAACATCGCTTGGCGCAAGGCAGCCGAGACCTCTCCCTGAATGCGCGAGTTCGGGTGGTTCGCGATGAACTTTTCAATCGCGTCCACGTTGCCTTCTTTGACGGCTTCGGCCAGCTCGGCCCGCGGAAGAAGAACTTCTTGCACGTCGCTCTGATGCCCGCCCCGAGCAAGATAGCTGCGGAACGACTCTACCGTCGCTTCCCTGTTCGCCTGGATCAGCATCGCTTTGTCGCTGGCGCGGTTTCGCAGAAACCAGATGCCCGGCGCCACGATGAGCCCGACGAGAGCGCCGAGCACCCACAGCTGCCGCGCCCAGATCGGCGTATTCTTCAGCAGGCGTGCGGTCGGGGCGAAGGGATTGACGACCCCGATGTCGACGAGCGGATCGAGCACGCCGAGGCTCTTCTTATCGGCGGCGGCATGAGCCTTTTCCAGCTCGGCTTCGGCTTGCTCGATCGTGGCCCTCACCTGTTCGCTGTGACCGCTCACCGCGAGCGGAAACGAGAAGGTCGCTCCTTCCGGAAACGTGAGCGCGAGAGCGTTATCGGTGACCACCGGCTTGACCAGGCGAGACAACGCAAAGACCCGCAGACGGTGGCTTCGGGCATCGATCACGCCGCTCGGAAAGAGGTAAATGCCCGCCCGGTACGGCAGCGCCCAACGCGCCCGCGTCCTCGCCGCCACTTGGAGCGCCGCGATGGAAATCGTGGCCAGTATACCGGCGTAGACTGCGATGAAGGTGGTCGGATGATTCGCCAGACTGCTCTTGAGATCGCCGAGCCCGAGCTGGAAGAATCCCACGAGAACGAGGGCCGCGCCTACGGCGATACCGGCCCACTCGAGGACTTCGCGCGAGGGACCGACGCGAATGGCCAAAAGCGGAAGCGGTCGCCCTTCGCCGCGCAAAGAGCCCGTGAATCGATCCTGAACCGCGCGTGAAAGCTCGTAGAAATCGACCTCTTGCATCGGCGCCTTGAATCCAGAGTTCCGCTGAGTTGCCGATCAAGTCAAGCTGCACGTACACGCAGGCTTCGAGCTTCAGGGCTCCTCGGGCGAAATGCTCTAACATACGGCGCCCCGTTCATGACGGCCGTGACCCTCCGCAAGGTGCGCCTCTCCTTCGGGGACACCGTAGCGCTCGACGAGGTCGACCTCCGGGTCGAGCCCGGCGAGCTGTTCCTTCTGGTCGGCCCGAGCGGCTGCGGGAAGACGACTTTGCTGCGCTCGATCGCCGGGTTCGTGATCCCCGAAGGTGGCGCAGTGCTTTTCGGTGACGAAGACGTAACCCGTCTGCCCCCCCACCGCCGCAATACCGGCATGGTCTTCCAAAGTTTCGCACTGTGGCCCCATCTCGATGTCACGGAGAACGTCGCCTTCGGGCTGCGCGAACGCGGCATCGGGCGGCAGGAGATCGACGAGCAAGTCCGGCGCGCGCTCGAGTCCGTTCGCATGGGGCGCCACGCCGCGCGGCGGATCGATCAGCTTTCCGGCGGCGAGCAGCAGCGGGTGGCTCTGGCGCGCGCGCTCGTCGTACGGCCGCGCTGCCTTCTTCTCGACGAACCGCTGTCGAATCTCGACGCCAAGCTGCGCCATTCGATGCGCGACGAAATTCGCCGCGTCTGCAAGGGATCGGGACTCACGGCCGTGTACGTCACCCATGACCAGAAAGAGGCACTCGCCATCGCCGACCGCATCGGGGTGATGAAGGAAGGTCGGATCCTACAAGTTGGAGCCCCCGCGGAGATTTATCGAAGGCCCATTTCCCGCATCGTGGCCGGGTTCATCGGCGAGACGAATCTTCTGGAAGGCACCGTGGCCGAGACATCGGCGAAGGAGGTTCGCGTTCGAACGGCGGCTGGTGAGCTCCTGGCCGTTCGCCCCGATTGGGACGTGCGAGACGATCTCAAGGTCTGGGTATCGCTCCGCCCCGAATGCCTGCGCCTTGCGCCCGCCTCGGTGGGTTCCTCGCCTCCCAATGCTATCGCCGGCACGCTCGATGCCACCACCTATCTCGGTGAGATCGCCGAGCACCGGCTGCGCTCGGGAAACCTGTACCTGCGGGTCTATGAGCTCAACCCCGGCGCCGCCTCCTCGCCGGTCGATCGTAGCGTCGTGGCGACCGTCTCTCCGGCCGACGTGGTCCTCCTGCCCTTCGACGGGTCCGATGCGTGAACACGCGACGGGCGCGGCCACCGCGAGCGCGTCTCTTGCGCTCGGCGCCGTGCTCGTGCTGCCGTTTCTCTTGCGGCCTACCGCCAATCTCCTCGACCGCGAGGGGGAGCCCCTGGCCATCGTCACGCCGCACAACGAGCCGATCCGCTACGAATTCGCGCGGGCGTTTCGCGCGCACATGCAGGGTAAAGGGCGGGCGGTCCGCATCGATTGGCGCGTCCCCGGTGGCAGCAACGAGATCACCCGCTTTCTTGCATCGGAGTACGCCGTGTCCTTCGAACGTTACTGGAAGACGCACGCCGGCCTGCCCTGGACATCGAGGGTCGCAGCCGCGTTCGCCAGCCCCGCGATGCAGCCGAACGAAGAAGGGCCCGACGAGCATCACGAGAGGCTTGCGCGGCGCATGTTTCTCGGATCCGACGCCGGCATTGGAATCGATCTTTTCTTCGGCGGAGGAACTCAGGACTCGATTCTTCACGCCGCTGCGGGGCGCCTCGTCGATTCGGGGATCGTGCGGTCCCATCCCGAGCTCTTCCATGATGCAGGGATTCCCGAGAAGGTGGGCGGCGAACCGTATTGGGACAAGGACGGGCGATGGGTGGGCGCTTGTCTTTCCGGCTACGGCATCTGTTACAACCGCGACTCGCTCACGAGGCTCGGGATCGAGCAGGTTCCCTCGAGCTGGGCCGATCTCGCCGATCCGATCTATTTCGGACAAATCGCGCTGGCCGATCCCAGCAAGAGCGGTTCGTCGGCCAAGGCGTTCGAGATGGTGATCCAGCAGCAAATGAATGCGCGCGCGGCCGAGCTCGCGAGCGAAGGAGCGGCGATGGTCGACCTCGAGAGCCGAGCGCCGGCGGAAGGCTGGGACCGCGCCATGCGCCTCATCCGCCGCATTTCCGCCAACGCTCGCTACTTCAGCGATTCGGCCCCCAAGATCCCGCTCGACGTCGCGGTGGGCGACGCCGCCGCGGGCATGTGTCTCGATTTTTATGGCCGTTTTCAAAGTGAGGCGTCGAGCACAGGCGCCGGCACCCGCCTCGGATTCATCACGCCTGCCGGCGGAACCTCGATGAACGCCGACCCCATAGGACTTTTGCGCGGCGCTCCCCACCGAGAGCTCGCTCTCGAGTTTCTCGAATTCGTGCTCTCACCCGAGGGCCAGAAGCTCTGGAACTTCAAGGTCGGTACGCCAGGAGGTCCCGAGCGTTATGCTCTGCGGCGCCTACCGATCTTGCCCGAGCTCTACGCCGCCGCCTACGAGCCCCTTCGGTCGGACCCCACCGAGCAACCTTACGAGCAGGCTCGGTCCTTTACGTATCACGAGAGCTGGACAGGTGCGCTCTATCGAACGATCGCGTTCGTCGTCCGGGTGATGTGCGTCGACGTCCACGACGATCTCGGTCGCGCCTACCGAGCGCTCTCGGCGAACGGCTTTCCGCCCCACGCGACGGCGCTCTTCGACGACGTCGCTGTCGTCGACTATGCCGCGGCCAAGAGTCGCATCCGCTCGGCGTTGACGTCGCCCAACCCCGTGGACGAGGTCGTCCTCGCGAACGAGCTGCTCGACGGCTTCCGCTCGCAGTACCGCAGGGTCGCCGAGCTTGCCCGCGAGGGTGGCTGACCCGTGCGGGGACGCGAGCCGTTGGTGCTCGGCCTTCTCTTCGGCCTCGGGCTGGTGCTCGCCTGTTTCGTCTTCTGGCCACTTTGGGAAAGCCTTCGCGGCGCTTTTCTCGATCCGAATGGCAAGCCGACATTGCGTTATCTGACGCTCGTCTTTCGCAACGCCGCCTACGTCGAAGGGTTCGCCCATGCCCTCGGCGTAGCTACGGCGAGCACCCTCATCGCTTCGGCGATCGGCTTTTCCACCGCGTTCGCGTTCGACCGCTGGACGTTTCCAGGCAAAAAGGCGCTGGCGGCGCTGATCCCGCTGCCTCTCATGGTGCCGCCTTTCGTGGGCGCGCTCGGCATCAAGCAACTGCTCGGCCAGACGGGGGCCCTCAACGCCTTGCTCATCGAGCTCGGCTGGATGAGTCCGGCACATCCGTACGATTGGCTGCGGGCGGGGCGCTTCTGGGCCGTCGTGATCCTGACCGCGCTGCACCTTTACCCGATTCTCTACTTCAACGTGTCGGCCGCCCTGGCCCGGCTCAATCCGGAAATGGAAGAAGCAGCCGAGAACCTCGGGTGCACGGGGCTGCGAAAGCTCGTCAAGGTGACGATGCCGCTCATCGCGCCGAGCGCGTTCGCGGCGATCACCATCATCTTCATCTGGGCGTTGACCGACCTCGGCGTCCCGCTCATGTGCGATTACACGACCATCACTGCGGTGCAGATCTTCGCCGGACTCAAAGACATCGGCCGTAACCCGCTCGTGTATGCCCTCGTCGTCGTGGTCCTTTTTGCGACGACCTCTCTTTACGGCCTCGCGCGCCTCACCTTCGGTCGGGCAACGTATGGCCTCGCGACGAAAAGCAGTGCGCGCCGGCAGCCCCGGCAGCTTGGTCAGGGGGCGTCATGGGCGTGCACCGCGTGCTTCTCGGTGCTCGTGCTCTTGGCCGCCATCCCCAACATCGGCGTCGTGCTCGCATCCATCGCCGGCGACTGGTACCGAACGGTCTTACCTTCGAAGATCACGCTGGCTCACTTCGAGAGGGCCCTCGGACATGACCTGGTCGTCCCCTCCATCGAGAACAGCCTCAAATACGTGGCCCTCTCGACCGTGCTCGATATGCTTCTCGGCGTCGCCACGGCCTATGTCGTCGTCCGCGGTCGCTCGCGACTGCGGCACGTTTTGGACGCGGCAGCGATGCTTCCCCTCGCCGTGCCGGGGCTCGTCATGGCGTTCGGCTATCTGGCTATTTCGCGCGACGGTCGCCCGTTCGCATTTCTCAACCCCGCCCGTGATCCGACGATTCTCCTCGTCATCGCGTATGCCGTCCGCCGGCTGCCTTTCGTCGTCCGCTCGGCGGCGGCTGGATTTTCGCAGATCAGCGTCGTCCTCGAAGAGGCTGCCCGCAATCTCGGCGCGAGCGCGTTTCGCTCGTTCCGGCGGGTCACCCTCCCCCTGCTCGCCCCCCACCTTCTTGCCGGCGGAGTTTTCGCGTTCGCGCTCTCGATGCTCGAGGTATCCGACTCGCTGATTTTGGCGCAGAAGCAGACGACATTTCCGATCACCAAGGCGATCTACGAGCTCTTCCAAGTGCTCGGCGAAGGTCGCTGGGTGGCCGCGGCGCTCGGCGTGTGGGCCATGCTCTTTATCGCCGCCGCCGTCGCCCTCGCCCGCGCGCTCCTCGGCCGAACACTGGGCGGGATCTTCAGGGTGTGACGGCGCTCGGCATTAGCACTACGGCCGCAGATTTCCGCTACCAGATCGATCGGCGGAGCGTCGCCGTAGTTTGCGTTGGGTCGGCGCCAAATCTGCAATCTTCAGAACGTGATCTGCCGATGCCAAGACAGCGGCAGTCGTGTTAGCCGGCTCATTCCTTGTAGCACTTCGCTTGCTGCGCGGATTTTTGGGCTTCGCCGCACTTGCCCATGCAAATGCCCATGGCCTGGCCGATGCCCTCCTGACAATTGGGATTGCTACACGAGCGCGACTGGTCGCGCTGCTCTTCCCTGCAACGCTGCTTGCAGTCTTCGAGCTGGGCTTTGTTCTGAACCTTGAATCGACTGCAGTCTCCGCCCCCGGTGCTCGCCGCGCTGCTCGTCGAGCCGGGCGCCGATTCGGGCGCCTTGGGCGTCAGACATGACGCGAGAACGACGAAGAAAGCGCCTGCGGTCAGCCGATGCGTCATCTGGCGATCCTTACTCGAGAAGATCCGTGTCGACAAGAAATGGTCCTGCCACCCCAACCTCACGGCCGTTCCGACGAACCATGCGAAGACGAGCATCCAGGCGGCGCCGTTCGTCCCGGGCGGCGCTCGGCTCGAGCATGCGCAACCAGCTTCGAACCGCCGCGCCGCTGCCGGGGCCGCAATCTGGAATCGAACGAGCATCGGATCGTGATCACTCACCCGGCGAGCGAAGTCGACGTTGCGGTGGACAACCGCGATTCGGCGGAGCGCGCCGGCGAGAGCGCGGCTGGCGGGGCCCCGATCGAGTCCCTCGCCGTTGCCCTGGAAAATGCTGGTATATCGGTCGCCTTCAGGGAGAATATCAAGCAAATCTTCAAGGTTTGCTTCGGTCAGAGCCTCGAGCGGCGCGGACGCCGCGACATCGTTCATGTCGCCGAGAACGAGCACCTTGGCGCCGGGATCGATCGCGAGCACTTGCCGCGCGAAATCTGCCACGATGCGCGCCTGCGCGGTGCGCTGGACACGGGAGGGGTGACCTGGAGGTTGGAAGCGGCCGAAGACCGGCGGATCGCCGCGCTGGGAATTGAAGTGAACACCCACCACGAAGATCGGTGTCCCACGGAAGGCGAATTCGGCGGCCAGCGGCTTGCGGCTATGCGAGAAGGCCTCGTCGCTCGGGCTGATTCGGCCGGGGCTGAACGCAAGCTCGGGTGTCGCGCCGACGTCGCGAACGAAGTTCGGCGTGAGCGAAGACGCGCCGGGCCGCTCGGCGAGCGACAGCCCGCGATCGGTGCGAAACAGAAATCCCACCCGAATGTTGCCGCCGGGCTCCCCTCCGTCACGCCCATCCTCGGGCGCGATGTCGCAAAACCGGTAGACGGGCCCGCCCACCGCGGCGATGGCCTCGATGAGAGCCTGGTACGTGCGGCTTGCGTCGGTCGTGCCGTCGTCGAGAGGTCCGCTGCTGTCTTGTACTTCCTGCACCGCGACGAGGTCGGGCGCCCCGAGATCGCGCGCCAATAATTCGGCCAATCGCATCGTTTTCGATCGGGACGCCTGCGGAGCGAAGTTTTGAAGATTGAACGTGGCGACCGTGAGCTCGTCCGCCGAAGGGTCCGGCCATGTCTGCCATTCGGCGGGCGGTCCGGCCGCGACCGGGGGCAAGGGCGCGGTCGGGATGAGGTGGAAGTGGCCGAACGCATAATCGAGCACCCCCACGATGGGACCCACGAACGTGTCGCCCACGTCGACGTCGGGCAAAGCGAGGCCAGCAGCATGGCTCACGAAGATGCGCTCGGGATTGTCGTCCACCGGAGCGCGCAAGAGCCCACCTCGCGAGCTCTGGGGCCCGGTGCCGAAACCACTTCGCGCAACGACGACGATCTCGCTCGCGTCACCAGGCAGGTGAAAGGCTGGTCCGACGGTCATCGCGTCGTCCACCCGAACGCGCATGGCTTCGAGGCTCTCGTAGAAATCGATGCCGTCTTGTGCAGGGTCGAAGGGCGATTCGCTTTCGACGTTCGCGAGTGCGTCGTTCTCGACGACCTCCGTCGGGGGGGACCGCTCGCCGGGCAATGGACCCAGACGAATGGGGACCGGAAGCTCGGCGCGGCCCACGACCGCCACGTCGCTGGCGGCGATCTCGGTCGTGGTGAGATTCGCATCCGCTTCGCTGCCGGGCGCGCAGCTGGTGCACTCCGCTCGGACCTCGAACACCGTGCCGGTGACCTGCACGACGTCTCCGATGTTCACGCTGCCCGGCGAGCGGATGCGAACGGCTTCCGAAGTCGCGTCGTCGGCGTCGGGCAAGCGATCTTGCAGGTAAAATCCACCGCCAAAGCGCGCGGTGACGACGCCTTCCACCTGCGCGACGGTCTGCCCCACGACCGGCGACAGGTGAGCGGCTCCCTGGATATCGTGGATGCGCAGATCGCCGGCCCCGATCCATGCGGCGACGAAGGCGAGAATGGCGCCCATGCCTCCTCATCGGCCCCTCGCCGTTTCAGTTGTCGTTTTCGGTCATGTCCACGAACAGTGCCGGCGAGGGCCTGGTTCCCTCCGGCCAGTCGCCGCTCGGCGCGTAGACCGCGTCGCGCGCGACCACACGTCTTCCTCCGCCCATCTGATGCATGGTGCCTCTTCGGCCGGGCCCCGATGTGTCGAGCCAGAAGTAACTCTGGTCACGAACATCCAGGTGTACGAACTGCGTGCCGGGGTGGGTGTAGAGGCCGACGCCGACGCGAGCTTGTCCGCGCAAATAGACGGCAAGGGCCGATGAGGACACATTGGCCAGCCTGAAATCGATGGCTCTGCCGAGCGCGTGGCGCCCCTCCGATTTTTGTCCTGCTTCTCGGAACGCCGAGATCACCTGCACCTTCTTGGCGCGAAAGTGATACGCGGCGCGATAGAGCAGCTGCAGGAGGCGCCGGTCGAGAACGGTCGTGCGCACGTTGCCTGGATCTCGCGCATCGCAGAGAAGCTCGTCGAGCTCCGCGACCGCTGCCTCCTCGATTCTGCCGCGCGCATCGTAGAGCTGCAGAGCAGCCGCTTTTCGGGTGTTCACGTTGGCGATGCGAACCGGCGACAAGCTGCCAAAAGGAACGCCGCGCTCGGGGGACGAAAACGGGAGCACCGGTCCCCAGACGACCGGCAGCTCGACGACAGCGGGCATGACCGCGGGTTCTTCCGCCGGCGTCCCCCCGGGGGCTCGCCCCGCGTCGGCTACCGCGGCGACCAGAATGAAGCCGAACACCAGCGCGAACAACGTCCCGGCGAGAGCTGTAATACCGCGTACCACCCGGGGAGACTAGCGCATTTGCGGGTACCTTGTCTTGCCGCCGCTTAGGCAAGCGTTTACAGAAGTGGGCATGCCGCGGACGAAAACCGACGTCGCCCTCGCTGCTGCCGAAGAGGCCCACGCGGACGATCCGGAGCGGGCCGAGCTGATCCGATGCACCCGTCGTTTCAAGGCGAGTTGGATAGAGCTCGCCGAAGGCTTGAGCAGCGCCCGCCGTCGCGGCGACTTCCGGCGCTGGGGCTACGCGTCCTTCGAAGACTATGCCCGCCTCGAGCTTCACCTGCGTCAAGACACGGTCGACAAGCTGACCGGGTCATTTCTCTTCTTGAAGAAGCGCGCGCCCGAAGTTCTCGCCCGCGATGGCGTCTCCACGGCGATCCCCAGCTACCAAGCCGTGGATTTCTTGCGCCGCGCCGAAGAGCAGGAAGGAGTTCCCGAGGACGCCGTGCGGGCGATCCGCCAACGCGTGCTGGACGAGGGCGCGGGCCTGCCCGCGGTCGCGCGGCAGTTTCGCGACGTCGTCTTCCCGGTCGACGAGCGGCAGCAGAAGGAGCGCGATGTGGCGGCACTGCTCAACGTCGCCAAACGTCTGCGCGAGCTGCTGGGCGAAACGCGCGCCGTGCCGCGCAGGCTTGCCGGCGAAGTGAGCGAAAATCTCGACCGCCTACTGGAAGCGTTGCGCACCGCCAGCGAAAGAGCAGCCTAGCATGACTGGGTCAGATCTTGCCCATAACAGATCGCGATCGGCAATTTCCGCGAGGTGGCCACGTAACTT
>Ga0137375_10001111_pt1 | contig 30707 bp, 25 predicted proteins | sample SagtaG_24_FD_104936 | JGI IMG/M metagenome (GOLD analysis project Ga0137375, IMG submission 104936) | Vadose zone soil microbial communities from Sagehorn Ranch, Mendocino, California, USA - Sage1_R_113_16 metaG | ecosystem: Environmental > Terrestrial > Soil > Vadose zone | place: USA... | reverse complement strand
GGCGTCCCGGTCCTCCGGCGTGCAGGCGCACACCAGCCAGAAGTGGTTGAGCAACGAGCCGCCGAACGCTCCCATGAAAAAGTTGTCGGCGAGGACGTAGTCCTTGGCCCACTGCCAGAGCGGGAGGGTCGAGCCGTCGTAGTAGCCCATGGCCAGCCCTCCCGCGTCCGAGGCGGCCACGAACCGATCGTTGCGGCCGCCGTTGATCTGCTCCACGTTCTGATAGAAGCGGTGGACGAGGTCGCGCGTGGGCACGGAGAGCGGCCGGCTGATGGGCGGCGCGTCGATGCGAAACGGCTTGTTCGGCAGATCCGTCGGGAAATCCGGGCTCGCCGTCTTGCCGTTCCAGACGGCGGGTAGCCTGGCCAGGACCTTGCCGTCGCGGTCGACCTGCAGGTATTGCGACGGTGTGGCGTTGGCGAGGCCGTTGGCTCCGGGGAAGAGGCCGTAGAGGTGGTCGAAGCTGCGATTCTCCGCGTAGATGACGAGAATATGCTCCACCCCGGCCAGCCCCGGCCTGGCGGAGGTGGCGTGCGTCGCGCAGCTGGCCGCGAGCGCAACGAGGACGACCAGGGGGACCACGTGGAGGTTCGAGCGAACCTGCATCCCCCTCCGTATACCTGAAAGCCGACGTCCCTTCAGCTAGAAAATCGCCGGCGATGCTCCATGATGGCGGAGTAGGGCAGCACGCGGAGCAGCTCCTCTACGGTGGTGGTACCCGCTTCGAGGCGCCCGCGGGCATCCTGGGCCATGGAGAAGGTGGTGCGGCGAGCGCTCTCGCACATCTCGTCGAAAGGAGTTTGCCGGGTGATCAACGCGGTGTCCTGGTCGTCGGGCACCCAGAGATCGGCGACCATCATCCGACCCTTGTAGCCGCTGAATCCGCACTCGGCGCATCCCGCGCCCTGGTAGAACTTCAGGTTGGCCGGCACGGTCTCGAAGAACTCGTGGAGAGCCGCGGGGGATGGCGCGTACTCCTGCCGGCAGGCGGAGCAGTTCCGGCGGACCAGCCGCTGCGACATGACACCGATCAGCGACGAGGCAATGAGGGACGACTCGATCTTGAGATCGAGCAGACGCGGGAGGGCGGCGATGGCGCTGTTGGTGTGGAGCGTGCTCAAGAGCAGATGGCCGGTCTGGGCGGCGCGAAAGGCCATCTCCGCCGTCTCCTGGTCGCGAATCTCCCCGAGCATGATGATCTCCGGGTCGTGGCGAAGAAACGACCGGAGATACGCGGCAAAGGTATTGCCGATTTCGTCGTTGACCTCCGACTGGCTCAGCTCGTCGTAGACGTACTCCACGGGGTCCTCGGCGGTGAGGATGCGCACCTCCGGCCGGTGAAGCTTCATCAGACAGGCGTAGAGGGTCGTCGACTTGCCCGATCCGGTGGGTCCGGTGACGAGGAAGATGCCGGTGGGGCGCTGGAGGAGCTCCTCGAGGCGGCTGGCCACCACCGGCGAGAGATCGAGCCCGGCGATGGAGCGGGGCGCCCGCGTCTGATCCAAGATCCGGATGACCACGCTCTCCCCCGAGTAGCTCGGAATCACGGAGACGCGCAGATCGATGGTGACCTTGCTCCCCGCACGATTGACCGACACCTGGAAGCTCCCGTCCTGCGGCCGCCGTCGTTCCGCGATGTCGAGCTTGCAGAGAATCCGGATGCGCGACGTGATCTCGCGCATGTTCTGATCGAGATTGTCCTGCAGCTTCCCGAAGTGAGGCTGGCGCAGCACCCCGTCGATGCGATAGCGCACGTGCAGGCCCGAGGGCAGCATCTCGATATGGATGTCGCTGCAGTTGTTTTCGAGGGCCCGGAAGAGGATCTGCCGGAAGAGCTCGTCGGCACGCCGGGTCGCGCGCTCGTCGATGGCGTCCACCGAGCTCTGATGCGGCCCCACCCCCGCCGGGGAGTCCGCGGGCGTGATCAGGTGGGCGTCGACGCTTTCGATGCCGCTGGGGGGCGCGTCCTCATAGAGACGACGGAACGCTCGCTGGATCGCCCGGCTCGAGGAGGTGACCACGGTGATGCCAAAGCTCGTGAGCTGCATCAGCTCGTCGATCACCCCGGCCGCGGTGGGATCGTCCATGGCCACGGTCAGGGTGCGGCCGACCTGGGCGATGGGCAGCACGGAGTGGCGCCGCGCGTAGCTGCGGTTGATCACGCGGGCGAGCCGCCGATCGAGCGTCACCTTCTCCAGGTCGATGAAGGGGATCTTGAGCTGCTTGCTCAACGCCTGCCGCATGGTCTCGTCGGTGACGTAATTGAGCTTGAGGAGGATCTTGCCGAGGGGAAGCTTGACGCTTTCCTGCTGGGTGAGGGCATGCTCGAGCTGGGCCTCGGTGATCGAGCCATCGGCGAGGAGAATCTCGCCCAACCGATGGCGCGCCGGGGGAGGGCCGGCCAGCGTGCTCTCCAGGATGCGCCCGGAGCTGACGGGAGCCCGCAGCCCTATGTCTGCGAGGGCCATGTGGCGCGCCGCCAGGTCACAGAGCGCTCGGGCTCGTCGCCCGCTCCATCGACCAGCGAGGAGACGGGCGGGGAATCGCGAAGACCGACGGCCGCCTCCTCGTGGTGGTGCACTCCTCGATCTTCTCGGTGAGCTCCGTGACGCCGAAGGGCTTGGCGATGAACGGCCATGGCGCCTCTCTGAGCGCGGCCATCTCGTACCCCGACATGAGGAGAACCTTGATCTTGGGGCGGAGCTCGACCACGCGTCGAGCCAGCTCTCGACCATCCATCAATGGCATGACCACGTCCACGAGCAGGAGATCGATCTCCCCTTCTGTATCCTTGGCCATGCGAATGGCCTCCACCGGATCGGCGGTGGAGCGAACCAGGTATCCCGCCGACCCCAGGGTGTCCCGGGCAAACGAGCTCACCCCGGAATCGTCGTCCACGACGAGGATGGTGAGGACACGCGACATGGGCGAGCCTTGCCCGGTGTCTTCTATGAGGACCGAGGGCGCCTTCTTGAGAAAGAGGAAGACCGGCCCGTCCTCGTCCATTCGCCACACGATGGCCTGGGCGTCCACCGGACAGCCCTCGGACGGGGTGATGTGCAGCTTGGCCAGGGTGGCGTCTTGCAGGCGCTCCGCGAGGCGCACCTTGACGCCGAATTGACTCACATCCACCGTTTCACCATGTAGAACACGATCGCCAACTTCCACCATCACGGGCCAGCTGACCTTGGTCCGTGGACGTCTACGCGATTCGGGCCGCCGAAGTTTAGTTCGCATTTTGTTTTCCTTGATCCCCTGTGTAGCAAGCGACGTACCGTTCCCGGGCCGCGGATCGACACTCCACGAATTCCGATAGTTGCGGAGCATCACGGTACGACCCCACACCTTTTGGACGGCGCGCGTGGTCAGTCGACCAACGGATTTTGGAGGAGGCCCGGTCCCGGCCGGGGGCACACGCAGAATCTGCTGCGAACGAACAGGCCTGCTAGCGCGCCTCGCTGATGGCGGTGACACCGCCCGGATTGTCGAGCGAAGAGAGATCGCCCGGGTCCTTGCCCAAGTGAGTGGCGCGGATCACACGTCGCATGATCTTGGCGCTGCGGGTCTTGGGCAGCTCGGCGGCGAAGAGCACGCGCTCGGGCTTGAGCGCCTTGCCCATCTGATGCGCGACAAGATCCGAGATCTCCGTGCGGAGCTTCTCGGTGGGCGCGATGCCCGGGCGCAACACGGCAAAGCAGATCACGGCCTCGCCCTTGATCTCATGGGGCACGCCGATGGCCGCGGCCTCCGCCACCGCGGGATGGCTCACCACCACCGACTCGACCTCGGCCGGGCCCACGCGCTTGCCCGCGATCTTGAGGGTGTCGTCGGAGCGGCCGGTGACGAACCAGAAGCCGTCCTCATCTATATAGGCCCAATCGCCGTGCACCCAGACGTCGGGCCAGCGCGACCAGTAGGTCTCGAGGTAGCGATCCGGATCCTTCCAGAAGCCGGCAGTCATACCCGGCCACGGCTTGGTGATGACCAGCTCGCCCACCTGGCCGCGGATCGGCCGGCCGTCGTCGCCGAACACGTCGGCGGCCATGCCGGGCGTGGGGCCGTTGAAGGAGCAGGGCTTGATCGGCGCAATGGGAAAGGACGTGACGATGCCTCCCGAAATCTCCGTGCCGCCGGAATAGTTGATGATGGGCACCGCGCCGCGCCCGACGTGCTCGAAGACCCACCGGTAGGGCTCGGGATTCCACGGCTCGCCCGTCGAGCCGAAGATACGAAGCTCCGAGAGCTCGTGCTTGAGCGGCCACTCCGTGCCGTGCGGCATGAGGGCGCGCACCGCGGTCGGCGAGAGTCCCATCACGCTGACGCGGTGGCGCTCGGCCACCGCCCACAGGCGGTCGGGCTTGGGATAGTCGGGCGTGCCCTCGAAGAGGATGACGGTGGCGCCGTTCGTGAGCCCACCCAGGATGAGAATGGTGCCCATGACCCAGCCCATGTCGGTGAGCCAGAAGAAGCGGTCCGACGTGCCCAGGTCGAAGAGATAGCCGGCGTCGTGGCCGATCTTCATCTGGAGCCCGCCCTGGGTCAGGACCACGCCTTTCGGCCTGCCCGTGGTCCCCGAGGTATACGTGATGCAGCAGGGGCGGTCGGCCTCCACGGGGAGCGCGGGGCATTCGTCCGACTCCCGCGCGACGGCCTCGTGCCACCACACGTCGCGCCCGGGCGTCCACGGCACGCCGCGACCGGCGCGCTTCAGCACGAGAAGGTGCTTCACGGAAGGCGAGCGGGCGGCCGCTTCGTCCGCCGTCTCCTTCATCTTGACCGTCTGGCCACGGCGCGAGAAGCCGTCGGCGGTGACGAGGACCTTGGCGTCGCAGTCTTCGAGCCGGGCCGCCACGGCCTGGGCGCCGTAGCCGGAGAAGGACGGCGAGTAGATGGCGCCGATGCGGCAGATCGCCATGAGCGCGATGGCGGCCTCCGCGCACATGGGCAGGAAGAGCCCCACCGAGTCCCCCGCCCCCACCCCGAGCCGCGTGAGGACATTGGCGAGGCGATTGACCTCGCGCGACAGCTCGCGATAGGTCCAGGTGCGGACTTCGCCGCTCTCCGCTTCCCACACGATGGCCGGCTGCTCGCCGCGACCTTCGTCCACGTGGCGGTCCACGCAGTTGTCCGAGAGATTCATGAGGCCCCCCTCGAACCATCGCGGCCACGCGATCCCGCGCGAGATGTCGAGCACGCGCGTGTAGGGCTTCATCCAGCGGAAACCCAGGTCCTTGGAGACGGCGTCCCAGTACCATTCGGGATCGTCCACGCTCTTCCGCAGGAGCGCGTCCAGGGAAGCGAGGCCGTGCCGGCGCATGAGCTGCGTGATGCGCGCGCGCTCGATGCGCTCGGGAGTGGGACGCCAGATGATCTCGCGGTCGCTCATAGGTGTGCTCCGGCATGGTAGCATGGCCGGCGTCGTCACCTCGTACCCCTACCCTCATAAGGAGAGCCCATGAAGGCGGTCGCGGCGGTCGCGGAGATCCTGAAGCGCGAAGGCATCAAGTTCCTCATCGGATATCCGGTCAACTCCATCATCGAGGCGGCCGCCCAGGCCGACATTCGCACCATCATCGTGCGCCAGGAGCGCACGGGCCTCCACATGGCCGACGCGGTCAGCCGCGTCACCTCCGGCAAGCGCATCGGTGTCTTCACCATGCAGCATGGCCCAGGCTCCGAGAACGCCTTCGGCGGCGTGGCCCAGGCCTACGGCGACTCTGTGCCGATCGTCGTGCTGCCCGGCGGCTACCCCCGGCGCCTCACGAACATCCCGCCCAACTTCAACTCATCGCTCAATTACCGGCACGTGACCAAGTGGATCGAGCAGGTGATCATGTCCGACCAGGTGCCGGACGCCATGCGCCGCGCCTTCACCCAGGTCAAGAACGGGCGCCCGCGACCCGTCCTCGTCGAATTCCCCGTCGACGTCTTCCAGGAGGAGATCGCCGAGCCCCTCGACTACGTGGTGGCGCCGCGCATGCGCTACGGACCGGACCCTCGGGCCGTGTCGGCGGCGGCGGCGGCGCTGGTGGCAGCCGAGCGACCCGTTATCTACGCGGGCCAGGGCGTCCACTACGCCGAGGCGTGGAGCCAGCTGCGTCAGCTCGCCGAGGTCCTCGAGGCGCCGGTGACCACGAGCCTCCAGGGCAAGAGCGCCTTCCCCGAGAACCATCCCCTGTCGCTGGGCTCGGGCGGCCGCTCGGTATCGAAGCAGCTCCACGAGTTCCTCAAGAACTCGGACGTGATCTTCGGCATCGGCTGCAGCTTCGCCACCACCAACTACGGCGTGGCCATGCCCAAGGGCAAGACCATCATCCATGCGACCCTGGACCCGGCGGACGTGAACAAGGACGTGCGCTCCGCATACGCGCTCATCGGCGACGCCGCCCTCACCCTCGATGCCCTGCTCGTCGAGGTCACGGACCGGCTCAAGGGTAAGCCGCGCGGTCGCGGACCGGCCGTGACCGCCGAGATCAAGCGTCTCAAGGCGGAGTGGATGGCGCAGTGGATGCCCAAGCTCACCTCGAACGCCAAGCCGATCTCGCCCTATCGGGTGATCCGGGAGCTGCTGCAGACCGTCGACCCCGCGCGCACCATCATCACCCACGACGCGGGAAGCCCCCGCGATCAGATCTCGCCCTTCTGGGAGTGCACGGAGCCGCTCTCCTATATCGGCTGGGGCAAGACGACCCAGCTCGGCTACGGTCTCGGCCTCGCCATGGGGGCCAAGCTCGCCCATCCGGACAAGCTCTGCATCAACGTGTGGGGCGACGCCGCCATCGGCTTCACGGGCATGGACTTCGAGACGGCGGTGCGCGAGCGCATCCCGATTCTCTCCGTGCTCCTCAACAATTTCTCCATGGCCATCGAGCTGCCCATCATGAAGGCGGCCACGGAGAAGTACCGCAGCACGGACATCTCGGGCAACTACGCCGACATGGCCAAGGCCTTCGGGGGCCACGGCGAGCGCGTCACCGAGCCGGGCGACATCGTGCCCGCCATCCAGCGCGCGGTCAAGAAGACGGAGGAAGGTATTCCCGTGCTCCTCGAGTTCATCACCGAGAAGGAGATCGAGTTCTCGATCTACAAGTACTGAGCCGCTCGTGAGCCTGAAGCTCGATCTCGGCTTCATGACGTTCGACCTCCGCGAGATCCCCGCCTATGCGCGGCGCGCGGAGGAGCTGGGCGTAGGGGCGCTCTGGTCGGCGGAGACCAAGCACGACCCCTTCATGCCTCTGGCGGTGGCCGCCGCCCATACCACGCGCGTGCAGCTCGGCACGGCCATCGCCGTGGCCTTCCCGCGCAGCCCCATGATCATGGCCCACACCGCCTGGGATCTTCAGAAGGTCTCGGGCGGCCGCTTCGCGCTCGGTCTGGGCACGCAGGTGAAGGCGCACAACGAGCGCCGTTTTGGGATCAAATGGGAGCCGCCGGGGCCGCGGCTGCGCGAGGTGATTCTGGCCCTCCGCGCGATCTGGGACGCCTGGCAGCACGGCACCCCCCTCAACTTTCGCGGGCAGTCCTATCGCTTCGACCTCATGACGCCCTTCTTCAATCCCGGGCCCATCGAGCATCCGCGCATCCCCGTGTACATCGCGGCCGTGAACCCGTACATGGCGCGCATGGCGGGGGGGAGATCTGCGACGGCCTCCACGTGCACTCCTTCCACAGCCCGACCTACCTGCGCGAGGTGATACACCCGGCCGTCGAGGAGGGGCTGCGCGCGTCAGGGCGCACGCGGAAGGACTTCACCTTCCGCGCCTCCACCATGGTGGTGCTGGGCGACACCACGGACGAGCTCGAGCGGAGCCGGCAGGCGGTGAAGCAGCAGATCGCCTTCTACGCATCGACGCGAACCTATCAGGCGGTGCTCGCGGTGCACGGGCTCGACCATCTGGTGCCGCGCCTCCACGCCAAGAGCCTCGAGGGCGACTGGAAGGGAATGGCGGACCTGATCAGCGACGAGGCATTGGACCACTTCGCGGTGACGGCCACCTGGGAGACGGTGGGCGCGCGGCTGCGCGAGCGTTACGTCGGAATCTGCGACCGGACCCAGCTCTATCCCGCGTTCCAGCCTTCCCTCGACGACCCGCGCCTCCAGGCCCTCATCAGGGAGATGAACAGCTAATCGCCGCCGGCTCTTGTGGATGGTTCGGCTTCTATGCGCCGGACGGGGGAGGGGGGCACCTCCGTAGACCACGCTGAGTCGCATCCCGCTGTGGAGTCTCTGGCCCGCCACGAGATCTGCCTTTGCGGCTTCGACGACACGCAGAAGATACAGGTCTACGGAGCTGCCCCCCTCCCCCATCCGGCTTCCCGCGCGGCCATCGAGAAGATCTGCGCGCGGCAAGCGGGCTAATGGGTCATCTACCACGCGCGGCAGGCGGCCGAGAAGGGTCCAGCTGCGAGGCGGCGCCCGAAGGCGGCGGGCGAGGCGTACCCCTGGTACGTTGAGCCCGCCGCCGAGGGCGCCAACGAAGCAGATGGGCCCTTATCGGCCGCCTGCCTTAGCCGGAGTCGACTTGGCCGGGCCGCTTGAGGGTATCCCCCCCCGGCGGCAGGTTGAGCACCGTGGTGGGAAAGAGGTCGGCGAGCCAGCGGATCACATCGCTCACCGTCACGATGCCGATGGGCCGACGCTCGTCGTCCACGAGAGGCATGGTGCGGTAGCCCGCCACGCTCATGCAGTGCACGGCGTAGGCGACGCGATCCCGGATGGCGAGCACCTCGGGCTCGGGCGTCATCACCACCGACAGCGCGGTGGTCTTTGGATCGAGGCCGCGGCCGACCACCCGCGTGAGGAGATCGCGCTCGGTGAAGATGCCCGCGAGCCGGCCCGCCCGGTCCACCACGAGGACCGCGGCCTGGCGCGCCTGGACCATGCGCTGCGCCGCCTCGTGCACCGCGGCCGCTTCGCGCAGGCACACCGGCTCGGCGGGAACGAGAACGGCCACGGTGTCGTTGAACACGGCGGGACCGATGGATCGCTCTTCCGGGTCACCGCTACTCGAATACTCGTCGTCCGCATCGTACTCGTGCATCGCTCCACCCTCCGTCCTATTCGCCGCTGAACTTCTGCGCGTTGCCCATGTGCGGCCACGCCCATGCCTGTACATTCCCCAGGATCTGCTTGATGTGGTTACGGTCGTGGTGGACCCATTCCTGGAGAAGATCCTCCACGCGCAGCCAGCCGACCTTCGGATGCTGGCCGCCTCGGGTGAGATCGCCGGGCGTGAGCCCGCGTACGATGGTCACGCTCTCCCCGCGCATGCGCTCGAGCTCCGCCACGAGCTTGGCGGTGGGCTTCAGGTCGTCGCGCCGCCCCCGCGCCACTTCGTTCTGGTCCCAGCCCTCGAGCTGGGGATCCTTGGTGGCGAGCAAGGTCTTGATCCGCCCCGCGAAGCCGCGCCGCTCCGCCTCGATGAGGTGGCCGATCACCTCGTTGACCGACCACTCGACCTCGTCCGGATGAAAGGTGGTCACGGCCTTGGGCAGCGCGTCCACCTCGGCGCGAATGATGGTCATCGCGCTCTCGAGGAGCGCCGCGACCTCGGCCGGCGAGAAATGCTCGGGCATGCGCCTACACGACCTTGTCGGCGCGCAGCCCGGTGATGTCCTCGGCGGAGAATCCAAGCTCGCCGAGGATCTCGTCGGTGTGCTCGCCGATATCGGGAGCGGCCGTGCGCACGGAGGCCGGGGTGCGCGACAGCGTGGCGGGCGGGCGCTGCAGGCGCATCTCGCCGAGCGCGTGGTGCTTGACCGGCACCGCGAGCCCGAGGTGCTGCACCTGCTCGTTCTCGAAGGTCTCCTTGATATCGAGGATGGGACCGCACGGTACTCCCTTGGCGTTCAGCAGCTCCACCCACTCGGCGCTGGTCTTGCCGACCAGCGCCTTCTCGAGCTCGACGGTCAAGGCCGCGCGGTTCTTCGACCGAGCGGGCGCCGTCTCGTAGAGCGGGTCCTTCAGCAGCGGTTCGGTCCCCAGCGCCTCGCAGAGCCGGCGGAACATGTGCTGGCCGGAGGCCGCGATATTGATGTGGCCGTCCGACGTCTTGAAAACGCCGGTGGGGATGCCCGTCGGATGATCATTGCCCGCCTGGGGCGGGATGGTGCCGTCGATGAGCCAGCGCGCCGCCTGGAAATCGAGCATGGTCACCATGGCTTCGAGCAGGGAGGTGTGCACCCACTGCCCCTTGCCCGAGCGCTCACGCTCGATGATCGCGCAGAGAACGCCCTGGGCCAGGAAAATCCCGGCGGTCAGATCCGCGATGGGAATGCCCACGCGCACCGGCCCCTGCCCCGGCAGCCCCGTCACCGACATGAGGCCCCCCATGCCCTGCGCGATCTGGTCGTAGCCGGGGCGATCGCGATAGGGCCCCGTCTGGCCGAAGCCCGAGATGCTGGCGTAGATGATGCGCGGATTGATCTTCGACAGCGTCTCGTAGTCGATGCCGAGCCGGTGCTTCACGTCGGGACGGAAATTCTCCACCACCACGTCCGCCGTGGCGGCGAGGCGCTTGATGATGTCGACGCCGCGCGGAGACTTGAGGTCGAGGGTCAGGGAGCGCTTGTTGCGGTGCAGGTTCAGCGAGTCGAAGCCGCGCCGGACGAAATCGCCCTCGGTGTCCTCGCGGGCGGAAATCTGTATCACCTTGGCGCCCATGTCGGCGAGCTGGCGGACGCAGGTGGGGCCGGAGCGGGCCCGCGTGAGGTCGATGACCGTATAGGGCTCGAGGGGCAGGCTCATCGTCTCGGCGCTCCTTGTGTCGCGGGTTCGGGCGGCAGGATGGCCGAGGAGCTGAGGGAGGCCGGATTGCGCATCGGCCAGCGTCCCGCGTCCACGGCGGTGAGGAAATCGAGGACGGCACGATTGAAGGCGTCCGGGTCCTCGAGGTTGACGGTGTGCCCGGCCTTGGGGATGATCACGAGGCCCGACGAGTGGATGGTGCGCTTCATGAAGAGGGCGGGATCGAGGCAGGGCTCGTCCTCGTCGCCCGTGACGATGAGCGTGGGCACGGTCAGGCGCTGCATGCCGTCCTCGAGCTGGTAGATGGACGTGCGCGTCATCTGCACTCCGCGCATGGTCAGGGCGTGGCCGAGGGCCGACTGCGCGCAGAACATGTCGTAGAACTCCTGCCAGCCCGCCGGATCCTTGTCCATGAACTGCACGCGGGTAGGGCCTTTGGTGTAGAACTCGGCCACCGCCTTCATCCCGTCGCGCTCGAAGCGATCGGCCGTTTCTGCCACGTCGCGCCGGAACTTCTCCGTCTCGCCCGGCACGCTGCCGTAGCCCGCGCCCGCGACCGCCAGCGAGAGCGCCCGCTCCGGCCAGCGCAGCCCGAAGTGGAGCACGGCATACCCGCCCATGCTGAGCCCGCAGATATGCGCCCTGGCGATGCCCAAGGCGTCGAGGAGGCCGAGGATGTCGGCGGCGGCCAGGTCCTGCGAGTACGCCTTTGGATCATCGGGCACGTCGGAGGGCGGATAGCCGCGGGCATTGAAGGCGATGCAGCGATAGCGGCGGGCGAAGAAGCGCATCTGGAGATGCCAGCTCTTGGCCTCCCCCGCGAACTCGTGGACGAAGATGAGTGGCGTCCCTTCGCCCGCCTCCTCGTAGAAGATGCTGATCCCATTGACGCGCGCGGTCGGCATGGCGGCAGTCTACTCCAGACGCCTACGCGGCTCAACCGTGACCCGCGAAGCGCCCGGCCTCAGGCGGAGAGCTCCACGAGGACTTTCATCACCGGCCCACCCCGGAGCGCCTGCTCCATGCCTTCCTGGAGACCTTCGAGGGGAATCTTGTGACTCACCAGCGGTCCCACCGGCACCGCGCCCGAGGCGGCCAGGCGTATCGCTTCTTCCCAGTCGGCCCGCGCGTAGAGCCGGCTGCCGTGCATGGTGAGCTCGCGCGCGAACATCGGATAGAGGTTGACGGCCATGGGCTCGGCATGGATGGCCACCACGCTGATGGTGCCCCACACGCGCACGGCGTCCGTCATCAGCCTGACCGCGGCCGCGTTGCCGGTGACCTCGAAGGCCACGTCCACGCCCTCGCCGCCCGTCCAGTCATTGGCGAACTTGACCACGTCCACGCCGGGACCGACCACGTCGATGCCGAGGCTCTCGAGCAGCTCCACGCGGTACGGATTCACCTCCGACACGATGACGCGCGCGCCGCGGTGACGGGACACGAGAGCGATGAGGGCGCCGATGGGGCCCCCGCCGAAGACGAGCACGGCATCCCCCTGTCCCACCTTGGCCCGGGTGACGTCGTGGGTGGCGATGGCGAGGGGCTCCATGACCGCGGCGTGGTCGTCGGACAGCGCCGACGGCACCTTGATGATCCGATCCGTGGGCACCGCCCAGTACTCCTGCATTCCCCCCGGCACATCGACGCCGAGCACCTTGAGCTTGTAGCAGAGAAACGGCGCGCCCATGGTGCAGGCGCGGCAGGTGCCGCAGACGCGGAGCGGCTCCACCACCACGCGGTCGCCCGCGGACAGGCCGCTGCCCCCGGGCGCCTCCGCGATCTCGGCAAAGGTCTCGTGCCCGATGATGCCGCCCTTGGGCACGCGGTGATCCAGATGCCCCTGGAAGATGTGGAGATCCGTGCCGCAGATTCCCACCCGCTTCACCTTGAGCACGGCCTCCCCCGCCCCCGCCGTGGGCTCGGGGGCCGTGCCCGTCCGGAAGCGTCCCGCGCCTTCGTAGAATGACGCCCGCATGTCAGCGACCCTCCAGGATCTTGCGCATGGTGTCTCCCTCGCGTTTGAACCAATCGAAGAGGATCTCGACGTCCCAGCCCATGCAGAAGTGGCGGACGCCCTGGTCGAGGTACGGCTTGGCCTGTTCGGGCCGGCTGATCTCCACGCGCGGAGCGATGCCGAGGGCGAGCGCCGTCTTGATCATCCGCCGCTCCGCCTCCACCACCCGGGGATGATCCCACTGTCCGGCCAGCCCGATGCTCATGGAATAGTCGGCGGGACCGAACTGCACCATGTCCACGCCCTTCACGGCGAGGAGCGCGTCCAGATGCTCCATGGCCGGCGCCTTCTCGATCATGATGGCGACCACCGCGTCGGCCAGGGCCTGGACGAAGGCGGGCGAGCCCACGTCGACGACGTAGCCCACGTCGCGGCGCATCCCGACACCGTGGAGGCCGCCATGCCCAGGCGCCTCCGCCCGCGCCGCGCTGACGCACTCCGCGACATCGGCGGGCGTGCGCGGGTCGGCGAAGAGCAGGTTCTGTATGCCGGAGCCGATGGCCCGCACGCCGAGGTAGGTCCTCGGCTGCTGCTCGATCTTCATCATGGCCGACATGTGGGGAAAGGTGTCCACGGCGCGCGCGAGATTCTCGAGGGCGAAGAGATCGTAGGGGGCGTACTCCCCCGCGAACTCGACGTAGTCGAACAGGCCGGCGCGCCCCGCCAGCTCGATGGTGGCGGGCCACGCGGAGTGGATGTGAGTGCCGAGGGTCGGCTGTCCCGCGCGAAGGAGCTCGCGGAGCTTATTGGGTCGCATGGGATCGGTCTCCTTTGGCTGGGGGATCCGGGGCGAGCAGGCGACGGGCCACGGTGAGGCGGAGGATCTCGGTGGTGCCCTCGGCGATGCGCCAGGATCGAATGCGACGGTAGAGTCGCGCGAGCGGATGCCCCTCCACCACCGCCGCCCCCCCGGAGAGCTGCATCGCCCGGTCCACGATGTGCGCCACCGCCTCGGTGGCGACGGCCTTGGCCATGGCGACTTCCCCTTCGGGATCGCCGCCCGCTTCGGCGGCACGCGCGGCCGCATAGAGGGCGGCGCGGGCGGCGAACAGGTCCATCGCGCTCTGGCCGAGCATGGCCTGCACCTGCTCGCGCTCGCCGAGCGGCACGCCGCTCCGGTGGGGCCGGCGCGCCTGCGCGAGCGCGTAGTCGAGCGTCCACCGCGCAGCGCCGCAGGCGGTGGCGGCCGCCCGGAGACGCAGGGCGGTGATACTCTCGAGCGCCCGCGGGATCCCTTCCCCGATCTCGCCGATCACGTTCGCGGCGGGCACGTCGACGTTTGCCAGCTCGAATTCGCCGTGAGGCGCTCCGTCGAGGGTGCGAATGTCCCGCGCGAGCCTGACCCCGGGCGCGTCCCGCCGCACCGCGAAGATGGCCGTGCCGGTCTTGCCCCCCGGATTGTCCGTCACCTTCGCGAGGGTGACGAGCAGGTCGGCGTGGGGGCCGCCGGTGACGAAGGACTTCACGCCCGAGAGGACGAAGCCGTCTCCCCGTCTCACGGCCGTCGTGCGCGGGCCCTCTCGCGCATCGGTGAAGGCGAGGGCGGCCGTGAGCTCGCCCCTGAGAACGGGCAGGAGAAAGCGCTCGCGCTGCGGTCCGGTCGCCATATTCAGGAGCCCGCCATCGCCCCCGAGGATGCAGTCGTGGAGGACACACTGCGACCGCGCGATCTCTTCGTAGAGCGTGACCAGGCCGAGCGGCCCCAGCCCGCCGCCCCCCAGCTCGCCGGGCTGGGCCAGACGATAGAGCCCGAGCTCGGCCGAGCGCGCCCGCGCCCAGCTCCGGAGCCCTGGGCTCGCCTGGCCTTCCTCCAGGACACCCTCGCGCCGCTCCGCGGGGAGAACTTCGTCCTCGAGAAAGCGCCGCAGGGCGTCCCGAAGCGACGCGATCACGGCCGGAAGCTCTGGATCCACGCGGGGAGGACCTCAGGCCCGCGGGGCATCAGGCCCCAGCGCGATGCAAGCGAAAGCGACCTTGGCCGCGGTGGGAACGCCGAAGCGCGCGGTGTGCCGCGCGGGCAGCTTGGCCGAGGGAAAGTGCTTCACGTACTCGGCATTGATCTCACGGTAGTCGGCGGGATCCTGGATGAGCAGCGTCATCTGCACGACCCGATCCAGCGAGGAGCCGGCGGCACGCAGAATCGCCTCCACGTTCTCGATCGCCCAACGCGTCTGCTCCGTGGCCGTGCCCTCGCGCGCCTGGCCGCCGATATCGTTGCCCGCGCCCGTGCCTGAGACGAAGACCAGCCCGGCCGCGCGAGTGGCGCGGGAGAAGGCGCCGGGAGCCGGAGCGTCGGGCGGGTTGAAGAACTCGATCATGGGATGACGCCTCCTCGATGAGGATGAGTGCGAGCACTCCGCACCGAGGGAGTGTAGGCGGCGGTGGAGTGCCCCGTCAACGCCGGCGGCAAACTCGCCCGCCGGCCTCTGGTATACTCGCGCGGTGTCCGACGTTGCCGCTCCTCTTTCCGACCTCGTCGTCCTCGACTTCACGCGGGTGCTCGCCGGGCCCTACTGCACGCGGCTCCTCGCCGACCTGGGCGCGCGCGTGGTCAAGATCGAGCGCGCGGGGGGCGGCGACGACATGCGCAAGGGCCACCTCCAGCTCGATGCGAATCGCGACGATCAGAGCACGTACTTCACCCGGATCAACGTGGGCAAGCAGAGCCTCGGGCTCGACCTCGGGCGCCCGGAATCGCGCGACATCGTCCGCGACCTCGCGCGGAAGGCCGACGTGGCCGTGGAGAATTTCGCTCCCGGGGTGGCCGCACGTCTCGGCATCGACCATCCGACGCTCGCCGCGGTCAAGCCCGATCTCGTCTACTGCTCCATCTCCGGCTTCGGGCAGACGGGCCCGTGGCGCGAGCGGCCGGCCTTCGCTCACATCATTCACGCCGCCTCCGGCCTCATGCACCTCGAGCAGGGTGAGCTGGCCGCGCCACGATCCGCGAACCTCCAGGCCGCCGACGTACTCGCGGGAACCCATGCCTTCGGCGCCATCATGGCCGCCCTGTGGCGGCGCGCACGGACGGGCGCGGGAGCCCGCCTCGACGTCTCGATGCTCGAGGCGTTGATCGCGGCCGATGACGTCTCCATCGCCGCCGGCCTCAACGGCGGCGAGAAGATGGGCGCGCCGCGTCCCGGCATGGGCGTGTACGAGATCGGGGGCCGCCACCTCGCGCTCCAGACGGTAGGCTCGACGGATCTCTGGCCCCGCCTCCTCACCATGATGAGTCGCCCCGAGCTCGCCCATGACCCGCGCTTCGCCACGCCCACCGCGCGCCGCGAGAATTGGCCGCTCCTCCGCGACCTGATCGGCCAGTGGCTCGCGCGCTTCCGGACGGTGGAGGAGGCGGTCGCCGCCCTCGGGGCCGCGCGCATTCCGTGCGCGCCCGTGCTCGAGCCGCGCGAGGTCATCGCGCACCCGCATCTTCTCGAGCGCGGCGCCTTCCCCGAGGTTCCCCACCCGACGCGAGGCAGCGTGCGGGTCACCGCGAGCCCCTATCACTGGGACGGCCAGCCGGTGCACCCGGCGGGCGGCGCGCCCTATCGAGTGGGCGAGCACAGCCGGCTGGTGCTCTCCGGCCTTCTGGGCTACGATGCGGAGCGCATCGACAAGCTCATCGCCGGCGGCGCCGTCGAAGCGCCCTGACGTCACAGCCACCCTCGCACGGGAGTGAAGACATGGCCAGGATGACCGGCGGCGAAGCCCTCGTAGCCTCCCTCCAGCGTGAAGGCGTGCGGGTGGTCTTCGGCCTCCCCGGCGTGCAGCTCTACGGCGTCATGGCCGCGCTGCGCGACGAGAAGCGCATCCGCTTCATCACCACGCGCCACGAGCAGGCCACCAGCTACATGGCCGACGGCTATGCGCGCGCGGGCGGCGATATCGGTACCGCGCTCGTCGTGCCCGGCCCCGGGCTCCTGAACGCCGCGGCCGGCCTCAGTACCGCATATTCCGCGTCGTCGCCCGTGCTCATGCTCTCGGGGCAGATACCCCGCGAGCAGATCGGCAAGGACATCGGGCTGCTCCACGAGGTCAACGATCAGCTCGACTGCATCGCGCCCGTCACGAAGTGGCGCCGGCGCGTGCTCCAGGTGCCGGATATCCCGGCCGCGGTGCGCGAGGCCTTCGTGCAGCTGCGGAGCGGCCGCCCGCGCCCGGTGGAGATCGAGATGCCGCCCGAGACCATGGAGGAAGAGGGCGAGGTCGAGCTGCTCGAGCCCGCTCCGGTGACTCGGGCCGTGGCCCCTGCCGCCGACATCAACCGCGCCGCCGAGATGCTGCTCGCCGCCCAGCGCCCCCTCATCTATGCAGGCGGCGGCGTCAATCTCTCCGGCGCCCACGAGGCTCTGCAGGCGGTGGCCGAGTATCTGCAGGCGGGGGTCGCGTGCACCGCCGAGGGCAAGGGCGCGATCAGCGACCACAGCGATCTCTCGCTGGGCGCCGCGTTCTGGCGCGACTCGCCGCTCCGCGCGGCCATCCACGACGCCGATGTGGTGCTCGCCGTCGGCTCGCGACTGGCCCTCGTCACCTTCGCGCCCGAAACGCGCATCATCCAGATCGACGCGGATCCGCAGGAGATCGGCCGCACCCACAAGCAGACCGTTGGACTCGTGGGCGACGCCCGCGCCACCCTGGGGGCGTTGCTGGAGAAGCTGCGCGCGGGCGCGCCCGCGCGCCCCTCGCGCAAGGGGGAGCGCGAAGCCCTCCGCGCCGGTATCGCCGCGAACCTGACCCAGGAGCCGCAGGTCTCGATCCTCAAGAGCCTCCGTGCGGGCTGCCCCGACGATACGATCTTCGTCGCCGGCATGACCCAGATCGGGTATTACTCACGCCCCATGTGGCCGACCTACGGCCCGCGCACCTATCTCTCGTCGTCGTACTCGGGCAATCTCGGCTACGAGTATCCGGTGGCCCTCGGCGCGAAGGTGGCCCGTCCCGACCAGCCCGTGGTCGTCACGGTGGGCGACGGCGGCTTCCTCTACAATGCGCAGGAGCTGGCCACCGCCGCCCAGCACGGCATCAACGTGGTCGCCGTCGTCTTCAACGACCAGGCCTTCGGCAATGTCGCCCGCGATCTCGACGAGGACTGGGGTGGCCAGCACGGCGCGGCGCTGCAGAACCCCGACTTCATGAAGCTCGCGGACGCCTTTGGCGTCCATGGCATGCGCGCCAAGGAGCCCACCGATGTGGGGTGGCTCGTCGACCAGGCCCTCGGCCTCGACCGGCCCGTTCTCATCGAGGTGCCCGTCGGGCGGATGCCGCGCCCGGTCTTCTTCCCCGCTCGAAAGGCGCCCACCAAGTACAAGCGCTAGGCCGAGCCACACTCGGGCGGCCCACTGGACTGACATTATCCGTCGCGGGATGGACGCTCATCCCCGGGGAATGTCAGTACCCAGCGCCAGGCTCGTTGCGCCTTTCTTTCTTTTCAACTTCTTAGCTACTGGCACCGATGTTGCTCCTAGACTGTCAGTCTTCTGCTGTCTATTCCGGGTGGAGAAAGGGGCTGAAGCATGGACGGTGAGATCAAGCGGGAGGCCGCCTTCGCAGGACAGAGGGTCAAGCAGAAGGTCATCTTCGCCCTCGCCCTCTGTTCGGTCATCCCGCTCCTCGTCCTGACCTACGTGATCCATGGCCACCTCGTGCCCGGAGTCGAGAGCACGACCAAGGGCCTGGCCGAGGCCCTCGCCATCCCCACCCTCGTGGCCTTTACCGGACTCCTGATGGCGGGCGGCGGTTACGTGGTCTGGGACCTCGCGAGTGCCGTCTCACGCACGGCCAGCCTGGTCGCCACCGCCCAGCCCGCCGGTGAGATGTCCGGCTCGCGCCACGACGAGATCGGCACGCTCATGGTCGCCTTCAATCGAATGATGGGCACCATCGAGCAGCAGGCCGACGAGATCAACCAGTTCCCCAAGCGCCTCGAGCAGCTGACCCGGCAGGCGTTCCGCGACGCGCTCACGGGCCTGCCGAATCGCGCGCTCTTCATGGATCGGCTCAGCCACGGGCTCACCCGCGCGCGCCGGCGCCACGAGCATGTGGCCGTGCTCTTCCTCGACCTCGATCGCTTCAAGATCATCAACGACACGCTGGGCCATACCGTGGGCGATCAGCTCCTGGTGGAGGTGAGCAACCGGCTCGGCTCCGCCCTGCGCCCGGGTGATACGGTGGCGCGGCTGGGCGGCGACGAGTTCGGCCTCCTCCTCGAAGACGTGGCCGACGCGGAGACGGCGGAGCTGGTGGCCCTGCGCATCGAAGCGGAGCTGGCCAAGCCCCTCAGCTTCGAGGGGCGCGAGGTCTTCGTGACCGCCTCCATCGGCATCGCGCTGTCCTCGGAGCGGCTGGGCACGCCCGAGGAAGTGCTGCGCGACGCTGACCTCGCCATGTATCACGCCAAGGCCAAGGGCAAGGCCCGCCACGAGATCTTCGACGGCACCATGAGCGCGCCCGCCCTCGATCGCATGGACCTGGAAATGGATCTGCGCTCCGCCATCACGAATCGCGACTTCCGCCTCCACTACCAGCCCATACTCCGCCTCGACACGGGGCGCATCGTGGAGGTCGAGGCGCTCATCCGCTGGCAACACGAAAAGCGCGGCCTGCTCCAGCCCGACGCCTTCATCGGCCTGACCGAGGAGACCGGGCTCATCGTGCCCATCGGCCAGTGGGTGCTCACCGAGGCCTGCCGCCAGGCGCGCACCTGGCAGATCGAGTTCCCGCGGAGTCCGGCGCTCGGCGTGAGCGTCAATCTCTCCGCGAAGCAGTTCCAGAATCCCAAGCTCGTCGAGGAGGTCACCGACGCCTTGACCATGAGTGGGCTCGATCCCGCCTGCCTCAAGCTCGAGATCACGGAGAGCGTGGTGATGCAGGATGTGCCGGCCACCCTCGCCAAGCTTCACGAGCTCAAGGACCTGGGCATCCGCCTCGCCATCGATGACTTCGGCACGGGCTACTCGTCGCTCGGCTACCTCAAGCGCTTCCCGGTGGATACCCTCAAGATCGACCGATCGTTCGTCAAGGGGCTGAGCCACGAGGGCGGCGACAGCGCCATCGTGCGCGCGGTGGTGACCGTGGCCAAGAGTCTCAACATGGACGTGACCGCCGAAGGCATCGAAACCGATCAGCAGCGGCTCGAGCTGAAGGCGCTGGGCTGCGACCTGGGCCAGGGCTTTCTCTTCGGGCGGCCCTCCGCGCCCGAGCACCTCAAGCCGCTCCTCGCCATCTCCGTGAACGGCGCGCTCGTCGGCGCCTAGTCGCCCGCGCGGCCGGGCCCGCGCCGACGAGGGCGCGCGCGCTACGTCGCGTTTGCCGTGCGGACAGATGCCCCGACCGGCGCGCGAAGGCGCCGCTCGAGTACCTGACTCATCACCCCATAGGCTTCAGCGGTGGTGCGCGTGCGCCTCTCGCCCCACCGGCGCCGCGCGGCGTCGCACCTGCACGGCGGTGGCGATGGTCAGGAGCATGAAGGCGGCCGAGGTCACGAACACCATGCGCGGCTCGCCACGGTCGAGGAGCCAGCCGAAAAGCAGCGGGGTGAGGCAGGAGCCCAGGTCGAGACCGGAGTAGACGAAGCCGTAGACCTTGCCGGACGCGCCCGGCGGCGTGGCCGCGCGCACCAGCAGGTCGCGCGCAGGCGAGATGGTGCCGAGGCAGAATCCCATCAGCGCCATCACCGCGGGCAGGATGGAGAGCGAGGGCATTCCGGTCGCGATCACGAGACTGAGCACGGCGCCCAGGATCAGCCCCCCGGCGGCGACCATGTCGTGCCGGCTCGTACGGTCGGCGAGAAAGCCTCCCATGAGAATGCCGGCGGCGCTGCCGAGGAGAAACGCGGTCAGCGCTCCCGTGGCGAGCCCGAGCGGAGCGTCGAAGAGCTTGACCATGGCCGAGACGGAGAAGGTTTGGATGCCGATGAGCGACGTCGCGATGAGGGCGAAGAAGGCGAAGGCGGTGAGGATGGACGGCGCGAAGAGGAGCTTGATGCTCGCCCGGAGTCCTGGCGACGTCGCGGTCCCGCGGTGCACCGGATCGACGCGATCGGCGAGCGACCCGCCCTGCGTCGACAGGGCAAGGGCGGCCGCGATACCCAGAGCGCCCACGGTGAGGAGAGAGCCGCGCCAGCCGAGCGGGCCCGCGAGCCCGACCACGACGGCGGGCGCCACCGCCCAGCCGAGATTGCCGCAGATCCCGTGGATCCCGTACGCGCGGCCGAGGCGCGGCGGCGAGACGGAGGCATTGAAGATCGAATAGTCCGCGGGATGGAAGACGCTGTTGCCGAGGCCGCCCAGTATGGCCGCCGTGGCGAGCGCCCAGTACGCGGGGGCGATGCCGGCCAGGCCCATGGCCCCGGCAAGGAGAGCCATACCGCACGGCAGCACGCGGCGGGCGCCGAAGTGGTCGACGAGAAAGCCGGAGCCCGTCTGTCCGATACCCGAGGCCGCGTAGAAGAGGCCCATGAGGAGCCCCAGTTGCGTGTACCCCACGGTGAAGTCGTCGCGCAGCAACGGGAAGAGGGGCGGCAAGACCAGCTGGAAGAAGTGGCTCGTGAAGTGGGCCCCGCCCACGAGGGTCATGATGCGGACATCGCGCTTCAGGCTGCCTCGCGCCGTCTCGGCTGCCGAGAGAATCCCACACCTCCAGGTGACAGGTCGATGCCGGCAGGGGCCGGGCGCCCGCTCAGCGTAGCGCAACCGGAAGGCGGATGCGACGGATTCTCGCCGCGTGGTACCATGACCCGTCTCGCATATCGCGGTTGTTCACAGGGAGATGGACGCCATGCCGATCCAGCACGTGGGCCGCCCCGTCAAGCGGCTCGAAGACCCCAACCTCGTCCAGGGCCGCGACGCCTACGTCAACGACGTACGCCTCGACGGCGCGCTCTTCCTCGCCTTCACGCGGAGCCCGCACGCGCACGCGGTGATCGGACGCATCGACACGAGCGCCGCGAAAAAAATCTCCGGAGTGGTCGCCGTGCTCACGGGTGCCGACATCAATGCCGAGGTCGGCGTGATTCACACGCCGATCGGACCCGAGATGTTCGCGTCGATGAATCGCCAAGGCTACACCATGCTCGCGGAAGGGCGCGTCCGTCACGTGGGCGAGCCCGTGGTCGTGGTGGCGGCGGAGACGGCGCAGGCGGCCGTGGACGGCGCGCAAGCCGTGGTCGTGGACTACGAGCCTTTGCCCGTCGTGGTGGATCCGGAGGCGGCGCTGGCCGAAGGCGCCCCCCTCCTCTATCCGGACAGCGGATCGAACCTGGCCGTCACGGTGAAGATCGAACAAGGCGATGTCGACGCGGTGTTCAAGACCGCCCCCGTGGTCATCGACGTCACCATGGTCAACCAGCGCGTGATCCCCCTCGCCATGGAGCCGCGCGCATGCAGCGCGGTGTGGGATGCCAAGGCGCAGAAGATGACCATGTGGGGCGACACCCAGATCCCGCACGGCATGCGCAATCAGGTCGCGGAGCGGCTCAAGCTCAAGCCCGAACAGATTCACTTGATGACGGGACGCGTGGGGGGCGGCTTCGGCGCCAAGGTGCCCGTGTACCAGGAAGACACCATCGTCCCCATGCTCGCGCGGCGCCTCAATCGTCCGGTGCGCTGGGCGGCCACGCGTCGCGAGGACATGCAGGCCACGGGACACGGGCGCGACGTGCGCTGTCACCTGCGCCTGGCCGCCGACTCCACGGGACGCATCCTCGCTCTCGACGCGAAGATCACCGGCAATGTCGGCTACTGTCTCTATCACGTCGGCTGCCTGCTCCCCGTGCTCTGCGCGCAGATGATCACCGGCTGCTACGACATCCAGACCGCGCGGGCCGAGGTGGTGTGCGCCTTCACCAACACCATGGGCACGGTACCGTATCGCGGGGCGGGACGACCCGAGGCCGCCTACTTCATCGAGCGCGGCATGGACCTGCTCGCGGCCAGGGTGGACCTCGACCCCTCCGAGGTCCGGCGCCGCAACTTCATCCCGCCCGACAAGTTTCCCTACGCGACCCCTCTCGGCAACAGCTACGACAGCGGCGAGTACACGCGCGCGCTCGACCACGCGCTGACCAAGGCCGGCTACGACGCCTTGAGGCAGGCCCAGCAGGCGGCGCGGGCTCGAGGGCGCCTCACGGGCATCGGCATGGCGTCCTATGTCGAGATCTGCGGCTTCGAGGAAGAGGAGGTCTCCGATCTCGTGGTGGCCGACGACGGGCGCGTGACCGTGCTCACGGGATCGGCCTCCCACGGCCAGGGGCACGAGACGGCCTATGCGCAGCTGGTGGCCGACGAGCTCCAGGTCCCCATGGAGATGGTGCACGTCGTCCAGGGCGACACCGCGCTGGTCAGGAATGGCGTGGGCACCTTCGGCAGCCGCTCGGCGGCGCGCGGCGGCATGCACGCGCTCGGCCAGGCGGTGAAGGTCAAGGAGAAGGCGAAGCAGGTCGCGGCGAGCCTTCTCGAGGCGGCGGCGCCGGACATCGTGCACGGTGAGTCCCGCTTCAGCGTGCGCGGCGTGCCGGATCGCGCGGTGAGCTGGCAGCAGGTGGCGGCGGCCGCCAAGGGCAGCCTGAGCTCCCACGAGGACATCAAGGCCGGGGTGGGCATGCTCTTCCCCTTCGGCTCCCACGTGGCCGTGGTCGAGGTGGACAGGGACACCGGCCGCGTGAAGATCCTCAGCTACACATCGGTGGACGACGCGGGCTTCCTCATCAATCCCCTTCTCGTGCAGGGCCAGGTGCACGGCGGCCTCGCCCAGGGCATCGGGCAGGCATTGCTCGAGGAAGCAGTCTTCGACGAGTCTGGACAGCTCGTCTCCTCGACCCTCATGGACTACGCGATACCGAAGACGGACGACCTCATCGCATTCCAGAACGACCACACGCGCACGCATTCGCCGCGGACGACCCTGGGCGTCAAGGGTATCGGGGAGGCCGCCACTATCGGCTCCACCCCCGCCATCGCCAATGCGGTGATGGACGCCCTCGCCCCGCTCGGGGTCACCCATATCGATCTGCCGCTCACTCCGCAGAAGATCTGGGCCGCCATGGGCGCGGCCCGGACGCGGTAACCTCAACGGACGAGGGAGGATCCCCTGATGAAGGCTGCCGTCCTGTACGAGCCGAACAAGCCGCTGGAAATCGTGGAGCTGGAGCAGCAGGGACCGCAGGCGGGCGAGGCGCGCGTGCGCGTCAAGGCCGCGGGCGTCTGCCACAGCGACTGGCACATCAAGGCCCTGACCTCCGGCCAAGTCGCCCGCGGCGTCGTGGTGTTCAACTAGGCCGCCCATGGCACCGCGCACGATCTACGAGGCGCCACGCGTCGCGGGAGGGCCGGGCGAGGACGTCGTCACGAGCACGTGCGCCCACAACTGCGGCGGACGCTGCGTGGTCAACGCGCACGTCAAGGACGGCGCCATCGTGCGCATCAGCACGGATCCGCGCAAGTGGACGCCGGAGATGCCGCCCCTCACCGCGTGCGTGCGCGGCTTCGGCGCGGCCGAGAGGGTGAATCACCCCGACCGGCTGCGCTATCCGATGCACCGGGTCGGCCCCAAGGGCTCGGGACAGTACGAGCGCATCTCGTGGGACGAGGCGCTCGACGAGGTGGCGAGCCAGATGCGGCGCATCCGCGATACCTACGGCCCCGCGGCCATCCTCGACTGCTCGCGCAGCGGGAGCACGGCCGTCGTCCACAACCGCGCCGTGGTCCAGCGCCTGTTGCATCTCTTCGGCGGCTGCACGGAGCTCTGGTCGAACCTCTCGAACGAAGCGGAGATCTTCGCCCTCCGCCACACCTACGGCCCCCAGGCCGACTGCAAATTCTCGGGACGCGAGCCCACCGACTACGTCAACTCGCGCCTCATGATCCTCTGGGGATGGAGTCCGGCCGACGGCACCTTCGGCACCAACAATCCCCAGTACCTGCACTGGGCGCACGAGCGGGGCGTCCGCATCGTCTCCATCGACCCGCGCGCCACGCGCACCAGCCTGAAGCTCGCCGACGAACACGTGACCATCCGTCCCGGCACCGACGCGGCCATGCTCATCGCCATGGCCCAGGTCATCGTGAGCGAGCATCTCCACGATCAGGCCTTCCTCGACCGGGTGGTGCTGGGCTTCGACGAGGCGCACCTGCCCGAGGGAGCGCCGGCGGGCTCCTCGTATCGCTCCTACCTCCTCGGTCTCTCCGACGGCATCGCCAAGACCCCGGAGTGGGCGGAGCCGCTCACCGGCGTCTCCGCCGCCACCATCCGACGTCTCGCGCGCGAGTTCGGAACGCTCAAGCCGGCCGCCCTTCACTGCGGCTACGCGCCGGGGCGCACCGCCTATGGCGAGCAGTTCCACCGCGCCGCCTACGCCCTCTGCGCGATCACCGGGAATATCGGCATCCCGGGCGGGAACAGCGGCTGCAGCGGGGGGGCGGGCTTTCACGGCATCAAGCGCCAGGGGGCATCGTCCAATCCCGCCAACGCGCGGGTGGCCTCCACCCTGCTCGCCGATCTGCTCGAGCACGGACGGGCCGGCGGCTATCCCGCGGACATCAAGATGGTGTACTCGGCGTGCGGCGACCTCGCCAACCAGTGCCCGAACGTCAACAAGATCACCGCGGGCCTCGACCGCCTCGAGTTCATGGTCGCCCATGATCACTTCCTCACCCCCACCGCCCGCCATGCCGACATCGTCCTGCCCGCCACCACGTTCTGGGAGCGGAGCGATATGCACACGCCGTGGAGCGGGGCCGGACACTACATCATCTTCATGCAGCAGGCGATTCCGCCGATGTACGAGTGCCGCAACGACGTGGACATCTGCGCCGACCTCGCCAAGCGTCTGGGGCTCGAGGGCTACAAGCGGCCCTCCGATCTCGACTGGCTGCGCGAGGTGTGCGAGGGCACCGCCATCGACGACTTCGATACCTTCCGCGAGAAGGGCCTCGCGCGCCTTCCCGCCCCCGAGGAGCCGGTGGCCTTCGCGCGGGAAGTGCGCGATCCCGCGCGGCATCCCTTCTCGACGCCGTCGGGAAAGATCGAGATCTACTCGACCTCCATCGCCGCCAATCCGGATCCGCACGGGCTCGGCCGTATCCCGGCCATCCCCACGTGGATTCCGCCCCATGCGGGCGACCCGAGCCATCCCCTCGAGCTCATCTCCCCCAAGTCGCGCGCCCGCACCCACTCGACCCACGACAACCAGCAGATCCTGGCGCGGGCGGACAAGCAGGACGTGTGGATGCATCCCCACGACGCGACCGCCCGCGGCATCGTGGACGGCCAGGCCGTGCGCGTGTTCAATCGGCGCGGCGCCACCGTCCTCCCCGCGCACGTGACGGAGCGCATCGCCCGGGGCGTGGTCTCGATCAAGGAAGGCGCCTGGTTCACTCCCGACGCCTCCGGCCACGACACGCGGGGCTGCGCCAACGTGCTCACGGAGGACCGCGCCACACCGGCGGGCGCTCCGACGTACAACACCTGCCTCGTCGAGATCGCTCCCGCCTGACCGATCGCCCAACGCGATAGCCCGCATGAGCGACGACGCGGTCATCGAAGCCAGGGTCGCCCAGGCCCTCGAGAGCCTGGGCGCGAAGTGGGAGCTCATGCGCATCGATCCCGACTTCGCCGACACCGCCGCCTTCTGCGAAAAGTACGGGGTGGCCCTCGACCACTCCGGCAATACCATCATCGTCGCCTCCAAGAAGGAGCCGAAGAAGTTCTGCGCCTGTCTCGTGCTGGCCACCACCCGCCTCGACGTGAACCACGGGGTGCGCCGCCTCATGGACGTCTCGCGCGTGTCGTTCGCCACCGGGGAGGAGACGCAGGCGCTCACCGGCATGATGATCGGGGGCGTGACCCTCCTCGCTCTGCCCCCCGGCCTGCCCATCTACGTCGACGAACGCATCATGGCGCTCGACTACGTGATCCTGGGTGGCGGGAGCCGCTCCTCGAAGATCAAGATCGCCCCCGACGCGCTCCGGGGCCTGCCCGGGCTCGAGGTGGTCCCCGGGCTGGCGCAGGCCATGGCATGAAGTTCGGCGTGAACCTCATCAACTTCGGCCCCGGGGCCGAGCCGGCGGCCCTCGCCCGCTGGGCGCGCGTGGTGGAGGATCTCGGCTACCATCTCCTGATGACCTCCGATCACATCGCCATCACGCCGGACGTGGCCGCCCGCTACCCCGCGCCCTTCTACGAGCCCTTCGCCATGCTCGGGTGGCTCGCCGGCGTCACGAGCCGGCTCGAGCTGGGTACCACCGTCATCATCGTCCCCTATCGTCATCCGCTCGAGACGTCGCGCGCCACGGCGGTGGTGGACCAGCTCTGCGGCGGGCGCTTCATTCTCGGCGTGGGGGTGGGCTGGGCGAAGCAGGAGTTCGAGGCGATCGGCGTGCCCTTCGAGAAGCGCGGGGCCATGACCAACGACTATCTCCAGGCGATCAAGGCCTGCTGGACGCAGGACATCGCGTCCTACGACGGCCGCTTCGTCAGCTTCCGCGACATCCACACCGCGCCGAGACCCGTGCGCGAGGCGGGCCCGCCCATCTGGGTCGGCGGCTCGAGCGACGCCGCGCTCAGACGAGCCGTGCGCTACGGGGAGGCGTGGCATCCGATCCGGAGCCGGGTGGACTGGCTGAGGGACCGCGGCCTGCCCAAGCTCCGCGAAATCGCGAAGAGCGAAGGCCGGCCGGTGCCCGCGCTCTGCCCGCGCATCATCCTCAATCTGACGGACCACCCGGCGCCGGAGGACAAGCGCGTGGCCGGGCAGGGCAGTCTGGAGCAGGTGCTTGGCGACCTGCGGGCGCTCGGGGCGCTGGGCGCGACCTACGTCGTCCTCGACACCTTCACGGGCGACGTCGAGGCCACCCGCGATCCCGAGTCCGCCTGGCGCACGCTCGAGGCCGCGGCGGAGCGCCTGATCGATCTCGGTCGCGGGACCGTGCGCTGATGCGCCCGGCGGCCCTGGCCATCGTCCTGCTCCTCGCCAGCAGCGCGGGAGCGACCGCGGAGGGCATCATGGTTACGCTGGGCACGGCCACTCCGGGCGGAGGCTTCCCCGTCTATGGCGACGCGGTCGCCCAGACCATCAACGAGGTCGATCCCTCGATCGAGGTCCGGACGCGACATACCAAGGGCTCGACGGAAAATGTTCCCATGCTCGAGGCGGGACAGCTCGACCTCGCCCTCGTGCAGGGTGAAGTCGCCCACGAGGCCCTCGCGGGCATCGGCCGACCCCCGAGCAAGCTCCTGATCTTCACGGCCATGTACACCACTCCCGGCATGTTCGTCGTGCGCGGCGACCAGCCGTACCGGACGATGGCCGATCTCAAGGGCAAGCCGGTGGTGTGGGGGGCACGCGGCTCCGGCCTCGTCGTCCTCGCGCGCTATGTCCTCGAGGGGCTCGGCCTCGACATGGAGCGCGACTTCCAGTCGACCTACCTCGATCGCGCGGGCGACGGCCCGGCCATGGTGCTGGACGGCCGCGCGGCCGCGCTGTGGGGCGGGGGCACGGGCTGGCCGGGCTTCGCCGCCGTCGCCCGCGGCCCGCAGGGGGCGCGCTTCATCGCGCCTGGGACGGACGAGCGCGCGCGCATCCAGGCCAGGCACCCCTTCCTCAAGACGATGTCCATCCCGGCGGGCGCCTATCCCGGCCAGGCCGAGACCATCGTCTCCGTCGGCTCGTGGAGCTTCGTCCTCGCGAAACCCGACCTGCCCGACGAGACCGTCTACCGGCTCGCCAAGGCTCTGCATGGCGGCGAGTCCAGGCTCGCCGCGCGGCTGCCCCAGGGACACGAAACCACCGTGGCGAATACCGTGGCCGCCGCCCCGCGCCCCGAGTTGATTCATCCGGGGGCCCGGCGCTACTTCCGAGAGATCGGACTCACACCCTAGAGGAGGATCCGCCCGTGCTCTACAAGATCCGCACCTACGGACTGAAGGTCGGCAGCCTGGCCATGTACTAGGAGATGACCATGGCGATCGAGGTCGATCTCTACAGCGATACCGTGACCAGGCCCACCTCCGAGATGCGCCGCTTCATGTGCGAGGCGGAGGTGGGGGACGAGCAGAAACACGAGGACCCCACCGTCAATCTCCTGCAGGAGATGGTCGCGGACCTTCTCGGCAAAGAGGCGGCCCTCTTCCTGCCGTCGGGCACGATGTGCAACGAGATCGCCCTGCGCGTGCATTGCCGGCCGGGCGAGGAGATGCTCGCGCACAAGACGGCGCACCCGATCCATTTCGAAGCGGGCGGCCCCGCCGCCCTCGCCGGCGTGAACGTGCAGTCCCTCGAGGGCCCCCGTGGGCAATTCGACGTAGCCACCCTCGAGGCCGCCATCCGTCCCGACAATCGTCACATGCCGCGAAGCCGTCTCGTGTGGATCGAGCAGACGTCGAATCTCGGTGGCGGCTCGATCTGGCCGCTCGAGACGGTCCGGGCCGTGACCGGGGTGGCGCGGGGCCGCGGGCTTTCGACGCACATGGACGGCGCCCGGCTCATGAACGCGGTGGTCGCCTCCGGCGTATCCGCGCGCGACTGGGCCCAACCCTTCGACACGGCGTGGCTCGACTTCACCAAGGGGCTGGGCGCTCCCGTGGGCGCGGCCATCGCCGGCTCACGGGCCTTCATCGCCGAGGCGTGGCGTTGCAAGCAGCAGATGGGCGGCGCCATGCGCCAGGCGGGCATCATCGCCGCGGGCGGCGTCTATGCGCTCCGGCATCACGTCGCGCGGCTGGCCGAAGACCATGCCCACGCCCGCCGCCTCGCGGAAGGGCTGGCCGCCCTGCCCGGCATCAAGCTCGACCCCGCAGGCGTCGAGACGAATCTCGTCTTCTTCGATCTCACGGGCTCGCTCGACGCGGCGGCCGCCATCGAGCGCCTGCTCGCCCACGGCGTGCGCATGGGGGCGCTCGGCCCGCGGACCATCCGCGCCGTCACCCACCTCGACGTCACCACCGCGGGCATCGAGCGCGCGCTCGCCGCGGCGCGGGCGGTGTTCGGGGGCTGATCCCCGCCGCGATGCATCCTCTTCGATCACATCGCCATCGGCGTGCCGACGTGCCGCGGGGCGCGCACCCGGTGCTTGGCGCCGTCTTCACCGCCCAGGAGGTCTGACATGGGGATCCTCGTCACGTCCGTTCAGGGCGACTTCGTCGCCAGACTCACCGGGCTCGACCTGTCCAAGCCGCTCGACTCCGGCGACTTCGGCCAGGTGCGGGACGCCTTCAACCGTTACGCGGTGGTGATCTTCCCCGAACAGACGCTCACCGACGATCAGCAGATCGCCTTCAGTGAGCGCTTCGGGCCTCTCGAGGTCAGTCTCCGCAAGGACCGCCAGCGCCGCGTCGACAACCCGCGCATCTCGGACATCTCGAACGTGGACGAGAAGGACCGCGTCTTCGACCCCGACGACGAGCGCGCCATCTACAATGCCGGCAATCGTCTCTGGCACAGCGACAGCTCCTTCAAGCGGGTGCCCGCCATGGCCTCGCTCCTGTCCGGCCGCGAAGTGCCTCCCGAAGGCGGCGAGACCGAGTACGCCGATCTGCGCGGGGCCTGGGATGCCCTGCCCGCCGACCGCAAGCGCGGGCTCGAGTCACTGGTGGCCGAGCACAGCTTCGTGTACTCGCGGGGGCTCATCGGCTACGACCAGTTCACCGACGCGGAGCGGGCCGCCGTGCCCCCCGTGCCCCAGGCAGTGGTGCGCACGCATCCCGCAACGGGGCGGAAAGCGCTCTATCTGGGCTCGCACGCCTCGCACGTCATCGGCCGTCCCGTCGAGGAGGGGCGCGCGCTCCTGCGCGAGCTGCTGGACTTCGCCACCCAACCGCAGTTCGTCTATCGCCACGTCTGGCGCCGGCACGACCTGGTGATGTGGGACAACCGCTGCGTGCTTCACCGCGGACGTCCCTGGGACGAGCGGCGCTATCGCCGGGTCATGCACCGGACGACGGTGGCCGGCG
>Ga0137375_10001110_pt1 | contig 30747 bp, 24 predicted proteins | sample SagtaG_24_FD_104936 | JGI IMG/M metagenome (GOLD analysis project Ga0137375, IMG submission 104936) | Vadose zone soil microbial communities from Sagehorn Ranch, Mendocino, California, USA - Sage1_R_113_16 metaG | ecosystem: Environmental > Terrestrial > Soil > Vadose zone | place: USA... | reverse complement strand
GATTCGCAATAGTTCATCCCGATAGCCGATATCGCGCAGGCCATCCCGAGTCATGGCGAACAATTCTTCGATTTTGTAAGTCTCGGCCATGACATACGCCCCATTATTTAGGATATAGATCGGGAGGGAGCATAGGGAGAATAGTGCTGCAAGCGACTTAAAGATGACACATGTGATAGGGGTGATCGTTTAAATCATGGCATCACAATGGCATGAATTATAGCACATTTGAACTAGGAAGTCAACCGATCTGTAAAGATCATTAATTGAGAATCGCCTCGACAGTCTTTCTTGCCACATCGGCCCAATCGCATGTCGCAAGCACGAACTCGTGCCCGCGCCGACCTAGCTCGCGCCGCAGCTCGGCGTCGGCCAGCAGCATGTCGAGCGCCGCCGCGAACTCGCCGAAATCGTGGAACGCCAGCCCGCCGCCGCTGGCCTCGGCTGCCTGGCGTGTGACCGCGCAATCGGCGTGAACCAGCGCGGGCGTGCCTTGCAGCCATGCCTCCATCAGCACGATCGAGAAGCTTTCGTGAACTGAGGGGTGGACGAATAGGTCAGCGGCGGCGTAGGCATCCTGGCGCTCCTGCACGCTCACATCGCACAGATCCAGCACGATCGCGCCAAGCGCTGGCGGCAGCTCGATTGGGTCGCGGCCAGTGCGGATGAGCGTGAGCGGCGTGCCGCGCCTGGCCCAGTATTCGCGCAGGTAGCCCAATAGCAGCGGGATGTTCTTGCTCAGGTCGGCGCGGCCGGCATACATCAGCAGCGGCCCATGCAGCCCACGCCGCGCGCGAAAGGCCACGCCATCGCCACGCGCTGTCAGGTCGATCCCCTCGCCGGCGGCGATCACCCGATCGGGCGGCAGATCGTACAGCCGCAGCGCCAGGTCGCGCTCGGCCTGGCTGTTCGCCAGCGCGCGGCGGGCGTGGCGGAACAGCCAGCGCACGGTGTTGTAGCGAGCGTACGGCTCATCGTGCAGGCAGGGCAGCAGGTGCGCTCGCTCGCCGGCCAGCAGCGCGCCCCAGAAGCTGGTCGGGAAGGGATACAGCACAAACAGAAAGCGCCGGCTCAGGCCCTCGGCCGCGATCGCCTCTAGCAGCGCATCGCTTGATACCAGCGAGGCCAGCAGGCGCAGCTCGTGATCGGGGAAGGCCGGCAGCTGGGTATGTAGCCCGCGCCGCGCTACTGCTGGCGGCACATACGGATCGGCGTGTGGCAGCGTCAGGGCGAAGCGCCGCACCGGCACGCCGTCAAGCTCATCCGGCCCCTCGGAATAGTACGGCTCGGGTGGCGCAAACGCATCGCGCCCAGTGGTCGCCCACACCTCGATCGGCACACCAAGCGCGTGAATGGCCTGGGCCAGCTGGTGTGCCTGAGTCTCCGCTCCACCGGCGGTGTCGCGGCCGAACCAGGGGATGACGATGGTGATCGTGTTCATAAAGGTAAAAGGTAAAAAGTAGAAGGTAAAAAGGGAGAAAGCAGCATCGTTTTACCTTTTACCTCTTGCCTTTTGCCTTTGCGGCGCGCAGCGAAGCAACCTGCGCCCGCCGCTCGGCATCCAGGCGGATGAGCGCCAGCAGCGCGACGGTGGTCGCGGCGTTAGCGGCGTTCTGCTGCTCGACGATCGGGTTGATGTACCAGCGCAGGTAGCGCCGCACCAGCTTGTTGGCCAGCGCGATCGCGCGCTGCGGCAGTGTGGTGGCGGGCAGCGGCCAGTGCGCACTGACGTGCTCGCGCAGTCCCAGCTGCGGCTCCAGCGCGCGCAGCTCCAGATCGGGAAAGTGCGCCGGCGGCTCGGCGAGTGCTCTTTCTTTCACCTGGGCCTGGAGGATGGGGGATGGGGGATGGGGGATGGGGGATGGGGATCGAGCACCTTCCCCGTTTGTCGTTCGTCGTTCGCCTGCCCTGAGCGGCGTCGAAGGGTCGTTCGTCGTTCGTTCGTCCCCTGTCCCCTGTCCCCTATCCCCTATCCCCACGATCTGCTCGCCCAGATCGCCGTAGGCCTCGGCCAGCAAGCGCAGCGCGCGCGCCACCGCGTCGTTGTAGGCGTTCTGCTGCTCGACGATCGGGTTGATGTACCAGCGCAGGTAGCGCCGCACCAGCTTGTTGACCAGCGCGACAACTCGCTGCGGCACGGTTTTGCCGAGCAGCGGCCAGTGTGCGCTGACGACCCGGTGTAGCTCGATCTCATCCAGGCTGCGCCGGAGATCTCGCTCCAGTGGCCCTTCTTCGGCCTGCCCTTGCGCCAGTCGGCGCGCGCGCACCTCGGCGCGCAACCCTTCCAAGATGCTGGCGACGTCAATGTCTGCCGGCTTTGCGCCGTGGCTGTTCTCAGTCATTTCTTTTTCCAACCGTCGATAGCTAAGGCGGGTTTCAATACACGAGTTACGCGCTGCTCCAGGCGTGGTTTTCGCGCTTTTTGTTGGTCGTTTTTTCGCTCGCAGAGCGAAAAAACGACCAACAGATGATAAGTACCTGCTGCCGCAGGCAGAACAGCCCTACCAGACCTTCGCGACAGCCATTATAGCATTACCCCGTGCGTCACACCAGAACGCTATGCTATAATGCGGCGCGTGCCACTCGCCTGAGTGCGCTCACTGGCCGTTCGTGGGGAGATACAGCGATGAACGTCTTACTGGTTGGGTCGGGCGGTCGCGAGCATGCGCTGGCCTGGAAGCTGGCGCAGTCGCAGCTGCTGGATCGGCTGCTGATCGCGCCGGGCAGCCCCGGCACCGCCGAGGTCGGCCATAACGTGCCGGTGAGTGTCGACAGCCACGAGCTGCTGCTCGACATCGCCAGGCGTGAACATATCGGCCTGGTGGTGATTGGGCCGGAGGCTCCACTAGCGGCAGGGCTGACCGATCTGCTGACCGACGCTGGTATCTTGGTCTTCGGCCCTTCGGCCAGCGCCGCCCAGATCGAGAGCAGCAAAATCTTCGCCAAGCAAATCATGGATCAAGCGGGTATTCCCTGCGCGCAGGCGCACGCCTTCGACGACCAGGCCGCGGCGATTAACTTCGCACGCATCAGCAATATGCCCTGGGTGGTCAAGGCCGATGGGCTAGCGGCCGGCAAGGGCGTGATCGTCGCCGAGAGCGTCGAGCAGACGATCGCGGCGATCGTGCAGCTCATGGCCACCCACGCCGGCCAGCGGGTGCTGCTCGAACAGCGCCTGGTGGGCGAGGAGGTTTCGGTATTGGCGCTGTGCGATGGCACGACGCTGCTGCCGCTGCCGCCCGCGCGGGACCACAAGCGCCTGGGCGATGGCGATATTGGGCCGAACACTGGCGGCATGGGCGCCTATGCGCCGGCCGACCTGGACGCCGAAACCTTCACACATATTGTCGATCATCTGATGCTGCCGGCCGTGCGGGCCATGGCCGCCAACAATCAGCCGTTCCGCGGCGCGCTCTACGCTGGCGTGATGCTGACCGAGCACGGCCCGCGCATTCTGGAGTTCAACGCGCGCTTCGGCGACCCGGAGACTCAAGTGATCATGCCGCTGCTCGAGGGCGACCTGCTGGCGGCGCTGCTGGCCTGCGCCGAAGGGCGGCTCCAGCCGGACATGCTGCGCTGGAGCGCCGGATCGGCCGCCTGCGTGGTGCTGGCCTCTGCCGGCTACCCCGAAGCCCCGCGCGCCGGCGACGTAATCTCTGGCGTTGAGTCGGCCGCCGAGGAGCCGGCCGTGCTGCTGTTCCACGCCGGCACCGATTGGGCCGACGGCGCGCTGGTGACGGCGGGCGGGCGGGTGCTGTGCGTCACCGGCCTGGGCAACACCCGCCGCGCCGCGCTGGCGCGCGCGTACGAGGTGGTCGAAAATATCAGCTTTGATGGGATGCAGTATCGGCGCGACATCGGTCGATCATGAAGCCATTCTCCATCGCAGTTCTTCTTTCTGGCAGCGGCTCGAACCTCCAGGCGCTGCTCGATGCCCAGGATGCTGGGTCGCTGGGCGCCGAGGTTGGGCTGGTGTTGTCGGATCGCGCGGATGCCTATGGCGTGCAGCGCGCGCTGGGGCGCAATATCCCGGCCGCGTTCGTGCCGCTGCCGCGCATGGCTGGCCCGCCCGAGGCGCGCGCTGCCACCCGCGCGGATTGGGAGCGGCGGCTGCTGGGCGTGTTGAACACGTTCGCGTACGACCTCGTGCTGCTCTCGGGCTTTATGCGTGTGCTCTCGGCCGAATTCCTGGCAGGCTGCCGCGCCCCGGTGATTAACCAGCACCCCGCGCTGCTGCCCGACCCTGGCCGCCCCTTCGACGCTTCATCCCCGGGCGGTGGCGCGACGGTAACCACCAGCGCCGGCATTGTGATCCCGGCGCTGCGCGGCGCGCACGTCGTTGCGGATGCGCTGCGGCGCGGCCTGCCGATAACCGGCTGCACGATCCATCGCGTCACGCCGGCAGTGGACGATGGGCCGGTGCTGGCGCGCGCCGAGGTGCCGATCCTGCCGGATGACGACGAGTCTGCGCTGCACGCGCGGATCAAGGCCGCCGAGCGCCGCCTGGTGGTCGAGGTGGTCGCGCGGTTGGCGCGTGAGAGCTTGGGCGCCGGCTGATCGACTCAGCATCCCCAAGGCTGGATGTGCAGATGGGTGCGGATCGCGGCGAGGTGGCGGCCGCGGCGTAGTGAACCAGGTCGTCGCGGCTGACCGTCCCGCCGGCCGTAGCGGCAATGTGCTCCACGATCGCCGGCGCGTCGGTCAGGGTCGGAAAGGAGCCGAGCCGCTAGAAGGTCTTCAGTAACACCAGGAAGCAGATCCGGGCGACCGTGCCACGGGTGGAGCGTTGGGTGAGCGCCACTTCGTCGGGGGGCGGTGTGTAGATGCGGGCCAATTCGTGGATGGTGAGACTGCTGCGGATGTGGGGGTAGGCCGTGTCCTGAATCGCGGTCATGGCACCTCCAGCGCTGAGCCCTCCTCCGATGGGGTCCCGAGCATGCGCGCCACATCGGCGGGCGAGGCGCGGGTGTAGCCGGCGGTCGCGGGGGGATCCGCATGCCCGAGCAGCACCTGGACGGCCGGGAGGGAAGCGGACGGGCGAGATCCTGCTTCCAGGCGGTGATGGCTGCGTCGACGTCCATGTGGCCCTCCCACCGCCGGGGATTATTGGCGGAGTGAGGGTATGGGCAGAGTCTGGGTCGGGATACACACGGGAACGCTGCCGATAAGATACCACATGGCGTCAAGTACTCCGCCGATACGGTAGCGGTTCGGCATGGTTTGCGTCATTATGTTCTATGGCGAGGCAGGACATGAATCGTTGCCAGACCCCACCTCGGTCGCTGGCTGACTCAGCGGCCCTGCCAATCGCGCTGGGCTTGCGCGTAGGCATCCGGCGTGCCGATGTCGAGCAAGTAGCCCGTGGCCAGGTGGCCGCAGACGGTCGCGTTTGCTTCGAGGAGGGCAGGGATGATGTCGTGGCCGAAATCGCTGAAGCCGGCGGGAATGACATCAAGGATCGCCGGCTCGCAGAGATAGACACCAGCGTTGGCAAGGTTGCCGCCGCTCCATTCGGCCGGCTTTTCGACGAAGCGGCGTACACGGCCAGCCGGATCCAGCTCGATCATGCCCTGCGTGCGCGGTGTGGCTGTATGTTTGAGCGCGAGCGTCAGGATCGCGTGGGCGGAATGGTGCGTCACCAGCAGCGCAGTCAGATCGATATCGCAAAGCATGTCGCCGTAGATCAGCGCAAAGGTTTGGTCGAGCCAGCCGGGGAAGCGCTGGATGATCGTGCGCAGCGCGCCGGCAGAGCCGAGCAGCTCGGGCTCGTAGGAGTAGCGCAATGTCATGCCCCAGGCGCTGCCGTCGCCCAGGCCGTCGCGCACGGCATCGGGCAGGTGGTGCAGATTCAGCGCTGCCTCGGCCACGCCGCTGACGCGCAGCCAATCGAGCGTGCGCGCCAGTAGCGGTCGGCCGGCGATCGGCAGCATGGGTTTGGGGCAGGTATCGGTCAGCGGGCGCAACCGCGAGCCGACGCCGGCCGCGAGAATAACTGCTTTCATGGAGCTCCTACGCAAGCGGAAGAGGCTTACGCTCCCATTATTATAGGACTTATGCACAAAGCAGCTCTAGCCTGCGGCAGCTTTGTTCTCTCCGACAAACTGCTAGGGTGTTTAATTTTAGAAAGATCTTATAGGCTGACGAGCGCATTGGCAAGCACGGCGGTGTCGGCGATCCGTCGCCGCATTGCCACGGCGAGGCCATGGCAGATCGCCATGTGAATATCTTCGACCTGCGGCATGACATCATTATGCACATGCAGGCTGAAGCGCGCCAGCCGCGCGAGCTTGCCGCCATCGAAGCCGGTCAACCCAACCGTCGGCGCGCCGCGATCATTGGCCCACTCGACCGCGCGCAGCACATTCGGCGAATTACCGCTGCCCGAGATCGTGAACAGCAGGTCACCTGGCCGGTAGAGGCTGATCAGCTGCTCGACGAACACATCGGCGTAAGCTTGATCATTCGACCAGGCGGTGATCAGTGGGATGTTGTCGGTCAGCGCCAATGCGCGTACCCGCCGGCAATCGGCGCTGATCGTCAATTTCACCATGTCGCAGGCGAAATGCGAGGCGCTGGCCGCGCTGCCGCCATTGCCGCAGATCAGGATCGTCCCGTCGCGCTCGTAGGTCTCCCAGATTGCCTCGCCGATATGATCGAGCGGCTGGCGCGGCAGCTGGCTGAGCGTCTGGGCGACCTGGAGGAGATAGGTGTTGAGCTCGTCGATCATCATGGTACCTCTCGTTGATACGTGACTTCAAACGCTATCGATTTGACGGAGTCGAAAACGCCCGACCTTCAAGGTCGGGCGTTTTCGCTTCAAGTAAGATGTACGCAAATCAGGGATTTCTTACCTTTGCAGGTCATTTTTCGCCCCCGCAGGGCGAAAAATGACCTGCAAAAGAAGTTGCGTACATCCTATCAAGCTGAGTTTCGCTGGAGCGGACTGTGACCGGCAACCGGCGCTGGCATCGACCGGCAAGCTGCCTGGCATACGCTATCGCGCGCGCGCAATTCCTACGAGTGCAGATTACTTCTTACTATAGCTTAAAACGAACCATGCGTCACATGCCGCCCGGCTTTGCGAAGCGTGGGCATGATTGGAGCATTGTTGGGTAGCCAATCGGCCTGCCAGCATGCTACCGTAATGCCGGCGCTACTGGTTAAATTAAAGTAAAGGAGACCACATCATGGTAGCCAACCGCATCCTCCGTCCCTTCGCTGTGCTCCTGGCGGTTGGGCTTCTGGCAGCGCTGCTGATACCGCTTGCCACGCGCCCCTCGCACGCCGATCAGCAAACCATCTCGATCGCGCCGGGCGAGCAGCTGACGGTGACGTGTACGACCAACCTGAGCGGCACGGTTCAGGGCACGCAATCGGATATCGCGTGCGCCGCGCCCGCGCCGACCCAGACACCGGCCGGCGGCCCGACGATCACCCAAATCAAGGGCGTTCAAGAAGGCGGCTCGCTCAGCGGCACAGTCAACATTGAGGCGATCGTCGGCGGGCAGAACATTGCCACCGTGGTGTTCAAGCTCGAGAGCGCGGGCCAGACGCCGGTGCTGCACACCGAGAAGACTGCGCCATACTTCTTCTTGGGCGATAACAAGGGTGTTCCGAATGGCTGGGATACCACCAAGGCGGCCAATGGCGCCGATACGCTGACCGTGACAGCCACCAATGCGGCTGGCCAGAGCGCTGTGGCGGTGGTGCATTTCCTGGTCGCCAACAACGCACAGCCGACCGCGCAACCAACCATGCAGCCAACGACGCAGCCGACCGCCACTCCGGCAGCAACCGCCACGCCGAGCGCCGGCGGCAATGAAACGCCCGCCGCGGGACAGCTCTGCCCGGCCTGGGTTCACGATCGCTACACCACCACCGGCCCGGATGGCAAGCAGTACCCGACCTGGCACCCGCCGGTCGACCCAGAGTTCGGCTGCTTCTTCGGCCACGAGCATGGCGACGACCCGCGCACCTCGGTGCTCTTTAACGAGGTTGGTATGCCGCCCTTCGGCTATGTCAACGCGATCGAAGGCCAGCGTAAGGAAGACCATTTCGGCAATAAAGTCTTCGTGGTCAACGACGACACCCGCGGCGGCAGCCTGCTGGTGAAGCTGCACCAGGGCACGCACTCCGCCGACGCCTTTGTCAACAACCTGCACGAGCTACAGTATCACTACCGCAACCGCGATGGGCGTCGCCTGGACATCATGATCCTAGCTGCCTTCGGCAAATCGGGCGAGATTAGCACCGGCTGCGGGGCCAACGGCGGGCAGATCGTCCAGACCGGCGCGCCGACGAATAACCTCGGCGCCGGCGTGCGCTCGATCCCCGCACCCGAATGCTATGCACTGCCCAATATTCCTTACGAGGATTGGCTGAGCGGCAACCATATCACCATGCCGGATGGCCGCGAGCTGGCCTATTTCGACCCGCACTTCGCGGTCTTCAACCCATCGCGCTACTTCGATCCCGGATTAGCCAACAATTTTGGTCGCTCAGTAGATCGCTGCCGCCAGCTGACCGGGACGATTTCAGGTGAATGTCAATCGCTGAAGGATAACCCATCCGTCACATGGGATAGCCCGGCCAGCCCATTCAAGGGCGAGAAGCGCGAGATGTATGAAAACCAGAACATCATCACGAATGCCGGCGGGGCAAACATCTGGTACTGCGACCCATACGGGCACAACGCGAGCGCACAGCCGTTCCCTGGCTCGGTTCCGCAGTACATCTCGGCATCGCAGTATATACAACAAGTGCCGAGTCTCGTCTTTGGTGCGAACATCAACCACAACGCGCCGGGAGTGCATAGTCCCAACTAGGACAGCTCGGTTGAAGTTCGTTTCTGATTGCCGTGACGAAGGACGAACGACAGAGGTCGCATAATTGCTTCGTCCTCTGTCGTTCGTCCTTCCTATTGCCGTGCGCTGATCAGCGCATCCGCGATCACAAGCCGATCGCTCTCGGTCACACTAGGGTGGATCGGGATCGACAGCACCTCGTCGGCCATCTGCTCGGTGATTGGGCACGCCAGCTCGCCTACGCTATAGGCGCGCATCGAATGTTGGCGATGCATCGGGATCGGGTAGTAGATCGCCGACCCAATGCCGCGCTTGCCGAGCTGCTCGACCAGTGCGTCGCGGCTGAGGCCGTACTCGGGCGTAATGCGAATAGTGTACTGATGGTAGACGTGGGTGCGATCCGGCCCGACGCTCGGCGTGATCAGGCCGGGGATGTTGGCCAGGTGTTGGTCGTACCAGGCGGCGTTCGCGGCACGCCGGGCGTTGAAGGCTGGCAGCTTCTTCAGCTGCTCGATCCCAATCGCGGCGGCCAGGTCGGTCATGCGGTAGTTATAGCCCAGCGTCTCGTGATAGTAGCGCACCTTCATGCCATGGGCGATGATCATGCGCGCCCGCTGGGCGATGCCTTCGTCATCGGTGGTGATCATCCCGCCCTCGCCAGTGGTCATATTTTTGGTGGCGTAGAACGAGAAGCAGCCGGTTCCAAAGCTCCCGGCTCTGCGGCCGGCGAACTCGGCGCCGTGGGCCTGGCAGGCATCCTCCACCAGCGCCAGGTTGTGGCGGCGGGCGATCTGATCGAGCGCACCCAGGTTGGCCGGCTGGCCGTACAAATGTACCGGCATGATCGCTTTGGTATGCGGCGTAATCGCGGCCTCGACCAGCTCGGGGTTCAGATTGAAGCTATCATCGATATCCACCAGCACCGGCCGTGCGCCGGTGAAGAGGATGCTATTCACCGAGGCCATAAAGGTAAACGGGGTGGTGATCACCTCATCGCCAGGGCCGACGCCATGCGCCAAGAGTGCGGCGTGCAGCGCGGTGGTGCCGTTCGATGTGGCGATCGCATGGTTGACGCCAATGAACCCGGCGAAGGCGCGCTCGAACTCGGCCACGCGCGGCCCCTGGGCCAGCATGCCCGATTCGATTACGCGCCGTACAGCAGCCTGCTCTTCTTCACCGAGCAGTGGCTTTGAGATCGGTATCAATGAATTACCTCCGTACTGAATATCAGCGTGTCATAAACGGCCAGCTGGTCATGAAGCGATTGATGTACCCGTGTGGATCGCGCAGCCCTGGGCGAATAGTGATGCGATAGATCGTGTGCGCGCGCAACGGCTCGATCGGCTGGAAGATCAGCAGTTGGCCCTGCCAGGCGAAACGGCCTTTGACCGGCGGGTACAGCACAAAGGCGCGCTCGGCTGATCGCTGATCGACCGGGCGCGAGAAGCTGACAGTGATCGCGCTATTGAGCGCCGCGCCGTTGCCGACCGGCGTCTGTGCGACGACCGTGATGTCGGTGACTTTGGGCGCGAACAGCACCGCGGCGATGGTGAATGCCACCAGCACCGCCGAGATAGTGGCTATACGTAGGGTGTAGGTCATGGCGCGCAACTCTCACGGATACAAATACGGATTTTCCGGCTGCGCCACCAAATCGACCGCGCCGGCATCCAGCGTTGGCTCGACATGACCATTCAACGTGGCCGTGCCGAGCGTGCCGCGCACCCGCACCCAGCTGTCGGCCGGTAACGCCGCGCCGCCTGGCCAGCTGACCGGCAGGCCGACGCCGTTGCTATCGGCGGTGCAGCAGGTGACGACATAGCGCACCACGAAGAAGCCATCCAGCGGGCGCTGCCGATCGTGATACACGAAGCCGACCAGATCGGCCGGCTGGCCGTGCAGCTCGTCGCCGCGCACGCTGAGCGCGGTGGCCCATTGCAGCAAGTTCCATTGGCGTGAGTCGTCGTCGAGCGCGCTTGTGTCGAGCGCACTGCCTGGGTCGAGCAGCGCGCCCGAGATCGCCTCGGCGCCGAGCGGGCGAGCGGGCGCCAGCGTGCCGAGCAGCAGCGGCAATGCCAACAGCAGGTGTCGCCAGCGCGGCCGTGCCAGTGTTTCGCCCGGCGCGCGGATGAGCGCGCGCAGGCGCGCGCCGGCCATGAGCAGCAGCACGATGGCGCAGGCTGCGATCAGCGGGGCATAGCGCGGGTGAATGTAGAACACTAGCGCGCCGCTCGCAAGCTTCGCCAGCAGCATCGCAGCGGTGGCCCCCAGCAGTGTGGCCTCGATCAGCGCGATCCAATCGAGTGGTGGCGGTGTTGTTTGGTTCGATGCAATCATTTCTGAAACAGGCCTTATAGGATCAGGGCGTAGGCAGACCCTAGATTTCTTAGTGTATGTCGTTTTTTCGCCCCGCAGGGCGAAAAAACGACATACAAAAAACGTAAAGTACCATTACAGGTACAGATTGATGATCACACCGACCAGCAGCGTGATCTGAAAGGTGAGCAGCACTATCAATGCGACAACCCGCCGCCGAAAGGTGGTGCTGAACATGAGCACGCTCTTGATGTCCACCATTGGGCCGAATACCAGGAAGGCCAGCAGCGCGCCTGGTAGGAAGCTGCTCGCGAACGCCAGCGCTACAAATGCATCGACCGTCGAGCAGATCGACAGCACTACCGCCAACGCCATCAGCGCGATCACCGAGACCACCGGCCCTTGCCCGAGCGACAGCAGGAGTGTGCGTGGAATAAAGGTTTGCAGCGTCGCCGCGATCAGTCCGCCGATCACCAGATAGCGACCCATCTCGAAAAATTCCTCGGCGGCATGCTCTAGAACGGCGCGCAGGCGGCTTTGCCCGGCGTGCGCATGCGTGTGGTTGTGGTCGCTCGATTCGGCGATCGGCGCAAGCAGACTGTCCGGCTGCGGATGAATGCCGAGCGCCAGCGCGACCATTGTGGCGATCAGGATGGTCAGGATGATCCGCCCGACGACGATCGCGGGGCGACCGCCGAAGGCCACCCAGGTGCTGGCGATCACAACTGGGTTGACTGCCGGGGCGGCCAGCACGAATGCAATGCCGAGTGGCAGCGGCACGCCTTTGGCGATCAGCCGCCGTGCGGTCGGAACCGAGCCGCATTCGCAGACTGGGAATGCCAGCCCCAGCAGCGCGCCGGCCAGCGCCGCCGGCACCGGCGCGCGCGGACTCAGCCGGCGCACCTGATCGGCTGAGATGAACAGTGCGATCAGGGAAGAGGCGAACACACCGGCCACCAGGAACGGCAGCGCTTCGATGAAAATACCCAGGAAGATCGTCACCATGGTCTGGAGCCGGCCGCTTAGGTCGGCCAACGTGCCAGGGCTGGCGCTGCCGCCGGCGAGCGCCAGCAGCAGCGCGGCCAGCGCAAGGCCGAACCAGCGCGTAGCGCGCGGCCGGCCGAGCCAGCCGAAGCGCGCCAATTTAGAAACCGGTGTCACCGTGCGTCTCCAGCTCATAGCGTGATTCGCAAGTTGAGCAATCCATCAGCAGCAGGTTGCCGCGTCGCTCCTGTTCATGCAGCCGCTGCCCGCAACGGCAGGCGAAGCCAATCAGCCGCGCCGGATTGCCGACCACCAGGCCATGATCCGGCACGCTGCGCGTCACCACCGCGCCGGCGCCGACTAGCGCGAACCGACCGATGATCAGATCAGGCAGCACCACCGCGCCAGCGCCGATTGACGCGCCATAGCGCACCAACGTCCGCCCGACATCCCAATCGGCATCGGTCTTCAGCGCGCCCTCGGGCGTGATCGCGCGCGGGAACATGTCGTTGGTGAAGCAGGCGCGCGGCCCGATGAAGACGCCATCCTCGACTGTGACGCCGTGGTAGATAGACGCCCCATTCTGGATTTTGACATTATCGCCAATCATGACACCGCTGTCGATATAGGCGCCTTTGCCGACGATGCAGTTCCGGCCGAGCTGCGCACCTTCGCGCACCTGAGCCTGATGCCAGATATTGGTGCCCTGGCCGATCACGGCGCTAGGCGAAACGTCGGCGCTTGGGTGGATCATTGGATTATACCTTTGTTATGGTGAAGCGGATCGCTGTGTTATCTGCGGCATGTAAACCTGGTTTCCGTCGAGCGCCAGCAGTGTGGCCACATTCTGCAGGCGATACAGATCATAGCGCGGGTTGATGCTCATCGGCAGCGGGAGTTGGTGCGCCAGCGCGCCCCAATCTTCGCGCAGCACCCACGCCTTGGTCTGAAACAGATCGTGCGCGAGCGACGGGCTGGTCCAGAGATGTTCGCCGCCGGACGTGGTATTGTGTGCCAGGTCGCTCATCCACCACCAGGGCGCGTTGATCTCGTAGGTCTGGACGTACTGCTGGGTTTCAGGCAGCAGATCGCGCCGCAAGCGCTCGGCCAGTTCGGGGTAGAGCGGGTTGTAGCCGACCAGCGTGGCGTAGTGCATAAAGCCGGCCCCCGAGTGTGTGACGGCATCTTTTCCATCGTACCATGTCAGTTGGCGGGTGTCGCTGATGCGATCGCGATCCCCATTGAGCGGGATCAGCTCACCAACGTCGTTATATTGAAAGATATCGTCGTGGTTTGGCACGCCGTCGGCGTCGATGCGCATCGGCAGCGGCGCCATCGCGCCCGCGTCGTAGTGATCGCGGATGTAGTGGGCCAGCCGCACGCGGGTGGCCAGCAGGTTGTCCAGCAAGGTCTGCGCCTGAGCGACGGTGGCACTGTCGCCGCGATGGGTCGCCATTTGGAGCATACCGGCGGCTGCGCCGATCTGGCTGGCCAGGCCAAGTTTGCCGACATGCCATTTTTCGAACCGGCAGAACCCGAGTGTCGGATCGTAGGTGGAGGTGAACTGGGCGAACAGGGTTTGGATCAAGTTCCAATGAGCATCGACCAGCGACCAGTCGCCGGTGGCTGTGCTGTAGGCCGCCATTGCATACAGCCGCTCGCCGGTCAGCAGCTGGTTGTCGGCAAACCAGGCCGCAATAATGCCATTGGCCGGGTCGCAATCGACATCGCTCTTGATCCCAGCCAGACCATACACCAGGCAATCACGGCGGTAGACATACTGATTGGGATCGAACAGATCCTGTCGCGCCAGCATTTTTAAGTATGCGGCGGCCTGTGCGCGCATGTCGGGCGCGAGCAGCGGTAGTGCCTGCGCGACAATCCAGATTCGCTCGCCGGTGGTGCCGAATAGCTGGAAGCCGCTGACCTCATCCTGCATTAGTCCGCCGGCCTGCTCGAACTTGGCGAACGGCAGCCGATCATCGGCCGCGATCAGATCGGCTACGCGCTGTTCTAGCTCGGCGTGCAGTTCGGTGATCGTGGGCGCGGTCGCGCGTGGGTAGGTCAGCGTGTGCGTGCGCGCGTCGCGAGCAGGAAAGGCGATTGGGCTGCTGCCAAGTGGATCTTTACCCTGATTGACCGGCCCAAGCGCGAACAGCCAGCCATAGCTGAGATAGAAGACCATGCCGCCGGCCACCACTGGCGGGCTGGCGCCGGGCACGCCGCCCATGGCGATCACGCCGCCGTAGCGCCACAGGTTTTTGTTGGGCAGCGGTGCCAGCGGATCCATGTGTGAGCCGAAGCCATTGCCAAACAGCGCCGCTTTGGTATTGCCGGCGGTCGCGTACATGCCAAGATCTTCACTGATCGTCGTCAAATAATCTGTTCCGGCGAAGGTCGCACGCCCGTTCTCGTCATTGCGCATCTGGAAGGCGTCGCGTATTGCGGCCTGCGTGGCCGTGCCGCTATCCAGCGCGATGCGGATCAGGCGCGAGTCGTGATCGAGCGAGTGCGCGCCGAACTGGCCGCCCGCGCCGCTGGGGACGGGAAACCAGGCATTGCCGCTGCCGTCGATCACTGGTTCCAGCAGCCCCCAATACGGCAGTGGCAGCGGCACATAGCGCTGGGATGCCGGGTTCCATAGCTCGGCGCCGCTGGCCGCATCGAGGAAGAAGGTGGCGCGGCGCTCGGGATGGGCCTGATAGTAGCTGTTCCAAGTCGCGATCGGGTCAGCATCCGGTGCGACCCCTGGATACTGCTCGGTCGGCACATACGATTGCACGCCTGGCTTGGTCGTCAGGAAGATCACGGTTGCGCCGTCATCCGCGACCACCGGATAGGTGCTGCGCATGCTCACGCCGGTGAGCTGGCGTTGCCAGATTAGCGCGCCGCTGGCGGCATCCAGCGCTCGCGCGGCCATGTCCTCGTTGCCGACATACACACGGCTGCGATCGGGCGCGATCGCCGCCGCGCCGGTGAACGCTGTCGGCAGCCGCGTCGCGCCGCTCGGGTAGTGCCAGCGTTCGGCGCCGCTGGCGGCATCGAGCGCGAAGAATCGGCCGGCGGTGCTGCCGATATAGATCGTGTTGTTCGCGACCGCCGGCGCAGCATACACCGGCCCGCCGGTCTGCACTTGCCAAATCAGCGCGCCGCTGGCGGCATCGAGCGCGTACACGGCGCCGTCGAGGCTGCCGAAAAACACGCGCCCATCGGCATATGCGGCTGAGTGTGGGATCGGGCCAGCCTGCGCAAAACGCCAGGCGACGCTGCCATCGGCGCTGTTCAGTGCGGTCATGGTGCCGTTCATCGCGCCGACGAAGACTTTGCCGGCCGCGACGATCGGCTCGACCTCGATCTCGACACGCTCGCCGAAGCTGTAGGCCCACTGGAGGTGCAGCGCACCATCCGCGCCGCGCTGGATCACCGCGCCGGCCCGGCCGCTGCGCTGGAGATCATGGCGGTACTGCGGCCAGTCGCTCGCGCTTTCCGCCGCTATCGCGCTTACTCGTGCGGTGGCGGCCGGCGCTGTCGGCGCATGGGTGCCGAGGGTTGGCGTGGCGGGCGGCTGCGTGATACGCGACGCGATCGATGGGGCATCCGGCACGCTGGCCGGCTGCTGCGGCCGGCCAAGCAGCGGGAGCACGCCCAGGAGCGCCAGCAGCAGCCCAATCAGCGCGATAGTTATGGAGCGCGAACGTCGCAATCTTTCGCCTCCCTTCCGGTAAAGGGGACTAACTTGTGCCGCCAAGCTCTATCGCCAGCGGCGCAGTTGCCGGGTTGCCGGCGCGCAGCGCCGCCGGTGGCCAGGCGAAGCCGTGACGCTCATCCAGCAGTGCCGGCTCGCCGCTCGCGCCCGATTCGACCAGCCGCTGGGCCACGGCGAGCGCCAGCAGACCATCCTCCCCGCGCACCGGCGCCGGGCCGTTTGTGCGCACGGCGCTGACGAACGCGTCGAGCTCCTCGCGCAACGGCTCCTTTTTGTTGATCTTGAAGCGGATCATCCGGCCTTCTGAGACGCCCATCACCGCCAGTTCGGGCCAGTTGTTGCCCTGCGGCGCCGCGTCGTTTTCGTACAGCACCAGATCCTGGGTCAGATAGTTCGCCACGAACATGCCGCGCTCGCCGATCACCGACAGCTCGCGCACTTTCGTGGGCGTCAGCCAGTTGATATCCAGCACGCCGATCACATCATTCTCGAAGCGCAGCACTGCCGACAGCAGATCTTCGTGGGCGGTGTGCAACCGGCGACCGATTTCGGCGTGGAGTCGGGTCACGTTCGAGCTACTCAGGTAGTGCATAATGTCGAGATCGTGTGTGGCCAGGTCGATCACTACGCCGACATCTTTGATCCGGGCAGGAAATGGCCCGATCCGTCGGACATGGATCTGGTAGACCTTGCCGAGCGCGCCTTGTTCGAGCTGGCCTTTAAGTGCCAGGATGGCCGGATTGAAGCGCTCGATGTGCCCGACCGTCAGCAGCACACCCAGCTCCTGCGAGAGCGCCACCAGCGCGGCGCCCTCGTCCACCGTCGCTGCGATCGGTTTTTCGACCAGTGTGGGAATGCCGGCCAGCACCGTCTCGCGTGCCACCCCGAAGTGGTGTTCAGTCGGCACCACCACCGAGACCAGATCGAGCTGCTCGCGTTCGATCATGGTGTGGTAATCGGTGTAGGTGCGCACATGATGGCGCTGCGCGAGCTTGTTCAGCGAATCCTGATCGGTGTCGGCGACCGCAACCAGCTCAGCGTCGTCCATTTCGGCGTAGACCCGTGCATGATTGCGGCCCATGCTGCCCGCACCGATCACGGCGGCGCGTAGTAATTTCGTCATTGGTATGCTCCTTCGGAATTGTAAATTGTATATTGCATATTGTGCCTTTCCAAAGCTGCAATTTACAATTTAAAATTTACAATATTTAGTATGCACCGCGGCCCGATAGCAGCGCCGGGATGGTCTGGATTAGGATTTGCAGGTCGAGCCAGAACGAGTGATTGCGAATATAGTGCATGTCCAGCCGCACGCGTTCTTCGTAGGAAAGATCGCTGCGGCCGCTGACCTGCCATAGCCCGGTGAGGCCCGGCTTAACGGTGGCCAGATTGTGTTGCCACTTGCCGAACTTCGCCAGCTCCTGGATGGTGATCATTCGTGGCCCAATCAGGCTCATCTGGCCGCGCAGCACGTTCAGGAGCTGCGGCAGTTCGTCCAGGCTGTAGCGCCGCAACCATGCGCCGATGTGGGTGATACGTGGGTCTTCTTTTAGCTTGCCGTAGCTTTCCAGTTCCTCGCGCTGTGCAGGCGTCAGCCGGCGGTCGCCGTCGATATGCATGGTGCGGAACTTGAAGGCGTCGAACTCGCGCTTGCCTTGGCCGACCACGCGCCGGCGATACAGGATTGGCCCTGGTGAGTCGAGCTTGATCAGGAGCGCGAGGATGGCGAAGAATGGCATGAGGAGAATGATCGCGCTGGTGGCGGCGACATAGTCTAGCAGCGTCTTGCACAGCAGGTGCAGGCCGGTGATCCGGGTCTTGTTCAATACTACCAGCGGCACACATGCCTCTTCGCGGATGCGCACGCTGGTGGTCAGCAGCTCGAACAGCCCCGACGCCAGCCGCACCTCGACCTCTTGCAGCGCGTCGAGCGCACCGTAGATCCCCAGTAGTCGCTCGCGCGTGATCGCGGTGTTGGCGATCACCACCGTGTCGATCGCCCGCATTTCGACCAGCGACGCGAACGCGCTCGATTCGCCCAGCACCGCTACGCCCTTCAGCGGCTCCTGCCCGACTGGCATATAATCATCGATGAAGCCGATGATCTGTGCGCCTGATGTACGGCCCTCGATCAGCTGCTGAGCTACCGCGATGCCTTCGGGATTGGCCCCCACTACCAGCGTGCGGTCGCGGAAATAGCCGCTGTGGCGCAGCCAGTAGACCAGGCGGCGCATCAGGAAGCGGCTGCTGATGCACATGCCCAACATGAGCAGCCAGGCCAGCAGCAGCCAGGCGCGCGCCACCACGAAATCGGGCTGGATGAAGTTGATGAAGATCACCAGCACCAGGCCGGTCGTCACCGCGTTGAACGTGCGTGCATACTCGGTGGTACCGCCGAGCAGGTTATCACGGTTGTATAAGCCGTGAATGTGAAACAGCGCCAGATAGCCCGGCACAAGCGCAATCACAATCACGGCATAGAACAACGGCTTGCTCGATCCGTCGTCGAACAGCGGCAGATTGAGCACAAAGCGCACGAGGTATGCCAGCGCGAAACTCATGCCGACCATCAGCGCATCGGTCAGCAGCAGGGCTGCCACTAAATAGCGCTGCTCCTGGCGCCGCACCACGCGGTGCGGGTGCGCCAGCGTGAAGGAGCTTTCGAGAATGTTCATAGGATTCTCCCGGACATGATGATGGTCAATTCGAGAATCGCGGGATCAGCGCTTAGCTGGCGGCGACTGCCCGGAGTTGCGCGGGCAGCTGGGCATGCGCCTGGGTGATCGTCGCGGCGGCCTGGCGCGCGTAGCGAACGGCGGCCTCGCCATTGGTCAGCTGCGGGTAGATCTGGCTGCTGTTGACCAGATACAGCCCGCCAATGTCCGAAACAATCTGTGGAATTGCATTGGTTTTGCCGACCGGGTGGAGCGGCTCGACATAGCGCTCGCGCCCGATCCGTACGGCGGCGATGTCGCTGTCCTTTAGGTCGGGGAACATGCGCCGCAGGTAATCCAAGTACAGCGGGCGCAACGTCGCATCATCCATCTTGGCGAACGGGCTGTTGGGCGCGACATATTTGGGCAGATAGACCAGATGGTAGCCGCCGACATGCTGCGGGTCGATCAGGTTGGTGGTCTCGATCACGCCGGTGAAGGGGATGCGTTCATCGGTAATATTCAGTGTGTAGTAGGGAATGAGCGGCCGGCGCAGCGCTAGCAGCATACACACAATGCCCAGGTAATCCTCCAGCCCGCTCCAGCGCGCCGCTACCTCGGTAGCCTCGGGGGGGAGCAGCCGGCGCGCGATCGGCGTCTGCAAGGTCAGAATCGCGCCCTCGCTGCCGATCTCGCCCTTCTCCATGCGTAGCCCGACCACGCGCCCGCCCGCCACCTGCACCTGCTGAACCGACGCGCCCATCGTGATCGTGCCGCCGCGCTCAATGATCGCGCGCGCCAGCGCCTGGATAAGCATATTGTAGCCGCCGGTCAGGTAGCACATCATCTCCTTGGCGTTGGCCTTGTCGCGCGTGTCGGTCATGCGCACCAGCCGCGACCAGATGTAAGTCGCCGGGACAGTGTCGTAGTTGCCGTCGAACTTCGCGCGCAGCAGCGGCTTCCAGACGTTCTTGACCGCGCCTTGGCCGCCCAGGCGGGTCAGCCAATCGACCACCGGCTCCTGCTCCAGCGCGTGCCAATCCTTCACGCGTCGCGCCGACAGAATAGTCAGCGCCAGACGCACGCGGTCGGTCATCGAGAGCGGCGGGAAGCGTAGGAAATCGAGTGGCGTGGACATGGGGTAGAGCTTGCCATCGTGGTAGAAGCCCATTTTGGTGGCGACCATATGCAGGTCGCCCATCAGCCCCAGCTCCTCGAACAGGCCCATCAGCGTGCGGTCGCTATTGAGGATCGCGTGATAATAGCGATCAACCTCAACATTGCCCAGTTCGGGAAAGCACGTGCGGCCCATCAGCCCGCCCAGCTCGTTCCCGCGCTCCCAGATGCGCACGCCCACGCCGCGCTTGAGCAGATCGTAGCCAAGCGCCAGGCCCAGGATTCCCGCGCCGACAATATCAATAGTTGGCATTATGGTTTTCTCCGAATGCTTAGGCATGTTTCACTTGGCAGCGATTCGTTTTCAGTTGGGGAAGCATGGCACAAAAAAGTCATTTAGGGTCGGCGAAGCCGCTCCCCAACTCCCACCCCCCGACCCCGGCGCGAAGCGCCCTCAGGTACGCGACACCAGCAGCACACCGGCGCAGACAACCAGCATGCCAACCCATCGCAGCGGCGGGATTTGCTCGTGGAACAGGCCCCAGGCCGACAGCAGCCCCAGCACGATCCCCAGGCTGATGAACGGGTAGGCGTAGCTGAGTGGCACGCGGCTGAGGAAGATTAGCCAGAAGAAGGTACCGAGGCCGTAGATCAGCAGCCCGCCGATCACATACGGCGAGGTGGCCATGCGCAAGATCAGCATAGGCACGCCGCCGGCGCTTAATTGCAGTGCGCCCATCTGTGACATAGCGTATTTGAGCACCAGCTGCCCAGCGACGCCGAGCAGCGTGGCGAGCAACAGCGGCAAGAGTGTCGTGAGCATTGCAGTCGTTCCTTTCGCGCTGATAGGGGCGCGTTTCTCGGCGATCGATGAGGTTGGTTGGGCTTGCATAACAGCTCCTGGAAATCTTCCAAAACACTTCTTTTGTACCGCACTGCGAGCGCAGAGCGCTCGCAGTGCGGTACAAAAGAAAATGATCAAAATGATCTTGGTGGGAACGACGTCCCTCCAAACTTCTCGCCTTGTGTACATCCTATGTTTCTAAGAAGCTAGCAATCGTCGCGCAGGCGCGCTCGCCGGCGCCGGGCCAGAGCGGCGCATGCGCCGCTCGCAACTGAGCGAGACCTTCCGGCTGTAGCCAGTCGTGTGCGCCGGCGCTGATCGAATCATACGTGTTGCCGATCAGCATATGCACGCCTGCGTCGATCAGGTAGCGCCACTCGGTCTCATTGCGCAAGATCAGCGCGGGTACGCCAAGCGCAGCTGCCTCTTCCTGTAGCCCGCCCGAGTCGGTCAGCAGCGCGCGCGCGTTGCCGGCGAGCTTGAGTGTGTCTAGGTAGCCCAGCGGCTCGCAGGTACGAATGTGTGGCGAAAGGCATAGCCCCTGCTGCTCGATTGCACCGGCGGTGCGCGGGTGGATTGGGAAGATGATCGGGTATTCTTCCGCAATTGCAGCCAGCGCGCGCAAAATGTCGGGCAGGCGCTGTGGCTCGGTGTTTTCGGCCCGGTGCATCGTCAGCATCAGATATTCGCCCGCTGTTAGCTCCATGTGATCAAGAATCGGCGCGTCAAAGGCCAGTGGCTGATTGCGGCGCACCGCATCGATCGAGCTTGATCCAACCAAATGAATTTGCGCTTCCGGTATTCCTTCGTTACGCAGATTGTCGCATGCCGCCTGATCGGGCGCGAACAGCAGTACCGCCAAGTGATCGACCACGACGCGGTTCAGCTCTTCGGGCATGCGGCGATTGAATGAGCGGCAGCCAGCTTCCAGATGCGCGACCGGAATGCCAAGCTTGGCGGCGCATAGGCCGCCCGCCAGGGTCGTGTTCGTATCGCCCTGCACCAACACCATGTCGGGCTTTTCGGCCAGCAGAATCGGCTCCAGCCGTGCCAGCATGCGTGCAGTCTGCTCGCCGTGGCTGGCCGACCCAACCGCCAGCGCGTGGTTGGGCGGTGGCAGCTCAAGCTCGCGAAAGAAGACCGCGTCCATCGCGTGCGAGTAGTGCTGGCCGCTGTGAACCAGCACATGTTCGAAGCGCTCACGCAGCAGTGGGATCAGCGGCGAAAGCTTGATGATCTCTGGGCGGGTTCCCAGAACCGTCAGAACCTTCCTCATGGGGCGCCCCGCAGCCGCTGCGCCGGCCGCGCCGCCAGGCCAAGCCGTTGCATCAGCACGCGCGCCTGGAAGCGCAGATGCGAGCGCGTGATCTGCCACACGCGCGCCTTCGATTGGCCGTAGCGCCGCACCCGCAGCATGGCCGGGAATTCGGAGGCGCGATAGCCGGCCAGCAGCGCGCCCACCAACAGCTCGGTCACCATCAGAAAGCCGTCGGACGAGGTGGGGATGCGCTCGATCACCTCGCGGCGATAGGCGCGATACATCGCGGTATAGGTGTGCAACTGTGGGTCGAGCAGTACACGGTACATCGCCGATGCGCCTTTGCTGAACAGCAGCCGGTAGGCTGGCACGCCATCCACTCCACCGCTGGGGTGGTACGGCGAAGCGGTCACAATATCAATTCCGGGTCGCAGCAGATCGAGCATCTCAGGGATACTGGTGAACGGATAGGTGCCGTCGCTATCGGTGGTGACGATCACTTCGCCACGCGCCTGCGCGAAGCCTGTGCGCAGCGCCGCGCCCAGCCCACGGTTGCGCTCGTGTTGCACGATCCGGACGTTCTCCCAGCGCGCGAAGGCGCTCGATAGGCGTGCGAACGTATCGTCGGAGCTGCCATCGTCCACCAGCACCAGCTCGAAACCGCCGCGCCGCACCAGCTCGGGCAGAATGGCGCTCAGCTGCTGGTGTAGTTGCGCGATGTTGTCGGATTCGTTGTAGCAGGGAATAACCAGAGAAAGATACATACCTGACCTCCTTAGTGGCTCGTGCGTGTGATCTTCACGGCGATGTCGGTTTGCAGATTGGAAATATCCAGCGCCAGTGTGCCGGCGGTATCGGCAGTGCGAGTCTCGGTATAGTCGGGCAGGCCAGTGGTTGTGTCGTACCATGTCACGCTGTATGTCGCGCCAGCGGCCTGCATAGCGATGCCGACAGTTCCGCTGATCGCCGGGATGGGCTGGCCATCAGCCACCGCGCGCTTCGGTCGCCTCGATCCGATATTTCCAGACGCCCACAGTTGGCGGAGCGAAGCGCACCGTCCAGACTGGATCGCCGCTTGGATAGAGCCACTCCTGGTCGTTCTTGAGCGCGCGCTCGTAGCGCTGATTCAGGAATGCCGGCCGACGATAGATCGTTTGCCAGTTATCGGGCGTAAACAGCGCATCCACGCTTATGCCATCGATCCACTCTAGTCCCAGCGGCGGCGCCGGGTCGAAGGGAAACTGCGGGTTGGTGGCGGCGCTGTTTTCGAGCGCAAATGTCAGCTCCAGCGGCGTCCAGCGCTCGATCGACGGCGCGCTTTCGGCTAATCCCGACACGCGCAGCGGTGGATTGGGAATGTATCGAACAATTCGCTCGGCGGTGCTGATCTGCCCGCTTGCGTCGTTGGCTTGAACCAGTAGGCGATTCCAGCCCGGCTGAAGCGGCACCTGTGCAGTCCATGCTGCTGTCCCGCTCGCCGCGCCGGCGAAGTCGCGATCGCTGCTCACGCGCACGTTGGTGGTCGATGTGCTCGCGCGGCCGCCGATCGCCAGTGTCGCGCTATGGACGGCCAGATTGTTTTCGGCCGGCGTACTGATTGTGACGCTCGGTATACCGCCGCCGGCAGCCGACCACGCGATCGTCTTGGAGATCACCGCGCCGTCGTCGTCGGCGACGCGGACAGTAGCGGTGTAGCTGCCTGGTATCGCAACGCGCCGCGAGCCGCTGGCCGACAGCGCGTGCGTGCCATCGCCAAAATCCCAGGCGATGTGAACGATCGCCCCATCGGGATCGTCGCCCACGACGCTGTACTGCTGTGTCAGCGGCAGGCGATCGATCGCGTTGGGCGTCAGGTTGATCGCGACATTGGGCGGCAGGTTCGCCCCTTTCACGAACAGCGCCAGGTCGTCGACATTGACCACCTGGCTGCGGCCTGGCCCACCGAAATAGCCAATCTGTACGCGCGTCTGATTAGATGTCGCCGTGAATGTCAGCGCGACTTTGAACCAGGCGTTGCCATGCGCGGCGACAAGCAGCGGCCCGGATGTAGCGAGCGATTTCCGATCCCAGCTGCTTGCTTCCAACCGAAAGCCGCCCCAGTCACTGCCCGACTCGCTCGCGATCTTGACCCAGCCGGTAAATTTGTATGTCTCACCAATCCTGGTGAGGACATCGGCTTCCATACCCGCGCTGGATGTTCTGGCATACGCGATCCGCGCCGACCAAGCGCCTGAATGGGCCTCGGCGTTCGATGCGCCGGTCGTGCCGCTGGCTGCCCAGCCGTTGAGATTACCGGTCTCGAAGCTGCCGTTGACGAGCAGATTAGGCTGGTGCGATTGGCGTTGTGCTATTGGCAAATAGCTACGAGGAGCCATCCCGGTCATGTTCCACGGACCTGGCGCTATGCCCGCCGATAAGAGAAAGAGAACGGCCAGACGCCAGAGCTGCACAACGCGACGCCATGCCGTGATGTTTAATCGCATGTATTGACAGCCTACTCAATCTGGATACGGAGTTTAGCGCACGGTGATCGGCAAGTAGGTTTTGCTCTGATCCACAATTGTGAAATCAAAGGGAACCGACAGCGTCCCCGCGCCTTTGAAAAACGGCCCATCGAACGCCAGGTTATGCGGGCCTTTCAGCAGGCCGGTCGAGTCGAGCGTATAGTTGATCTGGCCGTTACTATTCGCGGTTGTCGTGCCGATATTGGCGCCGTCGAGCATGACATCGACCGTTGCGCCGCGCGCGAAGCCGCTGGATTGAGCGACAAACTGCGTGCCGGGCAGACCCTCGGCCGGCGTAATCGGCACCGGCGCGAAGCTTGGCGTGGGGAGCCAGCGCCCCATTCCTGGCTACAATCAACCATGCCGACAAATAGGAGCGATGTGATGAATGGCTGCACTATCAGCCGTGATCGTGAAAGAGTGCGAGCATCGTCACGGTTTTTCTGCCGTCGCTGTCTTGCCGCCTGAGCGAGGTAGCGACCGGCAGCGCGTGCGCATCGCGCGGATTCGGCTGGTGCGATGCGCACGTTGCTGCGATCACCGGGATTCAGCGCACGAGGAGCGATAGGTAGGTCATGTGCTTGAGCGCAGTCGGTGTGCTGGTCGGCGTGTTAGTCGTTGTTGGTGTGCTGGTTGGCGTTGCTGTTATGGTCGGCGTGTTAGTCGTTGTTGGTGTGCTGGTTGGCGTTGCTGTCGTGGTCGGCGTGTTGGTCGGCGTGTTGGTCGGCGTTATAGCCGGATAGGCCGCTATGATCTGATGATTGCCCGGCGCGACGGTAAAGAACGCGTATGGGCGCCCTTTGATTGTTTTGCTTGTAAACGTCGTCGGCGTGCCATCGACATTCACATTCTGGATCTGGCCAGCGGCAACCATATACGGCGCCATCAGCGTGAGCGAGTGTGTCGTCGTGGTTCCAGATTGCAATGAGAAGGCCAGCTGGCCGCTTGATTGGCTCCAGCTCAGGCCGCTGAACTGTGCGTCGTGGCGCGTTTCGGTGAAGCCCATCCACTGGTCGGCATTCCAGATCGGCACGCCTTTGCTGGTGGCGTAGTCGAGCGTGCCTTCGGCCCAGGTCTGCGGGCTGCCCAGCCCATAGTAATCCACATGGAACTGAGTCACCAACGCGGCGTAATCGCCGGCCAGGCTCGCGTCGATCATCTGCCGCGATACGGCGATCGCCTGGGCGCCATTCAACCCCTCGAAGCCCGCGCCATCGGTCACGGCGGCCAACAATTGCTCATCCACCAGCTCGGTGAGCTGTTGGTAGACGGGCAGAATAGTTCCGTCGGCGCGCATGAATTTCATTGGCTGCCCGCTGCCAGTGATGTAGCCGTGCGGCCAGCTATTGTCGGCGTTCTGGAGCCACGGCCCCCAATGGTAAAAGCTTGTATCGAGTGCGATGCCGTGCGCCGCCTCAAAATCTGCTGCATCGGTCCAGCCCTTCCAGGCCACCTGGTGATTGCGAACCGTACGCGATTTTGGGCTGCTGAAGGTGCTGCCGAACCAGCCGCTGTTTCCATCTGCCCCAGAGTAGACATCGAAGCCCTGCGCCAGGCTGGTGATGTTGTAGGGCGGGTAGCTGTCGGGCTTATTGGTGTATGGGTGAATGCCAAAATCAAAGCCCTGTGCGCGCCAGGTCTGGACGTTCGCATCGGTCGGAGTGCCGGCGATTGATAGGTAGATGGTCATCTGCCCGCCGTGCGCTTTGATGCTGTTGATCTCGTCCTGGTAGTAGCTGAGCGGGTTGGCGTGTGCGTCGCCGGTCGGGATCAGCATGGTCATCGCTTTGTCCGGGAAATACCACAGGCGCGGCAGCGGCGATGTGCTGAAATCTTCAATCATATGGCCCAGAAGGCGGATCTGCTCATCGGCCTGTGGGATGGCGATCTTCGCGCGATCGACCCACGGTGTGCCGCTGTTGGATTGAAAGAGGTCGACCGTGCGCAGCACACTGTCGCCATCGATATCCAGATCTGCATTGGCTGGGTTGCCCTGGCGCGTATAGACCACGTTCTTCGCCAGGTCGTAGGCGAACGTGGCCGCCTGGCCGGAACCATAGCCTGCCGTGGTGACGGCTGAGTACGCTGTTGCGGTCGTCCCGTTATAGAGCTGCGCGATCCGTGTCGCCCCGTTCAATGTGTAGCGATCGATCGGGCCATGAATTTGGAGCGGGCTGGTCGTTATTCCCTGGCCGGCCGGCTGCGCGCTATCGATCTTCAGGTAGCCGTTGTTCTGAATGCTGCCCACCGCCGTGACACCAAAGACGGAGGCGAGCTGTGCATCCGGCCGCATCGCGATCAGGTGGCCGCCAGTGGCGACATAGCTCTTGAACAGATCGGCGGTGGCCGGCGCGAGCGGCATCTCGGCCAGCAGCACCACCGGGTAGGGTGGGAGCGTTGTGTCGGTCACGGCGCTGATGTCGCGCGTGTCGAACGACATGATACCCTCGGTGCGCAGAATTTCGCCCAGGTATGCGCCGTAGTGGTTCGACGCGCCGGTGCTGGTAATCAGCAGCAGCGGCGCGGGTGGATATGCGGCCGCATGTAGCCCGCTGGGCATTGCACGAATACCCGTGAACCCCAGCATCATCGCCAGCAGGCCGGCGATCGGTCGCAATTTTCGCCATTGAACATCCATGTGATTAGCCTGTTCGTGCGAACGGATTTTATACAAGGTTCTTGCACGCTTTCCACTGGTTGCGTCACAGGTCGCAGGTCACATGCCGCACACGGCTGCTGCAATGCGACCTGCGGCCGCGACTTGCTACAGACGGGAAAGCTGAAATGCGCTGTGTGAAACCTTGTCTTAGCCGCTAATACCCAAGTACCTGGAACTCATAGAAGCTCGCCGAGCTGCCAGATTGTAGCCCGGTGACGGTGATACGGACATACCGCCCGTTTGCGCTGAAGGTATCGGTCTGCGTTTGGGCCGTGCTGGTATTGTTGGTTTTATCAACAACGGTCGTCCAGCTGTTGTTGTTGCCGGTGTTCGACACTTCCACCCTGTACTTATAGACCACGCCATTGGTTTGCCACATCACCTGCGAGCTGGTCAGAGTACGAATAGCGCCGAGATCGACCATCCACCAGTGGTTGAGGTTCGCATTAGCGGCCGACCAGCGGGTCGAGGTGCTGCCATCGTTGCCGCGCGCCGGCGGGTTCGAGGATTGGGAGCTATCCGCGCTGGCGGTCTTGTTGAGCGCCAGATTCGTTGGTATCGGCGTGCTGGTCGGCGTACTCGTTAGCGTCGGCGTGCTGGTCGGCGGTATCGGCGTGCTGGTCGGTGTGTTGGTCGGCGGTATCGGCGTGTTGGTCGGTGTGTTGGTTGCCGTATTGGTCGGCGGTACCGGCGTGTTGGTCGGTGTGTTGGTCGGCGTGCTAGTTGCTGTATTGGTCGGTGTATTGGTCGGCGTCGGCGTAGCCGGCAGGAGATAGGCTGCGGTCACGTCCGACACCACCGGGCTAACCTGCGCGTCGGTTGTCAAAAATGTTAGGCGATATTGCAGATAGCGGCCGGCCGGCGCGCTGATCGCGTCGCCGCTAGCCGCGATGCCGCTCCAACTGCTCCAGTTTGCGCCATCGGTGGATGTACGCGCTTCCACACCCAGCGTGGCGCCGGTGGGTGCGTTCGCCGTCCAGCTCAGGTGGCTCCAGGCGACCTGCTGGCCGGCATCGAGCGGGCAGCTGATGTAGCTCCCACTCGTCACATATGCCGGCAGCACATTCACCTGATCGGCCACCATCGGTGGGGCCGTGCCCTGGCCATTGTGTGAGAGATACAGATACAATGCCGGCTCGGTCGCGACCATGTGCTGCGCCACCAGGCCACCGTCGATGTAGTAGCTGACAATATCGGTCGTGGCATCCTGCACCGCCCACTCGATCCGATAGTAGTGCTGGCCGGCCGGTATCAGGCCCAGGTCGGTGCGAACTTCGGATGCGTTGCTGTTCGAGCGCGCGAACAAGTGATCGGATGTGTTGTATGTGCTGAAGATCAGATATTGGTTGGTCACGAACCCGTTGCTGCCGAATCCGAAGTGTTGCCAGGGCGATGCGCCGAATGCGAGCACGCCCTCGACTGTCTGGCGGGTAAATGCGGGCTGCGCGCGCACCCAGGCACCGTTTGATCCACTGAGCTGGAGCGTGCCGGCCGGGATCGGCGTATAGCTGCTGTTTCCGGTCCAATCGCCCCATGCCCAGCGCCCGCTGTCGAGCGTCGGCCCGTCGAACGTATCGGCGAACGCGCCGGCCAACCGCACCTCGCCATCGCCAAACCGTGTGATCGCAACATTGCTTGGTGTAGCGCAGGCGGCGCCTAAATCGGCGCTGCTGCTCTGCACGATGCTCGCGCTGGCGGGAGCGGGCGTGCTGGTGGGCGTGCTGGTCGGTGGCACTGGCGTGCTGGTCGGCGTGTTGGTGGGCGCGCCGATCGGCGTATTGGTTGGCGTTGGAACGACTTGTAGGCCGTAAACCGCCGTTACCGATAGCAGTTCCGGGCTAACCTGCGAGTCGGATGTTGCGAATGTGGCGCGGTATTGCAGGTAGCGTCCGGCTGGATTGCTGATCGCTCCAGTGTTGGCTGGCACGCTGCTCCAGCTGCTCCAGGCTGTGCCGTTAAACGATGTGCGCGACTCAAGGTCGATGCTGGTTGCGCCTGGTAGGTTGGTGACCCAGGCCAAGGTCTGCCAGTTCACATTTGCGCCGGCGTCGAACGAACAGCTGGTGAATGTGCCGCTGCCGACAAATGGCGGCATCGTCTGGGCTGCGTCGGCGATCAGCGGCGTACCTGCGCTGGCGTTCGAGATATAGATGTAGAGCGCCGGCAGCGGGTTGGCGCTGAGAGTCGCTACTTGTACATCGTCGATGAAATACTGCACCTGATCGCTGGTGCCCTGTGGCGTCCACACCACGCGATAGGGGTGCATGCCGGCCGGGATCGCGCCAAGGTCGACCGATTGCTCGCTGCCGTTGTTGTTCAGCCGGGCGAACAGATGATTATTTGTGCCGGCGGTGCTGATGATCGCGTAGCGGTTGCCCACAAAACCATCGCTGGCGAAGCCGAAGTGCTGATATGGTGCGGCGCCGAAGCTCAGCAGGCCCTCGACCGTCGCGCCGGTATAGGTATTGCGCGAGCGCACCCACGCGCCGCCGGTAGTATCGACGGACAGCGTGCCGTTCGGCGCGGGCGTGTAGCTGCCGCCGCTCCAGTTGCCCCACTCCCATTTTCCGCTGTCGAGCGTCGGACCGTCGAACGTGTCGGCCAGCGCGCCAGCCAGCCGCACCTCACCATCGCCGATCGCGGCGAGCGTGGTGTTATTTTGGATGCTGCACATGCCGAAGTCGGCCAGGGTTGTGTGCGTCAGGCTAGCGTTCGACGGCGTCGGCGTGTTGGTTGGCGTCGCTGTGTTCGTGGGCGTGTTGGTTGGCGTCGCCGTCGGCGTATTGGTTGGCGTCGCCGTCGGTGTGTTGGTTGGCGTCGCCGTCGGCGGCGCGACCGAGCTCACGGCGAATGTGCGCTGCGCGGTGGTGGCCGTCGTGGCGATTGTGCCAAGGTATTGGATCACAAGGCGATTGGCGGTCGAGTCGTAGCTGGCGATCGCCTGGGCGCCCTGCGGCTGGATGCTGCTGGTCAGCAGGCTGCCGTTGAGGTTGACCTGCCAGGTCGCGCTGTTCCAGTTCGAGATCACAAAGATTGGGTTATGGCGCTGCTGGGCCGATGTTGGATAAAAGCTCAGGCTGCTGCCGCTGGCCTGTATCGTATATGCCGCCGCAGTCTCATCATAGCCGTCGCCGGACACAGCTCCGCCGCCCACTATTGTCAGCCCCGGCGCGCGCGCATCGTTGGCGCGCGTCGTCTGGGTTGTGGTCGTCTGCCCGCCAGGGGTCAACTGTAGCTCCCATTGGCGCGTGAATGATGCGTTGGATGCCAGCACCTGGCTGTTGATCGCCCAGTAGCGGTTGCCGCCGCCATCGGTGTCGATCGTGGTGTCGGCGGCATAGTTGATCGCCAGCAGGCTCGGGAATGGCGTTGCTCCGGTGTTACGGCTAAACCCGATCGCGTGGCTGCTGCTGAGATTCGTGATATCCCAACCCAGCGTGTCTTCGACATTCAGGAAGGCATATTCGACCGTGTTGAGTGTCTGGCTGCTGCTGCTCAGATTTTGGATTGTCAGGCTTGTGGCAACTCGGCCCGATGCATAGATCGTGTAGTCGGTCTGCACCAGGAAATCGCTGCCGCTCGGTTGGATGTGATACTGGGTTCGCAGTATCACACGCGCGGGCGTCTCTTCCAAAATGCTGGCGGTCACGCTCTGCGCATTGGCGATCGAGTACCAGGCGCCGTTGTACAAGAACTCAGTCGGCACCTGGAGCAGGTTATAGCCGGCGCCACCGCCGCTCTTATTCGCCAGATCTTGGCTGGCCGAACTCGCCAGATCAAACCAGCGGGTTGGCTGCCAGGCGTTCGCGGCGGTGAAATCGAGCTGATATTGGCCCGCGACACCAATGCTGAGTGTTCCGCCGGCGATTGTGCCGCTGCGGGTGACGCCGGGCGCTACGCCG
>Ga0137375_10001105_pt1 | contig 30770 bp, 26 predicted proteins | sample SagtaG_24_FD_104936 | JGI IMG/M metagenome (GOLD analysis project Ga0137375, IMG submission 104936) | Vadose zone soil microbial communities from Sagehorn Ranch, Mendocino, California, USA - Sage1_R_113_16 metaG | ecosystem: Environmental > Terrestrial > Soil > Vadose zone | place: USA... | reverse complement strand
GGTGGTCGTGGTGGCCGGGGGCTCCTTGTCGCCGTGGCACGCCGGCGCGCCGAACAGGGCGACGACGCACACGACGAGAGCGCCCCCGAGGCGCACCGGGTTCAGACGGCGAGGAGGTCGCGCGCGCCGGTGTCGCTCGACGGGTGACGCAGCTTCGACATGGCCCTCGCCTCGATCTGGCGGATCCGCTCCCGAGTCAGGTTGAAGTGCTCACCTACCTCTTCGAGCGTGCGGGGCTCACCGCGGTCGAGACCGAACCGCAGCTTGAGGATCTCGCGCTCGCGCTCGTCGAGCGGCGCCAGGAGGCGCGCGATCTCGTCGGGCAGCAGCGCGGTGGCCGCGACCTCGAAGGGCGACTCGGCCGACCGGTCCTCGACGACGTCGCCGAGCTCGGCGTCGCCGTCCTCACGGAGCGGCTCGGAGAGCGAGAGCGGTTCGGCCGCGAAGCGCAGCGCCTCGGTGACCTTTTCCTCGGGCATCTCGACCTCGGCCGACAGCTCGGCGAGGGTGGCCGGACGGCCGAGCTTGAGCTCGAGCCGGGCCCGGGCCTTCTGCAACCGGGCCAAGGTATCGCCGGCATGGACGGGAAGGCGGATGGTGCGTCCCGTGTTCGCGATGCCCCGGGTGATCGCCTGGCGGATCCACCACGTGGCGTACGTCGAGAACTTGAAGCCCTTGCGCCAATCGAACTTCTCGACCGCGTGCATCAAGCCGAGGTTGCCCTCCTGGATCAGGTCGAGGAGGGGGAGACCCGAGGCCTGGTACTTCTTGGCGATCGAGACGACGAGGCGGAGGTTGGACTGCACGAAGGTGCGCTCGGCGTCCTCGCCGTGGCGCTGGGTGCGGCGCAGATCGCGCTTGCGGGCGGGTGTCAGGTCCTTGCCCCCGACCTCCAAGCGGCCACGCGACTCGTTGCCGGCCTCGATGGCCTGCGCCAGCCGCACTTCGTCGTCCTTGGTGAGCAGCGGATACTGCCCAATGTCGGTGAGGTAGAGCCGTACCAGGTCTTCCTCATCGCGCTCGACGCGCTCCTTGGGCAACTCGTAACCTCTCTGCTTCGGGTCGGGGGGTGGGGGAAAGGGCGCTTCGCGAACTGGTCTGGCGCGGACCCGGGGGCCAGGGGGCGACCAGGCCCGCACTCCGGTCCTACGATACTGGCCTGGTCAAGAGTGCCAACCTGGGCGTTGTCCGCCTTACCAGGGGATTCGGCGCGTAAACAAGGGGTCTCCTGCCAATATCCGCGTAGGTTGTCCGCCATGCCTGACCGCGACGAGGTCGAACTCACGCTGGTCACGATGCTTTTTGACGCATCCGACCCCGATCGGTTGCAGGCGGTGCTCGCGAAATACGTCGTGCTCAGCCGGGGTCACCCGGGATGTCGCAATATCGACCTCTGCAGCTCGGCGACCTCCCCGACGCGCTTCGTCATCATCGAGAAGTGGGACTCGCCTTCCGCGCAACGCGCCCACTTCGACTCGTCCGACATGGTCGAGATGGCGGACGCGTGCCGCGGCCTGCTCACCCAACCACCGCAGATCGACCTGCTCGAAGCCATCTCGGCTCACGACCTCAAGTAGCCGCCGGGATCGACCGGCAACGACCGGTTATGCCGCGGCGCGCAGGGCTTCGTCGGACGCGGCCTGGATGTCGGCCCAGGTGAGACGCTCGGCCGTCCAGAGGCGCTCGAACGCGGCATCCGCAGCGTCCGTGAAGCCGTGGCGGTTCCGAAAGTGATACAGCCGCCGCTGCCGGTTGTTGTAGTGGCGGTAGCCGACACGGACCAGGCGGCCGATGCAATACGCGTCCCACGCCGCCGACCGGGCCAGCGTGAGGCTGTCGTCGGGACCGGGGTCGCCGAACTCAGGATCGAACCGGTCGCGCACCCGTAGCAGGAGCCGGCCGAGGACGTCGGCCGCGCCGGTCTCGGACAGCTCCCGGGGCCGCTTCGGGTCTTCGAGGGCGCCGCTCTCGACGCTGATCACCAACGGATCCATCGACGACACGAGGGCCCGTCCCAGGGGCGTGCGCTCGTCGACTTCGATAGTGAGCGCGAGGTCGGCCGGCAAGCCGATGTCGTCCATGAGCTTCTCGGCGACGGCGACGATCTCGGCCGCGTCGAACTTCACCATCGTGAAGGTCTCGGGCGAGACCGTGACCGTGCCCACGTGAACTACGACGCGCCGGCGGTGACTTCGGCGGCCAGCCGGTCGCGGTGCGCCTCGGCCTCGGCCCGCGCCTCGCGGGACACGTCGGCCAGCTCGTCGATCTCCTCGGTCTCGAAGCCCGCCAGCTCGCGGAAGCGGCGGGCCAGCTGGATCGGGCTGTCGTCATCCTCGCCGCGGAAGCCGCCGAGCGAGAACAGCTTGTCGACGATCCGTTGGAACTCGAGGGCGTTGGCCCGGCGCTCGGGGTCCTTCTCGGTAAGACGGCGGAGCCAGTCCGAGCCCATCTTCACGTGCGTGACCTCGTCGGCGAGCATCCAGTCCTCGCAGAACTCGAGGACGGGGTCGCCGGCGATCGCTCCGAACTCCTTCATCGTGTTGAACACGTCGATGGCCAGACCTTCGAGCGCCCGGTTGACCCCGGTGAGGCGCAGCACCGGATCGGGGTTGCAAGCGGCCTCGTACAGGAACGTCGACTCCGAGAACTCGCCGATCTCGGTGCCCATCCAGTCCGAGAGCTTCACCGAGATCTCGCAGTGGCGGGCCTCGTCCCAGCACTGGCGGGCCATGTCGAGCTTGAGCTGGAACGGCGCCTCGTCGCGCCCGGCACCGGTCTCGAAGTCCCAACATGTGCGCCCGGCGCCCTCCAGCGCCTGGATCTCACCGACGAAGATGCCGTGCATCAGGCCGCGGGCGGCGTCCGACGCGTCGGGACGCGCGGGCGTGAGCTTGGTGACACCGCGAACGGAGCTGCTCCCGCCGGCTTGGCGGGGATCGTTGAACCGCTCGGCCATCTGGACCCGCTGGAAGCGTCCGTCACGGGCCAGATCGTCGACGGGGAAGGACTTCCTCATGCCGGTACCTCCTGCGCGGAGCGCTGATACGGCGAACCAATAGTGCCAGGACCGGCGATGCCACCGGCGGCCAAGAGCAGCTTTTCGAGGCGCGCTTGGTGGGCGGCCGCCCGGTCGACCTCTTCGTCGGTCTCGACGAGGGACTGGATCAGCATCTCGCCGTCGCGCCAGTCCTCGAACTCGTCGTTGAGGGCGAACTTGAGGGACCGGATCGTCGGCGCGTCGGTAATCGTCGACGTGTTGTTCAGGTGGAATGTGTAGGCCGCGATCTTGTGCGGGATCAGGACGCGGTAGACGCCCACCAGCTTCTCGATGGTGAGATCGGCGGCTTCGGGCTCGGTCATCGCGTCGACGAACGTGACCAGCTCGTCGTTGGGCGGCACCGTGAGCCGATCGGGGTTCATCTCGCGCAGCTCGGGCAGTCGCTTGTGCCACAGCTCGGCGTGCCACGCGTGGTGATAGCAGTGCGTGCCGAGGCGCATCTTCACGTCGAGCTCGGGCACGGTGGCCACCCAACCGCCGAGCACCTCGAACAGCTTCATCTCGATCCACTTGTAATTGCCGACCCGGCGAGCCGATTCCTCGACCGTGAACGCGCCCGGCAACTCGCGCCGGTCCCACGGCGCGAATGCGGCTCGGGGCTGTTTCGGATCGGCCATGCAGTTTCCCCCTCGACCGGTTGTCAACTGCCAGGTTGGCGCAAACTTGACCGCGAGGTCAAGAAGCGGCCGGTCGCTGTGCGGGGGCAGCTCAGACAGCCCTCGACCGGATGGGTGTGGTCGTCCTGTTCGTGAGGCGGGTTGCTGCTCGGTCGCCCACCGCCCGCACCCTCGCCCAGCTCCAGTCTTGAGGCTGAGGGGGACGGAAAACGTCCCCGTCAGCGTCGAGAACGCGGCCGTGGGGACGAGGCGAGGAGCGCGTCGAGCTCGGTGACGGCGTCGGCGGGGTCGTCGACGAGGATGGCGTGGAGGCCGGCGCGGCGGGCGCCGTCCACGTTGCCGGGCGCGTCGTCGAGGAACACGGCCCGGTCGGGCGCGATGTCGCCCAACTCGACCAGCGCGTGGAGATAGATGGCGGGGTTGGGCTTGCGCATCCCGACCTCCGACGAGTCGACGATCACGTCGAACAACTCCTCCACGGGGACGAGCTCGCGCCACTGCTTCGAGATCTCACGGACGTTGTTGGTGACAACCGCAGTGCGATAGCCCTCGTTCCGGAGCGTTCGGATCCGGTGGACGATGACCTCGTGGATCTCGAGGCGGCCCATGAGGTCGCGCAGGCTGGAGAAGTCGAGGTCGAGCCCGGCGGCCTCCGCGCGGGCGTACAGGTCGGCGCCGTACTCGACGATGGTGATCTCGCCTCGCTCCACCCGGTGCCACGCGTGGTCGGTGTCCTCGTGGTACGGACCCATCATGAACTCGAGGACCGCCTCAGGGGCCATGCCGATCTTCTCGCCGAGCGTGCCGATCAGCACGAAGGGCGATGACGTGACGACGCCGTTGAAGTCGAAGAGCACCGCGTCGAACGCACGCACCGCTAACCGCGATAGCCGTTGGTGATGGGCAGGCGGCGGTCCTTGCCGAAGGCCTTGGGCGTGACGCGCACGCCGGGCGGCGTCTGGCGGCGCTTGTACTCCGCCAGGTCGACCAACCGGGTGATCCGCCGCACCAGTTCGGGGTCGAACCCCGCCGCCTCCAACTCGCCGCGGGTGAGATCGTCCTCGACGTACGCCTCGAGGATCGGATCGAGCGCTTCGTACGGCGGCAGGCTGTCGGCATCGAGCTGATCCGGCCGCAGCTCGGCCGACGGTGGCTTGGTGAGCACCGCCTCGGGGATGAGCGCCCGCCCGGCGTGAGCATTGCGGTCGCGGCACAGCGCGTACACGACCGTCTTGGGGACGTCTTTGATCACGGCGAAGCCGCCTGCGGTGTCGCCGTAGAGCGTCGAATAGCCGACGGCCATCTCGCTCTTGTTCCCAGTGGTGAGCACGAGCCAGCCGAACTTGTTCGACAACGCCATCAGCACGACACCCCGAATGCGGGACTGGAGGTTCTCCTCCGTAACGTCCGCGGCCCGGTCGCGGAACGACGGCGCCAACATCTCCAGCAGCGCGGCGTGGCCGGCCTCGATGCCGATCGTGCGGAAGTCGATGCCGAGGTTGCCGGCCAACACCTCGGCATCGGAACGCGAATGCTCACTGGAGAACCGTGACGGCATCGACACGCCGTGCACGTGCTCGGCACCGAGCGCGTCCGCAGCGATCACCGCGACGAGCGACGAATCGATGCCGCCCGACAAGCCGATGACCACGTCGGAGAACCCGTTCTTGCGGACGTAGTCGCGCGTGCCGAGCACGAGGGCCTCGTACATCTCGCGTTCCAGCGACAACGGCTCGGCCACGGGCGGGGGGATGGGCGCGTCGCCGGCGACGGGTTCGGTGGTGACCTCCACGACGCGCAGAGGCGGGGCCGTGGCCCGGCCTCGAGGATCGAGCAGGCGCTTACGGAACACGGGGCGGACGTCGACGTCGACCGCGACGACCGCTTCCGCGAACTGTGGCGCCCGGGCGACGAGGCGCCCGTCGGCGTCGAAGACCAGCGACGCGCCGTCGAAGACGAGCTCGTCCTGGCCGCCCACCTGGTTCACGTAGACGAGCGCGCAGGCGGCGTCCTCGGCGCGGGTCGCGAGCATCCGCTCGCGCTCGAGCAGCCGGCCCGCGTAATAAGGCGAGGCGTTGAGGTTGAGGATGAGCTCGGCCCCGCCCGCGGCTTGGGGGGCGATGGGGCCGGTAGGGCTCCAGACGTCTTCACAGATCGATACGCCCACCCGCACGCCGCCGATCAGGAACAGCGTCAGCGCGTCGGTACCGGCGGCGAAGTAGCGCTGCTCGTCGAAGACGGCATAGTTGGGCAGCAGACGCTTGTGGTAGACGCCGCGCACCTCGCCGTGGGCGCACACGGCGGCCGCGTTGAATAGGTCGCGGCCCATGTCGACGAACCCGAGCACAGCCGCGCACCGGCCGGTGCGAGCCGCCACCTTCTCGAGCGCTTGCCGGTTGGCCCGAATGAACCCCGGCTTGAGCAGCAGATCCTCAGGCGGGTAACCGGTGATCGCCAGTTCGGGCAGCAGCGCGATGTCGCATCCGGCCGTCTCCGACGCGTCGATCGCGGCGAGGATGCGGTCGACGTTTCCGTCGAGATCGCCGACGACGGTGTTGATCTGGCACAGCCCGACCCTGACGCGGGGCACGATAAGAGCCTAAATGAGCGACACCGCGATCCCCGACCTCGACCGGGCGGTCGACGCCTCGGCGGCGCCGCTCGCGGCTCGGGTCGCGTTGCAGCGGTTGGAAGAGGCGCAGCCCGGACTGCGCCGTCGCCTCGAGGGTGACGGGGATCTCACCGCCGCGATCGTGGCCGTCACCGCGGCCAGCCGGTCGCTCACTCGGCTCTTGGAGGCGGACCCCGAGGCACTCGATGTGCTCAGCGCCCTCGACCGGCGAGTGCCGCTCCCGGAGTCGGGCGACGGCGAAGCGCTAGTGCGGTTCAAGGGGCGCGAGTTCCTGCGGATCGCCGCTCGTGACCTCGTCGGTCTGGATCAGCTCGAGGCCACCGGCGCGGCGTTGGCGTCACTCGCGGGCGACGTGCTCGCGGGCGCGTGCCGGCTGGCCGACGCGGACGGCCTCGCGGTCGTCGGCATGGGGAAGCTCGGCGGCGCGGAACTGAACTACGCCAGCGACGTCGACCTCCTGTTCGTCGGCGACGGGCCCCAGGATCAGCTCGAACGACGGGCGCGCACCGTTGTCGAGCACGCCCGCCGATCGTTCCGAGTGGACCTCAACTTGCGGCCCGAGGGACGGGACGGCCCGCTCGTGCGCTCGCTGGCCTCGTACGAGGCCTATTGGGATCGGTGGGCCAAGCCCTGGGAGTTCCAGGCTCTGCTCAAGGCCCGGCCGGTGGCCGGCGACCACGCGCTCGGCGAGCGGTTCGCCGCGTCGGCTGCGGAACGGCTCTGGTCCCGGCCCTTCGACGCCGAGGCGCTCCACTCCGTGCGGGCGATGAAGGAGCGGGCCGAGGCAGAGGTGGCGCGTCGGGGCTTGAGCGAGCGGGAGATCAAGCTTGGCCCGGGTGGCATCCGTGACGTCGAATTCGCGGTGCAGCTCCTCCAACTGGTGCACGGTCCGCTCGACGCCGGGCTGCGGTGCCCGTCGACTCTCCCCGCGCTCGCCGAGCTGGCCGACGCGGGATACGTCGACCGCCACGACGCTGAGCGGCTCGCCGACGCGTACCGGTTCCTCCGCCGCGCCGAGCACCGGCTCCAGCTGGCCGACGAACAGCAGGTGCACGCGGTCCCGTCCGCTCCCGCGGCCCGGGAGCATCTGGCCCGCGTGATGGGCTACCGGGCGACGGCGGCCACGAGTGCGGTCGAGCAGTTCGACATCGACCTGCGCGGCCATCAGGCGATCGTGCGCGGCATCCACGAGCGGCTTTACTTCCGCCCGCTCCTCGAGGCGTTCTCGTCCGGACCGGGCGGGGACGGGGCGGTGATGACCGCCGAGGCCGCGGCCGCCCGGCTGGCCGCGTTCGGGTTCGCCGACGCGGCGCGGACCCGTCAAGCGGTCGCGGAGCTGACCCGCGGACTCACCCGATCGTCCCGCCTGATGCAGCAGATGCTGCCGTTGCTGCTCGACTGGCTGTCCGAGTCGCCCGATCCCGATACGGGGCTGCTCGGGCTCCGAAACCTCGCGTCCGGCCCGCAACGCTCGATGGAATTGGCCGCGGCGTTCCGCGACTCTCCGGAGGTCGCCCGGCGCCTGTGCCTCCTCCTGGGCACCAGTCGCAAGCTCGGTGGCCTCATGGAGCGCAACCCGGACCTCATCGGCTCGCTCGCGGTCCCCGACGACCTCCGGTTGCGATCGCGGGCCGAGCTGGTCGAGGGGGCCACGCGGGCGCTCGGATGGCGGACGGGGGCTGACGAGCGCCGCACCGCGTTGAAGCGATTCACCGACCGAGAGGGCTTGCGGATCATGTGTCACGACGTCCTCGACCTCGTGGCCGAGCAAGACGTCGGCCGGGCGCTCACCGACCTCGCCGAGACCGCCCTCGAAGTCGCGCTCGACGTCCACCCGCCCGCGGTCCCCCTGGCCGTCCTCGCCGTCGGCCGGTTCGGTGGCGGCGAGCTGTCATATGCCAGCGACCTCGACGCGCTCTTCGTCTACCGGGGCGAGAGCGCGGCCGACTTCGCCGAGGCCGAGCGGGTCGCCACCGCCGTGCTCCGGTTCGTCGGCGGGTCGGTTCCCCACGTGTACGACGTCGACCCCGACCTGCGCCCGGAGGGCCGGCAGGGTCCGCTGGCCCGCAGCCTCGACGGCTTCCGCCGCTACTTCGAGCGGTACGCGCAGCCGTGGGAGCGGCTCGCGATGGTGCGGGCCCGGCCCGCCGCCGGCGATCTCGCGTTGGGCGCCGAGTTGCTCGCCGTCCTCGACCCGTACGTGTGGGGCGACGTGACGGCAGAGGAGAGCCGGGAGATCCGCCGCATCAAGGCCCGCGTCGAGCGCGAGCGGATCCCGCCCAACGAGGATCCCCAGTTCCATCTCAAGCTCGGGCGCGGGTCACTGGCCGACGTCGAGTTCACGACGCAGTTGCTGCAGCTCGAGCACCGCGTGCGGCGGCCGTCGACGCTCGCCGCGCTCGACGACCTGCTGGCCGCGGGCGCGGTCGCGCACGAGGACCACGCCGTGCTGACCGAGGCGTACCGCTTCTGCGAACGGGCCCGCAACCGGTGGTTCCTGGTCAACAGCGCGCCGGGCGACTCGCTGCCGCAGCAGCCGGACAAGCTGGCCCGCCTCGCTCGCTCGCTCGACAGGACCGCCACCGAGCTGCGCGAGGAGTACCGGCGCGTGACCCGTCGGTGTCGTCGGGTCGTCGAACGACTCTTCTACGGGCTCGACTGAAGCTACCGCCGGGGCGTGAACAGCACCTCGCTGGCGATCGGGCGGTAGCCGGCCGCGAGCACGGCCCGCAGCGAGGCGACGTTCCCGGGTGAGACTTGGGCGAACACGATGTCGCCGTCCGGGACGACGGCACCGGCCGCCGCCGCGAGTCGGCGGCCGAGCCCGCGGCCACGGGCTGCGTCGTCGACCTCGAAGGCCATCTCCCAGCGGCCCGCCAGGCCGCGGCCGACCACGAGGACGCCCGCGCCGGAAGGGTCGGTCCACACGGTCAGGTTCGATCGGTAGCGGGACGCTCGCTGGACCCGCCTATGGTCGCCCAGGGTGTCCGCAGCCTCCAGGTCGACGGGCGTCGCGCGGGCCGCGCCGGGCGGTAGGGCCAACACCACGTCGTGGGGGCCGGGTTCGGCGCCGACCCATCCCGCGAGGAACAGCTGGAACGACGCCGACATCGGCGCGCCGAGGTCGTCGGGCGGCAGGCGTCCGCGGAGCTGATCCTCAGCCACGTCGGCGGCGATCGCGTGGTGGGCCGTGAACGCGACGATGGCGCTCGTGGGTCCGGCTCGGGGCATGAGCTCGACGACACCGTCCGCGGCAGGAGGCCGCCCGAGGGCGGCCTCCGTAAGTAGCGCGAGCAGTGGATGGGGTTCGGCGACACCCGGCATCAGCCGGGCACGTTAGGGATCAGTCGCCGCCGGGGCGGGTGAAGTTCACGAACCTGGTCGCCGCGTCCACCAGCTTCGCCTTGATCGCGTCGGCCCGAGCTTCGTCGATGCGACCGCTGGCGACCGCCTCGTCGAGCTTGTCGCTCGCCGCCTGCACGATCGCGTCGATGACGGTCTGGGGGTCGACACCGTTCTCTTCGGCGACCTCGGCCACCGACTTGCCGTCCCGCACCGCGGCCTTGAGGTCGTCGACACTCACCCCGATGGTCTCGGCGGCCACGTTGAAGGCGCCGGCCAGGATCCGATGACGCAGGCGCGGATGGCGGGGGTACTCCCCGGCCTCGGCCTTGACCGCGGCGACGACGGCGTCGGCCTGCTCCTGGGTGAGGGTGCCGTCGGCCACGAGCCCGTCGAGTGCGTCCCGGAGGATCTCGCCCCGACCAGGGCGGCTCGTAGCCGCAGGATCCCCGCTCGCCTCGTCGACCGGCGGGTCCTCTTGCGCCCGTACCGGGAGGATGCTGCCGACACTGAACGCGCCCACGCCGATGCCGGCGACGAGCCCGATGGTTGCGACGACCTTGTTCATGGCTCCCAGGATGGACCCCGGTTGTTCGCGAAGTGTGAGGACCCGGTTCGGGCTCCTCGCGCCGGCCGCCGCTGGCGCCCTCGACGATCGGTTGGTGGTCCCGGCCGGCAGAACCGAAACCCCACCGATCGTCGAGGTAGGCCGCCACCTCGCCCGCCGATGTGCGAGTGGGGGAAGCGGGGGCCATGCGCCATGCAGCAGCCGAAGCGCTATCGCAGCATGAACCGATCACTAGGAACGAACCAGGTACGGACGACCCAATTCGTCATAGCTCGGGTGAACTAGTCACGACCGTCGGGTCCCCGGTCGCGGGCGTCATCCCGGGTCGTGCACGACTGGGCCGCGCTCAGCGGCGGTTGAGAAGGCCGCTCTTGGTGGCGATGACGACCGCCTCGAGCTTCGAGTGGGCGCCGAGCTTCGTGAGCACGGTCTGCACGTGGGTGCGCACGGTGTTCACGCTCAGCACCAAGCGGGTCGCAATCGCCCTGTTCGACAGGCCTTCGCCGAGCAGGGCGAGGATCTCCAGCTCCCGAGGCGTCAGGGTGGAAGGACGGGGCGCGGACCGGCCTCGGTCGAACAGCAGGCGCTTGAGGTCGTCGGCCGCGAGGACGAACCCACCGGCCGCAGCGTTGCGAATCGCGGTCGCCAGTTTCTCGACGCCGGCCGTCTTCTGGAGATAGCCGACGCAGCCCACGGCGAGCGCGGCCTGCAACACCCCCTCCGGCGCGCTGCCGCTGAGGAGCAGCACCCTCGACCCGACCGTGGCGGTGATGCGACCGGCGGCTGTCACCCCGTCGATGTCGGGGAGGTTGTAGTCCATCACCACCACGTCGGGCTTGAGCCTCGCCGCGGCCGTGATCGCATCCTCGCCAGTGCCCGCGATCGCCACGACGTCGATGTCACCAAACCGGCTGAGGGCGCGCATGAAGCTCTCGGCCACCATCGAGTGGTCGTCGACCAGGACGACACGGATCGATTTCGGCGTAGCTTCGACCGCCGCGACGCTCTCCACGAGGTTCTTGTATCGGGCGGGACCAGCCGAAACATGAGGTTTTGCTTGACCGCCCAGGCTCGTCAGCCGGCCGAGGGCACGACACCGAGCTGCTGGAGGAACCCGAGCGTGTCCCAGACCTCCCACGTCTCGGCGATCCGGCCGTCGTGGACGCGGTGGATGGCGATCGCGTCGACCTTGATGGCCCGGCCGGTGGCAGGGATGCCATTGATCTCGCCTACGTGGATGCCCGATCCCGTCCAGCGAACGACGACCTTGTCGCCCGCGGAAAAGAGATCCTCGATGCGCCAGTGGCCGTCGAGCCCCTCTTGGTACACCGACACGGCGGCAACCACGCCCTCGGGCCCGCGACCCGTCGGGACCTGCGGGTCGTGCATCACGTGATCCGCGCTGAACAGTTCCGGTGCGAGGTCGTTCTTCCGGTCGTTGCACAGGTCTTCGTAGAACCGCCGCACGAGTGCTTCGTTTTCAGCCGCCATGGCCACTTCCTCGGAGGATGCCGATGCGACAGGACGGACGGTACCGGGCCCCGCAGCGTCGACGTAGAGGATCGCCTCCGCCTCCTCGACCGGCTCGAGCGGCCGCAACAACAGGTCGATCGCGGCCCAGACCGTCTTGGCGACCGGATACGCAGCGACGGGCAGCACGACGGCGATGACCAGGCCGACCACGATCACCGGCGCCAACGGCGGCCCACCGCCGCCGATCGTCGCCCAGAGCGTGTAGCCCATGACGAGCACGAACAGGAGCGCCGCCGTGAACGAGTAGTTGATGAGGTACACGCCCGTGAAGAATCCCTCTTCGCGCTCGAAGCGGTAGCCGCACGTCGGGCACCGCTCGCGCAGCTGGAAGTAGGTGCGAAACAACCCCTCACCCCCGCAGCGCGGGCACCGCCGCCGCAACGCCCACCAAATCCGCGTGCGCGGCGGGACGTCAAGAACCACGCGACCAGTCTGCCGCTCGACGCGTTCTGGCGGAACAGAACGACGCCACGCGTCACGTTTCTACGCCAGAACGCGGTGGGGCTGGCGGCCGAACAGCTAATTCGAGATGCTCACGTTGAGGTTGGCCGGGTAGCAGAGCGAGGGATCGTGGGGCTGCCTGGACATCTCGTCCTGGATCCGGTCGAGCCGCGCGATCCATTCCTTCATCACCGCGGCACCCCGCTCGTCGAGCGCGAGGGACGGCACGTCGGCCGTGAGAAGCATGTTGTAGGGCTTCCACGTGGGGATGGTCGTGGCGATGAGGTCGAACGCTCGCCGCTGGTCCATGCGCTCGCCCGAGCGCGGGGCCACGGTGGGGATGACCCATCCGTTCATCGAGAAGTTCCAGATGACGTTGTTGACGATGTCGTGCTCCACCGTCGACACGTGGATCACGGTGGCGCACGCCCGCGCCAGCCACTCGAACGTGATGCCACCGATCGGCACGGCGACGCCGTTGGGGACGAGCCGGTCGAGCTCCGTCACCCAACTCGAGAGCTGCGCATCTTTGCGGACGGCCTCGTCGCCGTCGTAGTACAGCTCCAGGTAGCTCTCGACGTAGTCACGGGTGGCCGCACAGAGCTGGAGGACGTTGTCGCGGTACGGGTACGCGAACGGCGTCTCGGTGGTACCTCGGTTGCGGAACTGCGCATCGGGCTCGAAGTCCCAGAAGTCGAGCGTGCCGAGGTGGGCTTCGGCCATCCGGACGAGGTGGTCCGCGTCGTGGGAGAAGATCGTCGCCGCGAATCCCGTCGGGCCGGACAGCTGCGCTTGGGCGAGCTCGCGGTTGCCGATGAGGACCGTGTTGAAGCAGTGGTGCAGCAGCCGGCGCACCGGGTGTCGGCCCTCGAGCTCGTTCGTCGACGCCAGCGCGAACGACGTGACGATCGCGAGATGGACAGAGAGGTTGTGGCGGAAGGTCGTGAGATGCTCGTTGAGGCCGGCCAGGAACGCCCGCTCCGCTTGCGTTGGGCTCGTCTCCTCGTTCTGGACCTCGACGGTGCGCAGGCGCCCGTCCTCCACGGCGAGCACGGCCTTCCCGCCCGGGCGGGCCAGCGAAGCAACCGGGTCGAACCCGGCGATCCAGCTGAGGTCGAGCTGGTACATGCCGTCATCGTCGGCCCGGCGCAGGTACGACGCGAACGCGCCGCCCACCGCCAACTCGGCGATCACGTCGGAGCCCTCCTCGGCGAGGGCCGCGGGGAGGTGAGGAGCGTTCGGCCACGCCCGCCGGAATCGCTTCGGGTAGACGACGGCGAGGAACGCATCCTCGTCCGCGGGGACCGGCGGTGTGTGCCGGGGCGCGATCTTGGCGACCAGTGCGAGGAGCCGCGTCGTCTTCGCGATGCGGCCCAACCGCGACTCGGCGTGATCGCCGGGCGGGAAGGTCTCGGCCGCGTACAGACCCCGCACGGGGAAGTCGGGGAAGACGTCGGCGAACGGTCGGAAGCGCACGGGTCCGTCGACGGGGGCTTCGAGTGGCAACACCTTCTGCGACCGGAACCCGAGCCAGGTGAAGAGGGCGATGACGTTGCGGTAGAGCCAGAAACGAGGTCGTGCCAGCATGTTGGAACTCCTGCCCGTGGGGCGCCGATACGCGCCGCCGCGGGGAACTCCCGACAGCCGCGCGGCCAGCGAGCATACGACCCGGACGACCACCGGAGATGCCGTGGTACCTTCGCGCCTGGTGGGCAGGGAGTAGCGCGGGTATGGCGACCGAGATCAGATTTGCGTTCGCATTGAACGGCGGCGTGAGCCTCGCAATCTGGATCGGAGGGGTGGTGGACGAGGTCCTCCGCTTCGTCGACGCGGGCAAACGCGCCGCGAACGGTGGCGACACCACGCCGAACCCGTACGTCGACCTGTGCCGCGAGCTGGACGTCATCCCCAAGGTCGACGTGCTGGCCGGCTCGAGCGCGGGCGGCCTCAACGCCGCGTTCCTCGCGACCGCCGTCGTCCACGGCTGCACCAATCTCGATCCCATCAAGCAGCTGTGGCTCGACCATGGGTCCTTCGATCACCTGCTGCGCCGGCCGACCGACGATTCGCTCATCTCCGTGCTCAACGGCGACCAGAACTTCCTGCCCCACATCCACGACGCGTTCAAGCTGCTGGCGAAGAACGGGACCGGCTTCGTCGACGTCGACCCGCCGGTCACCGTGCGGCTCACCGCGACGTCGTTGGGCGGACGGGTGACGACCATCAGCGACGGTCACGGCGAGATCTACGCCGTCGACCACCGCGCCGAGTTCGTCTTCACGACCCGCGACTTCGACTTCGCGTCCGAGGACCGCGCCGTCGAGCGCCTCGCCCGCGCCTGCCGCTCCACCGCGTCGTTCCCCGGCGCGTTCGAGCCGAGCACCGTGCCCGTGGACCTCTACGCGCCCCGGCATGTGATGGGTCTCTTCCAAAACGTCGAGGAAACGAGCGCAGACGTCATCGACGGCGCCGTGCTCGTGAACCTCCCGGCCCAGAGCGCGATCGAAGCGATCATCCACCAACCGTCGCGGGAGCGCATCGAGCGCGTCCTCGCGCTCGTGGTTCCCGACCCGGGCGACCTGCGCGCCCAAGACGACGACAAGCCGCTCACCCTCAACGAGGTGATCAGCAAGAGCGTCGTCGGCATCCCGCGCACCCAGTCGCTGACCGACTTCGTCCGCGAGCTCAACGAGCACAACCTCGAGGTCCGGTCACGCCGGGCTGCTCGCGATGCGATGCTCGTCCAGTTCGCGGACCGGGCGCCCGACGTTGCGTGGCGCGAGCTCGCGGGAGTGGCGGCCGCGCTGTTCCCGGCCTACCGCGCCATGCGGGCGGCCTCGTCGATAGATCGGATCCGCCTCGGCCTCCCCCTGCGGTTGCCGAGGGCGACGGCTGCGCTCGACCTCACGTCGCTGTCGGCGGACATGATCGACATCGACACGCTGCCGTGGGTACCGCAGGAGCCCGAGCTGGGCGACAGCACGTGGTGTTGGGGCAGCGCTCCCGCGCGGCGCCTGGTCGCCGTGCTGATCACATGGATCAACACGGTGGCGGCGGTCGCGCCCCCGGAGATCGACGTCCAGCTGTACGCCATGAAGGAAGGCGTGAGCCGGGTCCGGGCGGAAGCCGACCGGATCTCACCGGTGCAGGGCCTGTTCGAGGACCGGCTCGTCGAGGAGATGCTGCGCGACCCGACGTCGCTGGCCGCCGCCTTCGAGCGAGCCAGCCATCGCTGGCCGAGCGACGATCCGGCCGCGTCCATCACCGCGCTCAACCAGCACCTGGTCACGTTGACCGACTGCATGGCCGAGTTCGTCGCGCTCGCCCGCTCGACGATCGAGGCCGCGCCGGTCCAGGGCAGCGACGCACATCCGCTGCACGCGCTGCGCGGCTTGCTCCACCTCTACGACGGGGCCGCCGCCAGCCCGGGCGGCCCGACGCGCCTGCTGCTGTGCATCGAGATCATCGAGGCGACCTTCGCCGGCTTGGAACCGCGGCCCGACCAGGAGATCCGCCTCGTGCAGTTCACCTCGAAGGGCGCGGTCACGATCGACGAGCTCGGGCGATCGGCCCCGGTGGACAAGCTGGCCGGGGTCGAGCTGGCTCACTTCGGCGCCTTCCTGAAGCGGTCGTGGCGCGCCAACGACTGGATGTGGGGCCGGCTCGACGCGGCCGAGCGGCTCGTGATGCTGCTCGACAGCATGCTCGGGCACCGGCTCACGAACGAAGGCACTTTGGCCGACCGCACCCGTGCCATCCAGGCCGAGGTGCTCCGCGAAGAGCTCCCCACCATCGTCGCCGAGATCGAAGCGGACGCGAAGCTGGGCGCCCGCGTGTCGGCGGAAGGAAAGGCGTTCTGCGCCGCGGTCCGGACGATGGTCACGACTCCTGAGGGGCCCATCGACCTGTCCGGCCTCGACGAACGACAGCTGCAGGAGCTGTTCGCGCTGCAGCTGGTCGGCTCCGAGAACCTTCAGAAGGAGGTCGGATCGAACCTCGCGACGATGACGTCGATCGCTGCGCTGGCGACCACCGCCGGTGTCCTGCGGGCGCAGGGGCCTCGGCTCCTCCGTGGCCCAATCAGCATCCTCGGCGCGTCGACGGCGGTCGCATGGCGCATCAGCCGCCGTCGCCGCGGCCGGCGCCTGCGGATCCTCGAAGGGGCACTCGTTGTCATCATCGGGCTGCTGGGGCTCGTCGGTACCGTCCTCGACGCGTTCACCAGCGTCGACCTCGGGCCGTTCCGGTACGTCGGATGGTCCTTCCTCGTCCTCGCTCCTGTCCTCGCCGTCTTCGCCGCCCCGTGGTTGCTCGTCGGGGTGGGCCGGAGGTTGATGGGCCGGCAGAAGCCGAAACACTGAGTCATCTGGAGGTTCCGTGGCCCGCAATACCCAGTCCCCCGTTGGTACCGACGCCACCGTCGAAAGCGAGATCGCGCGCGGCGACAAGTACTTCCTGAGCGAGCAGTACGACGACGCGGAAGCCTGCTACCGAGCTGCGTTGGAACGGGCGACGGGCGACACCGAACTCGCCGCGAAGCTCGAGCGCGCGGCTGCGAGTGCCGCGACCGGTCTGGCCGCGGGTGAGGCCCAGCGCGACGTGTTCCGCGACTTGTTCTCGCCCGAGCGCCTGCTGGCCGGCCCTGATCTGGAGCCGTCGCCCGAGGCGCCCCCTCCGCTCGCGACGACTCGTGATGGCGTCTCGGCCGTCGCCCACGACGCCTCCATACGGGTCGGACACGCCGTCGGCGCGGTGGGCTCGTTCGTGCTGCACTACCTCACCGAGTTCGCGGGCAAGCGCGGCACGAACGACGTCGTGTGGACCAACTGGCATTCGAGCGGCAAGGGACTACCTGCGCCCGCCGCCAAGCTCGTCCAGATCCTCAAGCTCGCCCACATGCGCGAGACGCTGTTCGCCAACAACCTCGTGCGCCCCTATCCGGACGGAGCCAAGACCGCGTTCTACGGGACGGCCGAGGAACCGCCGGATTACGCGCGCCGGTGGCGCACGGCCGACGGGAGTTGGAACAAAGTGCGCCGCGAGGGCGATGGTCGCTTCGACCCCATGGTCGGCGCGGCCTACACGCGCTTCTTCCGCAACGTCGGCGACGAGCGCGGCCTCGACGCCGTTCGCCCGCGGACCAACCCGGCGACGAGCCCCGTGAACGTGCGCGAGCTGAGCCTCGCGCTCTTCGCGCCCACCGGCGAGCGCCAGCTGGTGCCGTTCCTGAACCTGTGGGCCGCCGTGTGGATCCAGTTCATGAACCACGACTGGATCAGCCACGGCACGTCGGACGCGTCCCGCACGCAGCCCCTGCCCCTCCCCGCCGACGATCCGCTGCGCGCGCGCTACGGCGTCGACCACCTCGACGTGCGGGCGACGCCCGAGGATCCGACGCGGCAGCCCGCCGATGGCGATCGCCCGCCGACGTTCATCAACGAGGTCACGCATTGGTGGGACGGGTCGCAGCTTTACGGCAGCGATCGGCGCACGCAGGCGAAGGTCCGCAGCGGGGTCGACGGAAAGCTCACGGTCACCGGCGAGGGCCTGCTGCCGGTCGATCCCGACACGGGCACCGAGACCACTGGCTTCTCGCGCAACTGGTGGGTGGCCCTGGGCGCCATCCACACCCTGTTCGTGCGCGAGCACAACGCGATCTGCGACACGCTCAAGGCCCATCATCCCGACTGGGGTGACGAGGCGCTGTTCCAGACGGCCCGGCTGATCAACTCGGCGGTGATGGCGAAGATCCACACCGTCGAGTGGACGCCCGCGATCCTCCCGAACCGCACGCTGCACGACGGCATGTTCGCCAACTGGTACGGGCTCGTCACGAGCCTGTTCGGCGGCAAGCGGAAGAGGGCCCTCGAGGAGATCCCGATCACCAACCGGGAGCTCGGCGGGATCCTCGGCAACCCGCAGGCGACGTTCGCCGACTTCGGGCTGAGCGAGGAGTTCACGGCCGTCTACCGGATGCACTCGCTGCTTCCCGACTCGGTGCGGATCTATGAGGCGGGCTCACCGGACCCGGTGGCGGATGTCCCTCTGATGCGGACCCGTCACGCGGCGTCGCCCGCGCTCATCCAGGAGTACGGCATCGAGACCATCGCGCTCTCACTCGGTGTGCAGCTGCCGGGGGCGCTCGTCAACAACAACTATCCGGCCGTGCTCCTCGACATGTCGATCCCGGGCGAGCCGGTGGTCGACCTCGGCGCGCTCGATCTGTACCGCGACCGGGAGCGGGGCGTGCCGCCGTACAACCAGCTGCGCGCCGAGCTCGGCCTGAACCGCATCCGCAGCTTCGACGATCTCACCGAGGATCCCGCCTTGGCGGCCAAGCTGCGCTCGCTGTACGGGCGCCACGTCGACGGCTCGGATCGGGTCGAGGACATGGACCTCCTCGTCGGCACCCTCTGCGAAGGTCATCGCCCACCCGGGTTCGGCTTCGGCGAGACGCTGTTCCAGATCTTCATCCTCAACGCCAGCTGGCGGCTGCTCGGTGACCGGTTCTTCACCGACGACTTCCGGCAGGACGTGTACACCCGCGAGGGGCTCGACTGGATCGACGGGGCGACCATGAAGTCGGTGCTGCTGCGGCACTTCCCGTCGCTCGCCACGAGCGCGCTGGCCAACGTCCGCAACGCGTTCGAGCCGTGGGACCCGGGACCCCTCGACCCGGCCCGGCACCCACTGCGGGCGTTCGACCCGTCGATCGAGGGCGACCCCTGGGCGGGCGACGACCCTGGAGCGCGCAACTAGCCAAGCGCGACAATCCTCGCGGACGCTCGCGGAGAGAGGAGCAGCGAGTGGGCTACATCTTGCTCGGACATGGGGGTTTGAACGTCGACCCCAGCGTTACACCCAAGGACATGGAGTTCGTGGCTATCCCCAGCGGAACCACCATCCAGTTCTACGCGGACGCGGGTCAAGGACTCGCCTACAACAGCACGCAGCTGGACATCTTCGCCCAGTTGCAGGCGCCCTGGCCCGCCCTCGACTCGACGAGGGTCACCTACAACCTCGCCCTCCACAACGCGCAGGAGCTGTGGGGCGAAGAGCTGAAGAACAGTCCCGACTTCGCCGGACACACGTTGATCCGGGCGGGCGTCGACGGCGTCCCCGACCCGATCCGCATGTGCACTGGCACTCGCGCCACGTGCCCCACCGACCCGCGCCGCATCGCCGCCGGCGACACCCACAAGTGTGACGGGATCCTTGCCAGGTACACCGGAGACCTCTACTGGTTGGCCTGCTCGTCGATCATCCGGGCCGACCGGTCCGTCGTCTCCGCGGCCATGGGGGGCACCTCCGACAACGTGGTCCTGGGCGCCGACCCCGACTGGATTCCCGGCGACAGCGACTTCGACGCGGTGGCCGAGGTCAACAAGGCCAACGTCAAGGCCACCGATGACGGCGACCAGATTGCCGTGACCGTCGGCGGCTTCATCGCTCTCATCGGGACGGGGCACGACCAGACCTACCTCAACTACGCGTACCTTCAGGCCGACAAGGCGCAAGGCACGATCACGGTCAACAAGGGCGGCATGTTGAGCGGGGCCGGCTCCTTGGACGTGAGTGGCATCCCGCCGGTGAAGCAGGGCGTCGTCCAAGCCGCGATCGAACGCTTCTCCGACAAGACCGTCAACTTCGTCTGACCCGCCGCGGCGGCGCGCACGGGCGCGCCCGCGTCCAACCCAACGCGTTCTGGCGAGCGCGGCTAGTCAACAGGACTAGTGAATCTCGCCAGAACGCGATGTCGGCTGCGCCCGATGACCCTCGGCGCCCGCCGATTCCGATCAGCGGGTGAGGCGGATGCTGCCGTCCTCGGCGCGGGTGGCCGTCACCTGGTCGGCGGCCTGGCTCGGACCGCCCGGGTCGGCCGTGACGTATACCCGCACGTGGGTGAGCGGGCTCGCCGTCTCCAGCGTGAGCGCCCGGTAGCACGGCCCGCCGGTCCCGCATGGCTCCTCCAGGTGGTAGTCCTGGTACGCGGCGGTGCGGCCTTCGCCGTCGACCATCATCGCCTGCACGTGCAGACCGGCCCGGCCCCGTCCCCGGTACCGTCGGGCCGCGACGAAGGCGGCCGCGCTCGTGTCGTCGCCCACGCGGCGGATGCGGCGCTCGATGCTCGGGTATTAGCGGGCGATGCCCACCCGAACAGGGTCGGCACGAGGCGCTGGTCGACGAGCGTCATGCGCATCGAGAACGGATGGACCACTTGGAACTGGTCATGCCTGACGGCTCGCACCACCCGCTCGGCGACACGGTGGGGCGGCACCTCGATTGAGAGGCGAACGGTGAAGGTGCTCGTCGTTATGCGCTAGCTTCACACGACTTCGCATTCATTTCTTCAGAAAGGGATGGCAATCGTGCAACGAATCGCCCACGTCGTCCTCGGTGCCTTCGTCGCTGCCGCCATCGCCGGCGCGGCCGTGGGCCCGGCGACGGCTGCACCTGCCGCGGATCCGTCGTCGGAGAGCGCGGCGACCACCCGTACGGACAACCGAGCCGGCCCGCTGATCGCCCGTCAGGAGGCCCGCCGCAAGGCGGCGCAGCAGCTGATCCTCTCCGGGCAGGCCTCGCCGAACGAAGACGGCGTCGTCCAGCTGGCCGAGGACAAGTACTTCCAGGCGGCGGTGACCGGCACCGGCCGGGTCTTCACCATCCTGTCCGAGTTCGGTACGTCGGGAAGTGGCCGGTTCGGTACGACCCCCGGCCCGCTCCACAACGAGATCGCCGAGCCGGACCGCACGGTCGACAACTCCACCTACTGGATCGCCGACTTCAACCCGGCCCACTACACCGACCTCTTCTTCGGCTCCGGTGAGTCGTTCGCGGACTTCTACACCCATCAGTCCTCGGGCCACTACACCGTCGACGGCTCGGTCACCGACTGGGTCCAGGTGGATGGCAACGCGTCCACGTACGGCGACAACGCGATCGAGGACGTCGGCGGCGCGTGGCAGTTCATCGAGGACTCCGGCAACGCGTGGTACGACGCCCAGGTCGCGGCGGGCCGCTCGCTGGCCGACATCAAGGCCGAGCTCGCCACCTTCGACGTGTGGGACCGCTACGACTACGACAGCGACGGCAACTTCGACGAGCCCGACGGCTACCTCGACCACTTCCAGGCCGTGCACGCCGGCGAGGGCGAGGAGGCCGGCGGTGGCGCCCAAGGCGCGGACGCCATCTGGTCCCACCGCTGGTACGTCAACGCGACCGACTACGGCCTCACCGGCCCCACCGTCGATGGGACGGAGATCCTCTACGGGGGCGCAGCGATCGGCGACACCGGCTACTGGATCGGCGATTACACGGTCGAGCCCGAGAACGGCGGCCTCGGCGTCTTCTCGCACGAGTACGGCCACGACCTCGGTCTGCCCGACCTCTACGACACGGCCGGCGGTGACAACGGCACCGGCTTCTGGACGCTCATGTCCGCTGGCTCATGGATGAACCACGGCAACGAGGACATCGGCACCACGCCGGACTTCATGGGTCCGTGGGAGAAGCTGCAACTCGGGTGGCTGTCCTACGCGGTCGTGTCGGAAGGTGACAGCGGCAGCTTCACCCTCAGCCCGTCCGCCACCCAGGTCGCCGACCAGGTGCAGGGCCTGATCGTCGACGTGCCCGACCAGGGCATCGAGACGACCTACACGACGCCGCCGTCCGGCACCTACGCCTGGTGGACGAGCAGCGCGGACAACCTGAACACCACGCTCACCCGCAGCCTCGACCTGACCGGCTTCCGCAGCGCCACGGTGACCGCGAAGGCGTGGTACGACATCGAGGCGGGTTACGACTACCTGTACGCCGAGTACTCGACGAACGGCGGCGCCACCTGGACCCAGCTCGGCGCCCCGGTCGACGGGACGTCACGCGGTCGCTGGGCCACCCTGCGGTACTCGGTTCCCGGTGGCCAGCCGGTGCTTTTCCGGTTCCGCTACCAGACCGACGGCGGCGTGCACCTGCCCGGCGCGTTCCTCGACGACATCACGATCAAGAACGGCCCCACGACGTTGCTGTTCGACGACGTGGAGTCGGGCGACAACGGTTGGACCGCGGTCGGCGGGTTCAAGCGCAGCACCGGCACCGAGACGACCATCGGCGATCGGTACTACCTGGCCGAGAACCGCACGTACGTCAACTACGACGCCACCCTGCAGACCGGGCCGTACCAGTTCAGCAACCTCATCACCAAGCCGGACTGGGTCGAGCGCTTCCCGTACCAGGACGGTCTGCTGGTGTGGGCGATCGACGAGACGTACGGCGACAACAACACCAGCGACCACATCGGCCACGGCCAGGCGCTGCCGATCGACGCCCGTCCCGCGCCGTTCACCTACCCGGACGGCACGAAGCCCAGCAACCGGCGCCAGCCGTTCGACGCCACCTTCGGCACGCAGGCCACCGACGCCGTTGCCCTCCACAAGGAGGTCCTGGTCGGCCACGGACCGAGCGCGACCGTCGAAACGCTGACCGCCTCGGCGCCGTCGAACCCGGGCATCCCGACGTTCACGGACACCGACGTCGACGCGTACTGGTCGGCGGACAACCCGCTGTCGTCGGCGCTCGTCGCCGGGCACGGCGTGGTCGTCACCGTCACCGATCAGGTCACGAACGGCACCCTCACGGTCAGCGTGACCAACCCGGCCTGACCGGTTCTGCGCACTTGGCGGGGCCCCTTCGTCGTCGAGGGGGCCCCGCTCGCGTCAGCGGTTGTGCTCTTCGAGCTCTCGCGCTGGGGCACGCCCGTCATCGCCGGTCTGTGCTGCGCGACATCCTCGGAGTGACCTGACCGAACCGCGGTCGACCGCCGCGCGCCGCCAGTCCGACGGACCACACACGGACCAAACGAGCCGCTGACCCACGTTGCCGCAGGTCAGCGGCCGCTCGCTCTAGATGTCGTAGTAGAGCTGGAACTCGTACGGGTGGGGGCGGAGCCGGACAGCGTCGATCTCGCTGACGCGCTTGTACTCGATCCAGGTTTCGATGAGGTCGTCGGTGAACACGCCGCCGGCCTTCAGGAAGTCCTGGTCGGCCTCGAGCGCCCGGAGCGACTCGTCGAGCGAACTCGGCACCTGGGGCACCTTCGCCAGCTCTTCGGGCGGGAGGTCGTAGAGGTCCTTGTCGACGGGGTCGGGAGGCTCGGTGCGGTTGGCGATGCCGTCGAGGCCGGCCATGAGCATGGCCGCGAACGCCAAGTACGGGTTGCAGGACGGGTCCGGGCACCGGAACTCGAGCCGCTTCGCCTTCGGGCTCTTCGAGTAGAGGGGGATGCGGACCGATGCGGACCGGTTGCGTTGCGAGTACACGAGGTTCACGGGGGCCTCGTAGCCCGGCACGAGGCGCTTGTACGAGTTCGTGGTCGGCGCCGCGAAGGCGAGGATCGCGGCGGCGTGCTTCAGGAGCCCGCCGATGTACCAGCGGGCGATGTCCGACAAGCCGGCGTAGCCGGTCTCCGAGAAGAACAGCGGCTCGCCGCCCTTCCAGAGGGACTGATGGCAGTGCATGCCCGACCCGTTGTCCTGAAACAGCGGCTTCGGCATGAACGTGGCGGTGCGGCCGGCCGCAGCGGCGACGTTCTTGACCACGTACTTGTAGACCATCAGCTTGTCGGCCATGCGCAGGAGCGTGTCGAAGCGCATGTCGATCTCAGCCTGGCCGGCGGTGCCGACCTCGTGGTGCTGGATCTCCACGTCGATGCCAAGGCGCTCCATCGTGAGGATCATCTCCGAGCGGAGGTCCTGGAACTGGTCCATCGGGGGGACCGGGAAGTACCCCTCCTTGTAGCGGATCTTGTAGCCGAGGTTGGGTTCCTCGTCCTTGGCCGTGTTCCACGCCGCCTCGATGGAGTCGACGGAGTACGACGCCGAGTGCTGGTCCTGATGGAAGCGCACGTCGTCGAAGATGAAGAACTCGGCCTCTGGCCCGAAGTAGGAGGTGTCGGCCACGCCGGTGGAGACGAGGTACTCCTCGGCCTTCTTGGCGACGTAGCGGGGATCGCGCGTGTACGACTCGCCCGTGACCGGGTCGCGCACCCAGCAGTTGATGTTCATCGTCTTGTGGGCCCGGAACGGGTCGACGTAGGCGGTGTTGGGGTCGGGCACGAGGATCATGTCCGATTCCTGGATCTCCTGGAACCCACGGATCGAGGATCCGTCGAAGCCGAGCCCGTCCTCGAAGACGTCCTCGGTCAACTCGTGCGTCGGCATCGAGAAGTGCTGCATGAGTCCAGGGAGATCGCAGAACCGAAAGTCGACGATCTCGATGCCCTCGTCCTGCATGAGGCTCAGCACTTCAGCCGGTGTGCGCTCCTGCACGCGTCCTCTCCCTCTCGCTGGGTTCCCCTACCGCCGCGCACACTACGCGCGGCACATCTCATCCCTCCAAAGCCGAGCAGCAGGTCTCGACGATCAGGCGGGTGACGACGTACGGATCGCAGTTGGCGTTGGGCCGGCGGTCTTCGATGTAGCCCTTCTGGTCCATGGCGACCTGCCACGGGATGCGCACCGACGCGCCCCGGTCGGACACGCCGTACTTGAACTCTGTCCAGGGCGCGGTCTCGTGCAGACCGGTGAGCCGGTGCTCGATGTCGGCGCCGTAGCTGTCGATGTGCTCGCTCGCCCGCTTCCCGAGCGCCTCGCACGCGGCGATGATCGGCTCGTAGGACTCGCGCATGTCCTTGGTCGAGAAGTTGGTGTGCGCGCCCGCGCCGTTCCAGTCGCCCTTGACCGGCTTCGGGTCGAGGGTGGCGGCCACCCCGAAGTTCTCGGCGATGCGATACAGCAGCCAACGGGCGGCCCACAGTTGGTCGGCGACGTCGACCGGCGGCAACGGCCCGACCTGGAACTCCCACTGGCCGGGCATGACCTCGGCGTTGATGCCCGAGATCGACAACCCGGCCTCGAGGCAGGCGTCGAGATGAGCTTCGACGATGTCACGCCCGTACACCTCGTCGGCGCCGACCCCGCAGTAGTAGAAGCCCTGCGGCGCAGGAAAGCCAGCGGTCGGGAAGCCGTACGGACGACCGTCCTTGAAGAACGTGTACTCCTGCTCGATCCCGAACAGTGACTCGTGGCCCGCGTACCGCTCGGCGACGGCCGTGAGCTCGGCCCGCGTGTTAGTGAGGTGCGGCGTCATGTCGGGCAGCAGGACCTCGGCCAGCACGAGGAGGTTGTAGCCACCGCGGATCGGGTCGGGACACGAGAACACCGGCTTCAGCACGCAGTCGGAGTTGCTGCCCGGCGCCTGGTTCGTGCTCGACCCGTCGAAGCCCCAGATCGGAAGGGTCGAGGCATCGGGGAGGACCTTCGTCTTGGACCGCAGGCGAGCAGTGGGCTCGGTGCCGTCGATCCAGATGTATTCAGCCTTGATCATGACGCGGAAGGTCCCAGGGCCCCGTTTCCCATCGGTTGCCCGTCCATGAACGGCGTGTGAACTGGTGGCGGCTGCCGGATGGGGACGCCATAGTGGCGCTCGTCATGGAACGAAAGCAGGACTACGTGCTCCGCACGGTCGAGGAGCGAGGGGTGCGGTTGATCCGCCTCTGGTTCACCGACGTGCTCGGCCAGCTCAAGTCATTCGCCATCGCGCCGGCGGAGCTCGAGAACTCGTTCGCCGAGGGCAAGGAGTTCGACGGCTCCTCGATCGACGGGTTCAGCCGCGTCCAGGAGAGCGACGTCCTCGCCCGCCCCGACCCAAACACGTTCGAGCTCCTGCCGTGGGCCGACGGCGAGGCCAGGATGTTCTGCGACATCCAGAACGTGGACGGGGCGCCGTTCGGTGGCGATCCGCGCCAGGTGCTGCGGCGCAACCTCGACCGGGCTCGGGAGCGGGGCTTCACCTTCTATGCCGCGCCCGAGATGGAGTTCTTCTACTTCTCCGACGGCAACACCACGGGCGCGCCCGTGCCGCTCGACACCGCGTCGTACTTCGACCTCACGACCGCCGACGTCGCCGGGAACCTCCGCAAGCGCACGATCCAGAGCCTCGAGGCGATGGGCATCCCGGTGGAGTACTCGTTCCACGAGGACGCCCCGAGCCAGCACGAGATCGACCTCCGCTACACCGACGCGCTGACGATGGCGGACAACGTCATGACCTTCAAGCTCGTCGTGAAGGAGATCGCCCTCGAGGCAGGCGTGCACGCAACGTTCATGCCCAAGCCGCTCGAAGGCGTCCAGGGCTCGGGCATGCACACGCACTTCTCGCTCTTCGAGGGCGACGTGAACGCGTTCCACGACCCGGGCGACGAGCACGGCCTGTCGAAGGTCGCACGCGGCTTCATCGCCGGGCTCCTCACCCACGCGCCCGAGATCACCGCGGTCACGAACCAGTGGGTGAACTCGTACAAGCGATTGGTGATCGGGTTCGAAGCACCCATCTACATCTCGTGGGCGCGCAACAACCGCTCCGTTGTCGTGAACGTCCCCCACCCCAAGCGGGGCAAGGCGGAATCGACCCGGATCGAGTACCGCGCCTCCGACCCGAGCGCCAATCCGTACCTCGCGTTCTCGGTCGTACTCGCGGCCGGCCTGAAGGGCATCGAGGAGAACTACGAGCTGAGGCCCGGCACCGACGCCAACCTGTACGAGCTGTCCCGGGAGGAGCTGTTGGCGGAGGACATCACGACGCTGCCCAACTCGATGTCCGACGCGCTCGACGTGATGGAGAAGTCCGAGCTCGTGGCCGACGCTCTGGGCGAGCACGTCTTCGAGTGGTTCGTCCGCAACAAGCGGGCCGAGTGGAAGTCGTACAAGGCCCACGTCACCCAGTGGGAACGCGACCGCTACTTCCGCACGTTGTGATGGAACCGCTGCTGCTGTTCCCTGACCCGGCCCCGGTCGAGCTGGCGCAGGCGCTCGACCTGTCCGGCTATCCGTGGAAGTCGATCGGCGACGAGCTGGGCGCGTCACGCCACGAGCCCGAGGACGGATGGGCCGGAGCGATCGTCTGCGCCGACCACGACCCCGAGGGCGCGTTCGCGGTATGCCGCGCCGTGCGTAAGCGCGACCTCCCGCTCGAGCCACTGCTACTCCTCGTGAGCGGTGCGCAGCTCGCCGACCTCGAGCTGCGTGACGACCTCTTCGACGACTTCTGCCTGACGCCGTTCCACCCTCGAGAGCTCGAGGCTCGGCTCAAGCACCTGTTCTGGCGCACCGGCCGCGGCACCCGCCCCGAGTTGGTGGAGTACGCCGCGCTGGTACTGAACCTCGAGACGTATCAGGCCGCGATCGGCGGGCGCCCCCTCGACCTCACGTACATGGAGTACGAGCTGCTGAAGTTCCTCGCTTCGCATCCCGGGAAGGTGTTCACGCGGGAGACGCTCCTCTCGCGCGTCTGGGGTTACGAGTACTACGGCGGCGCCCGCACCGTCGACGTCCACGTCCGGCGGCTGCGGGCCAAGCTCGGCGAGGAGCACGCGAACCTGATCCAGACGGTCCGCTCGGTCGGTTACCGCTTCGGCCAGTCCCGCTGGGGCATGTAGCCAACAAGTACCTTCCTGCCGCGAACATCCTTGCCGACCACGTGCGGAATCTCGTGGCGATGAACCGGCTCACGACATGATCTGGAAAGCCGGGGGCCTGACTAGACCGTTCGGATGGTTGAAAACGACCCGAACGGGCCATCGACGCCGGCGCCGATCGTTGCCACAGTGCGTAACGCATGTGACGGAGGAGGAGAGGGCAGCCGGGCGCACGGTTCGCATCGACCCCCAGCAGGTGCGGGGCGTCGCTACGGCGCTCTTCGCCTCGTCAAACTAGAAAGAGCCCCCTCACGGGGGCTCTTTCTTCGTTCTGGGTTCGGTCGAGGGTTACTGGGCGGGGGGCTGGCCGGTCACGACGCGCACATCTTGCGCCTGCTTCCCCTTCTGCCCAGTGGTGACTTCGAACTCCACCTCCTGGCCTTCCTCGAGGGAGCGGTACCCGCTCCCTGAGATCGCGGAGAAGTGGACGAAGATGTCGTCACCGCCACCCTTGGGCGCGATGAAGCCATAGCCCTTCTCGTTGCTGAACCACTTGACGGTGCCGGTCTGAGTCGCCAAACCGATCCCTCCTTCTCCTGCCGGGGTCGGCTGACGCCTGCGCCCTGCTCTTCCAACAATTTGACGAGTCGAAACGTTAGCCGCGCGCGCGTCCACAATGCTGTGACGGACGCGCCACTAACGATTCAGGTCGATCAGCTCGCTGCCTTCGTGGGTCTTCTCGCCGTTGTCCTTCAGCCGCCAGCCGAGCAGCGCGGCGACGATCGCGCCCGACAGCATCAGCGCGATGGGGAGCACCACCACCACGACGAGCACGATGATCACTTGACCGAGCATCGCCGTCAGCTTCCCCGGGGCCGGGCCCAGGCTTCCACTTCGACCAGCGCGCCGAGCGGAAGCTCGGCCACCCCGATCGCCGAACGGGCCGGCCGATGGTCGCCGAACGCGGCGACGTACACCTCGTTCATCGCCGCGTAGTCACTCATGTGCCGCAGGAACACCGTGGTCTTCACGACGTCGGACAGCGACGCGCCTTGACCTTCGAGCAGCGCGGCCAGGTTCGTCAGCGCCTGGCGCAGTTCCGCCGCGACGCCGCCACCGACGAGCTTGCCGTCGCTGAGACCGACCTGGCCGGAGACCACCAACCACTCGCCGGCGCGCACGATTGGTGTGTACGGCCCTACCGGTGTGCTCATGGCGTGTGTCCTCCCGTCCGCCGATTCGTCGGCCAGTCCTGAGGACAGCCTTGTGCAAGCCAGGTGGCCGCCGCCACCGCCGCGAACACCGCGTCGCTGCCGTTCACCGGTGGACGCGGGTCGTCGTCGATGCACACGGTGATCTCCGGCGTGTCGATGGCTCGCAGGATCCCGAACGACCGGATGGTGAGATCGACGACCTCACCGTCCTCGTCGACGGCGATGCCCTCCGACCGGACCCAGCTGTAGCCCATGTGGGCGGCGCCGACGCAGTACGACCGGAGCACCACGTCGTCGAGCGGTGCGCCGCACGCAACCCGCACCCGGATGCCGTCGGCATCGATCTGGGCCTCGGCCTCGGCGCCGTCGGGCGACGTGATCACGACGGGCGTCGTACCGCGGGCTGCGGCTTGCAGGATCACGGCCTCGGCCCACCCGGCCCCTCGGATCGCGGCTGAGGTCGGCGGGCCGGCGACGTCCACTTCGGCGACCTCGAGGTCGGGAGCGGCCATCCGGATGATGGCCGCGACGCCGGGAGTACGAGCGACTCGGGCGATCCCGGTACCGTCGCGGCGAATTCCCGCCGCGACCGGCGGGCGTTTCGGGCCGAGCCGCACCGCGTCCTCGCGTGACAGCAGCACGCGGACGGGGCGCCCGTGTTCGTCGGCCAGCCGGCGCGCCACGGCCGTCACCGGACTTGCGCCCTTTCCTCCGAACGCGCCGCCGTTGGCCGACGGCGATGCTGGCTCCTCGCCCGGGCGGCACCACGACGCGTCAAGCTCCAAGTAGGCGGGCTCGACCCAGGTGGTGCGCAACGTCACGTCCCACTCACCCGCGGGCAAGTCGATCGGGTAGCGCAACGCGGTTGTCGACCGGCGGCCCTGCACCTTGCCCGCGGCGCGCCGCGCCTCCGTGAGCGTCTCGCCGACGACCCAGCCGCCGGCGCCGTCATGGACCGCGACGAGGGCGTCGGCTGGTGCGCCGTCGTCGGCGAAGCCACCGGACCCAAGTACCACGTCGCGGCCGACCCGTTGGTTGGTGTGGCCCTCGATCGCGGCGCGCCGGCCCGCGGCGTCGAGATCGCGACCCGCAGCGGGCGCCCGCTCGATGTCGCGCCACGCGTCGAGGATCGTGCGCCACCCGGTGCACCGGCACAGGTGCGCTTGCAGCGCGCGGCCGGCGGCGCCGGTGTCGCCGGGCGGTGTCCCCTTCGCTCGCAACGCGGCCAGCCGAACAATGATGCCCGGGGTGCAGAAGCCGCACTGGCTGGCGCCGGTGCTGCAGAACGCGTCGGCCCACTCGGTCCGCTCGCGCTCCGGGAGCCCGTCGAGGGTGGTGACCCGCCGGCCCGCGACACGCCGGGCGGGCGTCACGCACGCCACCCGCGGCGCGCCGTCGACGAGCACGGTGCAGCACCCGCACTGACCCTGCGGACTGCAGCCGTCCTTCGCGGAGCGCAGCCCAAGACGATCCCGCAGGACCTCGAGCAACGACGCCCCGTCGTCGGGCACTGAGACGGCGCGGCCGTCCACCTCGAAGGCGAGAGGGGCCGGGTGACTGGGGCCGGTCATGCCTCGGAGGATACGGTCGACCGGGTGGCCGCCCCGACCGATCCCCGGCCGTCGCGCCGGGCGGTGCTCCTCGGCGGTGCCGGCGCGCTCGCGCTGGCCGCGTGCGGCGGCTCGTCGCCCACTACCGAACCGACGACGACCGCCGGCTCCGGACCCGTCGCGGTCGACGAGCTCGTCCTCGTCCAGTTCTTCGGCAACGATGCGCTTCGGCCGGGCCTCGAACAGCGCGCCACCTTCGGTTTGGCCGATGTGGGTGGCATCCTCACCTCGGGAGCGCCGGAATCGATCGACATCGCGATCACGCTCAACGGTGAGCCCGTCGGCG